>Ga0182739_1000355_pt1 | contig 66643 bp, 48 predicted proteins | sample eDN5th30CBELigBY_FD_128873 | JGI IMG/M metagenome (GOLD analysis project Ga0182739, IMG submission 128873) | Enriched backyard soil microbial communities from Emeryville, California, USA - eDNA 5th pass 30_C BE-Lig BY (version 2) (version 2) | ecosystem: Environmental > Terrestrial > Soil >... | reverse complement strand
CTTCTGTAATCCAAAAGCAATTTTTTTACAATGAAAACTATTTTTTTTTGTAATTGCAAATTAAACATTCAAATAAATTGGTTTTAGCAGCCTACAAACGGCATTTATACATTTATTTTAAAAGGACTCGTGTTTTTTCTTTTTATCAATGTTCTAACAGCCAATAAATTAAACCCATCCTGTTTTCATCTGGCCTACTGGTCGTCGTATCTTACAATTGTTACGTAGTACGGTTGTTTTGTTTATCCACCCACCGGTTTTACCCGATATCCTTCATCCAATAAGAGCTGCACGATGCGTTGTTTGAAATCGCCCTGCACGATAATTTCGCCGTCTTTTGCACTGCCGCCCACACCACATTTCTGTTTAAGCCGCTTGCCCAGAGCCTCCAGGTCGACTGCGGACCCTATAAAGCCTTTCACCAGTGTTACCGTCTTTCCACCCCTCATTTTCCTATCCAGCATTACGCGCAGGTCTTGTTGCCGATTGGGCAATGTATCAACCTCGCTTGTTTCCGTCTCCTGATAAGCAAAATGCTCGTCGGTCGAATATACGATGCCGCTATACTGCTGTTTCCGTTTCATGTTTCTTAAACTCCGTGTTTTAGTAAACGATGGTTTTTCTAATAAATTGTCCACTGCCGTCAGTTTCAGCAAAGTATCCGCAAGGTAGCAGGTTTAACCAAAATATCCAAAACACTTCCCATTTCCTTCGGTTCACCGTCTACATGTACCGCGTCCGCATTTTCCCTTTCGATACGGATCTGCTTTCCCGGAACGATTTCAACATATTCCGATTGATCCGCTGTTTTATTAAAGAGATGGAATACCATCATTGGGATCGTATACAGCGGGAACTTGTGGATAATACAGATGTCCAGCACACCGTCGGTTACAGAAGCCTGTGGTGCCACGTAAGCATTATTGCCGTACTGGGGCGAGTTGGCTACACTGATCATGAACGCCTCCCGCTCGATCACCTCACCGTCGATATCCAGCAGATACCGCTTCGGCTTATACGTACTGATTTCTGCGAGTACGGCTTTCATATAACCGATGGGACCCCTGATATTATCGTTGGCAAACCGGTCACTGACCGAGGCGTCGAACCCGATACCAGCCATATTGAAAAACGGAAGTCCATTGATGCTACCGCTATCGATGGTCATATGGTCGAGGCGGTTGAGGCGCCGGATAGCCGCCCGTTCGTTCAGCGGAATGCCCAAGTACAGCGCCAATCCGTTGCCCGATCCCTCCGGTATTATCCCGAGCACGGTATCCGTGCTATTTAGCGCGGCTGCAATTTCATTGATGGTACCGTCGCCACCAACCGCCACGACGACATCCATCCCATCAGCTACCGCCTGCGTAGCCAATTCATTCGCATGCCCGGCATAGGCGGTAAAGGCAAATGTAGCGTCAAACAGGCTCGTATCGAGATCGGCCATCACGCGTTTCTCAAAACCTTTCTTTTTTCGCCCGCCAGATATGGGGTTAACTAAAAACAAAATCCGTTGCTTTCTAGCCATTCCTTCGCAATATTCCCACAAATGTATCAGCATTGTTGTACATTGCATAGATTGGTGCGATATTTTATATAAACTTAACACGGGTAGTCACTTTATTTCCATTTTGAAAAACATAAAAGTATCGTAGCTTTGCAGCTCAAATATAATCGTACATGCCATATTTATTCACTTCAGAATCCGTTTCCGAAGGACACCCCGACAAAATTGCCGACCAGATTTCCGATGCACTCATCGACAATTTCCTCGCATGGGATGCCGATTCCCGTGTGGCCATCGAAACCTTGGTCACCACTGGGCAGGTTGTGCTGGCAGGCGAGGTCAAATCCAAAATATATCTTGATGTACCCAAAATTGCACGCTCGGTCATTGAGCGCATTGGTTACACCAAATCCGAATACATGTTTGAGGCCAATTCGTGTGGCATCCTTTCTGCCATCCACGAGCAGTCGCCCGATATTAACCAAGGGGTAGACCGTAAGGAAAAACAGGAGCAGGGGGCTGGTGACCAAGGGATTATGTTTGGCTATGCTAGCAACGAAACCGAAAACCTCATGCCGCTGGCACTGGATCTCGCCCACCGGTTACTTTTTGAACTCGCTGCCTTACGCCGTGAAAACAAAGACATTACTTACCTACGGCCCGATTCGAAAGCCCAGGTGACGTTGGAATATGATGACAACCACAAACCGGTCCGTATCGACGCGATTGTCATATCTACGCAACACGATGACTTCGATAGCGAAGCGGCCATGCTTGAAAAAATCAAGTCAGACATTATCCATATCCTTGTACCGCGGGTGAAAGCGCAGCTGAAGCCCGAGCTGCAACAACTGTTCACCGACAATATCAAATACCACATCAACCCGACAGGCAAGTTTGTCATTGGCGGCCCCCACGGCGATACCGGACTTACTGGACGGAAAATCATTGTGGACACGTATGGTGGCAAAGGAGGCCATGGCGGCGGTGCATTTTCGGGCAAGGATCCATCCAAAGTGGACCGGTCGGCAGCCTATGCGACCCGGCACATTGCAAAGAATCTGGTTGCTGCAGGGGTGGCTGACGAATTGTTGGTGCAAATCTCTTACGCTATCGGCGTAAAAGATCCGATTGGAATTTATGTAAACACCTACGGTACGGCGAAAGTTAACTTGTCTGACGGCGAAATTGCCCAGAAAATCCACGAGCTATTCGACATGACGCCTTACGGCATCGAAACGCGGCTCAAACTCCGCAACCCTATTTATTCGGAAACTGCTGCCTATGGCCATATGGGCCGCGAACCGCGCACGATAACGAAGACTTTCGAAAACAGTAATGGTGAGACCACCACAACAACCGTTGAGCTGTTTACTTGGGAAAAGCTCGATTACGTAGATAAGATAAAAACAGCCTTCGGATTATAAAACGGCAGCAGCCGTTTCCGCTTGGCGGTCTACCTTTTTGACTAAGCCTTGCAATACATTACCGGGGCCAACCTCCGTGAACGAGGAAGCTCCGTCTTCGATCATGTGTATGATGGTTTGTGTCCACCGTACCGGCCCCGTAAGCTGTTCAATAAGGTTGTGTTTTATGGCGTCAGGGTCGGTATACGCTTTGGCGTCTACGTTTTGGTAGATTGGGCACACCGGTTCACTTACCTTTACCGATTCGATAGCCGCCTGTAGCTCCACTTTAGCAGCTTCCATCAACGGGGAGTGAAAAGCACCACCTACATTGAGTTTCAATGCGCGCCTCGCTCCGGCGTCGAGCAATAGTTCACAGGCCTTGTCGACGCCTGCTACCGTCCCTGAGATGACAAGCTGGCCTGGACAGTTATAATTAGCCGGAACAACCACTTCGCTTACCCGTTGGCACACATCTTCTACCGTAAAATCGTCGAGCCCCAGGATCGCGGCCATTGCAGACGGCTGTATTTCGGTCGCTTTCTGCATGGCATTCGCCCGTGCGGCCACCAAACGCAACCCGTCTTCGTAACCGAGGGCTCCGGCAGCTACCAATGCCGAAAACTCTCCCAACGAATGACCGGCAACCATATCGGGAGTAAAAGCCCGTCCTAATGCTTTGGCCAAGATGACGGAATGCAGGAAAATTGCCGGCTGCGTAACCTTGGTTTGCTTCAGTTCCTCATCGGTTCCGTTAAACATCGTATCCGTAATACGGAAACCCAAGATCTCATTGGCCTGTTCAAACAGGAATTTCGTTTCCTCACTGTGCTCATATAGGTCTTTACCCATCCCTACGAACTGGGCTCCCTGGCCGGGAAAAAGATATGCCTTTCTCATGTTCTCATTTTTGTTGCGCTACGCCGTCACTGCGAGCGTTTGGACCCAAAGATAGGGGAATCTATGGAAATAGCCGTTATAATCCCACGTCTTTGAGTATTTCGTCCCAGCTACTGATTCCAATAATGGCTTTATAAGGTTCGAAAACTTCATCCTCCTTATCGGTACCAGCCGCTTGGTAAGCGTACCAAACGGGTTTCCTGCCTCCCGGATCTCCCTCATCATCCGGAAAACGACGCAAACCGATACGCAAGCCGAATTCGCCGCGATTATCGATCCAGTTGTGCCATTGAATTCCATCAATGCCGTCCAAATACTTGAACTTTTTCCAGGCGTAGGCAAATCCCGCTGCCTGCTCTAGCAGATCTTGCTGGCTATACGACCGTGAGTTGGTGCCATTTTCCGAAAGCCAAAGCGTCCGCTTTGTCGACTGCTGGTATTTATGGTCGGTCTTTTTTATCCACGCATCCAGCACTTCCAGGTTCTTAAATGTGACCAATGGTGAGGCCATGCTGAATGTCGCCTTCGTGTCGTTCCACGTTTTGGGTTCGTTGAGGTCTTGGGGATACGGGTGGCAGGCGAGCCCCCATTGGAAGTCGCCCTCGGCACGCGAATAATCCAACAGCCCTTCCAACAAGTCCAACGTGGCATAATCGCCACCGGCGGCGGGCTCCGTCCAAGAATGCGTAAATGATCCCAGCACTTCCGCGTGGGCATCATATTGGCGTGCAATGGCATAACATATGCGCATCGACTTATAGTACGCATCCAGGAAAACATGCATCGGCCGCCCTAAGCCCATATTTGTCCAAACCGTACCCACATCCACCTCGTTATGCATGATCCATTTATGAATCCGTCCGTAAGAATTGTCAGGCCTACTGTATCTATCCGCAAGAAAATCAAGCATAGCCGCATATACGTTCACGCTCGCGGGTTGATCCATCCGTGGCATGGTGAAGAAGGCATCGCCTCCGGAAAACTGCGGATGCTGCAATAGCTCGCCCACCTTAGGGTCGGCAGTTTGACTTGCTTTTTGCACCAGGATAATGGCTGACACGACGATATCTTTATCCGCTGCAGTTTGTAACGTCTTATCCAGGTTTTCAACCTGAGTGCGGTCCACGTAATATTTTTTACCACCATACTCATGCGTGAAGGCATTCGGGCGTTGGTCCAAATACATAAAGCTGGTAACGGGGATGTTGACGGTTATGCTGGAAATAGCAAGGTTGTCCAAGTCCTCGGTAAACCCGCGGTTGAACGCATAGCCCCCCAAGCCCTTCCGGCCCTTCATGGACTGCTGTGGCATGGTGCGTGTCGGTTGGATCTGATCGGGGAAACGGGCGTGTGACCGGATACCTTGCCCGCCCTGTCCCTTGTCGACAACAACCCACTTGGATAGTGCGCGGTCATAATGGAAGCCATCTCTGTCTACATAGCGGTCTATTTCTACGGAAAAGGTGCTTCCCGATACGTCGATGCCCTGTTCGAAATCCGACATTTCGGTCAGTTCGTCGTAGGGTGTTACTTCGGCCAGGAACAAGGGGCTAGTGACAGATAACGTGCCCTCGACCCGGATCTTGTCGGCGGTGACATCCACCAGCGTCACGCGGTCGGGATATTCTTTTCGCAGGTATTCTGAAATGCGGTCGTTCCACTCCTGGTCATTTTGGCGGAATTCCGCCTGCTCACGCGCTCGTTGCTCTTCCTCGGCATTCCGGACACGCAGCATGATATTCTTGATGGCAAATTCAACGCCGGAGCTGTTCCCCAGATCGATTCGCAGGAAATGGCCGACCCTTCCCCAAGTGAACTGCTCGATTTCATCACCCAGATCGATCGAGTACGTCTCCCATGCTGCCGAAGCGGCTACCTCACCCGTTTTGAGCGAGCGTTCTTCCGAGACGGGATCGGCTAGGAAGACCTGAATGTGACTGAGTTTTGCAGACGATTGGTATTCAAATGTGAGCACCACCTTATCGGCACCTCTAGCATACTTCAATGGGGCCAGCTGGATGTAAGGGTCGTCCCCCGTTGTTACCAGCTGGTATTGATTACTTCCATCCGCTTGGATATCGAGGTCGTGTGCTGTGGTCAAATCAAACTTCAGGTATTCGCTGGGGGTAATAACAGGTGGCTTATTTACCGCTTTTTCTTTACATGAGCCATAAAGCGTGGATATGCCCCCAACCAAACACAGCAATAGAATTTTATTCATCATCGGATTATTCGGTAAAATACGTCAATTGGTTACTAATCTTGCAACCAAAGTTATCCATTTACCGCAGCGGCGGCAACCTGTGCCATACTGCATGCGCTGTAGGCGATGGCAATAGGCCTATTTAACAGGGTGTTCGAGGGTTACTTGAGCCCAAGTTGGCCCATCCAATACGTGCACCGGCCAAACCACTCATCAAACGATGGCGCGGTAAGAAATCCGTGTTCGCCTTTGGCATAGATATGCATCGCTGCTTCGACATGGTGTTGCCGGAGGCCTCGATAGAAATAGAGGCTGTTTTCCACCGATACCACTTCGTCCGCTCCCGAATGTACCAAAAAGGTCGGTGGGGTCAGGGAATCCACGTGCAACTCGTTGGAAAAATAGAAAAGCTGTTTATCGCTCGGTTGGGCGCCAAGCAAATTTGCGCGCGACCCGGTATGGCCCACGGAATCCATGAAACTGATTACCGGATTGATTAAGAGCAAAAAATCTGGGCGCAAGTTCGTGTTTTCCGGATTCTCAATGTAAGTATCGGCATAATGTGTACCGGCTGTAGCGGCTAAGTGGCCTCCAGCCGAAAACCCCATTACACCCACCCGCTGTGGGTCTATGTGCCATTCGGTCGCCCGCTCACGGACGGTTTTGATGGCTTGTTGCAGGTCTTGCAGGGGGCCGATACTCGGGTCAACCATGATGCGATCGTTGGGCAGCCTATAATGCAAAACGATAGCGGATATTCCCAATTTGTTGAATACCCGGGCCACATCGCTTCCTTCACGTTTGGTTAACAACGTATGGTAGCCACCACCTGGGCAAATGATTACCGCGGTCCCTGTCGCCCGATCCTCGGGCACCAAGAATAACCTGATGCTGGGCTCCGAAACATCGAAGGCTAAACTATCTACCATGGCATTCGGTTCATTGCGCTCGATGTTTTCAGCCTCTTTTGCGTTGGGAATTCCTTGGGGATAGAGGGGCAAGTGTTGTTGTGCATACACCAAATTGGAGACGGCCAACAATCCTAACACGGTGGTCAATGCCTTGTAAATCAGATTAGCGGTTTTCATCTATTTATTTTTTTGTTTCAGTTGTTAAACGGAGTCTTTAATGATTAATCCGCCAACTGGCGGAACCAATGTGTTTAATGCGAAGCATTCTTGAACACCTCTTGAAAAAAGCAAGAGGTTGAATAACATTATTTTAACCATATCGGGGTCATATCATCAAATTAACTTCGCAAGTTAATCAAAAATCCAAGTCCTGAGGCTGCTGAATACAATGGTTATAAAGGTCACCGTTTCCATAACACCCCCCTACCGGGCATTATTCAGGCACAAAACTCAGCGTTGAAAGTTTATCCGGCTCGAGTATCTCGTTGGCGATGCTCAGCAACTGGCCAGCATCAACAGCATCTATCTGACCGAACAACGCCGCCAGTGTTTGCACGTAGCCATAATCTTGCAGATTCTTAGCCATGGAGATAATCAGGCTCATCCGGTTTTCTTCGGCCAATGCAATCTGGCCCTTGAATTTCTGCTTTGCCTGATAAAGCTGCATCACACCAAGCGCATGTTCCCGAAGCTTCTTCAGCTCCTTCATGATAAGACGCTTCGCTTGTGCGGCTTTTTCTTCGTCTGTTCCGAAATAAATGTAAAATAGGCCTGTGTCCGAATAAGGCGTATAGTTCGACTCAATTGTATAGGCGATGCCGTGTTTCTCGCGTACCACCAAGTTAAGCCTTGAGCTCATTCCCATTCCCCCTAGCAGGTTATTGAGTAAAAGAAGTCCCACCTTGTTATCATCGTGTACGCCATAGGCTTTCGTGCCCATCACGTAGTGCACTTGGTTAATCGGTTTTTGATGCGTGTTTTGCCGCGTTACGGTCATTGGTGGTTTGGCACGTTCCTTACGGTTGTTATTTTCAGACAGCTTCCCCAAAATCCTTTCGGCTAGCTGACGGACCTTCTTTACCGAATAGTTCCCACTGATGCCGATGACGATTTCGTGTGTATTATAGGTTTGCTGGATGAAATGGTCGATATTGGCCCTGGAAAGTGCCTGCAAATCGGCGGCTGTTCCGAGAATGTTGTGCCCCAATCCATGCCCTTCAAATACCATATCTTCAAAATCGTCCATGATGGCATCTTCGGGGCTATCGAGATAAGAGGCCATCTCATCGAGAATTACTCCTTTTTCTTTTTCCATTTCGTCTTCGGGGAAAACCGAATGGAAAAATAAATCTTCAAATAAATCCAGTGTTCGCTCCAGGTAGGGAGAAAGGAAGGAGGCATGGATGCAGGTATACTCCTTAGTGGTGTAGGCATTCAAATCGCCGCCCACAGCTTCCAGCCGATTGAGTATCTGGTTTGTACTTCTTTTCTCCGTCCGCTTAAACAGCAGGTGTTCAATAAAATGGGCCAATCCGTATTGTCCCTCCTGTTCATCTCGTGCCCCCGCATTAACTAACATACAGGCATGCGAAACAGGCGAGGCTACCTGATGCAGAACAATCCGGATACCATTGGCTAAATGAATAAGTTCGCACTCCATGGGGGCGCAAGATAGCGAAAAAATAGCATCAACCTCCACCGCCGGGAGGGCCGCTGCGCCGTCCGGGGCCGTCCGGGCCATCGGAACCGTCGAATCCCATCCGCCCACCGGCAAAATTGGAGAATCGATAAGACAAGGTAAGCAGGAAATACCGTGCCAGCCGGTTGGTTCGGCTATCGATGATCATGTCTTCGGTTACACTCCGCGACACGTTTGTCTGTTCGTTGAGCAAGTCATAAGCTTGGAAACGAATAGCTCCGTTACGGCCTTTCAAAAACTGCTTTTCGATATAAGTATTGATAATCATTGGATTAGCATCCACTGTGCTGCTGTACCCGCTGTTGCTTGTTTTCGCTAGGTCGGCGCCGAAGATCCATGTTGGCGTTAAATTTATCGATCCATCCAGTGTCAGCGCCCAGGTAGACACGTTCCTGTTATTCCCCGATGAAACCGTATTGTGTGTTGTATTATAGGTATAGCGCACGCCCGGCGTGATGTCGATGGTCTCCGTTGGGTTGTAACGAAAGCCCAGCCGCTGGGAAAGCACCCAGTTTTTGGCGACGTTGCGAGCAGTGTTCCTTATCGCAGTACCTGCTAGGTTTTCTTCGGTAGTAGTGAAAGAAACGTTGTTGTTGTAAGATATCATCCCACCGAACGATAGGGTGTACTTACGGTCGGCAAAGGGCTTCGAGAAATTATAGAATCCCCGCGTATTATAGAATCCATCGGTATTCAAGTATTCGGTAGCTTGCACTAACCCGATCGAATCGTCAACAGAAGTGGTCCGGTTCGTTACAATTTTATCTTCCGACAACGATCCGGAAGCACCGACGAAGAAGGATGTACCTTCACCGACATTGAAGTTTCGGTAATTGATACGCACTTCGTGTGAAAACTCGGCGGCGAGATCGGGGTTACCGGTTACGGGTGCATTTACGTTAGAATAGTCTGTAAACGGTTGCAGCTGCGTGAAGCTAGGCTCATTGGCCCGGCCCGAATAATTGACGCTGAACCGCTTGGTTCGTGACATTTGATATTCCAATCGTGCTACAGGCATCCAATTGAAGCCATTGCGATCGATGTTTATGACCTGGCCATCGATATCTGCCCCACCGCGTAAAAGATTGGGTTGTGCGGCTACGCCCAGCGAATAATTCCACTTATCGTTGCGGTATCTATAAGTAAGCGACCCGCGATGCGTATAAAATGTATAGTCGTAATTTCGATTGTTGTTGTATTCGGGGTTATCGATTACCACGCCGTCGATATCATAGGCATTGGCCCTGCGGCTGTTATCGTACGAGGCAAAGTTGAAGTCATAGCTCAACTCCAATGTACTATATAGTCCCAATGGCTCGATATAGGACATCGTGGTCCCGCCATTAAGATTTTTGTTCCGCAAATCTACCAAGTGCTGTTGGTATACACTGTCAAGATCTTCTATTGAGGTTTCGTATACCAGTGTATTGAGTATTCGCTCTTGGTCTTGATCTGTACTCGCGGTATTCAGTGAGAAGTTGAAGAAGACGTTTCGCCCGTTATCGCTTAGCCGCCGATTGTACAGTCCACTTGCTCCGTAATTGGGGGCATACGATTTATTCAATTGCCGATTAGTCAATTCATTAATCAACTGTTGGCCAAGGGCATTGCTACTCAATGATAAATTATCCGCTCGATTATGGCGCACGCTAATATTCGGCGAAAACTTAATATAGTTTTTATCGTCGGGCTTATACTCCACATTCCAGCTGAACCGGTGGTCGTTACCGATGCTACCGTTGTCCATATTACTGGTAACGTACGTGGTTGCTTCCTGCACGAAGATCTCCCGGAACTCGTCACTCAAGGTACTGTTGTCGGTGTGCCCGAAACTGTACTCCCCATACATGGTTAGCTGATCATTGAAGTCCTGTCGGTAGTTTATTCCGATGGATTGGGTATTGGTAAGGCCATTCGACCCACCCCATCCACCGCCACCGAAGCCTCGGCCGAAGCTGCCGCCCCCCGGCCCGCGACGAGCTCCGCCGCTGCGAATATTGAAATCGAATAGGCTAGCGTTGACATTATTCAGGTTGCCAAGCATCGAGAGCTGCATACCCTCCTTGAACTTGCCATAAGATCCGGTTACTTGGTACCGTTCTGCGGTACCACCCCCCACACGGAAGTTACCAAAATCGCCATTATTACGGCCGGGAGCAACCTCGAGATTCAATACTCGTTCAGGGTCGCCCGATCGATTACCCGTAATGTTGGCCATATCACCGTAATCATCGACAATCTGGATTTTTTCAACGATCTCTGCGGGGAGGTTTTGGATAGCCGCTTTGATGTCACCGCCGAAATAGTCCTTACCGTTGATCCGCGCTCGCGTTACAGATTCGCCCTGAGCGGTTACATTTCCATCTTTATCAACTTCTACGCCATCCAGCTTCTTGAGCGCGTCTTCCACCAGCGCACCTTCACGGAGCTTCAGGTCCTTGGTGGCGTATTCTAGTGTATCCTCCTTGATCGTAATGGCGGCCGCCCCTGTAACAGATACCTCGGCAAGCATATGGCTAGATGCCCGAAGAATGAGCGATACCTTCAATTCCCGCCTACCGGCATCAAACGTCTGTCGCTGTATGAGGGTATCAAAACCCAAGCTGGTCACGGTAAGTACAACGCTACTGCCTTTTATATTGTTGAATGAAAAGACTCCTCCGGCCCCCGAACTGGTCTGTACGGAATCGACGTCAGACACCAATTTGACCGAGGCACCGGTTACCGTTGCCCCGTTTTGGTCGCTGAGCGTACCGATTACCCGCTTGTTGGTTTGCGCGAAACAGACAGCCCCAAAGGCCATAAAAAAAGCGACTGACAGACCTAGGTTACGTGTTTGTCTAATCGCTGACTGATTGGAAATTTTCATTCGTTATGATAAATAATTTAATTTTTCACTCTTTGGCCAGTGGGGCTTTCACCCACACCCCCGGTTCTTCGCGGGGCTTCGACGGCATTTGCCGGCCGTAGCCGTAGGGATAACCATAGCCATAACCATACGGATAGCCATAGCCGCGGCGCATGGTACTGGCGGATGTTCCACTGCCCGGCACCATCACACCGTTGATTTTGATATTAAACGCTAGTTCATCACCATCATCAATGGAAATCCCCAAGCGCTTTAACGGAACCACTATTTCTACACACAACGCATCGGCGGTATCCAGCGTAGCCTGAGCGTGGATACCGTATGTATTTTCCAACGAAATCTGTCCATCGAGCACATCGTCAAACCGCATGATATGGATAGCACGTATGGCCGCCAAGGCGCCTTTCCGCATATCGTCGGGGCGGTCATCGTTGTCGGCTGACATGATCGAGCGGAATGCCAATCGATCGGCGACGGGGAAATAAACCGTGGGACCCTCGCGTTTCTTGCCCTTTTTATTGACCGTAAAGGCTAGGCCCTGTGCAAAAATCTGCATCTGCCGATCCTTGTCCTGGACGCGCATCGCTACGTATACGTTTTCCGCATCGTTCTTGATGTGGTAGTGGAATTGCTGTGTGGCATGTTCGTACACCAAAGAATCACCCCAATCGGCAAGCTGACCATCGATAATAATGCCGCTGGCCCAATCCAATGATTGCTGCACTTCACCTTTGTTGCGTTGGGCGAACGTAGGGTTCGTGACAAAAAACATCAATATCGTACAAATTATAATAGCCATCTGTATTGCAATAATGCGTGGTTTTGACATATCCTTTATAGTTAAGTTTAATTGTATAAAAATTATTACAAGCGAGGTTAGCTTTTTTTCCGACCCAGCCACAAATGTATATGTTTCGCTCGGAAATAGGCGATTCCCAAGGTGACAGCATGTGAAAACCTTACCCCGTCCACGACCTGACCGATTGATGACTTGCATATCAAATCCAACTTAACTAAGTTTGCCGTATTGTAACGATAGCGAGTATAAGCATGCTACTTTCCAGACATCAGGACGTTCTTATCGAAGCCGGTTGCGACGAGGCTGGCCGGGGCTGTCTCGCCGGCCCGGTGTTCGCTGCAGCTGTTATTTTCTCGCACAACTTCCGTCACGATATACTTAACGATTCCAAACAGCTGTCTGCTTCGCAACGTAATGTGCTGCGCGGGATGGTTGAAGCCGAGGCATTAGCTTTTGCTGTGGCTAGCGTAAGCCCACAGGAAATTGACCGCATCAATATCCACAACGCGTCTTACGTAGCGATGCACCGTGCCCTCGACATGCTGGCGTTGAAGGCCGAATTTATCCTCGTAGACGGCAATCGGTTTATCCCTTATCAGCAAGTTCCGCATTGCTGCGTGGTAAAAGGGGATGGCAAATACCTATCGATCGCGGCAGCCTCTATATTGGCAAAAACCTATCGCGATGAATATATGGAAAACCTAGCGGCGGAATTTCCCGAATATGGGTGGTGCCAAAATAAGGGTTATCCCACCATCCAACACCGCAATGCGATCGTCAGGCACGGTCTTACCCACCATCACCGACGCACATTCCGGGTGACAGACCCCCAACTTACCCTTTTTTCATAATCTTTCCATCAAAAATAAATCGCAACAGACTTCGTGCTTGCCGCCAGTCACCACAGGCGATTCTTATTTAGCAACACCAAGGGAAAAAATAGCGATATTTAGTGCCGGAATTGCTTAAAGAGATATGATCATTACTTCCTTGAGAAAGAATGTATTGGCCGTGTTGGCAACAATATGTTTGGTATTCGACTTGGCACAGGCCAACGAAACACCCGTATTCATATCGGGTCAAGACGGGTATGAGAGTTACCGCATCCCCGCCATCATCAACTTGCCAAATGGCGACTTACTTGCTTTCTGTGAAGGCAGGGTACATCACGCAGCCGACTTTGGCGACATCGATATCGTGATGAAACGAAGCACCGATAGCGGGAAAACGTGGAGCAGCCTGCAAAAAGTGGTCGACCACGATACCCTCCAAGCGGGTAATCCCGCACCGGTGGTGGACCTGCTGGACCCGGCGTATCCGCAGGGCCGGATTTTCCTTTTTTTCAATACGGGCAATAACCACGAAGGGGAAGTACGGAAAGGCCTAGGTTTGCGTGAGGTTTGGTTCATTACTTCGACAGATGGGGGCAATACCTGGTCTGACACTGCGAATATTACCATGCAAGTGCACCGCCCCAACCAACCAGCGGCCAATCCGGCCTATCGCTTTGCTGAAGACTGGCGGAGCTATGCCAACACGCCCGGTCGAGGCATGCAATTTGATTGGGGTAAATTCAAGGGCCGTATATACATTGCCGCCAACCATTCTTCCGGCGCTCCCAAACCGGCGTTCAAGGATTACCATGCACACGGCTACTATACGGATGACCATGGCAAAACCTTCCAGCTGAGTGAGATCGTCCCTTTCGAAGGCAGCAACGAATCCATGGCCGCGCTCATCCAAGGCGACACCTTATTGATGAATTCGCGGAACCAACAGGGGAATGTACGCAACCGGATCATCTCATTGAGTAGCGATGGTGGGGCTACATGGGACACGACGTATTATGACCTACAGCTCCCCGATCCAGTTAACCAAGGCAGCCTATTAGCATTCAATGGTCAAGACGGCGAACGGTTATTAGCATTTTGCAATGCCGCAGATACCGTACATCGGGATAATCTGACCATCCGCATTAGTAGGGATGGGGGAAAAACCTGGTTCTTCAGCCAATCCATTGCCAAAGCTCCGTCAGGTTACAAAGGTGCCTATGCCGCATATTCGGATCTCGTGAAGATCGGCAGCAAACGCTTAGGCGTGATTTTTGAGAAAGAGGGTTATACGCGAATCGTCTTTGCCCACGTCGTTTGGCATGAATGAGATAATCCTGCCACTCGAAGATCAGTTAGGCACCGCTTTGCGCCGAAGCTCAAACCAAATGGCGGCCGCCAGCCCTACAATCAACAGGATGGATCCAATCAATGAAATGGTCTCACCCAAGTGATATGATCTCGGCTCAAACTTAAACTCCACCTGATGGTTTCCGCCGGGCAACTGCAGTGCGCGCAACACGTAATTGGCTCGTAGAATAGGCAACTCTTTGCCGTCGACGAAGGCTTTCCAGCCTTTGTCATACCAGATTTCGGAAAAGACAGCGAAGGCGTCACGCGGGGCAGAATATTCGTAGACCAGGTGATCTGGTCGGTATGATGTGAGTTCGATCGACGCATTCTCCGGTGGGCTAAGGCGGCCTTCATCCAACAATGGCCTGAATTCCGCATGGATAAATGCTTCTTTTGATGGATCAAATGAATTGATAGCCGCCATTTCTTCCTCGTTACTTTCTACCACAGTCACCTTCTCTACAAACCAGGCATTACCGGAAGCGGTATTCCGCCGTTGGATGCGCTGGTTGTTTTCATTGTCTGCCGTAATCAGGTAGCGCGTGTTTAGCATATCCAATACATCTTCATTGATCGCACCGGAAAATTGCTGTTCGATCAACTCCTGGTAACGCATCAGTTTGGCCGCATGGTAGCCTCCGATAGACTTATGAAAATGCGATGTGCGTGCATCGGCAAATGGATTTGTGGTAACATCGAGCACCCGATAGTTTGGATCCTTGTCCATCAAAATGAGTTTATCGACCTCCCGTTCCGGGTTAAACTGTCGTGTCAATTGCAGCTTGTCGGCAAACCGTTCGTCATTCAGGTAGCGTCTATCCACACCCCAAAGATCAACCAACGTTACGATGCCCAGCAACACCACAACGGCTTGTGCCTTCAGTTTGTTCTTAATCAGCAACCACACCAACACAAAGGTCGCCCCCACAAAGAGGAGTGAACGGAATGCATCGGCACGGGCTAGTGAGACACGGTCTTTCACCAATGCTGCCATCAACTCATTGGCAAAAGTATTGTCTTGCAGCTGCTGGCCGTATTGCTGAACCATCGCTTGGTGATTTGAGCTTTTGAAGCTCAAAAACAGATCGGGTAATGCAGCAATCAATAGTATAATACCGCCTACGCCATAAAATACATACAGCACTTTTTTGTCCAGCTTTTTGATAGCCGGTCCATTTTTGATAACTTCATTAATGGCTAGTACGGCTAACACAGGGATCAGAAGGGTGGCAATGATCAGGATGGACTCCACCGCTCTAAACTTGTTATACATCGGGAAATAGTAGAAAAACAAGTCGGAAACCAGCGGGAAATGCCGCCCAAATGACAATAGCAACACCAGTGCCGTAGTGCCCGCCAGCCACCATTTGATGCGACCCGGTACAATAATCAGCCCCAACACAAACAAAAACATGATGCCGGCACCGAAATACCAAGGCCCTGACGTACCTGGCTTTTCGCCCCAATAAGTCGGCAGATTGGCTGCAAAGCCTGCTGCCTGGTTCGGATCTGCTCCTTTATTGATCACGAGCTTGGCTACGTTTGATTGGCCGTCCAAGCGGGTAGACATGCCGCCGCCGTACGCATTGGGTATCAAGAACGTAATGCTCTCGCCGACGCCCTGGCTCCAATGATATGCATAGTCTCGGCTCACGCCGTTGTCTGCCCGCTGTGTGTTCTCCGTTTTCAGGTTGGACCTCCCACGCAACGTCTCCTTGCTGTATTCATAAGTGGGCCACAATAGCGAAGCGTTTACCGCTATGGCTACAATTACTGCTGCTACCTGATAAGCGATAGCCTTGCCAAAAGCGAGCAACCGTTTCTCGCGGATGGCACCATATGCCTCGATGCCGACCAAGATCAGTGCCGCCAAAAACAGGTAATACGTTACTTGAATATGGTTTACGCGGATCTCGAGTGCCATGGCAAGCGCCAACAACACCGCCCCCCACAGGTATTTGCCCCTGAAAGCCAATAAGATTCCAGCTAATATAGGTGCCATGAATGCGATTGCATAGGTCTTATTGGCATGACCAGCCTCGATATAGATAAAATTGTACGATGAAAACGCAAAAGCGACAGCACCTACAGCAGCGAGCCAGGGCTTTACTCGGAGCACACTGAATAAAAGGTACGCACCGATCAAATAAAGCAGTACAACATCGATTGGGTGTGGAAAGACACCCTTAAAACCATGCAGTAGATACGTTGTGAGGTTACTGGGCAATTCAATCAATACCTGATAGGATGGCATGCCGCTAAACATGGAGTTTGTCCACAGTGGCATATCGCCGTCGCGCGCTTTGATATCCAGTATCTCTTGCTGCCCTGCCTGTGCCTGCAAAACGTCATGCTGGTACAATACCTTACCTTGCCACGCAGGCGGGAAATAGATAAAAGTGATAGCGATGAAAATACCGATTATCGCCAGGTGGGTCGCGTTATTGTTGAACCAGGTCTTCATTCAATGGTTTCAATTAGGGTATCTTATTTCTGAATAAAGGCCAAACTTAGATAAAATGCGTGGTATTCGCGAACTCCGCTTAATAAAAATGTCGTTGCTTTACCTACTCGCCTTTCTGGATAAGACGGTTGATATCTTTCAGTTCACCAAACAGCACCAAGATATCATCCGATGCAAGCACTGTATCTGATTGGGCGATGCCGGTAGCTTCCGTACTTACCTTCATCTTGCCATCTTTCAACGTCTCTGTCGATTTAATCGTTGTGAGCACAATAACCTTGAATTTATTGGTCAGGTTGGCCTCCTTCAAGGTCATCCCTACGTACTTTGCAGGTACTTTGGTCTCGACGATGCTGTATCGCTCCGATATTTTAAATGAATCCACGATATCGGTGTTGTCCAACCGCATGGCTAACCGGGCCGCGGATTCTTCTTCGGGCATGATATATTCGTCGATATCCATGGCTTCCAATACCGTTTTCTGCAGGTCGGACACCACACGGCCCACAATTCGCTTCACTTGGAATTGCTTGAGCAGTGCCGTGGTAAGTAACGATGCTCCTTCATCTTCACCGATGGCTACGATGGCAGCATCGGCATCCTTAAGCGGCAGTGCGCTCATGGCATCTGCATCTGTGGTGTCCATACGTATGGTATGGGTGATTTTCTCCTTCAGCGCCTCCACCTTGCTCATGCGGTTGTCGGCACCGATTACTTCGTGGCCCAGTTCGGTAAGGCGGATGGCAAGGGCCCTGCCGAAATTTCCTAATCCTAAAACGATAAACTTCATCTCGATTTCATAAAATCCTATTAAAACAATATCTTTTCCTGTGGGTATTCATAGCTTCTGTTTTTCGTATTCTTGATAAGAGCCACCAGCAGCGTGAGCAGGCCCACGCGCCCCACGAACATGCTACAGATAACAATTACTTTCCCCGCGGCGCTCAGCTGCGGTGTAATGCCCAGACTAAGCCCACAGGTCGCGTAAGCCGAGAAGCTCTCAAACGCAATAGGAAGCAACCCCAAGTGGCTGTCGGTAATCGCCAATCCAAACATGGTGGTGCCAACCGCCAAAAAAGAAAGGACGATAATGGCAAAGGCCTTGCTTACCGAATCGGTGGATACTTCTCGGCCAAAGATTTCCAACTTATCCTTCCCTCGGGCCAAGTTGACGATATTGAGCAAGGCCACCGTGAAGGTGGTGGTTTTGATACCTCCACCGGTAGATCCGGGCGAGGCCCCCACCCACATGAGGAAAACAGCCGTTGCCAACATGGGCAGCGAAAAGCTACTGACTTCGGCCACGCTGAACCCAGCGGCACGGGCACTATTGCCTGTGAAAAAAGCCGAAATCCATTTGCCCCACAAGGTCTGGTGCGCTGCCAACGTATGGTTGTATTCCAGCACGAAAGTAGCCACCGTAGAAAACACAACCAGCAGCAAGGTAGCCCACATGATCAAACGCGTATTGAAACTGATGACCCACGCTCGGTAGATGTAGGGTCTGCTGTGGAATACGCGCAAGAAAACGTTGACGGCCCATCGCTTAATAAACGTATAGGTATTAAAAACAATTCCAAAACCCAGTCCACCAAGAATAAACAGCAACGAAAGAACCACCTGCATTTCATAGTTGAAACGGAACGCCGCTTGGTTAAGCCCACCTGCTGCCGTGGTGAAGCCTGCATTACAAAACGCAGAAACGGCATGAAAAACCGAGAAGAACGCCCGGTCGCCGTATGTCTCGAAATCGGCGGCCTCGGTACTGAAAAAGATAAAAACGGCACCCACCACCTCAAAGAAAAGGGTGACGAAAATAATCTTCAACAGCGTACTGATAACCGATGCAACTTTATTTTGCCCCAAAAACTCGCTGTACATCAGCTGATTTTTATAAGAAAAGCCACCACTGAAGAAATAACCGAAAAACCCAGTAAACGTCATGATCCCCAAACCACCCAACTGGATAAGGATAAGGATTACCGTATGGCCGAATTCAGTGAATTGGGTTGCGATATCAACCGTAGCCAATCCCGTGATGCAAACGGCGCTGGTAGCCATAAACAGCGCATCGACAAAGGGTAGTGGGGCGCCTGCAGTAGTCTTGGGCAGCATCAGCAGCAACGTACCCACGAGTATCAGCACCAAAAAGCTGATGACAAATAGAATGGTCGGGTTAAAATAGAAATTATCGAAGAAAAGACTGCTTTTGGACAATTCTGTAAGAAACACCGCGAATATGCCAAGATAAAGCCATTCATCATTCTGTAAGAATGCGAGGTGCGGTTCCTCTGTGACACGGGCTAGAATAACCGTAAGGAAATACAGGGACAGCACCAAGCCCCCGTAATGGGCAACACCCACCTTCCGGACCGCTAGCATGGAAAAACCGATACGGAGGGCTCCCAGGAAAAACAAACCATAAAACAACCATTTGATAATGGCTGCAAACTGCCGTGCCGTCGCTTTATCCGTATTATACCCGAGATGGAAGAGTACAACCAAGGCACAGACCAAGCTCACATAAAGCATCACCCGGTCAACGGTGCTCTCCCGGTATTTAAAAATATACTTGATGTCGCTCAGCATGGCGGCGTTTTATCGCTCGATGAGCTCGATATGGTACAGCTTACTCCAAAGCTTGCCGGTTACAAACAGCCTGTCGCCGCCATGGTCGTAAGCGATTCCGTTAAGCTCGTTGTCATAATCCGCTTTATCCGGATAGATACCGATTAGGTTGATTTCTCCTTCCACAGCACCGGTCTTCGGGTCAATAATCACGATGATATCTTTCGTATACACGTTAGCATACACTTTTCCGTCGATGTATTCCAACTCGTTGAGGCTGTCCAGTGGTCCTTTACTGTCGTATACTTCGATAAATCCTTCCTCGGCATAAGTGTCTTTGTTTAGGAAATAGAGCCGGCTGGTGCCGTCGGAAAGGATCAGTCGGTCGCCATCGAAGCACAGCCCCCAACCTTCTTTAAACGATCCATATGGAAAATCCCCAATCTTGGCAAGCGAGCCTTTATTGTATATAAAGCCAACGTTATTGCGCCAAGTCAGTTGAATCACTTTATCATGGACGAGGGTCAGCCCTTCACCAAAATATTCGTCATCCAAGTCGATTTTCTGCAATATGTTACCGTTTTGGTAATTAACCTTGCGAATCGACGATTTGCTACGCTGGCCGGTGCTTTCATATAGTACACCTTGCGAATCAAACTCCAGTCCCTGTGTATACGCCTCAGGATCATGCGGATACTCTGCAACGACGTTGAAGCCATAACGTTTCGGGGTCGGTGGCACCACCACAATGTTGCTATATGCCACGCGTTCTTCGCCATTGTAATAAAGCTTGGCACTAAGTGTCCGGCTGCCAAACGCGGCGTTTTCCGTATTGAGGCTTACCACTGTGCTGTCCATCTTGCGTTCCAGCACTTCGCCATCCATACTGTACACCACTGAATCAAACGCCGACACGTCTTCGGGAAACACCAGCTTCAGTGGCACGGATTCGCCAAGCTGCACCAACGTGCCTGCCGCCGGTGTATCAAATCGGAATTTGGACGCCTTCTTTTGCGTATTGCACGATGTTATGAAAACAAGCAAAACAACCGGTATGTAGATTAATCTGTTCATACGGACAAACTTAATTATTTTTCTTCGTAAGGATTTTTGCGCGAATCAACCCGGCCAAAACGCATCACGTATCAACCGCATATTATACGTGCTGTTTTTTTCTGAATATAAAATGGAAACGATATCAAAACGGATTTCCCCACCATGCTTTGTTGCAGCAATGTATTGGTTGGCCGCGCGCGTAAGCTTGGCTTGTTTCGCGTAATCGACAAACTCGTAAGGCATCCCATACGCGTGGCTGGCCCGGGTTTTCACCTCAACGAAAACCAGTATATCGCCATCATCTGCGATGATATCTACTTCCAGATTTTTATAGCGCCAGTTTTGGTGTCTTATCCGATAACCGTGCTGCTGCAGCAACCGTGCTGCCGCATCTTCCCCCTGTTTACCTTTTTGAAGTGTATTCATCTATTTCACAACGATGGTACCCAATTTTTCGGCTATTATCTTCGATACGTCTTTTAACTTCTGGTAGTTCGCAAGCATGATTTCCATATTGGCTGTATCAGTTTCATCCTTTATCGCCTCCCTTACCTTTAAGATCTGCTGTTCCACCTTCCGCTTCTTGATGCGATAAATCGCGCTGTAAACGAGGTCCTCCAGCCGTTCCGATTCATGAGAGACATATATTTTACGCTTCTCATCATTCCAATTGGGGCTCAGGCTGTATTTGGTGGCGAGCAGGTCTATCGCCAAGTCAGCAATGGCACGGTCGCGATGGGCGATAAATGTCCGTTCTTCCGGAAGCTCACCACGATTGATGAATTCGCGGTAAACACCAATGATGGCAAGGCAGGCCGGATCATCGAACGACACGTCGCTCAATCCACTCAGCAGGAGCGGGGCAATCGGCACATCGTCTTCTTCCCACGTGGCGGGTTGGCTACCGTAATGCAGCAATATCCGGACGATTTCCCGTTCATGCAGTACATCAGACGAAACGGTTTCAACAGGCTGAGCCATTTGAGTGCTCGTTTCAATAGCTCCGTTTTCCACTGGTTGCTCGGGCAACGGCTCCGTTTTACGGTCGGCTTTTTTCGCCCGGCCAATCCGGAGCTTATTGAGCTCCGCGATGAGCAGACGTTCCTCGATGTCTAATAATACACTACATTCGCGCACAAATACCGACGCTTTGATCGCATCCGGAATCAGCGCGATGCTCTCCACCACATCGTGGATAACGCTTGCACGTCTAATCGGATCGTTCCCGGCATCACGCAATAATACATGGGTCTTATAGAAAATGAAATCCTGCTGATGCTCCGCGATGTATTGTCTGAATGCCGTCGACCCGAACTTCTGTACATATGAGTCGGGATCATTGCCATCGGGAAAAAGCAGCACCTTTACATTAAGCCCCTCTTCCAATAGCATGTCCGTTCCGCGGAGCGATGCCTTGATCCCTGCTTCATCACCATCATAGAGAATGGTTACATTCTTGGTGTACCGCGAGATCAGCCGCACCTGCCCACTGGTAAGTGACGTGCCCGATGAAGAAACCACGTTTTCTACACCCGCCTGGTGCATGGATAAAACGTCGGCATATCCTTCCACGAGGTAGCAATTGTCGGCGTCGAGGATGGGTTTTTTGGCGAGATAAAGGCCGTATAGTACATCCGACTTGTGGTAAACTTCACTTTCCGGTGAGTTGACGTATTTGGGGGTTTTCTTATCTGTTTTCAGCGTACGCCCGCCGAAGCCCAGTATACGCCCGGTGAGGTTGTGTATGGGGAACATGACGCGCCCCCTGAACCGGTCGTACACACTGCCATCATCTTTACGAATGATTAACCCGGTGGCCTCCAGGAACTCATCCTTATAGCCTTCTGCTTTCGCCCGATCGTATAGGGCGGTCCACCCCTCCGGTGAATAACCCAGTTCAAATTTTTGGATGATGTCATCGCGGTAACCACGCTCGCGGAAATAATTGAGCCCGATGGTTCGGCCATCGTCTGTATCCCAGAGCGTCTCCTTGAAGAATTTTCCCGCCCAATTCGTTACAATAAAGAGGCTCTCGCGCTTGTCCTGCGCGGCAAGCTGTTCCGGCGTTCGCTCGGTTTCCTCAATTTCAATATGGTATTTCTGGGCTAGGTATTTAAGCGCTTCGGGATAGGAGTACTTCTCGTGCTCCATGACGAAACGCACCGAATCGCCACCGGCCCCGCACCCGAAACATTTGTAAATCCCCTTACTTACCGAGACGTTGAACGACGGTGTCTTCTCATTGTGGAACGGACATAAACCAATCAACGACGTACCCCGCTTTTTGAGGTCCACGAAATCGCCCACCACCTCTTCAATCCGGGCAATATCCAGTATTTTGTCGACAACTTCTTGCTTAATCACACGCCACTGTTTGGTAGGGTAAAATTAACGAATAACGAAGAACTACCAAGGATAACCTGAAAATATTGCGATTTGTAGCTATCAGGCCACATCAAAGCAACCCGTTACTTAGTTTATTTCCTATTTTTGCCACGCAACACGCAAGAATCGTTTTCCCGATGAAGACCAATCGGCAAATGCGATGAAACTGAGGTGTAGGTAAAAACAAACAGATGAAGATAAAAAACATATGCTGTATCGGTGCGGGTTACGTAGGTGGCCCCACCATGTCGGTGATTGCGCAGCAATGCCCGGACATCACCGTGACGATTGTTGACATCAACTCCGCCCGCATTGCGGCATGGAATGACGAGGACCTCTCCAGGCTGCCGGTGTACGAGCCGGGGCTGGATGCGGTGGTGGCCGAGGCACGGGGCCGCAACCTGTTCTTCTCCACCGACGTGGAGGGAGCCATCGCCGCGGCCGACATGATCTTCATCTCGGTGAACACGCCGACCAAGACCTACGGCAAGGGCAAGGGCATGGCGGCCGACCTGAAATACATCGAGCTTTGCGCCCGGCAGATCGCCGCGGTGGCCAAGGATGACAAGATCGTGGTGGAGAAATCGACCCTGCCCGTTCGTACGGCCGAGACGCTCAAGAGCATCCTGCACAACACGGGCAACGGGGTGGGGTTCCACATCCTGTCCAACCCGGAATTCCTGGCCGAGGGCACGGCCATCGCCGACCTGCATAGTCCCGACCGTGTGCTCATCGGCGGGGAGGACGCCGAGGCCGTGCAGGCGTTGGTGGACGTTTACGCCACATGGGTGCCGCGCGAGCGGATACTCACCACCAACCTGTGGTCCTCGGAGCTGTCCAAGCTGACGGCCAATGCGTTCCTGGCCCAGCGGGTATCCTCCATCAACGCCATCTCGGAGCTCTGCGAGAAGACGGGCGCCAACGTGGACGAGGTGGCCCGTGCCATCGGCACCGACAGCCGTATCGGCCCGAAGTTCCTGAAGGCCTCGGTGGGCTTCGGGGGTTCGTGCTTCCAGAAGGACATCCTCAACCTGGTATACATCGCCCGCAGCTACGGGCTGCACGAGGTGGCCCACTACTGGGAGCAGGTCATCGCGATGAACGACCACCAGAAACGCCGCTTCGCCGACAACATCGTGCAGGCGATGTACAACACCGTATCGGGCAAGAAGATCGCGTTTCTGGGATGGGCTTTCAAGAAGGACACCAACGACACGCGCGAGTCGGCGGCCATCTACGTGGCCGACGCGCTGCTGAACGAGGAGGCGCAGATCGTGGTGTACGACCCGAAGGTCGATGCCGAGCAGGTGTATGCCGACCTGGACTACCTCGGCACGCGCAGCCCCGGGGAGAACCGCAGGCTGGTGGAGGTGGTGGCAGATCCCTATGAGGCTGCCGACCGGGCACACGCCATCGCCGTGCTCACCGAGTGGGATGAGTTCAAGGCATACGACTGGCGAAGCATCAAGGAACACATGATGAAGCCGGCCTTCGTGTTCGACGGCAGGAAGCTGCTTGGAGCAAACGACCTGCCAGCCATCGGTTTCCAGTATTATGCCATCGGGGAATAAATCAACACAACAAGTTGGCATCTTGATATTTTCTTAGCATTCTTAATTCGATAAACAGTATGTTTGCAGGCGAATAACGCTGAGATCAATGCGCCAGCAATTGTCTAAACACCCGCTTACCGCGGCCGGTATCCTTATCGCCTTGGGTATCATTTATGGCGATATCGGCACGTCTCCTTTATACGTTTTTAAAGCCATTATCGGGCCGAGCGCCATTAATCCAGCACTCGTATATGGTGGCGTGTCGTGTATTTTCTGGACACTTACCCTACAAACGACCATAAAATACGTCATTATCACCTTACGAGCGGATAATAAGGGAGAGGGCGGTATTCTTTCTCTTTTTTCATTGGTACGGAAGAACGGTAAGTGGATCGTATTCCCGGCGATGCTCGGTGGTGCAGCACTATTGGCTGATGGCATGATTACGCCTGCGATCACCATCTCTTCCGCAATAGAGGGGTTGGGAATCTTTTATCCGCAATTGCAAACCGTCCCGATTGTTTTGGTTATCGTTGCCGTACTTTTTTCTCTTCAACGATTCGGCACCGCCGTTGTCGGCCGGCTATTCGGGCCGGTCATGCTCATTTGGTTTTCCATGTTAGCGATATTGGGTTTTGCCCACCTAATCGGCCACCCAGCTATACTTAAGGCAGTGAGCCCCCACTACGCCATCCAAACGATTATTAGCCATCCCAATGCGCTTTTGATAATCGGTGCAGTCTTTCTCTGCACAACAGGGGCCGAAGCACTATACTCCGATCTGGGCCACTGCGGACTTAGGAATATCCGAATCTCATGGATTTTCGTGAAAGCCTGTTTGTTATTCAATTATTTCGGGCAGGGAGCGTGGCTGCTTGCTAACGACGGCGCGTTGCTCGCCGGCAGCAATCCGTTTTACATGGTGATGCCAACCTGGTTTGTTCCGTACGGCATTTCCATTGCCACGTTGGCTGCGGTGATTGCTAGTCAGGCGATGATTTCCGGCGCCTTCACCCTCGTTGCCGAAGCCGTGCGGCTCAACTTATGGCCTAAAGTGCGTATCATACACCCCAACTTGCTTAAAGGGCAGCTTTATGTGCCTTCGGCCAACTGGATTTTATTCATCGGCTGCATCGTTGTCATCCTGGTTTTCCGCGAATCCGCTAAAATGGAAGCCGCATATGGTCTAGCGATAAACATCAGTTTTATCGTCACGACGATGCTGATGACTGTCTTTCTTTTGCAGAAGCGGGTTCCAAAGGCATTGGCCATCGGTTTTTTGGTCATATACCTCATTATCGAATCCACTTTTTTCATTGGCAACGTTTCTAAATTCGCACACGGCGGATGGCTTACGCTGTTGATAACTGCCATTATTTTTTCCATGATGTTTTGCTGGTGGTGGGCGCGGAAAATAAAAAACAGGCTCACCCGGTTTGTAGAAATCGGAAAGTATATTCCCATCATTTCGGAAATCAGTCGGGATAAATCCATCCCGTTATACGCATCGCAACTGGTCTACCTCACCAGTGCAAATTTCGACTCCGAAATCGAAGAAAGCATCATCTATTCCATCATCAAGAAAAAACCAAAAAGGGCCGATGTATACTGGTTGGTACACGTGGACGTGACCGATTCGCCCCATACAGGCGAATATGAAATAACCCAGTTGGTGCCTGGCCGGTTAATCCGGGTCGATTTCCGGCTCGGATTCCGCGATGAGCAACGCATCAGTATCCTGTTTCGAGAAATTGTGGAAACCCTCGTTGCCAATGATGAGGTGGATATTAAAAGTAACTTTGATACCCTTCGCAAATACAACATGGATGGCGACTTCCGGTTCATCGTGCTTGAACGTGTCTTATTCAATACATCGGTATTCCGTTTCGCAGAGCGTATCGTATTAGACATTTACAACCTGCTGAAGACATACAGCCTTTCCGAAGAACGTGGGTTTGGTCTCGATTCCAGTTTCGTTACCGTTGAACGGGTTCCGCTGATGGGCCCGCCGTCTTCTCAGAAAAAGAGGCTGAAAAGGACAAAGTGACGCATAGTCAATTGCATATCACAACATTTTTGTCTAAGTTTGCCTTCCAAAAATTCAATAAGCAAACAGACGTTGAAATGAGTTCGACACCGATAAAAAAAGAAACGTATTTGGAGTGGTATAAATCGATGCTGCTCATGCGCAAATTTGAAGAGAAGGCCGGTCAACTGTACGGACAACAAAAAATCCGTGGCTTTTGCCACCTTTACATCGGCCAAGAGGCTGTGGTAGCGGGTGCCATGTCGGTGTTGCGCCCGGAAGACTCGATGATCACGGCATACCGTTGCCATGCACATGCCATTGCCAAGGGCGTATCTCCCGATGCAGCTATGGCTGAGCTTTTCGGAAAAGCGACCGGATGCTCTAAAGGCAAGGGTGGCTCCATGCACTTCTTTAGCAAAGAACATAAATTCATGGGTGGGCACGGTATCGTAGGTGGCCAGATTGCATTGGGCGCAGGTGTCGCGTTTGCGGAAAAGTATAATGGCATCGACAATGTCAACGTGTGTTACATGGGTGATGGCGCTGTAAGACAAGGTGCGTTCAACGAAACCCTCAACATGGCGATGCTATGGAAGCTCCCGGTTATATTCGTCTGCGAAAACAACGGCTACGCTATGGGTACCTCGGTGGGCCGCACGACCAACATGAGCGACATCTATAAGATGGGCCTCGGTTTCGATATGCCAAGCGCACCTGTAGACGGCATGGACGTAGTAGCCGTACACAATGCGATGGACGAAGCTGTGCAGCGCGCACGGAGCGGCGACGGACCCACGTTTCTTGAAATGCGGACCTATCGGTACAAAGGGCACTCCATGTCCGACCCGGCTAAATATCGCACCAAGGAAGAATTGGAGGAATACAAAGGGCGAGATCCGCTGATCGTGACCAAAGCGACCATCTCCGAAAAAAAATATGCGGATGAAGCGTGGTTTGCTCAAGTGGAAGCTGATGTAAAAAAGACCATTGAAGCATGTGTCAAATTCGCTGAGGAATCACCGTACCCCGAAGTAGACGAACTGTACAAGGACGTGTATGTACAGGACGACTACCCGTACATCATGGATTGAAGTATTTGAGATAGCTAACTAACGTTTAAGTAAGGATTAACCGCAATATAACATGGCTGAAGTAGTTAAAATGCCGAAAATGAGCGATACCATGACCGAAGGGGTAATCGCAAAATGGCACAAAAAAGTAGGCGACAAAGTCAGTTCCGGCGATTTGATAGCGGAAGTCGAAACTGACAAAGCCACGATGGACTTCGAATCGTACCAAGATGGAACGTTATTGTATATCGGCCCAAAAGAGGGTGAAGCTGTTCCCGTAGATGCGGTTATTGCGGTGCTGGGTGAAGAAGGAGAAGACTATCAAGCGCTACTCAACGAAAGTGGTAGCAGCAAACCCGATACGGATTCAGGTAAAGACGAAGCTGAACCAGCAACGGAACCTTCGGAAAGCGACGACGGGGAGGTCAGCACAGAAGATATCAATGCTGAGGTTATCACGATGCCTTTGCTTAGCGACACCATGACCGAAGGGGTCATCGCTGAATGGCATTTCAAAGTGGGCGACACCATCAAAAGTGATGATGTGCTTGCCGATGTGGAGACCGATAAGGCCACGATGGAAGTGACCGCCTATGCTGAAGGCACATTGCTGTATATCGGTGTGGAAAAAGGACAAGCCGCTAAGGTGAACGATATCATTGCCATCATAGGCGAGGAAGGCACCGACGTGACTCCCTTGCTTAAGCAAAAAACCGGCAAAAAAACGGAACCGGCAGCAAAAACGAAAGAAAAGGATGATAAGCCGGCAGCGTCTGAGCCATCGAACGCGACAGAAGCCGAAAAACCGGCAGGCGACGACGATGATTCACGCTTGAAAGCATCACCACTGGCACGCAAAATAGCCAAAGATAAAGGGATAAGCCTCACCGACGTGAAGGGCACGGGCGACGGCGGACGCATCATCAAGAAAGACGTAGAGTCATATACACCGTCCGCGCAGCCTACAGCGCCTGCTGCCGCGGCGCCCGCAAGCGAAGGAGCAACAACGACCGTAAGTATCCCGCAATACGTGGGCGAAGAGCGTTATACCGAAAAGCCGGTTACCCAAATGCGGAAAACCATTAGCAGGAGGCTCTCCGAGTCCTTCCTCGTACCGCATTTCTACCTCACCATCAAGATCAACATGGATAATGTGATCCCGGCCCGCGCCAAAATTAACGAAGTGGCACCCGTAAAGGTATCCTTCAATGATTTGGTTATCAAAGCAGCAGCCGTCGCATTGAAGCAACACCCTGCAATCAATGCGTCGTGGCAGGGCGACACCATCCGCTACAACGAGCATGTGAACATCGGCGTCGCGGTCGCGGTCGACGAAGGACTGTTGGTGCCTGTGGTACGTTTTGCGGACGGTAAATCACTATCGCACATTTCTGCGGAAGTTAAAGAGTTTGCGCAACGCGCCAAAGCCAAGAAATTGCAGCCAGCAGACTGGGAAGGTTCTACCTTTACCGTTTCCAACCTGGGCATGTTCGGCATCGATGAGTTCACTGCTATCATCAACGCTCCGGATTCCTGCATCCTCGCCATCGGCGGCATCGACCAGGTACCTGTGGTCAAAAACGGGCAAATCGTTCCGGGCAACATCATGAAGGTAACGCTCACATGCGACCACCGCGTGGTTGACGGTGCAACGGGTGCTGCTTTCCTGCAAACATTGAAATCACTGCTCGAAGAACCGGTACGTCTACTGGCGTAAGGAACGACAGCAAATAATCGTTGAAAGCCGTCTCGTTTGAAACGAGACGGCTTTTTTGTTGGGAGCATAGCTATTGTTTTTTACCCAACGCGACGATTATAATAGTTGTATACGAACAATTTTATCTAAGTTTGTATAGCAGCTTACCCGGCAAGCGTAAAAAATTAACTATTCATGGCAAAAACCAAAACGAACTATACAGCGGCTAATGTCCACGAATTCATCAATTCCTTTGCAGACACGGACCAAAAGCGGCAAGACAGTTTTGAACTCCTGAAAATCATGCAGGATATCACAGGCTGTGAACCCAAAATGTGGGGGCCGTCCATTATCGGCTTTGGTAATTACCATTACAAATACAAAAGCGGACACGAGGGCGATGCACCCGTTCTCGGATTTTCTCCAAGAAAATCTGCGTTTTCACTCTATGTGTATTCCGATACCGAAAAAAGTAAATTAGCGTTGGCCAGTCTCGGAAAATTTAAAATGGGTAAAGCATGCATTTATGTGAAAAAACTCTCCGACATCAATATCCCGGCTTTACAAGAACTCTGCAACGAGTCCATTCAATACATTACTGAACATCACGCATGTTCGTGTAGCATAAAATAACAGCGTACGCATCACATGTCCAACTCAATTATTTTTGCGTTTGTTTTCGTTTTGGTAACAACGCGATTGCAATGATTTTATAAGGAAAAAGCGTAAGTGTTGATTAAATAGCTACTTGGTTACAACTATTTTGGTTTGTGACAATAAAAAAAGTAACGGCAATGAGTGAACAAAAGCAAATCGTAGAAAAATACATGGATGGGTTCCGTGCTTCTGACCACGAAAAAATATTATCGTGCTTAACGGACGACGTCGTTTGGGAAATGCCGGGTTTTTATCTTCATCGTGGCAAGGCTGCATTTGACAAAGAAATTGAACATCCCAACGCAGACGGGCATCCTGATATTACAGTAACCCGGCTTGTGGAAGAGGGAAATGTCGTAATTGCCGAAGGAGCCGTAAAAGCAAAAATGCAAGACGGCAGTAAAATTGACGCTGTCTTCTGTGATGTATTTCACTTTACAGACGGAAGAATAAGCAAACTGACTTCTTATTTAATGTTGATAAACAACCTTGAATAAGCCACAAAAGTCGACGGTCAAAAAAACGCACCTGCCGTGCAACCTTTTTACCTATCTTATCATCATAGTAATAAACACACCCGAATTGGAGCGAACGGTTACGATAGAAAGTTTGTATGAAGGCTGCAAAGGCGGTAGCCGTCACGCACAGGGGCAGCTATACAATGCCTTGGCATCAAAACTACTGGGGGTATGTATGCGCTACGCGAGCAGCACCTTTGAGGCAGAAGATATGCTACAGGCCGGTTTCATCAAAGTCTTCAACAACCTGGGTAGCTACCGCGGCGACGGCTCTTTTGAAGGGTGGATACGACGTATCATCGTCAACACAGCTATCGAAACGTACCGCCGGAACAGGCGCAGCGGACAACAGGTCGAGATAGACGAAGCGTGCGATGATGCACAGCAGACGTTCGCAATGGATAACTTGGAATGCGAGGATTTGCTGCGGCTGATACAGTCGCTCCCCGATGGCTACCGTGTGGTATTCAACATGTATGCGGTAGAAGGGTTCTCCCATAAGGAAATTGCCGAGTCACTGCAAATCAGCGAGGGGGCGTCTAAATCGCAATTGTCTAGAGCGCGTGCGTGGCTAAAACAACGGATAAAACAACTAGAAGGAGGGATTCATGAATCCAGATAAGAGAAACGAATTTGACAGGCAGTTAGCGGGTAAGTTCGACGACTTCCGCCCCAAGGTGCCGAATGACCTATGGGATAAGATAGCGTCCAAGCTTGACGAACAGGAGCAAGGCACCGCTGTCCCCATAAAACAGCGGCTCCGGTTTCCCAGCTGGTGGATATCGATAGCCGCGGGCGTACTGATGGTGTGTGGTATTGTGTATTGGTATAACCGCCCCGTAATGGTAACTTACCTCCAGAATCCGGTAGTGCATGCGGAAGAAGACATGCCGGTGGTTGAGGAACCGGCCGAGCCTGCTCCGGCGGTAGAACCATTGGATATTGACCGACTGAAGCAACTGTTCGCCAAGCGGAACCGTCAGGCTAAAAACGAAAACGAAGCAGAAATGCAGGTAGCCGAAATGCAGCAGGTCGATCGGTCTACCGGAACCACCGATAACCAGCTACTGATCGCCGAAGAAGCTGTTCCGACTACGCAAGCATTAGCGAAAAACGACGAGCCACCTGTATCTCCACCCGCCGGCCGGCCAATAAGGGAAGAAGCAATAGCGGCCACCGTACCGGATATTCAGCCACCCGTGGTATTGGAGGAAGAGGAAGAAACCCTACTGGCCGCCACGGAAGAATCGAAACAGCCCTTCGGTGTAAGCAACATCTTAAACTATGTAGTGGGCGCAGTCGACCAACGCGATGAGAAGCTGGTTACGTTCTCCAACGATAGCGAGGGTTCGCTGAAGCTCGATTTTAACTTCAGCCTGGCAAAAAACAAGAAGAAGCGAATAAAGTAAATCACCCTTTTATATAAATCGACATGAAATACATTAGCCTCACACTATTATACTGCGCAACCCTGCTGGCGGCGACTGCACAGGAGAAAAAGAAGTCGGACACCCTCCGCCAAAACAATCGGACTGCCATGGATACGGTCATTATGGAAGATGTAGAAACTGGTGAACGGCGGAAGGTACGCATCACCATCCCGGGCAAAGATGACGGGGTCATCACCATCGAAAAATCGGAGAAGACCCATGCGTATGAAAAAGACAACCAAGACAGCGATGACGTAAAAATAACTGTTGAGCGCCCCCGGCAATCGCATCCCATCTATGGCATCACCTTTTCGCGGATCGACCTCGGCTTGGTTAAACTGATCGATAACGGTAGCTTCACCCTGTCGGACGATAACCGCGATTTTAAGTACCGTCCTGGCAAAACGGTGAACTTCGGGTTCGACCTGCTGCAGGCGGGCTACCGCTTCAATGACAATTTCCGCCTGTTCCTTTCAGCTGGGTTTGACTGGACCTACGTCCGTCTGCGGGAGAACATCGATTTCAAGGAAAATACCACACCGCTGGAGTGGGATTATATTGATCGAGATGAGATTAATTACTCCAAAAACCGGCTCACATCTACCTACCTCCGGTTGCCACTCACCTTCGAACTTCGGAGCAAGCATTACAGCGGGCTAGGCCGGCTAAAGTTTGCGTTCGGACCCGAGGGAGGCTTCCTGCTTAAAGGGACACAACGGTTCAAGAGCGACGAGCTTGGCAAGCAGAAGTTCAAAGACGATTATAACTTCACCCAATTCCGCTATGGGGCCTTCGCCCGTTTTGGTGTGGGTTCATTCGGTATCTATGCCAAATACTATTTCAATGATCTATTTGAGAACAGCCCGAACCAAGCCGGCTTGCAAAACATGGCCTTTGGCCTGATGCTCGGGTTTTAAATCATTGCGTTATATTTTGTAATTTTGTACCGCCCCGATAATCGGGGCGGCTCTATTTATGGCGATATCCACCACAAATCCCCCTTCCTGTTCGGTACGGGATGACGTACAGCGCATTGGCCTGCCATTGATCCATGGTGAGAACGTAAGCCGCACGTTTGCCGGTAAGGAACCGATCGTGGCGATCAGTGGCCTATCTTTCGACATCTCCGAGAGGAAAATCACCGCCATTATCGGCGAAAGCGGTAGCGGAAAGAGCACCTTATTGAAACTCATTTACGGATTGCTGGAGGCCGACAGTGGTGAAGTCCGCTACCGGGGTTGGCGGGTACCGAATCCCCGTGAAAAACTTATCCCTGGCCATGATGCCATGCGCATGGTATCGCAGGGGTTTGACGACCTCAACACCTATGCCAACGTGTGGGACAATGTGGCATCGCAACTCTCCAATACTGATTTGGAAGGTAAATTCAGCGAAACGGAGGCCAGCCTGCGCCGCCTGCGTATCACCCACTTGGCCAAGCAACGCATTGCCGACCTGAGTGGCGGCGAAAAGCAGCGCGTAGCTTTGGCCCGTGCCCTCGTGAACAACCCCGAAGTTTTACTGATGGATGAACCCTTCAACCAAGTGGATGCATCGTTCCGGGATACCCTACAACGGGATATCCGTTCCATCGTAGAAGAGACGGGACTTACCGTGGTACTCGTATCGCACGACCCCGCGGAAGTGCTCGCGATGGCCGACGAATTGATTGTACTAAAAGACGGCCAGTTGATGGCCTCAGGCCATCCCGCACAATTGTATCACCAGCCACCGAATGCGTATACTGCACGGTTGCTGGCCAAAAGCAACATCCTGAGCACAGACGAGGCCCAGCTCTTGAGTCTTGAAGCCCATACAGCGGTGGCCATCCACCCCGAGTGGCTATCCATTACAACGAACGAACAGGGTAGTTTTCTTGTACAAGACATCCAGTTCAAAGGTTTCTATCAGCTGGTCGCGGTACAGCATGAATCCGTCACGTTATATGTAATAACAAACGCCACGGACCACCTCGAAGACGGCATACACGTGGACATCCGCGTTGACCATTTCCACCCACTCCCCGGTCAATCTGTCTGACCAAGCAGCAATTCACCGTTGTAATAATCTACGATCCGTTGGCGAAGATGCCATTGGTAGCGTGCGATAACGAGGTTGGCATTTGCGTTGTCCATTTTATTCTTTGCAATCAGGAATTCCACCGAATTGATGGCACCGGCATCGAAACGCACTTCAGCGATGCGGAATGATTCGGTATAGTAGGCAACCTGTTCCACCAAGTTTTTATAACGTTCTTTCGCCGCATCCAGGTTGAATAACACTTGATGGGTGGTCTGTTGCAATTCGTTTCGGCGTGTCTCGGCAGCCTGCTCGGCGTTCAGTACATCAAGCTTCGCCCGGGCCACGTTATTCCTCACCTGAAATCGCGAAAAAATAGGTATCGAAAGTGAAAACGCGAGCGACCGCCCCAAGTTGTTCTGCACCTGGTCGTAATAGCTGCCCAATCCATCTTTCGAATAATTACTAGACAGACCGGCTCCTAAAGACAATGTTGGAAAATACGACGACCGGACAGCCTTAAGTGAAAACTCAGCTTGCTTTTCCCGATGATCCGCAGCTTTGATGACACCCAGCCGGTTAGCGGCCGTCTGATATAGTGCACTAGCTTCCGACACGGGTGCCATCGGCAGAGGCAGGGCTTGAAGCGGTGCAAGGAATACATCTGGGTCGTACGGCAAATTCAATAAGCGGAATAAGCTCAGCAAGTTCTCGCTAAGGCTGTTCTCCGCCGTGTTCAGGCTATTTAAATCGCTTGCATATTGTCCTTTGAGGTCGTAGTAATCGCCCGGTGCCATAGCCCCTTCATTGAAAAGCACTGTACTACGCTCAACCCGCCTTTGGGTTACCGCCGCTTGGCTATCGATCTGTGCCACCATATCTCGCGCGGTAAGCACGTTGATGTATGCCGCAGTTACATCCAATGCAATTTGTTCTGCCATCAATTGTTCTTCCAATTGGGTGGCACGGTAGGCATGGGCCTGTTGCGTAATGTTGCGGAACATCCGCAACCCATCAAATAAAATCAAGGAACTGCTGAGGTGCTGATTGCCTGATGTGAAATTCTCTTCCACATATTGGTTGGTCGTGGGATTAATGAACCGCCCTTGGCTGTAGCTGTGGCTCATACTCGCGTCCAGCGACGGCAATAGGTTCTGCTTTGCCTGCCGTAAGTTGATGGCCTCTCCCCGCGTCCGGATACGGCTTTGCTGCACATCGCGGTTATGTTTGAGGGCAAGCGTGATGCTGTGCTCCAAGGTAAGTGTATCCGGGGTAACGGTTTCCTGGGCAATAACCGGCAAGGAAATCGGGCCAACGACCACAAACAAACAGACGATAAAGCGTATCGATAAAAACATGTCGTATTTCATTTGGCGTAATTGCAAACACAGTTTACGCCAAAACCATAATCATATGATTATAAATCTGTTGAAAAAAAACACGCTTCAATCGTTGTTCGATATCGGGCAGTAAGTGTACGAAAACGGACAGTTTGTCAAATCGGCTATTTCGGCGTGAATTGTTTCACTGCTGCCATATACGACGCACCGATTGGTAATATGCTCCCGTTGACGGTGAGCTGGTGACGCTCGATTTTCTGCACCTTGTCGATAGCAGTGATAAATGACCGGTGGATGCGCACAAAACGGTCAGCAGGCAACAACGCCTCACATTCGGTAATCGTCATCCGGCTCAACACTTGACGATCGCAGAGAACGAAGTTGACGTAATTGCCGGTTGCTTCGAGGTAGTCGATGGCATCGAAATCCACCTTGACTTGGTCATATCCTGTTTTGACAAAGACATAAGCCTGTTTGGTATTCTTACCACGTAGTTCCACCCACTCTTGGGCTTTGTTGCAGGCCTTGAGGAACCGTGGCAACGAGAATGGTTTGAGCAAGTAATCCACGGCATCCAATTCAAAGCCGGAAACCGCGTGCTCGGAATAAGCGGTGGTGAAGATAACCAGTGGTTTTCTACTGAGGCTCTTAAAAAACTCGATACCAGAAATATCGGGCATCTTGATATCAAGAAAAAGCAAGTCGACCGGATACCGCCGCAGATGATCCATCGCGTCAAACGCATTGGTAAACGTAGCCCGGAGGTCCAAAAATGGCACTTTAGCGGCATGGCTTCGCACTACATCAAGCGCTATGGGTTCATCGTCTACGGCAATGGCGGTCATCATCAGGTGCCAAGGTACTAAGTTTATAAGAAACGGTCAAATCATTGGCGCATAACGCGTTTTACCCTGCTGACAATGCAATAGTTAAATGCACAAAATACTCTTGGGTTGTTTCGCGGATTACCAGCTCATGCCGGCCCGGATAGAGCATCGCAAGGCGTTGCTTCACATTCTCCAACCCTACACCCGAGTGCCGCAGCTCGGGGTCGGACTCCGGTTTGCGGTGGATGCTATTGTGTACATCGAAATACAATTTGTCTTTCGATTCGTAGAGGCTAACTTTTATCCACGACTTTTCGTTCAAACTGATTCCATGCTTGAACGCATTCTCTACAAATGGGATAAGCAACATCGGGGCAACATACGTGCTTTCCAGCGCGTCATTGATGTCGCATTCTACGGTAATCACGGGAGATGTGGCGGTACGCAGTAGCTGCAAATCGATGTAGTTGCGGAGGTACTCAATTTCGCGGGCCAATAAGATCCGGTCTTGGTTATTCTCATGAAGCATGAAACGCATCATATCCCCCATTTTTTGGATGCCGGCGGATGTACGCTCGGCATCCTCTTGGAGTGCTGTACCGTATAGTGTATTGAGGATGTTGAACAGGAAATGGGGGTTAATCTGCGACCGTAGGAAACTCAGGCCAGCCGATGTCTGGCCCAACTCCATCCGGAGGTTCACGAGCTGCGTGATACGCTCTTTTTGGCGGCGATACACAAATATAGCCAACGGAATCATGATGAGGTTAAGGCATATCCATAACGCAAAGTATGCGAAACCGTTAAACCCGTTGGCACCTATAAAAAGCAAGCCGAAGGGAATGAAAGTAATGAGCGACACGACAAAGACCATTAGCCCATAAAGCTGGATGGCATACCGCCGCCGCTCCTGAAGAGGTAACAGCCAGTAAATATTCAGCGCGAACAGCAGATAGGCATAAGACACCACCGTGGCCCAGAATACGGCCAAACTTTCTGCTTTGTTTGCCAACAACACAAAAAAAACCAGTGCTCCACCAACCAGCACTACCAAACTTTCCTTCGTAATACGCGTACCGAGCGTACGGTGATTTTCTTGCAGGTACCGAATGAGACGTTTGATGCCTTCGTAGGCGAAAAGCAGTAGAAACACAAGCGATGCACCGCCAAGCGACTCACCGCGCGTAAGATGGACAACAAACTGCCCATCGTCCCAATGGTAGTCGCGTACCCTGACGCACGTCGTGAGACCCAGCCAAACCAAAAAGAAGAGCAATAGGGTAAATGCTATGCCCAGATCAGTTTTACGGTATCTGAAAAATACCGGCGAAATCCATTGGGTAAATCCTAGATATGCCCCGTAAATAACAGTGGCATAGCCCACCAATGACACGACATTGCGTGTAACCCCCGCCCGCCCTTGATTGCTAATGATGAGCACGATTGCAAACAAATAAATTCCCGTGGCTAAGATGATTTCAATACGATTCAGCTTCATAGTTTAACACTTTTCCGACAAAGAACGTCAAAAGGCCGTTGTAGCACAATAAATTGGGATGAATAAGGGTTAAGTCGGGATGAACAAAGGGTTTTAGTTTTAATCGCCCCAAAGTTGTGCCTTTTGCTGTTCGATACCCTGCTGCACCTTGGTATCATATACACCGTCCACGATGGCTATCTTCGAATCACGGTCTTTCCCAGAACGATGGATATCCACAATTTGCTGATCTTTAAGCGCGATATCGTAGGCATCTCGTGTGCTCATCAGCTTGACAAACACAGGTAAGCATTCGAAGAAAATGAAAAGCAACATAATGAAAGTGATCGACCAGTAGTTGGTACTGTTTACGGTACCATCGGGATTGTATTTCAAGTCGCCCAATGCCGTATTACGGTCCGCAAACCCGGCCTGATTCACCACGCTATCCATCTGTGTGCCAGTCAACAATTGCGCATTCATCAACCCTTCGAATTGTTTGCGTTGCTGGATGAAGGTCTCTTGCCTCGCTATGGCTGACCGCAACGTATCCAAGTATTGTTCTTGTTTTTCCAGATCGGCCTGCCGTTGCTTGGCATAAGGGCCATACCCTACGATACCCGAAGTTTCCACACTCTTCTCACCGAAAGTCTCCATCTTGAGTTTGGTCCGGTCGGCCTTGATCGTTGCCTCAAGCGAATCGCGCTCCGTTTTCAACTCGGCAACTTTGGCCAGTTCAATAGCGTATTTGCTATCGAACGCACGGTTGAGCGTATCGATGCTTGCACGCTGCCGGTCGATGAAGGTAATTCGCAACTGGTCACGGATTTCCTTATCGAATACCTTAATTTCCAACGGTCGAGCAATCACAATACCTATCAGCACCGCCAATAAGATTCGCGGCGTAGCTTGTAGGAATTGTTTGGAACCAGATGTGTTTTTATGAATACTCGATACGATATATCGATCCATATTGAAGATAGCCAATCCCCACAACAACCCGAAGAGCACCGCATATCCGATGGCGCCGCCATCGCCGCTGAACACAAAATATAGCGCGTAGCCGCCCGATAAGGATGCAAAAAGCCCCGTGAAAAAAATCGTTGCCCCAATGCCCACATATTTATTATGCTCTGCGGGATAGTTGGCCAATGTAGATTGATGGGCACCGCTGCACCACCAGAAAAATCGCGTCAGTTTCTCCATTTGCTCACCCAATAATCGCCAGTAACGTTAAGACAACTTGAAAGCCAAAATGTTACACTTTCCCTTGCCCTACCATCAAAAATATGAGATATGGGATAAGGTAAGGATGATTAGGGACGAAAGTGGCAAGTCGCGGGACGAAATAGGAAACTTTGCACTTTCGCGCATCTTCCGTACTTTTGTCGCCGATGGATATGTTCGACGACCTATTGACGTCCTACCTGGAGAGAACATGCGACATGGAGCCGGCGCTCCTGCAGCGTATCAACAGGGAGACTTACTTAAGGGAAACCGCTCCGCATATGCTCTCGGGTCACTACCAGGGTCGGCTGTTGGCGTTCCTTAGCAAGCTGGTATCGCCGACACAGATTCTCGAAGTGGGCACATTTACGGGATACGCCACGTTGTGTTTGGCAGAAGGCCTCGCAGCAGGGGGCGAAATCCACACTATCGATAATAACGTAGAATTGGAGGACCGCGTACGCGACTACTTCGCCCAGTCCGATTTCAACGAAAACATCCATTACCACCTCGGCGATGCAGCCGCGATCATCCCCACGATCGCCGGACCGCTCGACTTGGTTTTTATCGATGCCGATAAAAAAAACAACGGCATTTACTATGAACTTGCCCTTGAGAAAAGCCGCACCGGAGGACTGATCTTGATAGACAACGTGCTTTGGAAAGGAAAAGCGGTTAAGGGAGCCAGTGATAACCAAACCCAACAGATTACCGCGCTAAATGATCAACTTGCCAACGATGAACGCATAGACAAATTAATTCTCCCTGTTCGCGACGGGCTTTTCCTGTTGCGGAAACGATGAGGGACAAAAACCATGAGGAATGAACGTACCAATCAAGACTGCCGTAATCACCTTATGCCTTACCTCTTTATTAGTCGCGGTTTCGACCGTCGAAGCCGTCGCCCAGCAGATTACCCCCGAGGCCTATATCGAGCAGTATAAAGACGCTGCGATCCAGTATATGGAAGAGTACGGATGCCCTGCCAGCATTATACTTGCCGTTGCTATGCACGAAAGTGCACACGGAAACAGCAAAATAGCCCGGTATCTAAATAACCATTTTGGCATCAAAGGCCCTAATAATAGTAAGGAAATCCGATCAGCTTACAAAGGTTATGAATCGGTAGCGGAATCGTATGGGGATTTTATCGATTTCCTCCAGCGTCGCAAAAGCACCAAAAAATTATTCGATTTATATCGGCCCCATGAATACCGGAAGTGGGCACAGGGCATTGCCCGGTCGGGTTATGCACAAAGCCCCACTTGGTCATCAACGGTAGTCGGCATGATCCGTAAGTATGGCCTTGACGAGTTGGATAAGAAACCCGAAGGGGACGCCTTGGTAGCTACTACCGACGCTCCGGATGATGCTACATGGTATACGGTAAAAAGTGGGGACACCCTGTATGACCTCGCCCGTGAGCACGGAACGACAGTGCGAGCCATCCAACAAGAAAATGGACTTACCGGATCACGGTTGCGCATTGGCCAACAATTGATACTATAATGAGAAGGTTCTTGTATGCGTTGCTTGCCGTACTGTCGCTCGCATCATGTCTTTCTAAGCAGGATGTGCTCCAAAACCCACGTGTAACCGAGCGGGGCCAGCCAGTTCCCCGTCCACATCCGCACAAACCGCAACAAACTTCTCCTTCTGCCAAACCGACGACCAGCCTATCGGGTTTGGCATATATCGAGCAATATAAAAACATCGCCATCACCGAGATGGAACAATATGGTATACCGGCAAGCATCAAGCTCGCACAAGCACTGCTCGAATCGGGTAACGGCAATAGCACGCTTGCCCGCGAAGCCAATAACCATTTCGGTATCAAATGTACGCCGGAGTGGAACGGAGGAAAAACCTATCACGACGACGACCGGCGCGATGATTGCTTCCGTGTTTACCAACGGGTGGAAGATTCTTTCCATGACCATTCCCAGTTTCTCCTGCGCAAACGCTACGCCTCATTGTTTGAACTCGATAAAGACGACTACAAAGGGTGGGCCCGAGGTCTCAAGGCGGCTGGCTATGCCACCAATCCGAAGTATGCCGACCTACTAATCAGCCTCATCGAGCGGTATCAACTGTATCAATACGATCGCCCCGAAACACGGGATGAAAAAAACCAGCGGGAGGCCATCGTGCAAACCGAAATCGTGGAGAACAAGACCGAAGAAACGCTGGTGGCCGAAACCAAGGCTCCGGTGCGCATCGACATCCACGAGGTAAAACAGGGTGACACATTAGCTGCCATCGCCCGGAAATACGGAATGGGAACCGCAGAGCTGATGGATCTCAACGGGTTAAAGACCGAATCGGTCTTCATTGGCCAACTGATTCTGGTGTCACAATAACGTTTCCTAATTGCTAAATGATGTTAATTTTTTCGCCGACTGCAAACTTAGCCGTAGTTTTACGACAGTGAAACATGCGGGTATCATATTTTGTGGACTGTTACTAGGTATCGGGTGCCATTTTGCAACCGCACAGACTACCGTTCAGGGCATTGTGTTTGATACCCACACCAAGCAGCGCATTTCGCAAGTATATGTATATAATACGGCAAACGATGATGGCGGTTATAATAACACGCGCGGGGAATTCATGATCGATGCGTCGCCCGGCGATATACTCATAGCTGCTGCCAAGGGGTATTACCCAGACACGTTGGTTGTATCCGACAAGCGGGTTGTACTCTTCAACATGGCGAGGTCCACAATATGGCTTGAGGAAGTGTCAGTTATCGCACGCCGTAGCCCCGAAGAGCGACTTGAGCAAAACAAGCGTGAATACAGTACGGCATACGCCAAGGGCAATGCTGGCTCTATTTTCTCTACAGGCCCAACCGGGTCGGGACTGAGCATCGACGCGTTGTATAAACTCATCAGCCGCGAGGGTAAAAACTCCCGCAGACTTCAGGAAATTATAGAGCGTGACTATCGGGAGTCAGTTATCGATTATCGATTCACTCCCGAATTGGTAAGTGGTGTAACCGGACTCCGGGGAGAAACTTTAATCGATTTCATGCGGCAATACCGTCCTTCGTATTTCTTTATACTCAGTGCAAACGACTATAACTTGGCTTTCTATATCCGTTCTTCGCTGGCCCGCTATCGGCAAAATCCTGCTGCCCGCCGGCTTCCGCCGCTTCCTACTATCGAGAAATAAACGCAGTTGCACAAAAACAGCACGATATTTGTTAATTTAGCGGCAGATATGAAACAACCGTTTTACTTTTCACTGATTGTCCTATTAGGTTGGACGTCACTGGCCAGCGCCCAAACGTATGATATCGATGAGCTGCGACGTAGGCCCGATTCCAATAGCTTGAAGGTCGAAAGGCCCAGCCTTGATATCCGTCCGGTCACGTTACCCGTGTCTGCGCTGGACCTAAGGGTTATCTATTGGCGGCATTGGTCATCATTTGGCATCAATGCCAACCAGTCGTCGTTTAGCGATAACTGGACCGGTGGGGGTGTCAATTCCATTTCCGTTGGCCTCCTGCTCAACCACAAGTCTGATTATACGCGCGACAACACTAACTTCGTCACGGAACTCATGCTGCAATACGGAAAGCAGAAAAACAAAGATCAACAACCCCGAAAAAACAACGACCGGATATTCTGGGATAATAAACTTTCGCTTAAAGTTTCTAACCATTGGTCATTGTTTACCTCGCTTACGTTCGAAAGTCAGTTTGACATGGGCGTAACGTATAATTCTGACGGGACTCCCGCCGATACGATTTCTAATTTCATGGCTCCCGGTTACTTAACAGAGTCATTAGGTATCGAATACAAACCGGATAACACGTTCTCTCTACGTATCGGCACAGGCACCGCCCGCCAAACCTTTATATTGGATGAACGACTCGTGCCACGCAATGGCGGCACCCGGTTTGGCGTTGAATCGGATAAGCGCTTCCGCAATGACCTCGCCTTTCAGATTACGGCCAATCTGGACCGAAACATTGCTCGGAACCTCAATCTCAAAAGCCGCTACAACATGTTTGCTAACTACGAAGAGCTCGGCGATCCGTCACATCGGTTGGATGCTACCCTTACTGCCTCTGTTACCCGGTTAATCAATGTGACACTCAGTGGCATACTGTTGTACGACAGTCGCCTGCATGAGGATATCCAAACGAGCCAGACGCTGGCCTTGGGGTTGCTCTATAAGCTCCCGAGATAATCCTTGCACCTTATGCGCACGCACCGAATAAAAGTAGCCGTGCTGCTAACCGGAGCGGCGTTCATGCTATCGGCATGCAACGCTAACCGCTATGCGAAGACTAATCGTGTCTATAAGAAGCAAATCAACGCGCTCACCGAGCAGATTCGGCAACCATTACCCTACATTACCCCGCGACTTATCACCACCTATGACACGTCGGGGGTGGCAGTCGTTTCAGAAGATCCGCAAGCAAAAAACCCGGAGCATTGGGTTGGGGCTATTCACTTCAATTTACGTAAGCCCAATTATGTCGTTATTCACCACACCGCTCAGGATAGCCTTCAACAAACCTTGCATACATTCACGGTGCCACATACGCAGGTAAGTTCCCACTATGTTATCGGCCGCGACGGAGAGATTGTTCAGATGCTCAACGATTACGTAAGGGGATGGCATGCGGGGGCCGGAAAGTGGGGTAGTGTGACGGATCTCAACTCGGTATCGTTGGGTATCGAGCTCGACAACAACGGAAGTGAGCCGTTTTCCGAAGCCCAAATCCATAGTCTGCTCAACGTGCTCGACACATTAAAGACAAAGTATAACATCCCTACAGCCAATTTCATTGCACACTCGGATATCGCACCAACCAGGAAAGTAGACCCGAGCGCCTTTTTTCCTTGGAAACGGCTGGCGGAAAGCGGATTTGGCTATTGGCCTGGGGATTCATTGGCCAACCCACCCGAACACTTCAATCCCGTAGATGCACTGCGGATTATCGGCTATGACACGAGTAATCTAGAAGCAGCAATACGGGCATTTAAGCTACATTACATCCAACACGACGTGAGTGCGGTACTGACCGAAGATGATATCTGTGTGTTGTATGATCTTTACCTCAACTATTGATATTGGATATATACCGGTTTGGGGGTGAGTGCAAGCACTTCCTCTAGCGTCATCATGCGGTGGGGCGCAGGCTTCAAATCGTTTTTGTAGAAAAACTTAAACCCTGTAAACTGAACTGGCTCGCGGAAAACGTAGGTATGATAGGTGTTTTTCTTCAATGCCGGCGCGCCCCATCCGTCCATGTCGATGACCACCTGAACCTCGGGATGCAGCTTAATTTGCTGGTAGTCCTTTACCATTCCCTGGGTGAAGCGATGCACTACCAGCACCTTTGGTGGTAGGTTGGTTGCCCGAACGAGTTCGGCGAGGTGGTTCACTGCGAAGTTAATGTCTTTTGCAGTGAAATGACCGATACGCTTTCCCGGAGGCAAGTCATCTTTCATGGAAAACTCCGGATCGATACCTAAGTGCACATGTGGCATGCGTAGGAATGTGTCTAAGCGGGGAAGTTCTGCCTGTAAATCGCTAAACCCAACCTGTATATCGAGGAACACAAGGGCATCTCGCTTTTCTGCAATTCGGAGCACGGAGTCGATTTGGCTGAACGGCATCCGTGCACGGTATTTCCCATCACGGCCGGCACTTCCCTGCGCAGTCACCGCGATATAGTGCAATGCTGGAATTGCTTCGGTAGCCGTATCGACAGCATTCCAGTTGGCCACCTCTTCGTCGAGCTTCGCCAGCATTTCATTCGGCGGCAGCTCGCCTAGGATACCCATGCGCGCCGAATATAGGTTGCCATAGAAGGCGACAATCCGCTTATACGGTAGAATGGCGCCCGGTAACGGTTGCGGCTGGTTGGGCACCGGCCAACGTCCCGTGGTATCCCCATTAGCCAGTGCCTGGAGCTTCGCTTGATAAGTCGTTGCATCGTCAATTATTTTCTGCTTCACAGCAGATGTATCGTCACGCACTACCGCTATTGAGTCATCCTCGAATACGTCCGAAGATTCTTGGCTCATTCCTTCAGTTATACGCCCGCCACCGTTCGTGGACTGGCAAGCCCCGAAAAAAAACAACAAACTTAAACCAACAGGAAATATAATCAGGCAACGTACATGTATAACATTCATCATCGCAAAGGAACGCAAAAAAGACAATAATACGCAGTCGAACAACGTATCGTCTATTTTATTTCCGGAATGGAAGAAACGTAGCGTTCGTATTCCGCCTGCTGTTGTTGGATGAAGGCGTTGTCTGTCAACGAGCCGACCACGGCGTCCCGCGCCGCTTCATTTTCATAGACCATTTGACGGAACCGATTTTGATAATCCTTCGCGCGAGTTTTATGGATTTCCTGGCAGATCCACTGCTTTGTCAAGACACTCTCATCAATTACTTGCTGGATAAATGCGGCTGTCAACTCACTTCGTTGCATGCCGTTTATCTCAAGTAGCGATGACAATGCGTGCCCGAGCTTGTGTACCGGGTAATTGCTACTTAGCCGATGGTAACATTGATGTACGGCGCTCCAGTCGTCGAGTTTACCGTCTCGGATATCATTGAGCAACGTATTCAGGTCCTGCTTTCGGAAGAGCTGGCCCCCAACGTCCTCAAACAGCTCCCGCTGGTAGGAAACTTGGCCCACCGGGTATTCCTCGGCGAACTGGTCAAGCGAGTGCGTATCAAAATACCGCTTCAGTTGCGTAGCCCCGTAATAGGCAATCATTCGCTGATAAATACGATAGCCCTCGCGTACCTTGATAACCACTACCCGACGTTTGGAATTTTCTACCCCTGCTAAGGTAATTTCCTGGGTACTCAAATCGATTTCATTATCAGTAAGGATTTCGCGGCCCCGTTGGGCGCACTCATCCTTATCAGCCATATCCGGGAAGAATGCATTGCCGACGGCGATTTCTATTTCGCGCAGTGCGGCAAACATCTCATTGACCGTATCAGGCGCCAACACCGCATATTCGAAATACTGGTTTTTCAGCGAGCGGCGATCGCGGTCGAGGAATTTGGTGTTGTTACGCATCAACGCGTACATATTATATAAAAACCAGTAGCCCGGAAGGACAACCAGCCGGTCGTTTGCCACATCGTTGCTCACCATGGCGAAAGGCAACCGGATATCCAGCTCGTACATAAAATCGCCTTTAGCGATAAGCGTGTAGGAAGCGAATCGTGAATTATGTTTGAGGCTCACACAGAGCCCCGGCCAGAAGCCACGGCCGGCGACGATTTCACCATCTGCTGCCCGCGAGTTGTGGTTCGACCCCACGGTGGCTCCTGCGGCCATGTTACTTTGTCCCATGATCAACGCCGCGCAAAGAAACGAATTGTTATGGTGCTGCTCGTGTGCCGGAAAAATGAGTGAGTTGAGCACCTCACAGCATGAAATGGTACTGTTGTCGCCCAAGAATGAGTTGATCAGGCGTGCACCGTACTTCAGCTGTGAAAATGCGGAAAGGATAAACCGTACCGCCTTGACGCCATAGAAGATACGGCACCCGTGGCCCACGATACCGTTTACCAGCTCGCACCCTTCACCAATTTGGGTATAGGCCCCCGCGATGGAATTGACCGTGACATTCTTCAACTTATTGACACCCTTGATGTAAGCGTCCGTGCCGATCCTGACATCCTTAAGGGTATCCGAATTCTTGACCACCGTTCGGTGGCTGATCGTACTGTAGTACCCTCTGCGGGTATCGAATCGGGCGAGTGTCATTTCACGGAACCGGCTTTGGAGGTGCCTATCATGCCGGTTGCGCGTCCAGAGATACACATCAGAAGCCTGCATCCCATCGAAAGGGAGCACCGCTCGGCCGCCATTCTCATTGCAGAGTTCAAGAGCAATGAGATTGCTTTCAGGGTCGCCATCTTTGAGGATGCCGTTGCCGAATTTCGCATTGCTACTTGTCTCCATCTCATTGATGTTGAATAGTACGACCTCGTCACCCAGAATAAAGTGGGCCATGTAATGCACATTGTGGATGGCATTGTAACCGCCGATATCGCAGCTCACCACCACACTGTTATAGATGCCGACGGGAAGATGCAAATCGCGGTAATCTAAGAAACTGGCTTCCATGTCGCCGATACGCACACGCCCGTAAAATTTGGATCGTTGTATTTGCTCCGGAAAAAATCGGTCGGTTACCAGTACGTCTGCCCAGTTGGGTGAATAGTTCCCATTATCGATAAGAATGTCGATTTCGTCGGCGTGAAGCTGCCGGTAAGCGTAGTCTGTCAACTGTTGGCTATTGCGTAAATCGTATTCGTCTTTTCCGTCCGGTAAGTATTCGGCGGGGATAAAATTATACCCTAAGGTATCCAGTGGTTTCCGTTTTGGTGTCATTGTCGGCAACTTGTTATACTACGATCCGCCTACATGGTGTAGCACGGAATAGACGCAACCTTTGGCGACGCGCCGCCGCAAAAATAGCATTTTTAACGTTAATCAATCGATTGCGTTTGGGTTTCTTCCAATGAGGGGCGATACGGGGGCATGTTGTCTCTCATCGGTATAGCAAGCGGTAAGCTGTAACAAACCGACGCGCCGCCGTCGGGATTGTTGTTTGCCCAAATCCGGCCGTTCATCTTTTCAATCATCTCGTGGCAGATAATCAGCGCTAGACCGGAGCCACCGCTTGCCCTATCCGACCGTTCTTTATCAAATAGATGGGGCAACAAATTCGGTGGGATTCCGCTGCCGGAATCGGCAACACGTATCACCGCGTTATTGCCCTCCTCGTCTTCGACGACGGAAATCACGATCCGCCCTCCATTCGGCGTATGGCGCAGTGCATTGCTGAGGATATTGCGGTTGACGAATAGGAGCATTTCGCTTTGGGCTAGTACGCCTATTGTAGCGGGAATAAAGTCCATCACTACGATACCTTTCTGGTCGGCCACCATTTGATTGTATGCAAGGGCAGCTAGAATAGCTTCCTTGAGGTTTACGGTTGATGGTGTATAAGCCAGCCCTACCGTGTTCAATTTCATCCAATGAACTAGGCCATCCATCGCTTGCAAACTGGTCCGGGCATTTTGGCTGACCTGATCGAATACATATTGCCGCTGCGAGTCGCTCATCCGGTCTACCATACCTCCCTCGCCCAGCATTAACATCGATGACAGCGGCTGCCGCAGATCGTGGGAGATGATGGAAATCAGCTTTTGATGAAACTCGTTATTATCTTCAAGCTGCTTATACTGCTCTTCTAATCGGGCATTGACTTCCTTTTGACGGGTGGCCAATCGGCGCTTATTGCGGTACAAATAGAATACGAGCAATGAGAACCCAATGGCCAGCAGGCAGATGACACCCAATGATATGCCCAGCATTCTGCGCGATCGCAGCCGTGCCTCATCTGCGGCTACCTGTTGTTCCTTGAGGGCTAGCTGGAGAAAATCCATTCCTGTCTTCTGGCTCTCCAGCTCCCTTTCGCGGCTAAGCGCTAATAACTTTCGACCATATGCATTGGCCCGGCGTGGCACCGGTTGTATCTGCGACAATGCCTGATACGCTTGAGCCATCGTTTGGAAGTGAAGCCCCTCGTAACCCGTCTTGTCGGCTAAAGCGATGGCCCGATCGAAATAATGGATGGCGCTGTCTATCGCTACAGGCAGGAACATATTGCCAAGTTCCATGTATGCCAGTGCCGTGAAGTACTCGTAACCGGATGCTTTCGTTTCCTCGATAAGGGCATGTTGCAGCGGGATAATCTCTTTGGGGGCTACCCCACTTCGGAAGCGGGTGGTATTACGTGTTAACCGTGCTATGAGCAGAAATCGCTGATTTCCCTGTTTTTCCGCCAGACGCTCTGCTTCATCGATTAATTGAGTCACGTCTGGCGGCTGTGGCATGAAAGATTGTGCCAGCGCGAAATTAAGCATCACCAGTGGTCTGATGGAGTCTTGTAAAAGATGCTCACTCAATTCGTATGCCTTTCGGTATTGCGTGAGCGACTGGTCCAACTTACCTTCAAAACTCAACAAAACGCCGATATTCATAGTTACCTCACAGACTTTCGGTTCATTTTTCAATCGCTCGAAAATCGTCAGGGATTCATTAACGTACTTATAGGCAAGGTAGGGGTTGGCTTTCTCTTGGTAATAAAATGCAAGTACGTTGAGTGCTTCTGCTTCACCCGCTTTATCGTTGATACGCTTAGCAAGGTCAAGTGCCCGGGCTCCAAAGTAATAGCACGAATCCAAGGATCGATTGGCATACAGCATTCCCAATCGCGCGTAGATTGCTACTCGCTCCGTACTATCACGTAGGGCAGGGATGCGTGCCTTCAGTGCACTGATGTCTTTGATTTGGGCAACCAACGGGGTGCTCAATACGATCATCATGGGCACAGTACACGCCAACTTTAGCGCTAAGCGTTTCATTTACAGCGTCAAATATAAAAAATAGTTTAAAACAAGCAACAATGACATTGATTTTACAGCACTTCCTTAGAAAAATGAACCAAACCCGTGTCCGGGGGGATTAGATTTTTAAGAAATTTAGTTCGATTGGAGCAAAAACCCGACCAATGCCGCCCGCTCCTCGGCGCGGTCTCAAAGATTTACGCTTAGGGCTCTAATACCTATCGATTTCTGCCAAGCAGGTGATATAAAGGCAATAAAAAACATGGCTTATAAATTAAAAACACCCGCCGTGTAGCGGGTGTTTCTGTGGGAGCAACAGGATTCGAACCTGTGACCCTCTGCTTGTAAGGCAGATGCTCTGAACCAGCTGAGCTATGCTCCCTCATTTGGGTCTGCAAATATAGCGCAGTTTAACGATATACAAAATTATTTTTTTCATTTTTTTGCCAGCCCATACATATAGTCGTAGTTTTACGGTTTAAATTCAGACAGCCAACATGAAGCATGCGCGCATATTAATCGTTGATGATGACCCCGATGTATTAACCGCTGTACGCCTATTGCTCAAACAGCACGTCGCAACAGTCATTACCGAGCACAATCCGGAACTAATCCCTGCCGTGCTCTCAAAAGAGAAACCAGACCTGGTATTGCTGGACATGAACTTCAAAAGCACGATCAATACGGGCAATGAAGGACTTTACTGGTTAAGCCGAATCAAATCGACCAAGCCTGACCTCCCGGTCGTGATGATAACTGCTTACGGTGCGATCGACCTAGCCGTTACATCACTCAAGCAAGGGGCAGCAGATTTTGTGGTCAAGCCTTGGCAAAATGAGCAATTAATTGGTGTCATCGCCGACTTATTATCAACAAACAAACGCACCAATGTTGACAGAAATATGGCGGGGACCGACCCGGAATTTATCGGTGATTCACCGGTTATGCAAGATTTGCGGTATAAAATTGGCAAAATAGCCCCTACCGATGCGAACATACTCATACTCGGTGAAAATGGGACGGGAAAGGACCTTATCGCCACGGCGATTCACAAGCAATCAAAACGGGCAGATAAGCCTTTCATCAAAGTGGACGTCGGCTCGCTAACGGAAAGTTTATTTGAAAGCGAACTCTTCGGACATAAGAAAGGTGCATTTACCGACGCCCGCGAAGATCGCACCGGACGGTTCGAGGCCGCCAATGGAGGTACGCTGTTCCTTGATGAGATTGGCAACATCTCACTCCAACAACAGGCCAAACTGTTGAGCGTACTCCAGAATCGACAGGTCATTCCACTCGGCAGTAATACCCCTGTTCCCGTGGACATCCGCCTGGTCTGCGCAACCAACGTTCCACTGGCCGATCTCGCTAATGAAAATCGCTTCCGGAAGGACCTAATCTATCGCGTCAATACGGTAGATCTACAGGTGCCGCCGCTTCGGGCGCGGGGGGATGACACGCTTCTCATTGCCCGGCACTTTCTCCGCAAATATGCCCAGAAATACATGAAACCCGCTGCCGATTTCGACAAGCGGGCAGAGCAGAAGCTTCTTGGTTACCAATACCCCGGGAATGTCCGCGAACTCCAATACAGTATTGAACGAGCTGTTATCATGGCGGAGACTGAAGTCTTAGGTGCTGAAGATCTTATTTTTTCCCCTATCGAGCAAACGCCGTCCGCCAATCGAGATAACGGGGCTGCCAGTCAGCACAATCTGGTGGAGCTCGAACGCATTACTATTGCGAATGTCGTTGAAAAACATGGCGGTAATATCAGCAAGGCGGCGAAAGAACTGGGTATTACCCGTACGGCGCTATACCGGCGGCTAAGTAAATACGACATCTAGTATGCGGCGGTTCAGGCGGTTGATTTTTTTCCGGGCGATATTACTCGTGATTGCCCTAACCGGCCTTGCCTATTTATTGTTCAAAGCCCAATACAGCTATGCAGCACTGCTTGCTCCCTTTTGTATTTGGTTATTGACCCTTAATTTCCGTTCGCAGTTGCGCGCTTATCGCGAACTGGAAGAGTTTGCCGAAGCGGCACGATACCGTGATTTCACACGCCATTTCCCCCTCAGCCACGCCCGGGCGGAGTTGCTCCCCCTCCGAAGCGCATTTAACGAAATCAATGCTGTTTTTAAGAAAATAAGCGGTGAGCGCGAAACGCAGTACCAATACTTGCATCAGATCTTGGAAATCGTAGATACCGCGATCCTCTCTTACAATACCGAAACGCATAAAGTGATGTGGATGAACGAAGCGTTCAAGAAGCTGTTCGGCATTCCTTATTTACACTGGTTTAAGGGCTTACAAAAGAAAAACGAGGACCTTTATCTGAAAACCACGCAGCTGGTCCCTGGTGAACAAACGTTGCTCAGTGTGAACTCGGCAAAAGGCAATATCAAGCTATTGCTCACGGCCAGCCACTTCCAGACACCCGAAGGCAAGTTCCAGCTTATCGTGTATCAAAATGTCAATGAGGCTATTGACGAGACAGAAGCCAAAGCTTGGCAAAAACTGCTTAGCGTGCTTACCCATGAAATTATGAATTCTATAGCGCCGATATCATCCCTTGCCGATACGCTGAAGAGCCGGTTGGATACCATGGCCAACAATGAGAATCTTGAAGATATCCGATTGGGTGCGGAAACGATTAAACGACGCAGTGAAGGGCTGTTGAAATTTGCCGGCACATACCGGTCCCTGAATAAAATCGAACGGCCAAACCTGAGCATGGTGCGGGCTACTGATCTGTTCGAAAACCTGTACCAGCTTATGGAACCGTCTATCCTCCAAAAAAATATCGAGCTGGATATCATTCTAAAAGACACCCAATTGGTCTTGGAATTGGACATTAATCTCATCGAGCAAGTATTAATTAACTTACTCCTAAATGCCATGGAAGCTGTGAGGGAAGTTTCCGAACCCCACATTGCCCTCTCGGCGTCGGCGACCGATGGCAAACCAAGGATACAGGTAAGCGATAACGGTAAAGGCATTCCCGCTGATTTGCTAGAAAACATTTTTATTCCGTTCTTTACCACCCGCAAATCTGGTAGCGGAGTAGGCCTTACCCTAAGCAAGCAGATCATGTTGCTGCACGGCGGAAATATCCTAGTAGACAGCGAAGAAGGCAATGGGAGTGTGTTTACGCTACAGTTTTAAGAGTTGATATGAAGATATTGATGGTATGTTTGGGCAATATCTGCCGATCGCCACTCGCACACGGTGTGCTGCAACATCTAGTAACTAAAAAGGGATTGACATGGACCGTCGATTCGGCCGGCACCGGCAACTGGCACGTGGGTGATCCGCCCGACCGCCGATCTATCGCGATAGCCAAGCGGTATGGCATAGACATCAGTAGGCAGCGCGCCCAACAGTTCGATTACTCACATTTTTACGAATATGACCATATTCTGGTGATGGACCGCGAAAACCTACGTAATGTGCTTGCCCAAGCCAAAACCGACGAGCAACGCGCGCGGGTACAACTGTTCCTGCCTGATAACGAGGTACCCGATCCATATTTCAACGATAGCCTGTTCGACCCCGTCTATCAACTGGTGGCAAACCGATGCGAAGAGCTGGTGACCGAATGGCGCAAGGATAAGCAATAAAAAAAGCGCCACCGAAGCGACGCCTTTCCAGATACTAAAACAAACAGTTCATACTTTCTAAGTAATTTACCGTTCTCTTTAAGCCGCTCCATATCGGTACGGCTACTATCGTCAATTGCTTTTGCCAATTACCTCCCATCGCGGTTGCCTCATTAGCAACAATACTGTGCCAATTTGAACATTCGGCTATGCCGTACGCAAGAAATAAACACATCTAACAGGCTATCAATGTCTTATCAATACACTCGAGTCCATCAACAGGTATCCTCCTCGGCTCCTAGCCAATCCCTCCGGCTAACGAAACCACAATATGTAGAATAATTCCCCAATATGCCCATTGGATATCGAATATCAAGTATTTACCATGCCGCCAGCATCTTTGCTGCTTGCATATAAACGGTAAGTTAGCTAAGTTTGCGAGGTGAATGCGGCATTGGTAAATAAGAAGTGGAACGAACTGCAAACGAGCACAGCAACGCAGTTTGAAATGGAAAAGCCCGATATAAAGGTCATGCTTTTCCTCATCGGCGTACAGGAACTTGGAAAAGGGCCTTTGAAGTTCAACAAAAGACAGAAAGAAGAATTGATGCATATCGCTACCTGCCGTCTTTTCAGTGCTATGGGGTTTTATGAGCTCGAAGGCCTCGACCAAGATGGATGGCCCCATTGGCGGCTCGTCAAACCTATTCCCAACTACACACTTCTCGAACAGGAGATGGTTATCAAGTCGCTGATCATTGATTATTTTGACGAAACACTTTCTTAACGGATCTATGCCTAAACATAGGCACAGCGTAGCGCTTATAGCATATAACGAATGAAAAAAACACTCCTCATTGCTGCACTGGTAGCTTTCCACACATTACTTCTCGCCGCACCACCCCACAAATATGTACGCATCATTACCTCCCAGGGGGAATGCTTGTTAAAGCTATACGATGAGACCCCACTGCACCGGGACAACTTTGTGAAGCTGGTGCGTGAGGGTTATTACAACGACCTGCTGTTTCACCGTGTCATCAACCATTTCATGATCCAGGGTGGCGACCCCAATTCGCGGTACGCGGCAGAAAAACAGCAGTTAGGCGAGGGCGGACCGGATTATACGATTCCGGCAGAGTTTAACGACAGCCTATTTCATAAGAAGGGCGTCATTGGCGCTGCGCGCGATGATAACCCAGAAAAGGCATCCAGCGGCTCCCAATTCTATCTGGTGCAAGGACGTACATTCAGTGACCGTGGGCTCGACAGCCTCGAACTGGACCGGCTCGGAGGCCGGAAAATCCCGTCCTACCAGCGCGAGGTTTACAAAACGCTGGGCGGCACGCCGCACCTCGACCAGAGCTATACCGTTTTCGGTGAACTTATTTCCGGAATCGCCGTTATCGATAGCATTGCAGCCGTGCCAACAGATCCATACGACCGTCCGTTGCAAGATCAGCGTATGGAAATCGTGCTGCTCACACGACGCGAAGCCATCAACTTGGAACGCCAGCAGGCCGGGTTGGAACCCCGTAATAATATCTTCACGAAGTTCTTCGATTTATTCAAACCCAAATACTGACCGTTTGACCGAAGTTCATCCGTCGCCGAATACCGGTCTCTCGGAAGACCGACCGGAAATCACTGTTCCTTCTTGCCAAACACGCGTTTAAAGAAGCTTCCAGTTTTTTCAGATGCTTTTTTGGCCTCTTCAGCAGCGTTCATCAGCCGTCTTTCGCGCTCCGGACTGATGCCCGCACATTCTTTGATTCCCTGAAGCAGGCTCTGCCAAAGCGCTTTGAAGAACGAAAAGTCTTCCGGACGCACAAAATTAATACGCCCCGTATGGTATTTTCCATTTGCATCGGGGTTACTGTCGTTGATGATGAAGCTGTTAGCGAGAAAAGAAATGACTTTCTTCGACGACTTCTCTCCATGTTGGTCATTGGCCAACAGGTTGAGTCGCATATTGTTGTAATCGAAACGGAGCGACCCGCGCGAGCGATAGTCATCCGCCTTCACATCAAAACTTAGCCCTTTGATGTTGGCGCTCGCTACCTCGGCATTCAGCAGCGGTGTAATAATGCGGTTGAGCGGTTTCCCATTCATCGGGCCAAGCTTCCCTTTATAGGAATGCGCACCACGCTTGTCGAGCATATCGAAGGTAAATTCTACATCCAACCTGCCCGTATTCATCATATATGTACTCAGATTGGCCACCATCGTTTTGTCCTGCAGCAGCGCTACGGAGTCGTTTGTAACGTTGTGGAACACACCGCTCGTGCGGTTAAATGTGATTTGCCCCTCCTTCATATACTTTTTGCTCACCTCCGCGTAGCTGATATCCACATTATTCATTAACACCGAATCGATTTTTATCGGCTGCTTCAACTTTAGCAGCAATTGGTGCGGCGACTTGCCGATCTTGTTTGTCGGTTTCTTCGGATACCGCAGGTCGTTAGCTATCGCCACCGTACCACTATCGATGTGTAAGCTTCCGGCATAAAGTTTCTGACTGCGGACAAACCGGTGCAGATCGATGTCTTCAAGCCTGATGGTTGGGAAAGCGAGTAGGACCATATCCTTCGCCTGTTGTTTCCGTTTAAAGTATTCCGCCTTGTCCATACGCGGCGCATATTTGAGCCCTGAAAGCGTCACCTGTCTGTACAGCGTCGCTATCTGCAGCCGATCGAAGCTCACATAATAAAAGCTGTCGGGCGTTTCATACCGGAGGCCGGGCATATCAATATCGATTGCACGGGTATGGTAGAACCGTGTAGTATCAAATTGCGACAAAGAGTCGATGAGGATATCACTCACCAGCAAGTTTAGGTTATGCAATTCGGTTTCGTTACGTGTAGAGTCTGTTCTTTTCGAAAATTTAAATTGGATCTCATTGAATGCAATCCGCGACACGCTCAATTCCCGTAAGATATTTGATATCCGTTGGTAGAGGGTTCGTTCATCCCGATCGGCCGCTACCGTATCGTTATACACATGGTATTTGTTGACTACGTGGATGCTCGGCGTATCGATGATGATGTCGTCGATATGTAGCTTGCGTTCCGTCAGGATGCGGCGGGGGTGGAATTGTCGGATCCTTAAGTTCGCAATATTGATGTGGTAAATGTTATCGGGCGCCTGCTGCAGGAGCTCCATCTGCGCATACCGGTTGGTGTCGGCGGTGAGCCGCAGGTTTTTAATGGAGGCATTTCCGGTAATCAGGTTAAAATCCAGTCCATCGTAAGCAATAAGATACAGGCTATCTGTGGAGCTTATGATTGCCTCCTTGAGCTGTGCATCCAATATCGGCTTCCAATGGCGACTTAGATACCACGCACCAATCGTGACGATAATCAACAAGGCAGCAATAATACCGATTATCCATTTCCAGAGAGGCTTCATAAAAAGTAAACGTTAGTTCCTATACTCGCTTCAGTTTCCTACTTTAATCGCATTGACCGAAGAACAACAATTGGTTATGAATGTTTTCGTAAAGATAGGGATTGTGGCTGATATATTAAAAAAACGGAGAACCGCCTCTTTCGATTTGAATTCTCCGTTTTTAACCTTAATTACAACCGTAGCTGTAAATAGGTATCAAGTTGAGTGTCTTCACTGGCATTTGTCTCATGCGATTGCTAATGAAAGCAATTGCAATCCGTCATTTGCAGCTTGCCATGTGCCGCTTCTCTCCGTAGAGTTCCACGTGTGGGCAAACTCCCGATGCATATGGTGATTGTGTCGCGTACCGTGGGTAGTTGACTTGCTCCGTTCGGCATAAAACCTCCGGGAACCAATCCCTTGCTAAAGTCATCAGATGGTATCGGCCTCTCGGCTATACGCCACCTTTGTGATGCTTCATTCGGGCATATGTTAAAGAACTCCGTTCTTGATAGTACTAAGGTAACAACAAAAGCCTCACAATGCAAGAAAAAAGTGATTTATTTTATTAACACGTTTTCCACTTGGAAAAGCCAGTTTATCAACAACCACATATAGTCAATAATGCACTCGCTGGCCCTATAGCACCACACCGTGTTCCGCTATCCACAATTTCTTGCCAAAGGTTATCCACACGCAGCATGAGACTCACAGGCATCGGCTGCATAATTTTCTGCGCAAAAATACGGTACGCCCTGCTTCGCTGCGCGAAAAATAGTATTTTTATCCCATGGCGATAACCCAAAAAATTTTCGTTTTAGATACGTCTGTGATCCTGTATGACCACAACGCCCTCAATAATTTCCAGGAACATGATGTAGCCATACCGATACAAGTGCTCGAGGAACTAGACAACATGAAGGGTGGTAATGAGACACGGAACTTTGAAGCGAGGGGTTTCATCCGCCTTATCGACGAACTTTCGGGTAAGAAACTAATTAACCAATGGGTATACCTAAACGGCAAAACCAAGGGGCGATTTCGAATTGTCCTCCCGGGCACCCGGCAGGCTGTCGATGCCGTTGAGATTTTCGGCAACGACAAATACGATCACCAGATCATCAACGCCGCACTCATCCTAATGGAAGAACATCCCGATAAAAAGGTGGTATTAGTATCCAAAGATATCTGCCTACGACTCAAGGCGAAGGCATTAAACCTACACGCAGAAGATTACGAAACCGGTAAGATTAAAAATGTGGAGGCCCTCTTTACCGGCAAGACCATACTTCGTGGCGCACCTACGGCCCTGATGGACGCCCTGCGGCAAAAAACGCCCACCGCGGTCGAAGGTCTTACGGTTGGCCATATAGGCGCCAATCAATTCTATGTACTCAAGCACCAGCGCAAAACCGTCCCTGCATTTTACCACAAGATCACCAATACATTCGTTCCCGTGTCGGGTTCCGCGGTATTTCGTATCAAGCCCCGGAATCAGGAGCAAGCTTTCGCACTCCATGCGCTTTTAGACCCTACCATCCGCTTAGTTAGTATCCAAGGCAATGCCGGTACGGGAAAAACACTACTCGCCCTCGCCAGCGCATTGGAGCAACGGAAACATTATCGGCAGATTTACATCACGCGGCCCGTCATACCCCTTAGCAACAGGGAAATCGGCTTCCTCCCGGGCGATGCGAAGTCGAAAACCGATCCTTTTTTAGCCCCTATCTGGGACAATATCCGATTTATCAAAGAGCAATTTGCCGATGACCCTAAGATGAGTGACAAAATCGATGAACTCATTGCCAACGAAAAAATTGCTATCGCCCCGCTCGCGTTCATCCGGGGCCGCACGTTGACCAAGATTTTCTTTATCGTGGATGAAGCACAAAACCTTACGCCACACGAAATAAAAACCATCATTTCACGTGCTGGCGAGCATACCAAGATCGTTTTCACCGGCGACATCTACCAGATAGATACCCCATACCTCGATGCGGAGAGCAACGGCCTTTCCTACCTCATCGAACATGTTAAGGATCATCCACTGTATGCACATATCACCCTGCAAAAGGGTGAGCGCAGTGAATTGGCCAACCTTGCCAATGATCTGTTGTAATTTTGTGAACACGAATTTTGCCTGAGCCGAGACAAGTGATCACTACTACATCGTTGCAATCCGCCACGCTTTTGGATAGTAGTTATTGATACGGTTGGAGAGTACTTTCATCCAGCCCAGCGCCACATCCTCATATCCGGCAAGTACCCATCCCCGTAATCCTTGTGCGTTGATAACAGGTGCCAGGTTACCCTTGCGCAAGTATTCCAATGCGTCGTCCTTGGTCAGCGTTAGCATAGGAAGATCCATTCGGCGTGCAAGGCTCAGTGCGAGGTCATGCGCAGGGATTAGGTCACCGTTGGCTATCCATCCTACGTAGGTGCCCGCATTGCGGAGATACAGCATATTGCGGAGGGTATACAGGTCGGCCTCCCACTTCTTGGGGAGTATATGAATGTCTTCGCCAATGGTAAATGTGAAGTAATCATCGGCATTTGCAACCCATTTGCCCAATGCTGGAACGGCTGCACGTTCCGATTTCGGTTTTCGGCGGTCAAACGTTGGCTGTTTGATCACCTTCCGGAAAGCCGCCAGAAAAAACCCCTCCCCACGCAATTTATGCGGGTAAAATCGATAGCCAGGGCAAGCGTGTTTATCAGACTGTGTCTGCTCAATTCCCCACTCGGCAGCAACGGGCACATATATCGGCTCCAGTCCCTGCGTGTCGCATAGCCAGTCCGCTATCTGTTCATTTTCTTCAGTGGAGTAAGAACAGGTCGAGTACAGCAACACGCCTCCCTCCTTAAGGGCGGGCAAACTGGTTGCCAGAATGCGTTGCTGGCGCTCACGACAAAGCTGAACAGCTGCTTCCGACCATGCGTTTACCGCTTCGTGGTCTTTATGGAACATGCCCGAACCTGAACATGGCGCATCGACCAGCAGGAGGTCCACATATCCCGGCAGGTTGCCGAAGGCCGAAGGGTCATTGTTGGACACGATGGTATTTGACTGTCCCCAGCGCACAAGATTGTCTGTCAATGCGGTTGCCCGGGTCTTGATAAGTTCATTGGCAATAAGCAGGCTGTCGACATGGAGATAACTGTTCAATAGCGTGCTCTTTCCCCCCGGCGCGGCACAGAGATCCAGCGCAATCAATGGTTGCTTATCCAGCCCCAAGGCCCTGATGGCGTGGGCCACAAACATGGATGAAGCCTCCTGCACATAATAACATCCTGCATGAAACAACGGATCGAGCGTAAATATAGGTCTGTTTGTAAGGTAATAGCCGGTATCACACCACGGCACCGGATCGGCGGTTATCCCGGTAGGGGCTTTCCACTTGGCCGTATTAGCCCGGATGGCCGTAAAGCCACCTTCCTGCTCATGCACGGCTTCAAAAGCCGCCGTGTCAAACCCTGCTGAATTGCCCAATCGGCGTACCAGGGCGGGTGGGAGGATGTTGCTCATGGGCAGTAAAGTTACGGATTCGAAAAAAAAATGCGGACAGATGGGCTTGGAAATTATAATGCGCATATAATGTTCGTATACGCCGCCGGTGAGCGTACGAAGGTAAATAGATCCTAAAAAAGTCATCCCCTTAGTTGAATTATTAAATTATGAAATTAGTCAACCAGAAACCAATAGGCACACCATTAATTAGTCCGAAATAAAAACAACTATTTTTTTAAACCTTCTGCTAAAGTATAGGACTTTTATGAAGATGAAATCCTACCTTTGACTAACGATAACGTCTACTGTCTACTATAATCGTTGTGTATAATTATCCGATGGAACTGAAGCCAATGTTACTGATGATTGGATCGTTGCCGTAGTTTTTGTTGTTCATCGGTTGCCATTAGAGACCGTGGATTATCACGATGCATACGAAGGAAATAGATAAACCCTTTATGAATAGACTCTCCATGAATGTGTTTTGCCGCTTTTTACCATCCTGCCAAATCACTCGATTTACACCTATTGTTATGAACAGACAGCTACCATTCCTGAAAAAAGTTACCGTTCTTTTTTCAGTTTCTTTATTGCTAAGTTTTACTGATATAAAGGCGCAGACCCTCAATGAGGGTGATTTGGCAGTCATTGGTTGGAATGCGCTTACGGATGAAGTGCACATCGTCACCTTAGTGGATATTCCGGCTGGTACGGAGATTAAGATCACGGATAAGGGTTGGGATCAGAGTATCAATGCATTCACTGTTCCTCCAAACCCACCAACCTCTAGTGATGGCGTTGTTACTTGGACGTTATCCGGTGCGATGCCTGCGGGCACCGTGTTGGAGTTGTTTTTAGGGGGAGCTGATGGGGGCACAACATTAACCGACTTGACGACATCGACCAATTTGACTCTAGATATAGTGGTTTCGGGCTTTTTCGTAAACGATGCGATGCTCGGTACAGGAGACCAGATTTTCATTTACCAAGGGGCAGATGGCAATCCCTTTTTCATATTTGGGATGAATAATTCTAGTGGTCCGGTAGATGCAAATAACTGGAATAATAATGACCCGCTTTTTGCCCTTAGAGACTCAAATTTGCCCAATGGCACCGGTAGCCAAAATGCCCTTACCAATGGCGTCAATGCCATCGGCCTGCGCACGGCTGCTAACCAGGAAGACAATGTGCAATACACCGGACCAACAACGACCACCGACAGGAATACGTGGTTAGCCCGTATCACCGATATTGCCAATTGGGATGGAACGGATGACGACGAAGAAGATCTCGAGAATCCAATTACCAATGCTCCTGAACCAATCGTGGACATTGCGCCACCAAACAATCCGCCTACAGACATCGCCCTCAGCAATACTTCCGTAGACCAAAGCACGGGCGTTAACGCAGTAGTGGGTACACTCACTTCTACCGATCCGGACGCAAGCGATACACATAGCTATACCTTGGCGACCGGAGCGGGTGATGATCATAATGGAAGTTTTAATCTCGACGTTAATAGCGGGGTTTGGACACTAAGGGCCAATAATGCTGCTGCGCTCGTGGCTGGAATCTACAGCGTTCGTATCCAAACCGATGATAACAACGGGGGCACATATCAAGAAGCCTTTGGCATTACGGTAGTGGATGATATTGCCCCGACAGTCAACAACGTAGCCGTACCGGCAAACGGTACCTATCCTACCGGGCAAAATCTGGATTTTACGGTAAACGTGTCGGAAGCCGTAGCAGTCACCGGCACACCCCGGATAGCATTGACCATCGGAAGTACGTCGGTTAACGCCATCTACCATGCAGGGGGATCCACCGCAACGGGATTGGTATTTCGTTACATGGTCCAATCGGGTGCAACCGACACGGATGGCATCACCGTCGGTGCTTCCATCGACTTGAACGGCGGAACGATTACCGATGGTGCTGATTTGCCACTTACGCTTACACTAAACAGTGTAGGGAGTACTACTGGCGTACTGGTAGACGGGGTAGCTCCCTCGGTGACCGGGGTAGATGTACCCGGGGACGACGCGTATGCCCTTGGCGAACCCCTTAGTTTTACCGTTAATTTTAACGAAAATATGGTTGTAAATACTACCGGAGGCAATCCCCGTATCCCGTTGACCATCGGCACCAACACGCGTTATGCAACCTATGTAAATAACCCAGTGTCCGACGCACTGCTGTTTACTTATACGGTAGTCGCCGGCGACAATGATACCGATGGTATCTCCGTAGGAACGCACATAGAACTTAATGGGGGGGCTATCCAGGACGTAGCCGGCAATGCCGCTGCGCTGACGTTGAATGCGATTGGTGCCACAAACGATGTACGCGTAGACGGTGTGGCGCCAACTGTGTCGACATTTAGCCCAGCAAATGGATCCGCGGATATGGAACCCGATGCCAACCTGCTGGTCACGTTCAGCGAGCGCATTGCCTTTGGCACGGGCAATATCGTTATATACGATGACGCAGCTACACCCATAGCTACTATCAACGTGCAAAACCATGGTGGGCAGCTCAGCATTGCGGATGAGGTGTTGACCATCAATCCGACTGCTGACCTACTGGAACTGACCGATTATTACGTGCATATCGGGAATGACGCGATCCATGACCTGGTTGGCAATGCCTATTTGGGCATCAATGACAATACCACGTGGGCATTTACTGTAACCGACGTAACAGCCCCATCGGGTTATACGGTGTCCATTGATCAAGCGGAAATCACACTGGCCAACCAGACGGCCCTAAGTTTTACCTTTAGTGGGGCGGAAGTGGGAGCCACTTTTGGTTATACAATTACCAGCAGCGGCGGTGGTACACCGGTGACGGGCAGCGGATCGGTTAGCACCGCTAATCAACAGGTTTCCGGCATCGATGTGTCCGGTTTGCCCAACGGTACACTCACGCTGAATGCTACCCTCACAGACAACATAGGCAATGCGGGAATTCCTGCAACGGACAATGTGACCAAAGCAGTCAATCATCCGCCGGTCATCACTACCAGCGGCGGCGTAACCACCTTTACGGAGTCGGTTACCGGCGATCCCGAGCCGGAGATCATTGATCCAGCGCTGACGGTTAGTGATGTAGACAACGGTACGCTGGTTTCAGCTACGGTGACTATCACGGGTAATTTCCAAAGCGGCGAGGATGTACTGGACTTCGTAAACGATGGCGGTAACACGGGCGATATCGATGGCAACTATGCTTCAGGCGTACTGACACTCACCTCACCAAGCGCCACGGCTACACTGGCGGAATGGCAGACCGCACTGCGTAGTGTAACGTACAGCAACACATCGACGACGCCCAATACGGCTAATCGGACCATAAGCTTCGTCGCAAACGACGGAACGGATGATGGTGCCGCCACGACGAAGGTCGTGGTTGTACAAGCGGTAAACAATGCACCCGTCATTGACAACTTAGACGGGGACGAGATTACATTTACCGAAAAAGGCCCCGCAATCTTACTGGACGCCGGCGGAAATGCCACGGTCAGTGATTCGGATAGCCCTGATTTCAATGGGGGTAACCTGACGGTGTCCATCGCAGCGAATGGCGCTGCCGGAGAAGATGGGTTGGGCATCCGGGACGAGGGGTTTGCCGCTGGCGAAATCGGTGTGTCAGGGGGTGACGTGTATTACGGCGGAACCCCTATCGGTTTGCTGACCGGGGGTACGGGCGGGATCGATCTTGTGGTGACGTTCCTCCCGTCTTCAACGCCCGCTGTCGCGCAGGCGCTGATCAGAAACCTGACCTATGGCAATTTTAACACCGCAAATCCCTCGCCGGATCCACGCACGATCCATGTGACCCTGTATGATGGTGATGGTGCTACAAGTGCATTCCAGGAAGTTACGGTAAATATCACCCTGGTGAACGATGCACCGGTCCTCACCACCAGTGGCGGAACGGTTACGTTTACTGAACCGGAGGATGGTGATCCCGAGCCGGTAACGATCGATCCGGGGCTAACGGTGACCGATCCGGATAATGCGACACTGGCTTCGGCGACCGTGCATATTACCGGTAGTTTCGAATCCGGCGAAGATCTGCTTGCCTTCGTGAACGATGGTAGCATGGACAATATTTCCGGCAGCTATGATGCTGGCACGGGTATACTCACACTCACTTCTGCGGGTGCCACGGCAACGCGGGCGGAATGGGAGGCGGCGCTGCGTGCGGTCACCTATAGCAACAGTTCACATGACCCAAGTACCGCAGTTCGGACGATTAGCTTTGTCGCAAATGACGGTACCACTGACAGCAGTCCGGCGACCAGGGATATCAATATCGTAGCGGTAAACACGGCCCCGGTGGCGATGGACGATGAAATACCCGTCACCGAGGACATACCCGCAACCGGCAATGCATTGACCAATGATTCGGATGTGGAAGGAAATGCATTGACGGCTTCCCTCACCATCGCACCGGTTAACGGCACGGTGGTATTGAATGCTGATGGCAGCCTTACCTATACCCCCAACAGCAACTACAACGGTTTGGATAGCTTGCAATATCAGGCATGCGACAATGGAATGCCAACCCGGTGTGATACGGCATGGGTATACTTTAATGTGGAGGCGGTAAATGATGCCCCCACAATCACTGCTCCGGCGACCCTAGCGGCAGATGAAGATATACGGACCCCGCTCACCGGAATTAGCTTTGCCGACGTAGATGCGGGCGGTGCGGATGTAATGGTAACGGTTGAGGTAGCGAGTGGCACGCTTTCCGCCACATCAGGCGGTGGGGTGATTGTCAGCGGGTCGGAAACAGAAACGTTGACATTGGTCGGGTCAATTACGGATCTCAACGCTTTCATTGCTGCGGATGCACTTCATTTCACCACCGCACTTCATGCAACGAGCGATGTAACCCTTACCGTAACCATCGACGACGACGGCAATACGGGGTCCGACCCGGGTAGTTCGGGTACGGACGATTCGGAGGCGGCTACGGCCACCATTACGTTGGTAGTAACCGCGCTGAACGACGCGCCGGTGAATACCGTCCCCGTTAGCCAGACGGTTGACCAGAACGGATCATTGGTATTCAGTCCAAGCAATGGGAATGCGATATCGGTCTCCGATGTGGATGCCGGCGGCGGTACGATACGGGTCTCTTTGGCGGCTACGAACGGACTGCTTACGCTGTCGGGCATTACAGGGCTGAATTTTCTCGCCGGCGACGGAACAGACGACGGCACGGTGACCTTCGATGGTACGCTTGCCGATATCAATCAGGCATTAAATGGTTTGCTATTCGTCCCAACAAGTGGGTACAATGGCCCAGCTAGCTTACAGATTACCACGGATGACCTGGGATTAACCGGGTCTGATGGGCCGAAAACCGATACTGATTTGATTAACATCACCGTAAATCCAATTGAACCGGTCGTGACTGCGGTAGGTTCGGCTACACCGGATGGTCTATACAAAATAGGCGATGTGATTTCCCTGACAGTGACCTTCGATCAGTCGGTAATGGTAGACGAAGCGGGCGGCTCGCCCGGTCTACTGATGGAGACAGGAGATACTGACCGCGAAGCCGCTTATACATTAGGGTCAGGCAGCAATACGCTTACGTTTAACTACACGGTGCAAGCAAGCGATGTGAGCGCAGATTTGGATTATACGTCGACAGCCGCGCTAGTGCTCAACGGTGCTACCATACAAAACACTTCGGGCAACGATGCCGTGCTCGACCTGCCTATCTTAGGAGTCAACTCGATTGCCGGACAACACGACCTCGTTATCGATGGTGTGGCACCTGCCGTAACCTCGGTGGATGTACCGGCCAACGACTATTACCGGGACGGGGATGTGCTGACGTTTACAGTGCACATGGACGATGAGGTGATCGTGAACGGCGTCGGTGGAGCGCCTTATCTGGAAGTGACTGTCGGAACAACCGACGTCGAGGCAAACTATACCGGTGGTTCGGGAACAGCAATGCTCACCTTTGGCTATACTGTTCAGGCTGAAGATGAGGACTTAGATGGCATTGCCCTTGGCAGCGATATTGTCCTGAGTGGTGGCACGCTCCATGACAATGCTGGCAATGAGGCGATGCTTATATTGAATGGGGTGGCACCGACGGATCATGTCTTTGTATATTCAAGGAGACCGTCTGTTGCCTTGTCTACTGAAGCCGCAACGCCCGTGAATGCACCATTTACCGTTATGGCAACATTCAGTGAAGCAGTGGCTGGGTTTACACTTGCAGACATTACGGCTTCCAATGGTACATTAAGTGATCTGGAGACAAGCGACAATATTGTTTATACGTTTCAGGTCACGCCCGCCGAAGGTGGAAACGTGGAGCTTTTTATAGCGGCCGATGTGGTGGTTAATATTGCAGATAACGGAAACGATGCATCGAATACATTGAGCATTCAGTTCAATGAAATTATCACCGGAATCGTGCTGAAAGATAGCAGTTTTGTGTATGATGGTACAGCCAAGGCGCTGGAAGTGGAAGGCGCCCTGCCTGAAGGAACCACGGTGAGTTACACTGATAACAGCCGCACCGATGTGGGCACGCAGGAAGTGACGGCCACTGTCAGCGGTGATAATTATGAAACACTCGTGCTGACAGCCGACCTCACCATCACACCGGCCAACGTTACCGGCATCACATTGAAAGATAGCAGTTTTGTGTATGACGGTACAGCCAAGTCACTCACCATCGATGGTACCCTGCCCGGAGGAGCCACGGTGAGTTACGCCGATAACAGCCGCACCGATGTGGGTACGCAGGAATTCACGGCCACCGTCAGCGGTGATAACTATGAAACACTCGTGCTGACAGCCGACCTCACCATCACACCGGCCAACGTTACCGGCATCACATTGAAAGATAGCAGTTTTGTGTATGACGGTACAGCCAAGTCACTCACCATCGATGG
>Ga0182739_1000354_pt1 | contig 66718 bp, 60 predicted proteins | sample eDN5th30CBELigBY_FD_128873 | JGI IMG/M metagenome (GOLD analysis project Ga0182739, IMG submission 128873) | Enriched backyard soil microbial communities from Emeryville, California, USA - eDNA 5th pass 30_C BE-Lig BY (version 2) (version 2) | ecosystem: Environmental > Terrestrial > Soil >... | reverse complement strand
TGTACGACCTGTAATTTCGTTTCAAAAGAAATTGAGCTTCTTTTTGACATTAGAAAAACTCCCATCATCGTAGTCGTAGAAGTTTTTGTTTTTTCTACTGTCTACTATGATGGGAGCATATCACCCTGCACCGCCATTCTTTTGTTTTTCAGGGACAGCCCCGTTGATTAAGCCGTAGCTTTCGGTCATTACTCTTCTGCGGTAACGGACGCGGAGTGCACGGATTGCCCTGCAGCATTTTCCGCTATGACGAAGAAGGAGCCGGATATAAGCTGACCTACATATTCGAAGGACGTCTCTGCTGTTGAACCGATCTTCGTATACTTGCCGTCATTATTTGAACTGTAGTAAACATGATACTGCGTTACTTGTTCCGATACACTGTTAGCAGACCAGCTAAGAACGACGCTTAGATCGCCTTTGCTAGCTTTCAAGCCGACAGGGGCTGCTGGGACAGCAATATTGTTCGATGGATCATTATCGCCTGGCAGCTGACCCTCGTCTGGATTGGGCGGCGTTTGTCCATCCGTATTGTCGCCGATTCCAGGTATATTGACAATCGGCATGCCGTATTCCACCATTTGACTTGGTGCTGATTCGTTGCCGACTACATCTACTGCGGTAACATAATAACTGTTTTGCTGCGAATCAGAGCCAGCTACTATCGAAGATAACTCGCTGCCTGAAAGGATGGAAGCTCCAATCTTCTCGAATGGGCCGCTATTGATCGAGCGATAGATCCGATAGCCGAGCACATCAGCTGCTGAACTTGCGCTGAAGCTAATTGTAAGCTCATTGCCTCCTCCAGTTAACTTCACATTGCCAGGCGGCGGCGGCGCAGCCCCGTCATCCTCACGAGGGTCTACTTTAGATGGGGCATCCATAGCCGCATCCTTCGGTACATAGACGGACATCGCGCGTCGGCTGCTTGCTGGCAGCTTTTCTTGTGCTTGAGTAATTTCATCCATTAACTCATCTAGCGGTTTTTTGCGTTTTATAACTATTTTTTCAGTAGTCATATCGGAAGGTGTAGCTTCATTTGGCACATAGTTAATATCTTTATAAGTTACGACAGCCATTTTGACGAGTGACTCATCGATTTCCTTCGGTATAAACTTCTGGTTAAACCAATCTGTAACGAGCATGCTTGTTTGTTTGCTGAGCTCGTTCGGCAATAGGCCGCTAGCGCCTGAGACAGTTGCCTTTACAATCCCCTCAGGACGGTTAAAGGAGTCGGCAGCGAAAAGATCCGGACGTTTCTCAGTCAATTCGTTCATAATAAGTCCCCAAATATTGATTGCTCTTTTGCGACCATTGTTTGACAGGGAATTAATCTGCTCCTCGTAACCAGCCCATACTCCGAGCGTTACATCTGGCGTAAAGCCCATGAACCATACGTCACCATAACTTTGTGTTGAACCTGTCTTGCCGGCAATAGGTACTTTACCATATTGCTTGAACTGCGATTTGAGGGCAGCGCCTGAGCCGCCTGGACCTGAGATGACCGTTTGCAGCATATCAGTAATAAGAAAAGCACTTTGCTCAGAGAAGACGCGCTTGCTTTCCATTTTGTGCTCATACACGATCTTGCCTTCATCATCAGTGATTTTGGCGATCATATATGAATCATTGTAGACGCCATTATTCGGAATGGAGCCGTATGCGCTTGTAAGCTCCTCGACCGATACACCGATCCGCAGGCCGCCAATAACGCCAGTTTGCGAATAAGCATCTTCTGGCTGAAGCGTCGTTATACCCAGCTCGCGTACAAATTCCCATGCTTTCTCTATCGTTACGTCTTCATTGAATATTTTAAGCGCAGGAATATTCATGGATCGGTTTAACGCGTCCCTCGCGGTAACGAGACCGTTGAAGGTGCGGGTAACGTTCATCGGAATATGGAAGCCCTTTTGACCGTCCTTCAACACGATTGGCGAATCATCAACAATACTGCCAGGCTGAATGATGCCTTCTTCAATTGCTGGCAAATATGCTGCAAGCGTCTTTAATGTAGAGCCGGGTTGTCTAGTCATTTGAGTTGCAAAGTTCATTTGCTCCTCGTAGAAGTCTCGGCCCTCAAGCATGCTTAGAACAGCGCCAGTTTTATGATCGATCAGCATTGCTGCAATTTGCTCTAAGCCTTTTTCCTCGCTGTACGGGGAAAAATTGTCTTCATTAGATGCGATATCACGCATGATTTGATAAATATCTTTATCAATAGTCGTATAGATGTGATAGCCGCCGCTCAGCAGCATCTCGCGAGCTTCCTCCAGATCAGCCGCATAGCTGCTTGATTTGCGAAGCTCCTCGACTGTCATCTCATTATTCTGCTGCAGCAGAAGCACCTCAGCAGCTTGCCGCTCAGCTTCCAGCATCAGATAAGGATAGGTCGTGTAGGCTTTCTGCGCTGGTTCAGCGAGCGTAGCTCTTATGTCGAAGCGTTTGGCTTCACCATATTGTTCTTGTGATATACGACCGGTATCAAGCATACGCGACAATACCGTCTGCTGACGTTGAACAGCGAGCTTGAACCCATCTTCGTTAAAGTTTCCTTTTCCGTTAAACGCGGTATAGGCGGATGGCCGTTGCGGCAGTCCGGCCAGATAGGCTGCTTGGGCTACATTGAGCTGATTAAGGTCTGAAATGCCGAATATACCCTTGGCAGCTGCTTTAATCCCGAATAAATTATATCCGCTGGAGCCGTTGCCGAAAGGAACTTTGTTCAAATACGCCGTTAAAATTTCTTCTTTGGTTAAGTATCGCTCCATCCGCATGGATAGAAAAATTTCTTTCACTTTGCGGCTGTCGGTTTTGTCCAAGTTTAGAAATACCCGTCTGGCAAGCTGCTGCGTCAAGGTGCTGCCGCCCGTCTGCGTATCTTCATTAAAGAGCTTCTGCTTAACGGCGCGGCCTAGACCGTTAATGTCGATGCCGATATGCTCTTTAAAATTGTTATCCTCTACGGCAAGGACAGCGTTGATAACTTGCGGCGGGAGCTCTTCATAAGTAACGATGGAGCGATCCTCATCTGTACGAAGCTGGCCGACCAGGGAATCATCATTAAAATAAACATATCCTGTAATAGAGTTTTCGCTTATTTTATTCATTATCATTTCTCGCGACCTGACATCTTCATCTTTGACCAAGGCCGCAACATAGCCGGTGAGCGCGCCTCCAGCCAGCAGGGCGAAGAAGATGCTGAAGTATACGATCCACTTAAAGGTTATAAAGGTTACAAGTCCAAAAGTGCGCCAGGAGCTGTATGGCTTCGCTTTCTTCGTTTTTTTAGGCTTGCTGTTTGGTTGTTCTGACATTCATAATTCCTCCTCCAAAATAGCAGGTATATTATAACATAAAATCGCAACATAAACAGCGGCTGTTTTTTTAGAAACTTTACCCTTACAATGAACGTATTAAATATCGTTAATAAAAGTAGGATTAGACTAAATTGGATGATAAAGGGGGAAGGGCTGTTGGAGACGCTGTATATTACCTGTCTGGTCTTAGGCATATTAATTGCTCTTATCAGCATAGTTTTTGGAGACTTGTTGGGCGCAGCTCTCGATGGGGCCTTCGAACTGCTGTCATTCGAAAGTCTGCCTTGGCTGCAGCCGACAACGCTAGTTGGAGGCATAACCGTTTTCGGCGGAGCAGGTCTTCTGCTGGAGCGCTACACGGCATTATCAGCAACCATAGTTATTCTGCTTGCACTGGCTATAGCTATTGCTGCCGGCGCTATCGTATTCTTTCTCTATGTGAAGCCTATGGAGAATAGTGAGAATTCGATTGCATTTTCGGTAACTGATCTGACAGGCAAGCTGGGTGAGGTGCTGGTTAGCATTCCTAGTTCGGGGTATGGCGAAGTAATGGTAAAGGCGGGAGCTGGAGTCACTAATCAAATCGCCGCAAGCTTTGACGGGACGCCGATCGCTAATGGCGCACAGGTAGTAGTAGTCGAGGTAAGGGAAGACACTCTTTATGTGTCTGAGGTATCACTTCCATAATGATTGAATTCGAGAGGAGAATGGTCTATGCCAGATTTTTTAGTTATTCCCGCAATTATCGTAGCTGTAATTGTTATACTGGGTTTGGCTTTCTGGGCACGCTACAAAACGGTTAGTCCTGATGAAGCCATGCTTGTTACCGGCTCATTTTTAGGAGGACGCAATTCGCTTGTTGACGAATCCGGCCGAAAGGTGAAAATTATTCGCGGCGGAGGAGCTTTCATTCTTCCTATATTCCAGAAGGCTGAATTTCTATCGCTTTTATCTCATAAGCTTGACGTGTCTACACCTGAGGTATATACCGAGCAAGGCGTGCCTGTAATGGCCGACGGCGTTGCAATTATTAAAATAGGCGGAGCGGTTGAAGATGTAGCCACTGCAGCCGAACAGTTTTTGGGCAAACCAACAGAAGCGCTGAAGAGTGAAGCGCAGGAAGTATTGGAAGGGCATTTGCGGGCCATCCTCGGTACAATGACGGTTGAAGAGGTTTACCGCAATAGAGATAAGTTTGCACAAGAAGTACAAGGCGTTGCAGCTAAGGATCTCAAGAAGATGGGGCTTCAGATTGTCTCCTTCACCATTAAGGATTTGCGCGATAAGCATGGTTATCTCGACGCGCTGGGTAAGCCAAGAATAGCCGCTGTTAAGCGCGATGCTGAAATTGCCGAAGCTGAAGCGGTAAGAGACGCTAGAATTCAGAAGGCGCTTGCTTCTGAAGCGGGGCAGAAGGCAGAGCTGCTGCGTGACACGAATATCGCGGAAGCAGAGAAGGATAAAGAGATGAAGGTTGCTTCCTTTAAGCGTGATCAGGATACAGCGAAGGCGGAAGCGGATCAAGCGTATTCCATTCAAGAAGCCCGCGCAAAACAAAGTGTGGTTGAAGAGCAAATGAAGGTTGAGCTCGTTCGCAAGGAACGCGAAATCGATTTGGAAGCGAAGGAAATATTGCGCCGCGAGAAGCAGTATGATGCTGAGGTTAAGAAAAAAGCCGACGCAGACCGCTACGCGGTAGAGCAAGCGGCTGAAGCAGATAAAGCGAAGCGTATTAGGGAAGCTGACGCGATTCAGTATCGCATAGAAGCAGAAGCGAAAGCGAATGCTGAGCTAAAGCGGCTTGACGGTATGGCAGCAGCCGATGCGGAACGAGCGAAAGGAACCGCGGAGGCCGAGGTTATTCGGCTTCGGGGTCTTGCGGAAGCAGAGGCGAAGGAAAAGCTTGCGCAAGCATTCGAAAAATTCGGCGAAGCTGCTGTACTCGATATTATTGTCAAAATGCTGCCTGAGCTGGCTTCTCAGGTTGCGGCGCCAATCGGAAGCATTGATAAGCTGACGGTTGTCGATACTGGCAATGGCGAAGGGGCAGCGCGTCTGAGCAATTATGTAACATCATTGATGGCAACAGCGCCGGAGATGCTGAAGAGCGTATCAGGAATCGATTTGAATTCGCTCGTTAAAGGCTTAACTTCAAAAGCGATCTCTTTGCCAAAAGCGGCTGATCAAGTCAAATTGCCTGAGCAAGCTGCAAGTAAACCTTCGGCGCCAACAGAGTAACGCTGTTTGAATCCACATAACTCTTAAATAAAGATGGCCGGGCAGAATCAAATAGCTGCTCGGCCATTTTTGTCCAAAGCCTAAAAGGATAAATCCAAAAAAAAACTGCCCCCAGGTCTTATTGACCCTGAGGACAGCTCTTTCTTCCATTCTATTAACGGCTGTAGAACTCGACAATTTGTTTCTCGTCGATTTCTTGGGACAGCTCAGCGCGTTCAGGAAGACGAACATACTTGCCTTCCATAGCTTGTTCATTGAATTCCACATAGTTAGGCAGGTGATGACGGCCTTCCATTGCTTCCTTGATCGATTTCAAGCTGCGGCTGCGTTCACGAAGACTGATTACGTCGCCAACAGATACAGTGTAGGATGCGATGTCTACTTTCTTGCCGTTAACCGTAACATGTCCATGTGCTACCAATTGGCGAGCACCAGCACGAGTGTTAGCGAAAGCAAGACGGTAAACAAGGTTATCAAGGCGGCTTTCAAGCATGATCATGAAGTTTTCGCCGGCGATACCTTTTTGTTTTGTTGCTTTGTCGAACAAGTTACGGAATTGCTTTTCATTCAAACCGTACATGTGACGAAGCTTTTGCTTCTCAGCAAGCTGCATGCCGTACCCGCTGATTTTTTTGCGTTGGTTCGGGCCATGCTGACCTGGAGGGAAGTTGCGTTTCAATTCTTTGCCTGTTCCGCTAAGGGAAATGCCGAGGCGGCGGCTTAGTTTAAATTTAGGTCCTGTATAACGTGACATGTGTCGTATTAGCTCCTTCATCAAATGAAATTTTAGAGATGGGGTTCTGTTTCGCCGAATACGTTCATGTCCGAGTATGCTCGTCCCTGATAAGCTTGTTCAGCCGCAGGCCTATCAGCAAACGTATTTCTGAGGGTGACACAAAACCGTACGCCCATGTATTCATCAATAAATATTATAATAAAAACCAGCGGTTTGTCAAGCGGGTTGTTGTGTTCATGCTGCTGAAGTGCGAAAGATTTACGGAATAGAATCGATCCCCTAAATAAGTTCTAAAGTCCTAGTTTTTGTAACAAATTTAGTGCAAAATTCTTAATAATAAGTTATGATAGTTATGCTTGTGATGTAGAACGAAAATCTGATAGCATTGTACTTGAAAGGAGTCGGGGAGCTGAATGGAAGATAATATAGTCAAGTTAAATTCGAAAGTCAGCACACCCGCTGCCAATAGGGTATCGCAAGGAGCTGCAAAGCCGATTTGGTTTACATCATTAGATATTAACGATGCGGATGAGCCTTTTCTGCCGCCGGTGCATCAAGAAGCGTTTCGTCAGTGGATAAATGAAACTTCTGAAACGACTTTTATTCAAACCGGCGGTTTTTCTTTATTCAGTGTTAATGGCGATCAAATTGATGATACTCCTATCCCAATGGACCTTGAGCTGGATATCGTTGCATGTGAAAAAATGTTAAAGCAGGCTCAGCAGCAAGCTGTAATGTCAAAATCTGCGGCACAGATTGAATGTGATTTCATGCAAGCGGTTGCCGTTCCGATATTCAGAAGAGAAGAGAAGAAGCTTCTTGCTATCTTTACTTATGTTGGGCCGCTTGATACAGGAATGGGTGCAGCAGCCGTTGAAGCCAGCGCACTGCATTACCGAAGCTGCTTTTATCGTACTTTTGAAGGTCTCTTCGCACATGATTTAATATTGCAGCATGATCGGTCAGAGAAGGAAGCAAAGAGAAGAGATGCGTTATTTCTGTCAGCCCGCAGATTGTACAATGGAATCGATGTTGCGTCCGTTCTGACAGAGATGCTATATAGTTTAGAACAGCTTTATCCGAATGCTGAAATCCATTTGTTTTTATCCCAAGATCATCTTAACGGCGATCCGCGCGTGAAGCCGCTGCTGCTTAAGAGTACAGAGCATGATATCGTGTCAAAGGCATTTATGGAAAATACTGAAATGACAGAGAAGGATAATCATGATTGTATTCGAATTGCAGTGCCTATGGCTGGTAAGCAAGCTGTGTATGGCGTGCTCTGCATGATGATCGACCTTGAACGATGGGATGAGTCGAATATGCCGGCGTTTGTAATGCTGGCGGATACAGCCGGCTCCGCATTTGAGAATGCCAAGCTTTACGAGCAGTCTAACCTGCTTATAAATGAGCTGAGGCTTATAAACGAGCTTACGAAGCGTCTTAATCAATCACTGCGGCTTAAAGAAATTTATCAATTTGCTGCCTCAGAGCTGCTTACTATTTTTAACGCGGATTACTGCTGTATGTTGTCATTGACGAAGACTAAAGATAAATTTGTCGTCATGTCCAGCAATTATCCTCCGTTTGACAATGACAGTTTTTCAATCGATTTCGGATTTTGCGGACTTATTCATCGAACAAAGGAACCGCTAATTATTTCCGATTATTGGAATACACGTGTTGTTACCTCGAGATTAATGGATGATACCGGCTCCAGATCGCTTATCGCTGTTCCCATATTAGTCAATGGGGAGATGCAAGGCGTTATTCTGCTTACGCATAGAGCTGCCAACTTCTTTTCATATGAGAATTATAAGCTGCTTCAAGTAATGAGTACACATATTGGACTTGCGGTTACGAATGCGTCGCTGCTTTCCGAAGTGCGCAGAATGGTCATTACGGATAATCTAACCGGTCTGCATGCACGTCATTATTTGAATGAGCAAATTCAGAGCAAGCAAAAAAGAGACACTTTCGGTTCGTTGATACTGGTTGATATCGACCATTTCAAGGATATTAATGATACTTACGGACATTTGGTAGGCGATCAGATTCTTATTCAAGTGAGCAAAATCATAAGCGCAGCGATTAGAACAGGCGATATTGCTGCTCGTTGGGGCGGGGAGGAAATTGCGATTTATCTGCCCAACATTCATAAAGAGCATGCTAAGCGTGTTGCAGAGCGAATACGGGAGAAGGTTGAAGAGGATACCAATCCTGTTGTCACCGTATCCTGCGGCGTATCGGAGTGGACGATGGAGAGCGAGAAGATAAGCGTCGAAACATTGTTCTACCATGCCGACATGGCGCTCTACGATGCTAAGAACAATGGCAGGAATCGGGTTGCTATCGGATAAAAAGAATAGGATGAACGGTGATCAGGTCCATTCCTGAATCGCCGTTTTTTTTTGCAGATTGAGCCTAGCCTAGCAGACTATGCAAGCAGAAGTATAAGGAAATTGGATAGGGGTATTCTAGGATGGAGAATGAGGAGGTCTAAGGTATGGAAAGATGGAGTGTCAGTGTGTTATTGTTCGCTGTAGCATTGCTCGCATTACCGCTTACAGGCTGTTCCGGACTTAACAAGGACCGGTCTCCTGAGGAATGGCTGTCGTTATCTTATGCGGGACTTACAGGCGTTGATCAATACATGTACACTGGGTCACTGCGAATATTTGCAGAGAACGGCATAGAATTTGTACCGCAAACGTTTGAAGGCAAAGTGATTGACCACAAGCAGTTGAATATACAGACGAGCAGCGAGGATCCGTTGCTTATGAATCCGGTTAAAGCATTAGAGAGGCTAAGCCGCGCCAACAGCGGCGCAAAGGTTGTAACGAAAGAGCAAACACGCGGCTCCGTTACGCTCCTTATTACAGAGAGCGGTGAAGCGTCGCATGCTGAGTGGTCTGCCTTGCTTAATCAAAGGATGGAGCAATTAGCTGACAAGGGACCGTTGGAGGAAGGAAAATACAAAGAGGAGTGGAATAAGGAGTTCGCTGCCTCTAAGGAGCAACTGGATGAAATGCTGCGTTCCTTAACCGCTGAGACGACTTATGAGCTTGTCATTGACCGTAATCGTTTATTGCCATTAAAGCTAGAGGAGCATACCTTGTTCAACTATTCATACAAAGATCAGCCAAGATCGGAAAATCGGCATACAAGCGTACGTTTTCAATCCTTTGACGGTGCAGCGAGCAAAGCTGTTCAATAAAGGTAAAATCATGATACGATAATAATGTGCTTAAATACGTTTAATATAGGAGGGAATCGCAAATGCGTGATCCGCGTTTACAGAAGCTGGCACAAAATTTAGTGCAATATTCGATCGATGTCCAGCCAGGAGAAAATATATTAATTGAGATGATTGGTTCCGAGCAGGAGCTGGCAAAATGTCTTATTGAAGAGGTTGCAAAAGCAGGTGGACGACCGTTCGTAGAAACGAGCTATCGGTCTGTACTCCGTACTCAGTTGATGCATGCAACAAAGGAGCAGATCGAGCTGATGGCTGCGCTTGATTTGGAGCGAATGAAGCAAATGCAAGGCTACATAGCGGTTCGATCATCAGATAACGCTAATGAATTGTCAGATGTGCCGGATGATAAAATGCGCCTTTATAATACTATATACAGTAATCCTGTACATTCGGAGCAACGGGTCAAACATACGAAATGGGTAGTTCTTCGTTATCCATCGCCTTCCATGGCACAATTGGCGAATATGAGCACGGAAGCTTTCGAGAATTTTTATTTTGATGTGTGCAATTTGGATTACGCTAAAATGGATGAAGCGCAAAACCCGTTGCAGCAGTTGATGAAACGTACAGATCGCGTTCGTATCGTATCGCCAGGGACGGATCTAACATTCTCGATCAAAAATATTGGAGCAAAGAAATGCTCTGGTCACCGCAATATTCCAGACGGCGAAGTGTTCTCCGCTCCGGTTCGCGATTCCGTGCAAGGCACGATTACTTACAATGCGCCAAGCGTTTATTCTGGAGTGACATTTCAAAATGTTGCTTTTACATTCGAGAACGGTAAAATCGTTAAAGCGGAGAGCAATGATTCGTTGCGTCTCAATGAAATATTGGATACAGATGAGGGAGCGCGCTATATTGGGGAATTTGCTCTAGGCTTTAATCCGCATATTTTGCACCCGATGAATGATATACTATTTGATGAGAAAATTGCTGGCAGCTTGCATTTCACGCCTGGGCAAGCTTATGAGGAGACAGATAACGGAAACCGCTCAGCGATTCATTGGGATCTCGTGCTCATTCAGCGTCCGGAATACGGCGGCGGTGAAATTTATTTTGATGATGTGTTAATTCGCAAGGACGGCCGTTTCGTATTACCTGAACTAGAAGGATTGAATCCCGAAAATTTGAAATAATACAAAATGAAGCGTTTTGTATATTGTTACTTGATGAATAATCCGTTTCGGGTTATTATGAGATGAAAGGCAAGCTTTACTATTCTATTTGGAGGGATCTCCCATGTCTAATAACGCAGCTATCGTAGAAATTTCTCAAGCAGCAAGTCAATTCCGTTCATCCATCGTTCTGCAGGCAGAGAATAAATATATCGATGTTAAGAGTATCCTTGGACTGTTTACGACATTAGTAGGAGGTCATTCCTACGAGCTTCATGTTCATGGACCGGATGCAGAGGAAGCTAAGCAAGCAATGGCAGACGTTTTTGCCAAACATAACCTCGATGTCACTGTCGTTTCAGAGTAAGTTCAACAATTCGTACAGCTGCGGCACTCTTTCGAAATAAGAAAGGGTGTCTTTTCTGTTTTGTCCTTGTGTAATCTCTATTTTTCGTCTAATATTAAAGGTATATAGTTAAGCTGGCGGATACGCACACAGGAGGGAAAACGATGTCTTCACCGGAAATTACGGTTCAAATGAATGAGAAAGCGCTTCGTCTCCTTCAAGAAGATGCGAGTAAAATAGAGAAGCTGATAGAGGTTCAAATGGAGAATCTTACTACACGTCAATGTCCGCTTTATGAAGAAGTGCTTGATACCCAAATGTACGGTTTCTCGCGTGAGGTTGATTTTGCTGTACGTGCGGGACTTATTAATGACATGGTGGGTAAGGAAATTGTGAGCAGACTTGAACGTAACCTGGCAGTGCTCTATGAAGCGCTGAATCGTAAAGGACAGGGCCTAAATTAAGTCGAACATTGCTTCATTACCGCCCATCCATTACAATGATTATATATGGCAAATATTGAGGAGTGATTACATGACCGAAGAACTTCAAAATGGTATCGTTCGTATCTCTGATGATGTAGTAGCCACAATAGCGGGACTTGCAGCACTCGAAACCCCAGGAATCGCAGCAATGTCAGGCGGTATTTCTGAAGGTCTTGCCAAACGTCTAAGTGGAAAGAATGTACAGAAGGGCGTAACGGTTGAAGTCGGACAGGTTGAAGCAGCAATCGATCTTCGGATCATTGTTCACTACGGTATACCTATTCAAGAGGTATGTCGTCAGCTGCAGCTGAATGTGCGTGAATCTGTCGAGAATATGACAGGATTGAACGTCGTTGAAGTGAATGTAAAGGTAGAAGGCGTTGCGTTTAAAGAGGATGAGGTTGAGGAGCAAGTTCCTCGACTGAAATAATGTCTTGCATCGGTATGAAATAGTAAAGCGGCGATCGGGATAATGCCAACCCAGATCGCCGCTTTTGCTATTCATTAAATTTCCGTTTGTTGCCTTGCTTCTCCACGCGATTCGCTTCCCTGGATATACTGAGCATGACACCCATACACATGAGACATACAAGCAAGGAAGAACCCCCGTAACTGATAAAAGGTAATGTAACGCCCGTAATCGGTATCGTTCCGGTTACGCCGCCAATATTAACGAATGCCTGAATAGCAAAAAGTCCAATGATGCCAACGCCAACTACAGTGCCATAGGTATCAGGGCAACGCAGCGCAATGATAAGACCGCGCCATAAAAATAATAAGTAGAACAGAAGAAAGGTGGCGCTGCCAATGAAGCCAAGCTCTTCTGCAATAATTGAAAAAATGAAATCATTATAAGGATAAGGCAAATAGTGCAGCTTTTGCACGCTCTCACCGAACCCGGCGCCTGTCAATCCTCCATGGCCAAGTGCCTGCAGCGAGGAAACCAAGTGAAAGCCTGAGCCTTGTGAATTGCTGATCGGATCTAGATAAGCTGTAAACCGATTAATCCGATAGGCCCATTTTTTTTCCGTATCAAAAGCAATCATTACGCTAAAAAGGACGGTTAAGCATAATGTGGCTAACGTCCCAATAGCGAATACTTGCTTTAAATTCGCGCCTCCGGCAAGGATCATAATCGTTGCGCATGCGACCAAAACAGCACAAGAGCCTAAATCCGGCTGAAGCATAATGAGGCCGGAAATTAGGACAATAATCATTAAGACGGGAAGAAGTCCCGTCTTAAAATCTCGAAACTTTTCGCCTTTTTTGGCAATGAGGGCCCCCAAATAAAGAATCATAGCAAGCTTTGCCGGCTCAGTTGGTTGAATGGTGAGCGGTCCAATATTGAACCAGCTGCGAGCGCCATTAATATCTGGACCAATAATGGGAACAATGGCCAGCATGATCAACACGGGAACAAAGAAAAGAATAAAAGACTTCTTATAAAAAGTGTACTTTAAGTTCATCATGAATAACATCACAACAATACCAAGGCCAGCCCATGCGAGCTGGCGCTTCGTAAAATATAAAGCATCGTTGTTGAATTTTGGCGTTACGACGGCGATACTAGAGCTCGCACTAAACACCATTACTAATCCGAAGCCTACTAGTAGCAGAGTTAGTATAAGAAGCAGAAAGTCCGGCCTGCCACGACTGCTTACGCTCTGCGCTGCTTTCATCTTATTTCCTCTATGCAAGCAGCTGCTTCAGTTGCTCTGCACGCTGAAGAGCTGTAGCCATAATAGGGCTTGGAATTGGCGATTCATATTCCATGCCATGAGGGAAAGTCGCGCGTCCAATATAGACGGATTCGATATTCAACAAGGCATGAGGTGATTCAAGCTTCCCTTCAATCGCTCGTGTTGCTATACGCAAGAAGTATTCAGAACCGCTTGCGCTGTCTTCCAGTTTAAGATCATAGGTTGCACGGTAATACTCCCATTGCCAGCGAACAAAGCCAGCCTGTTCAGCTGCATCATCTAAATGCTCAAGCTCAGCTTGAATGCCGTTTAGTCCGGTATTTTCGATAATCATGATTGTTCCTCCCAATATTGATGTGAAGCAAATCTAGTATGTATGACTATGCTTCCATTCTATTAATAGCTCTATCTTTTATATATTCATTATTCATGATATTATGTTTCCCCCCCTTGTGCAAGCATTACTAGACAGCTTCGTCGAAATAGCTTTATCAATAAAGCGTCTTTCTGTTAAACTAGAGGAAGGGAATTTATAGCAAGAACAGGAGGAAAGCGATAATGAGCGGACTAAATATGGATGAACAGCTGGAACGTCTGTATCCAAGCATGGTGGAATGGCGTCGTCATTTGCATCAGCATCCAGAGCTTTCCTTTGCGGAAAGTGAAACGTCGCGCTGGATAGCAGGCCATCTGAAGAGGATGGGCTGCGAGGTGTACAGAAATAAGAAAGGCCATGGCCTTATCGCAGCGATAAAAGGAAACAGACCGGGTCCTGTTATTGCGTTGCGGGCAGATATGGACGCCCTCCCAATCCAAGATGAGAAGCTTTGTCCATACGCGTCCACGGTGCCTAATGTTATGCATGCATGCGGTCATGACGGTCATACTTCAGCGCTTCTAGCAGTGGCTGCCTATTATACCGCTAATCGAGAAGAGCTTCAGGGGGAACGCAGACTGCTGTTTCAGCCGGCCGAAGAAGTTACCCCAGGCGGAGCGCTTGAAATGATTGAAGAGGGCGCCTTAGAGGGAATCGCTGCAATATATGGCGTACATTTATGGACGCCGCTTCCATATGGCAAGCTAGCCTCACGGCCAGGGCCGCTCATGTCGGCCGCCGATGAATTCGAGCTTGAGCTTATTGGCCGAGGCGGCCACGGCGGCTTGCCTCATGAAGCTATAGATGCAATAATGGTCGGCGTTTCTATCGTCCAGACGCTGCAAACCATTGTTAGCCGAAATATTAATCCGCTGCAACCGGCAGTTCTAACGATTGGCTCCTTTCAAGCTGGAGCCGCCAATAATGTCATTGCGGAGACCTGTCATCTGAAGGGAACGATCCGATCATTCGATGAGCAGACTAGAAGCCTGATGCATAATCGACTGGAACAGGTGATCGCCAGTACCTGTCATTTGTACGGAGCAGCTTATAAGCTGGATATAAAGCTTGGATACCCGCCAGTCGTTAATGATGAGCTGGAGACAGAACGCTTCTTCCAGGTTGGAGAACAATTAAGCGGCAAAGAGGCTGTTGTACTCGCCGAGCAGATTACGGTCGCGGAGGATTTTGCCTACTACTTGCAGCAAAAACCAGGATGCTTCATATTTGTCGGAGCCGGAAACCATGAGCTTGGCGCAAGCTATCCTCACCATCACCCTAAATTCGATATTGACGAAAGAGCTATATTGACGGCAGCAAAGCTGCTCATTGCAATGGCTGAGCATAAAGCCTCGGAGAAAAGGGGCACCCAGTAGTATGTTCCTTGAAGGAATAGCTCGCTTTGATTCATAAAAATCGAAAAGATAAAAGAAAGGTGGTTCAGGACCCTATCCTGTGCCACCTTTCTTCTGTTTAATACTGTGTTTCGGCTTCCCAGTGTACGATATTTCACACAAACGCCCACAGTACTGTGCCACGGGAGGAATACCTCGAAAACAAATAGCTCCACGCCGTCAATGGACGATGACAGCCGTTTCGCCTTGCGTGTATAGGAATCAAAAAATTAGGGGCAAAATACATTCGATTGGCGCAATTATAAACGAATAATTGAGGTGTTCGAGTGGAGCCCATTGTAGAAGTGAAAGAAGTAACTAAAATATTCGGGAAATCGCCTAAAGCAGCATTGGAATTACTAAAAAAAGGTCGATCCAAGAAGGAAATATTAAAGGAAACAGGTCAGACTGTTGGTGTGAAGAGGGTAAGCTTTAGCATTTACCCCGGAGAAATCTTTGTCATTATGGGACTGTCAGGGAGCGGGAAGTCTACTCTGATACGAATGTTTAACCGTCTTATAACTCCGACTGTCGGCGAGATTTTAATTAATAAAGAAGATATCGTAAGTATGGATGCCGCGCGTTTAAGAGAAGTGAGACGAAAGAAAATCAGTATGGTCTTTCAAAACTTTGCTTTGTTTCCGCATAAAACGATACTAGAAAACGCAGAATTTGGACTCGAAATTCAAAAGGTGCCGACAAATGAACGCCGAGAGAAAGCGATGAAGGCTTTAGCTGTCGTCGGCTTAAAAGGTTATGAGCAGCAATTCCCCTCTCAATTAAGCGGCGGTATGCAGCAGCGAGTTGGACTTGCCCGCGCGCTTGCAAGCGATACCGATATTATTTTGATGGACGAGGCATTCAGCGCTCTTGACCCTTTGATTAGAAAGGATATGCAGGATGAGCTATTAGAAATACAAGAAAACTTTAAGAAAACAATTATATTCATTACTCATGATCTGGATGAAGCGCTGAGGATTGGAGACCGAATCGCTCTGATGAAAGATGGCAGCATTATACAGATTGGATCCCCTGAGCAAATTATGATTGAGCCTGCTAATGCGTTCGTGGAGAAATTCGTTGAGGATGTTGATTTGTCTAAAGTATTAACGGCGTCGAATGTGATGAAGCGTCCTGAGAAAATTAATGCAGATCGCGGACCGCGGGTTGCCCTCGAAATTATGCGTAAGCAAGGCTACTCCAACATATTTGTTGTTGATCGCAAACAAAGGCTGTTAGGGGCATTGACTGCTGAGCAAGCAAAGAAAGCGATCGACCAAGGGCTCACTATTGCTGAAGTGATGACGGTTGACATTCCTGTTGTTTCGGAAACTACGCTGCTTGTCGATATGATGGATGAGATGGCAACGACAACCTTGCCTATTTCGGTAGTAGATGATGAGAAGAGAATTAAAGGAATTGTTATTCGGGGTGCGATGATTGGCGCGTTGGCCGGCAACAAAGATTTCTTAAACGATTTGGAGAGTGAATGACGATATGGACATCCCTAAATTACCGCTTGGAGAATGGGTTGATGCGATCGTTGATTGGATTACTGTAGCCTTTTCGTCAGTATTTTCCTTTTTTACGGATGTTATCAATTGGGTATTGAATCTGATCGTCGATGTGTTAAGCGCAGGTCCTTCGATTATATTAATGATCATCTTGTCGCTTCTCGTTGCCTATACAAGCAAATGGCCGCTGGGCTTGTTCGCATGGTTTGGCTTACTGCTTATCGCAAATCTTGGGTACTGGGATTCAACGATTCAGACATTAGCTATCGTCCTGATATCTGGTTTTATAACCGTTCTTGTCGGGATTCCAGTTGGTATCTGGTGCGCGCAAAGTAAGTCGGTACATAGAATCGTTACGCCAACATTGGATTTCATGCAAACGATGCCGGCTTTTGTCTATCTCATTCCTTCGATTTTGTTTTTTGGAATTGGTGTTGTTCCCGGAATTGTCGCATCGTTTATTTTCGCGATTGCGCCAACCATCCGAATGACGAATCTCGGCATTCAAGAGGTGCCCAATACTTTAATCGAAGCTTCGGATGCATTTGGCTCAACGTCAAGCCAGAAGCTGTTCAAGGTACAGCTGCCTTTAGCTACTTCAACCATTTTGGCGGGTGTCAATCAGAGCATCATGCTTGCGCTATCCATGGTTGTAACAGCATCCTTAGTTGGAGCTCCAGGTCTTGGTGCGGACGTATACCGCGCGGTAAGCCAAATTAATGTTGGACAAGGTTTTGAAGCCGGGATGTCGATTGTGTTTATTGCCATTATCCTTGATCGGATTACGCAAAATATACGAAAACCCGCGTATGAGCGACTTGTCAGTCGGAAGGTTGTTCTTTCGATTCTAGCTCTGCTTATTATTGTCCCGGCCATATTCTTTGCAATTTCAAAAGAAGCGGTGCCGAATGAACATGCGAGCGGAATCGGTGCTCAGACGGGTTATAGAATAATCGGCATTGAGCCAGGGGCTGGTACGATGATGCTGGCTAGAAATGCTATAGCGGATTATGACTTAAATAATTGGCAATTGGTGGAAGGCTCCTCCGCAGGCATGCTGGCTGAGTTAAAGAAAGCCTACGATAAACAGGAGCCTATCATTTTGACAGGGTGGTCGCCGCATTGGATGTTTTCTGCATATGATATGAAATATCTTGATGATCCTTTAGGATCATTTGGAGGCGCAGAAGATATTCATGCGATTGTTAGAAAAGGACTGCAGAGAGACGTGCCGGGAGCGTACACGATTCTTGATCAATTCAACTGGGACGTCAATGATATGGAGCAAGTTATGTTGAAAATGGCAGATGGAATGGATGCCGCGGAAGCTGCCGATGAATGGATTGCAGCGAATGCAGATAAAGTGGCTGAATGGACTAAAGGGGCACGCAAGGGAAGCGGTGAAGGCGTTAAACTGGTTTATGTAGCCTGGGAAACTGAAATCGCAAGCACTAATGTTATTGGCAGAGTGCTGGAGCAATATGGCTACAAGGTTACGATGAGCCAGGTTGAGGTTGGGCCTATGTTCGCCGGAGTGGCGAACAGCAGCGCCGATGCAATGGTAGCGGCTTGGCTGCCGAGCACTCACATTGAATATTACGCCACCTACAAGGAAGATATAGAGGATCTGGGACCGCTGCTTAGAGGGACCAAAATCGGTTTAGTTGTTCCTGAGTATGTCAATATTAATTCGATCGAACAATTAAAGGACAATTAAAAAAATACGAATACAAGCATGGAACGAAGAAGAAGCAGTGTGCAAGGAATAATATCCTTGCACACTGCTTCTTCCTGTGCGGTGCTATTGTTGTGAATCTTCCCAAATGGCCACGAGCTCATTGTCTGAATTATAAAGCTCCGCGGGATCTGATTCGTAGTTATTCCATATATTCGCTTCACCCCAATGAAGCATATCGGGGTCCTTCTTGACTGAATCTGAGCTCGTTGAATGGATTTCAAGCGTCCCATTTGCTTCAAGAATAATGTCCAAAAACTTATAGGTTTGGTTGCCGCGTACGCTAACGAGCTTCCAGCCGTCAAGTACATAGTCCTTGTCAGAGTTATTAATAAGTGTGACGAGCTCTGTTCGTTTATTGACCTCGATCGTTATGCCTGTCGGTGAAGCTTGTTTGACTGGCACGTCCGCTAAGCTCTGATTGGAGGCTTCCTGCCATATGCCGACGCCGGCTTGCTTTGCTTGTTGCTCAAGCTGTTTATAGACATTTTCCATCTTCACATTTGGTTCAACAATTAATACTTTAGCCAAACCCTGCTCAAGCAGCAGTTTGTTTAATATACGTCCATCTTTAAGCTCCACGATTGCTAAAGTTCTTCCGAATTGATCAACGGTCTCTGTGTCAAAGCTTAGCTTGACCTCTTCAGACTCTTCCAGAAGCTGCTTTGTATATTCAGAAGCTTCAGGTCCATAGGGCTGAACCGGAGTATTCGCTTTCTTAGTTTCCGGCGTATCAATGTAAAGCATGCGAATGGTTTTCACTTCATCATTTACTTTTACTTTAAATGTATCGCCGTCGACATAACCGGAGACCGTGTACCATTGTTCACCTTTAAGCGTCGTTTTAGAGTCATTCTCTGCTGAAGAGCATGCGATAAGTACCAGGATGCTTACGAGCAGAAGCAACGCTAACTTATATATTTTCAAATTATATGAAATCATTATTAGTTTCCTTCCCGCCAATAAATGAAAAAATGGATTGGATCGTTAACAGTTGATCTATAACAATTTATTCGAATGATATCTTTATTTTAGTACATGATATAGGAAATGCGCAAATTAAGCATAGATGAGGGGTGGAATGACATGCTATCAAGAGGAGAGCAGCCGCTCATTGTACAGTCCGATCTTACGGTGCTTTTGGATGTAAAGCATGATTTGGCAGAAGAAGCAAGAGCTGCGTTAGCGGTATTCGCTGTCCTGCTCAGGCAAGCGGGTCAAATTCATATCTATCAGATGAATGCACTGTCATTATGGAATGCTGCGGCTTCTGGAAGCGAGGCTCGTGCCGTAATTGAGATATTGAATAAGTATAGCAAGTATGAGCTCCCATTGAAGGCGAAGCTTATGATTATGAAGGTGATGGAGAGCTTCGGCAAGCTGCGGCTAATGGAGAAAGGCGGCGAGCTGGTATTGGCGGGAGATGCAGCCGTTATGCAGAAGCTTGCACAATCATCATCTATTCGCGGCTTTGCTTTAGCTTATCTTAACGACCGAGAATGGCGGATTGATAAGCGGTTTAGAGGAGAGCTGAAGCAAGAGCTTACTAGATTCGGCTGTCCGGTTATCGATCAAGCGGGCTACCATATCGGTGAAAGGCTTGAGGTACAACTACGGGAGCGGACGGCTGACAATAAGTTATTCAAGCTGCGTCAATATCAAGCGGATGCTGCTGAGCAGCTGTTTCGAGAGGACAGCGTAACGGGAGGAAGCGGTGTGATCGTTATGCCCTGCGGCGCGGGCAAAACGATTGTAGGTATAGCTGCATTAGCGAGACTTGGACAAGCGACCTTAATTTTAACCTCCAACGCCACTTCCGTTAAGCAGTGGAAGGATGAGTTGCTCAACAAAACAACGCTCGCCGATGGCGATATTGGTCAATATTGCGGCGCATATCGGGATGTGAGACCTGTGACTGTGGCTACTTACCATATATTGACGCATCGTCACACCAAAGAAGAAGGTTACCGTCATATGAAGCTTTTCTCGGAACGAGACTGGGGGCTCATTATATATGACGAGGTTCACCTTCTTCCAGCGCCGGTATTTCGGATGACCGCATCGCTTCAAGCAACGCGTCGATTGGGACTTACAGCGACATTAGTGCGTGAGGATGGGTGCGCAGAGGACGTATACAGCCTAATTGGACCGAAGCTATACGAGCTTCAATGGAAGCAAGCTGAGCAAGACTGTCATATTGCCGCCGTTGCCTGCACGGAGATTAGAGTGTCGCTGCATCCGCATAAACATGAGGCTTATCGTGAGGCTAGCCCTCGTTCCAAGCTGCGCCTTGCAGCGGAAAATCCAGCTAAGCTGACAATAGTGCGTGAACTGCTGCATACGCATGCCGGTAAACCGACGCTTATTATCGGCCAGTATTTAGATCAACTGAAACAACTGTCTATTGCGCTGGGCGCGCCTATCGTATCAGGACAAGTGCCCCAGCAGGAAAGAGAAAGGCTGTACGGCAGCTTCAAGAATGGCAAGCTTCCAGTGCTGCTTGTATCGAAGGTCGCTAATTTCGCAGTCGACCTGCCCGATGCAGCTGTTGCGATTCAGCTCTCAGGCAGCTTTGGCTCAAGACAGGAGGAAGCCCAACGAATTGGCAGGCTGCTCCGTCCAAAAAAAGGCGATAATGAAGCCTGGTTTTATTCGATAGTAACAGATGGCACGAAGGAAACGGAGTTCGCGATGAAGCGGCAGCTGTTCATGCAAGAGCAAGGCTACGTATATAGCAGAAGGCAGCCTTCAGCAACGTTTTTTAAGCAAGGGGTGGACTAGCTATGATCATGCAGCATTTGAGTCGCAAATGCTCCAAAGAGCAACAAACGCGATTTATGGAAAATGCGATATGGAACGAAGCGGTGAAGAAAGGGCTGTGCTGGAGCTCTGCAATGTTGAATGAAGAAGCAGTAAAAAGCGTGTTTTATTCAAGCGGGCTGGCTGCTCATACGAGAGCGCTGCTGGTTGCTTTTATTTTTACATACGGCCCGCAAGCGATTGAAGAGGAAAAGCTGATAGTTGAGCTTCGGCGAAAGCTGCGCATGTCAGGGTCAGAATGCCGATACGATCTTCAAGTGCTCAAGCGGGCGGGTATTCTGTTTGATGCGAGTAAAGCTTGGGGCGAACGAATATGGTTTATCCCTGCGGACTCTTATCCATTGTGGCTGTCAGCTGCAGTTGCTGACAGGCTGGTTCCTGTCAGTGAGGTGGAGACCGAACAGGCGTTAATGGGCGATCGCAATAGGCTGTATCCGTTTCGCAGACCGTTTAGCCGCCAGCTATTATCCGCTTGCGCTCGACTTGCACAATCTGGTCTGTCGAGAACGGCAAAGAGGCTTTATTCGAAAAAAACAATTAAGGAGCTGGTTGACTCAACGGAGATCGATGATGCTCTGCTGCAAGCTTTGCAGGTTCAGTCGATCTTGCAGGAGTCTTACCCGCTAGCCGCTTCTTTTATTCTGGAATCCATTTATGTGCTAGGTCTAATTGAGCAAAAGCAGGGTGAATTATGGTGGAATGAAGAAAAGCTGTCAGATTGGCTGAACAGCAGTTCAGTCACGAGAGAAAGAGCACTGATGAAGAGCAGCTTTTGTATCATTTTCACGACATCAACCCTTCTTTCTCATTTTTATGCAATGCTCTATACGCTGCAATGCCACGAGTGGTATTCTTCGGAGCAAGCAATGCAATGGCTGTCTGGAAATGGACTGCTGGCCGCTGGGCAAGATGAAGCCGCTGTAAGAAACGTAATCAGTGACAGCTGCAGATTACTTCATAGCTTTGGCTGGCTGGAGCTAGTCGAGCTCGAAGAGAGCGGAGGCACCAACTGCTTATTTCGTCTGCTCTATTCGCCGCTGGATGCAGCTGATTGGATTGAATCGCCGACCGCGCCGATAATCATACAGTCCAATGGTGAATTATTAGCGTCACCGGAATGCTCATTTATTGCTCGCTGGGAGCTAGAGCTCATAGCAGAGCGGCGAAGCGACGAGCAGATGACGACCTACGCGTTTACCTTTCGTACTCTTGCGCGTGCTATGGAGAACGGCAGGACGAAAGAAGGAATAATGAGCTTCTTGGAGGAATTCTCCAATGAACCGATTGAGCCTATTGTTGAAGCGCTGCTGTCAGAATGGACTTCACGCGCCTGTCGAACGGAGGCTGCTGAAGATGCTCTGGCATGCGGCGGCAAGCGGACTGGAAGCCGTGCTGTTCCAATCCTATCGCTGAGCGATCCGAAGATGAGAAGGGGAGATGCTTTAGTCAAGCACGATTCTCCTTCTGCCGCCTACCTATATCGCAAGCAGCCTTTACACAGTTATGAGCTGATCGAGACAGATCCTTCTGGGGGGGTGGAGCGTCTGGCGAAAATGCGTGCCGCGATGCCGTATTTGTGGCTTAAGCAGCTCCGGAGTTATCATCATTCCACCCGTAAGGAAATGATCCAGCAGGCTCTAAGCTGGGAGGCTGCGCTGCAGCTGCAATTAGAAGGCCGCTTGCATGATTTTATACCTGAGCGGCTTCTGGAAGGTGAAGACGGGTGGGCCGTTCAAGGTCTATTACGCAATTCGGAAGCTGCAGGAGAGCTTCTGCTAACGCCGGAAATGTGGGGTGAAATGAAAGTGATTATCCCAAACTATTCATCTTAAACAACTTTCTCTCCCTCTATCTATTGGTGAAAAAATTATGCTATGATAGAAAAGTGCTTAAAACAAGCAAATGGAGATGAGGTGGATTCATGCTAGCTGCAAAAGAGATGGCCGCTGCTTCGAGCGAAAGCTTTACTAGTGAAACCGTAGCACTCGATATGGCATCACTGCTGCTGTCTGCTTATGATATAGGCGATTCAATCATTCAATCGGCGGAAGTTGCCGAATATTTATATTGGAAATCTGCGGTTGAGCAGGATCAGGAGGTCAAGACGCTCTCCAAGCACTTCGCGAAAGCGAAGGAACTGTTCGAAGAATGTCAGCGATTTGGCCGCTTTCATCCAGACTACCACGCCGCTAAAGATAAAGTGAAACAAATTGAGCAAGAGATGAACGCGATAGAATGTGTTCGCAGCTTCAAGCAGGCTGAAGAGGCAGTGGATGATCTTTTGTACGAGGTGTCACGCACGATCGCGCAGTCTGTATCTGAGAATATAAAGGTGCCCAGCAATGAGAAGAGCGCTGGGGGCGGCTGCGGAAGCGGCGGATCATGCGGCTGCGGGAGCGGCGGCTGCGGCTGAGCTAATAGAGGAGGAGGGTACTCATGCTTCCAGAGAGAACAGGCTTTATTGTGTGGGTAAGCGATTTGAAAGCAGCCAAAACGCTGGAGCGCTTTGGCTCCATTCATTACATGTCTCGCAAAATGCATTACGTTGTTATTTATATGAACGCAGATCGGGCAGAGGAGACCGCAAAGCAGATGGCAAAGCTTGGATTTGTGCGTAAAGTCGAGCGCTCCTATCGAAATGAGATTAAGACGGAATACAGTAAAGATTCAGAGGATAAAACAAGAGCATACAGTGTTTAATTCAAGCAGAAATCAAAGAAGCTGTCCTAAAGCCAGTAATGGCTAAGGGCAGCTTTGTTTTTTCATATTGAAATCTCAGGTAAACATGATAAAATAATAGATAAATAGTCCTATAGTAAAAAAGCCCTGGTTCTTTGGAAGGAGAAAAGCGCATTGAGAGATAAAATGACGAGAAGATGGAATACATATGAGTCGTTTTATGTTGAACTTGGCGATCGTAAGATTGCGGATATCGTCATTACCAATCATGCTAAAAGCCGGTGGATAGACAGGGTTGAAAGCGAAAAGACAGGATTTGAGGATATTGCTGATTTTTTGTGGGAATGCTTGAAGCAAGGTCGAATTATACCTTACTACCGCAATGAACAGGATGTCTATTTAATAGACGATGACCTCGTATTTGTCGCTGAATTTTCGGAAACTATAACGGAAACAGATCTGCTGGGCAATCCATTACATAAAATGATAATCGTCACCTTTCTCGGAAGAATGTCAGAAACGATGGAGCTTCGAGATTTGAAATCTTATTATTCCTGGCTTAGACATTCCAGAAGGATGACGCTTGTTAAAAACAGCAGAAAAAGAAAATAATGAATAGAAGTGACGCGGTGTAAGGGCTGCCCATAACAATTATGGGTCGGCCCTTAATTATTTTTAATAATAGGAGTTATGTAATTGAATGTAGTATAATCAGCGGTATACGAAAGGATGATTAGAATGGCATTGAATTTTCATCAATTACATATATTTCATACCGTTGCTGAGCGCGGAAGCTTCTCAGCCGCTGCACAAGCTTTGCATATGACGCAGCCCGCCGTAACGATGCAGATTCAATCGCTGGAGGACTATTTCGGCACGAAGCTGTTCATGAGATCAACGAAGCGAATTGAGCTTACGGAATCGGGTAAAGCGCTTATTCCTTATGCTCTGCAAAGTATTGAGCTGATCCGCAATACGGATCAAGCGATGTCCTTGTTTACCCAGCAGCTTAAGGGCCGATTGCAGCTTGGGGCAAGCCTGACTATTGGTGAGTACTTTTTGCCGCGCGTACTGGGACCTTTTGGTCAAGAATATCCGCAAATATCAATAAGCATGCGTGTTATGAATACGGCTCAAATTATGGAAGACATCTTGAATCATCAGCTTAATTTCGGTTTAGTTGAGGCTCCTGTAACACACCCGGATATACACATGGAGCCTGTTATGAGCGATGAGCTGCATCTCATCGTTGGGAGCACTCATCCACTTGCCAACCGTAAATCAGTGAAGCTGGAAGAGGTTATGGAATATCCATTCGTGCTGCGCGAGCAAGGCTCTGGCACACGTCTAGTAATGGAGGAGCAGCTGCGGCTCAAAAATATCGACCTGACTCAAATGAAAATTGTGATGGAGCTCGGGAGTACTGGCGCAGTAAAGTCTGCGGTGGAGGCTGGTCTCGGTCTCTCGTTCGTATCAGCTTCATCGGTGAAGCATGAGGTTGCGTTAGGCTTGATTAATCTTATTTCGATTGATGATGCTGCTTTCAAACGGCAGTTTTACTCGATCTATATAAAATCGGCGCTTCTGCCGATATCTGCGGTTACATTTTTGACATTTCTTAGAGAGAGGGATTTGAAGCAATGGCTGTAATGGAAGGGTCAGTGGATCTTCACACGCATACAACGGCTTCCGACGGACTGCATACTCCGACCGAAATCGTGCGCTTTGCATTGGAAGCGGGGCTGAAAGCGGTAGCCATTACCGATCATGACACGGTGGGAGGCATTGAGGAAGCTGATGCTGCAGGGAGACTAGCGGGTATCGAGGTTGTGCCTGGCGTGGAGCTTAGCACGGTTGCAGAAGGTCATGATATTCATATTTTAGCTTACTACACTAGTCTGAGGGATGAGCGCTGGCTGAAACGGCTGGAAAGCCTCCGAACTGTACGCGAGCAGCGAAATAAGCTTATTATCGAGCGGCTGACTCAGCTTGGACTTCCAATTATGGAGGAAGAGGTTGCTGAAGCGGCACATAGAGATATGGAATCGCGACCGGCTGGAGCGACAATCGGCAGGCCGCATATTGCGGCTGCATTAGTGCAGAAGGGTTATGTCGGAAGTGTAGCTGAAGCGTTTGATCGCTACTTAAAAGCTGGTGCTTCTGCTTATGTCAATCCGCCGCGGCTGCACCCATTCGAAGCACTGCAGTGGATAGCAGACGCAGGGGGGACGAGCGTTATTGCTCATCCCGGTTTGTACAATAATGATAAGCTGGTTCTTGAATTGATTGCACGAGGCGCGCAGGGCATCGAGGCTTATCATTCCGATCACAGTGCCGCAGAAGAGCAAAAATATGCTGAGTGGGGACGTAAGCACCGATTAATTGTTACAGGCGGTTCGGATTTTCACGGTACGCGACAAGGCCAGCTGTTTCACGGAAGCGTCGGCAATCGCATGGTGTCTATCGCTGTTCTGCAGCAGCTGCGAGCAGGCGCTCGATCATAATCGCAAAGATAAGCTTTTCATAGGTCTGTTTATCTACTTAACAGTCATAACTAGTGATTCGATGCGCTTTATATCCGGTGTAATATACAATGTTTTTTGATTGTCATAAATGACGAAGCCGGGTTTGGCGCCGCTTGGCTTGCGAACATGTCTAATGCTTGTATAATCAACCGGCACCATGCTGGATTCCCGAGCTTGACTGAAATAAGCTGACAGCATAGCTGCCTCTTCTAGAGTGGCATCGCTGAACTGACTGCTTTTGATTACAATATGAGAGCCGGGAATATCCTTCGTATGCAGCCAAGTATCGGAGGAGGTTGCGAGACGATTCGTTAAATACTCATTTTGCGTATTGTTTTTGCCAACATAAATCGGGATTCCCTCCGAGGATGTGTAACACATCAGCAGCGGTTTGATAGTCTTTTTCTTCTTAGGTCCGCGTCGGCTGCGCTCCTTCATATACCCTTGCTCTACAAGCTCCTCGCGTATTTCTTCAATATCCCCGAGAGCAGCGTTGTCAAGCTGCTGAAGCAAAGCTTCGAAATAAGCAATCTCCTCCCTAGCAAGCGTCATTTGCTCTCCAACGATCGCCAGACTATTCCGATGCTTCGTATAGCGCCGGAAATAACGCTGCGCGTTCTCAGAAGGACTAAGCTGCGGGTCAAGCTCAATCGTAACCGCCCTTTGCTCCTCGTCATAGAAATTGATCAACTCCACAGCGCTGTCGCCGCGATTAATCTGATGCATATAGGCTGTCAACAGCTCTCCGAGCACCTTGTACTTATCCGCATCCTTCGCTATCGCGAGTGTTTCCTCGAGCTTAACCAGCTTCGATACATTTTTTGCTTTTTCATTTTGAACGAACCGAATAAGATCAGCAGCCCGCTGCTTAACGATGTCTCGTTCCGCTTTGTTGCCGTAGTACGCCTCTAAACAGCTGCTTATATCCTCATATTCCGTCTGTTTTCCTTGTAAATGCGTGAGCTCTATAATGGAGAAATATGACTTATCCGTTAAGTCCTCCGCTACGATAACTGGTTTAAATCTTGCCTCGCGCATATCGGTCATAATGGCAGAGAAGCTGTCCCAAAGGACTGCCAAATCAGAGTCATCCATGTCTGCAGCTGCAATTGGCTCATTAGTGACAGAAGCGCGATAGACGATTTCTTTCGCTAGCAGCGGACTGATGCCGCTGTAAGCCTCGACAATTCGTTTGTACAGCGGTGCAAGCTCTGCGGCGTTTCTTACCGCTGCGATAAAAGCAGCACAGGTCAGCGACTCAAACGGATTAGCTTTACCTTGATCCGGCGGCGGGCTGTAGGCGCTGCCGGGCATGACGATTCGATGGCTGCTGATAGCAGGCGTTACGTGATGAATACCGTCATAGATAAGACCGGTGCGGGGGTCAACGAGAATAATATTGCTGTGACGCCCCATTATTTCAATAATGATCGTTTTCGTGGAAATATCGCCGACCTCATTGCGGTGCTTGATATCGATATGAATGATACGTTCATTATTAACCTGCCGGACCGCTTCTATAATGCCGCTTTCGCAATGCTTCCGAAGCAGCATGCAGAACATAGGCGCTTCCAGCGGATTAGCGGGGCTAGTGCTAGTCCAATGGATCCGCGGGTAAGTCGGATTTGCTGAGATAAGCAGCTTGCCGCTGGTGCCGGCTCCTCGGATGCCGAGCACGAGCTCATGATCGGTGGGCTGATGAATTTTATGTATGCGTGCGCCAATACAGCGCTGAAGCTCTTGAACAATTGCATGGGTAACCATTCCGTCTAAGGCCATTGTCATTATTCCTCTCTTCTTGCTTCGATCTTTCTCTATCATGCCATAATTGAAACAAAAACTTAAGTCTTTGTTGGGATATTTTAAAGGTCGTCCGAATACATTTAGGACATAAAGGCTGTCCGAGCAGCAAATTGATGATGCTCTGCTAAAATGGGAGGGAAGCATACCATGGAACAAAAGAAATGGCATCAAATGGAGCGCGAAGAGCTACTTACGTTGTTAAAAAGCTCTCCAGAGGACGGACTCAGTGCTGCGGAGGCAGCAAGCAGGCTGGAGAAGGATGGCGCAAATGTGCTGTCAGAAGGCAAGCGTATCTCGCCAGTGCTGCTGTTTTTGAATCAATTTAAAGATTTTATGGTGTTGATTTTGATGGGGGCAACTTTACTATCGGGTATGCTCGGCGAATACTTGGATGCTATTACGATATTGGCGATTATTTTGCTTAATGCCGTACTCGGGTTCGTGCAGGAATTCCGTGCAGAACGTTCGCTTAGAGCATTGAAAGAGCTGTCTGCTCCGAACGCCAAGGTGCTGCGCGGGGGGCAATCGATTACGTTGCCCGCTAAGGAGCTTGTAGCCGGCGATATCGTGCTCTTGGAGAGTGGAGATCGAATACCTGCGGATATTAGGCTTCTGGAGGCGAACAGCTGCTATGTTGAGGAATCCGCATTGACCGGCGAATCGGTTCCGGTAGGCAAGCATGCAGCCGGTATTGATGACAGTGATTTGCCGCTTGGCGATCAGCGCAATTTAGGCTTTATGGGGACGATGCTGACGCGAGGAACAGCTAAGGGTGTTGTCATTCGAACAGGCATGCATACGGAAATGGGCAAAATCGCAGGGCTGATTGAGCAGACAGAATCGATGGAAACCCCGCTTCAGCATCGTCTGGAGCAGCTTGGGAAGATTCTGATAGCTGTAGCGCTTGGTCTGACGCTATTAGTTGTCGTAGCCGGAATATTGCATGGACAACCTGCATACGGTATGTTTCTCGCAGGCGTCAGCTTGGCTGTTGCGGCTATACCGGAAGGGTTGCCGGCAATCGTTACGATTGCGCTCGCGCTTGGAGTACAGCGAATGATTAAACGAAAGGCTATCGTTCGCAAGTTGCCGTCCGTAGAAACGCTGGGCTGCGCGTCCGTCATATGCTCGGATAAGACGGGTACGCTGACTCAGAACAAAATGACGGTAACGAAAGTATGGCTTGCCGGAAGGCAGCTAGAGGTGAGCGGCGAAGGGTTTGAGCATACGGGCGATATTTTTGAAGATGGAAAAGCGATAGATGTGAAGCATGATACAGCGCTGAAGCGGCTGCTTCAAATAAGCGCGCTCTGCAATAATGCACAGATCGTAAAAAATGAGAAGCCTGAAACGAAGCGCAATCGCAAAAGCAAAGAGCAGCAGGATGAATGGCTGCTAAAAGGTGATCCGACAGAAGGCGCTCTGGCCGTGCTGTCAGCGAAGCTAGGTTCCTCAGCCAAGTCACTGGAAATGCTGTATAAACGGATAAAAGAATTTCCTTTCGATTCTGAACGCAAGCGTATGTCAGTTATCGTAACGCATCAGGGCGGCAAGCTGATATGCACGAAGGGCGCGCCCGATATGCTGATGGAACAATGCAGCTATGTGTTATGGGAAGGAAAGGTTGTTCCTTTTACCGCGACCTTGAAGCGGAAATGCGCAGAATCGGGAGAGGCGATGGCAAGCTCGGCTTTGCGCGTACTTGGGTTCGCTTATCGAGATTTGCGGCCTGGGGACATATGCGAGACAGATGCCGAAGCGGAGAGCGGCTTAGTGTTCGTCGGGCTAGCTGGTATGATCGATCCGCCTCGTCGTGAAGTGAAGGATGCAATTGCGAAATGTCGAAGAGCGGGCATTAAGACAGTCATGATTACAGGCGATCATCAGCTGACAGCTGAAGCTATTGCTATGCAGCTAGGCATCATGCCGCGAGGCGGCATCGCCTTAAGCGGGAGACAACTTGAGGATATGGATGATGAGCAGCTGGATCGGCTTGTAGATAATATTTATGTATTTGCGAGAGTATCGCCAGAGCATAAGCTGCGTATTGTGAAGTCGCTTCAGCGCCGCGGACATGTAGTTGCGATGACCGGAGACGGAGTAAATGACGCTCCTGCTATAAAAGCGGCTGATATTGGCATCTCAATGGGCATAACGGGCACTGATGTAACGAAGGAGGCCTCTGCGCTTATTCTTAGCGATGACAACTTCGCTACTATCGTTTCAGCAATCGAGGAAGGCAGAAGCATTTACGAAAATATCCGCAAATTTATCCGATATTTGCTGGCCTCAAATGTGGGCGAGATTATGACGATGTTACTCGCCATGATGGTTGGATTGCCGCTGCCGCTAGTTCCAATTCAAATTTTATGGGTCAATTTGGTAACCGATGGACTGCCGGCAATGGCGCTTGGCGTCGACCAAGCAGAGAAGGATTTAATGCAGCAGAAGCCGCGCGCTGCGAAGGAAAATATTTTTGCGAGACGGCTTGGTTGGAAAATTTTGAGTCGTGGACTTTTAATCGGGATATGTACATTAGGTGCATTCTGGATTACACTTAGTGCAGCGCCAGACACAGAAGCTGGGCTTCGGCATGCGCAGACGGTGGCCTTCGCGACTTTGGTAGTCGCTCAGCTTATTCATGTATTTGATTGCCGCAGCTCAAGATCGATCTTTCATCGTAACCCGCTGCAGAACAAATACTTAGTGCTGGCCGTGCTGTCTTCTCTTGTACTGTTGCTTGGCGTGATATATATTAGTGCTATGCAGCCGATATTCAAAACGGTGCCGATTGGCTTCCGAGACTGGTGTCTTGTATTCGTAGCAGCTGGAATACCAACTTTTCTTATGGGAATTGGAAGTGTTCTGGGCTCGCCTAAGAAGAGCAAGCCGACTCCGAAATCGCCGTTTAAGCCGCAAGCTGTATCAAGATAAATCACTATATAAATAGTGCAAATAGTACAAAAGATCATGCATATGATGAATGCTTATTCCTCTTGATTTTCGCTATGCTAGTGACACAAATAATTGATTATCAGTCACTGGCGAAGCAAGGAGAGGGATACAATGGAATTCGTAAAAATGCATGGCTTGGGAAACGACTTTATCATAGTGGCAGGTGAGAAAAGCTTGCCGGGAAACGCAGCAGAGCTGGCTGTTCAGCTCTGCAATCGTTTTTTTGGCGTAGGGGCTGACGGACTTGTCTTTATACTGCCATCGGAAGCTGCAGATTATCGGATGCGTATTATTAACTCCGATGGTTCTGAGGCGGAGCAGTGCGGCAACGCGATTCGCTGCGTTGCGAAATACGCATATGACAATGGGTTGACAAGCAAGTCAGAAATAACGATTGAGACGCTTGGCGCGGGCTCCCAGCCCGTTCAGCTGATGATTAGCAACGGTATCGTACAAAGCGTTCGCGTTGATATGGGCGAGCCGATACTGAACGGACTTCAGGTGCCAACAACGATTGACGATGAACTAGTCATTCAGCATCCGCTGGAAATAGACGGACAACAGTTTCTAATTAGCGCGGTATCTATGGGCAATCCGCATTGCGTGATCTATGTAGACGATGCTGACAGCTTTGATCTGCAAGCTTGGGGACCTAAGCTGGAGACGCATCCGCTATTCCCGCGAAAAACAAATGTAGAGTTTGTTACGGTTCGTTCCAGAACCCATGCCGAAATGCGCGTATGGGAGCGGGGCGCAGGATCGACCTTGGCTTGCGGCACCGGCGCTTGCGCGACTGTAGTCGCTTCTGTTCTTTGCGGCAAGACAGATCGTAAGACGAAGGTGTCGCTAAAGGGCGGGGACCTGTTCATCGAATGGAATGAAGCCGATAATCATGTATATATGACAGGACCTGCTGCGGAGGTGTATCGCGGCATACTGTGACAACAAGTAAGGGTGGTTGGTATGAAATGAAACCGGATTTGCGGGCAGCGCTGCAACAGCGTATTTTGACCGGAGACGGCGCAATGGGAACCTATTTGTATCAAATGGGCTTCCCAATTGGCGTTTCTTACGAGGAATTCAATACGCTGAAGCCTGATTTGATCGAAAATATTCATCGTCAATATTATGAGGCTGGCGCACGAATATTAGAGACGAATACGTTCTCTGCCAATGTCGAGAAGCTTTCGAAGTACGGCTTGGAGCATGAAATGGAAGCGATTAATCGTGCAGGCGTTCGTGCTGCGCGCGCTGGCGCCGGCAGCGACGCCTATATAGTCGGTGCTATCGGCTCAATCCGTGATGGCAAGCTTAAACATTTGCGCACTGCCGCGGTTAGCGAAGCCTATAAACAGCAAATGGAAGCGTTGCTTTCCGAGGGCGCGGACGGATTGCTGCTGGAAACCTTTTATGATTTGGGAGAAATGTTGCTGGCGCTGAGAATCGGCAGAAGCCTTACCAGCGTGCCGATTATTTGTCAATTCGCTGTAGAGGACGTTGGCCGCACGCTTGACGGGGTTACGCTAAAGGAAGCCTTTGACCAGCTTCATGAAGAAGGCGCCGACATTGTCGGCTTCAATTGCCGCAGCGGCCCTAACGGTATTATGCGGGCAATCGATTCGATTAATGGAGAGAAAGCATGGCCGCTATCTGTATATCCGAATGCAGGTATTCCGGATTATGTGGACGGCAAATATTCCTATTCCGCCGGACCAGACTATTTTGCGGAAATGGCCCGCCGATTCGCTGATCGCGGCGCCCGCATTATCGGCGGCTGCTGCGGTACGACTCCGGAGCATATTAGAGCTATAGCCAATGCGCTTGATGGTTATACGCCTAATACGGATCTCAGGGATGCTGCCGAGAGCAAGCCGCACCAGGAGTCTATTACGACTAACGGCTTGCCGGCTGGCGATATTGTGGAGGACAAGCCTGAACACGGAAAAGGGGGCGCGGCGGGATCACCGAATATAGTCGAGCTGGTGAAGCAGCGCCATACGGTCATCGTTGAGCTTGATCCGCCGCGCGATCTTGATATCCGCAAATTTATGGAAGGCGCTGCAGCTCTTAAGTCTGCGAAAGCGGATGCGGTTACGATGGCGGATAACTCGCTTGCTGTAACAAGAATGAGCAATCTTGCGCTAGCTGCGCTTGTACAAGAGAAGGTCGGCATTAGACCGCTTGTACATATTGCATGCAGAGACCGCAATCTGATTGGAACACAGTCTCATATGATGGGTCTTGACGCGCTTGATATTGATCATGTGCTTGCAGTTACGGGAGATCCTGCTAGATTCGGAGATTTGCCAGATTCCAGCTCTGTCTATGATTTGACCTCTTTTGAAATGATTCGGATGATCAAGCAGTTGAACGAGGGTACTTCTTTTTCAGGCAAGCCGCTGAAGCAGAAGGCTAAGTTCGTTGTCGGCGCTGCATTTAACCCTAATGTAAAGCATCTAGACAAAGCGGTCCAGCGATTAGAGCGGAAGATTCAATCAGGAGCGGACTATATCATGACGCAGCCGGTCTATGATCCAGCACTGATCGTTCAAATCGCCGAGGCGACCAAGCATTTATCAGTGCCTATTTTTATCGGAATTATGCCACTCGCGAACGGCCGAAACGCGGAGTACTTGCACAATGAGGTGCCTGGCATTCAGCTGTCGGACGAAGTTCGCAGCCGAATGGCTGGTCTTGAGGGCGATGCTGGACGGGCTGAAGGCGTTCGGATAGCGCAAGAGCTGATTGATACGGCGCTTCCGCATTTTAACGGTATATATTTAATTACTCCTTTTATGTACTACGATATGGCTGTGCAACTTACAGAATATGTATGGGAAAAGACGGGCCGTCTTGTAAAATGACAATACTGTGAAGCGAAATTGAGCTTTTTTGCTCGATTTCGCTTTTTTGCTTGTTCGTTTGCGAAAAATCAATTAAAATAACGAGAGTATATCTATCGGAGTGTTTATAGCCGATATTATTGAAAGTATTGGCGATGCTGTTGGTGCTGCATGCTCATGAGCGTATGCCAGGCGCTTTTTTCGTCAACAATAGTGCAGTAGTTCTGCCGATATTATGCAAGAGTCCTTAGTCGTCAATGGAGACGTTAAGATCACTTGCATTTGACATGAGCATCGATGTAGTTATTTGTCATTTTATAAGAAAAACAGGGGCAGATGCACTTCAAAGGTCATAGGCGGAGGGGGAATCAGGCTTGGCTATTAAACTTATTAATATTGGCTTTGGCAATATTGTTTCAGCGAATCGCATTATTTCGATTGTAAGTCCAGAATCCGCGCCGATAAAGCGCATCATTCAAGAAGCTCGTGACAGGCATATGCTTATAGACGCTACATATGGGCGACGCACGCGCGCGGTTATTATTACTGACAGCGATCATGTCATTTTATCAGCGGTTCAGCCTGAGACGGTAGCACATCGTTTGTCGACTAAAGACGACGATAACGACGAATAGTACGGGGAGTAATATGGATAAGGGATTGTTGATTGTATTGTCCGGTCCTTCAGGGGTCGGCAAGGGAACGGTATGTTCCGAGTTGCGCAGAAGAATGCCGGATCTTATTTATTCCGTGTCTGCGACTACACGCAAGCCGCGGCAGGGCGAGATTGACGGCGTCAATTATTTTTTCAAAAGCAAGGAACAGTTTCAAGATATGATAGCTCGCGACGCACTGCTGGAGCATGCCGAGTACGTGGGCAATTATTACGGGACGCCTCGTGATTTTGTCGAGCATACGCTTGAGAGCGGCAAGGATGTCATTCTTGAGATTGAAGTGCAAGGCGCTTTGAAGGTGAAGGAGAAGTTTAAGGAAGGTGTATTTATCTTCTTAATGCCGCCTTCATTGGATGAGCTCAAGCAGCGTATTGTCGGACGAGGAACAGAATCGCAGGATACGATAAATAACCGAATGTCAGTTGCTGTGGAAGAGATTAATCTTTTGCGGCATTATGATTATGCGGTTGTGAATGATGAAATCGATGCTGCATGCCATCGTATTCAAAGCATTATCGTGGCTGAACACTGCCGAAAAGAGAGGCTTATGCCGCATGTTGAAGGTATGAGAGCTGCCGCAATTGAGAAAGCATGAGTGAGGAGAATGTATAATGCTATATCCATCGATTGACGAAATGGTTAAAAAGGTAGACAGCAAGTATACTTTGGTTGTTGCTGCTTCGAGAAGAGCGCGTATGCTGCGCAACGGAGAAAAGTCGGATTTGACTAGTCCGCGCTCCTATAAAAATGTCGGTGTAGCTCTTGAAGAAATTTACGGCGACTATATTCAAGTGGAGCATGTAACTCCAAAGGAAGATTAATTTATTCTGCGATGCATGCCAGTTGTTTGAGACTGCTTAGGGTTAACCCCGGGCAGTCTTTTTGTTCATTAACTGACCATTGATAAATGATGAAATTACCTAATCTATGGTATGATATAGGGAGCAGTAAATTTAAATTGATGGCTGGAGGGATATGAATGGGACAGCGGCGGTTTCCGATTGGGAAGTACACTTACACTGGGATGAATGATGAGCAGCGATTGAAATGGACGGAGGATATTGAGAAGCTTCCTTCCGCGTTAAAGTCTGCGCTGGCAGGCATGACAGAGGAGCAATACGACACGCCTTATCGGGACGGGGGCTGGACAGTCAGGCAGCTTGTCCATCATATTGCGGACTCTACGATGAACTTTTTCATACGGTTCAAGCTTGCGTTATCGGAACAAAACCCGACAATTAAGCCGTTTAATGAGGAGCCTTGGGCTCTTATGGTTGACAGCACGCAAGCCAGTCCAGAACTAAGTCTAGCCATAATAGAAGGCGTGCATGAGAGATTCACAATGCTGATCCGTTCGATGAGCCGCGCTGATTTTGAGAAGCAATTCTATCACCCGGAGAAAGTCAGACAGATTCACCTGGCTCAGTATTTGGGTTATGTCGCTTGGCACGGCAAACATCATTATACGCAAATTGCAGATCTGAAGGAACGCAAAGGCTGGTAAGTGCTGCTGTTGCTTGACTGCAGCAGTCAAGCGGCATAACAGTAACAGCTTTGGCATATAGCTTTGATGCATAGTAAGCTGATAGGACGATCAGACAATCATAAATGTTATGGGAGATAGATATGGTCAAGGGGAAAACAATTATACTGGGCGTTACGGGCGGAATTGCTGCATATAAGGCTGCTGCACTGTGCAGCAAGCTCGTACAGGCGGGGGCTGACGTACATGTCATCATGACGGAAGCTGCCGCTAAATTTATTACACCGCTCACATTGCAAACATTATCTCGCAATCCGGTGTATATAGATACTTTCGATGAACGGAATCCAGCTGTCGTCTCGCATATCCAGCTGGCTGATCATGCGGATTTGATTCTCATTGCCCCAGCTACAGCTAATCTGCTTGCAAAAATGGCTGGCGGTCATGGCGACGACATGCTTAGCACGACGCTGCTTGCGGCGTCCTGCCCGATTATGGTTGCACCAGCCATGAATGTACATATGTATGAGCATCCGGCAGTTGTCGCTAATATGGAGCTTCTTGCATCCCGCGGAGTGATGTTCATCGAGCCGGGTACCGGTCAGCTGGCTTGCGGTTATGTCGCAAAGGGAAGATTGGCCGAGCCGGAGGACATCGCAGCGGCTGCTGCCGCGTGGTTTACCCAAGGGCAGCGATTAGCGGGCAAGAAGGTAGTTGTAACCGCCGGCGGAACGGTAGAGCGGCTTGATCCCGTTCGTTATTTGACGAATGATTCCTCGGGAAAGATGGGGTTGGCTGCTGCAGAAGCTGCAAAGCTGATGGGCGCAGATGTAACGGTTATCGCAGCTAAGATAACAGCAGACATACCTGCTGGCGTAAAGCTCATAAGAGTGGAATCAGCGCAAGAGATGCTAGAGCAGGTGCTGGCACAGTACGATCATGCTGATATCGTAATAAAGGCTGCCGCCGTCGCCGATTATCGACCGGCTGCTGTAAGCGCAAATAAGCTGAAGAAAACGGGCGAGCGGCTCGTGCTGGAGCTGGAGCGAACGACAGACATTTTGCAGACGCTCGGAGAACGTAAGAAACGGCAATTTCTTGTCGGTTTCGCTGCTGAGACCGAGCAGGTGGAGCGCTATGCGATGGACAAGCTGCAGCGAAAAAATTGTGACCTTCTTGTTGCTAACGATGTCAGCCTTGAAGGAGCCGGCTTTAACAGCGATACTAACATCGTCACTGTATTCGCGTCGGAAGGGAAAATTGCTGAGCTGCCGATGATGAGCAAGCGAGAGGTAGCCTCCCGCCTCATGTCCATTATATTAGAACGCATGAGCGTCAGCGGCCCAGCGGGGGAAGGCTAGTATGATTGCTAAAGTAATTGTTGACGTGCCGAGCCGCCAGACGGATCGGCCGTTTGATTATAAGGTGCCAAAAGAGCTGGAGCATTGGATGGAAATTGGCAGTCGTGTCGGCGTTCCTTTTGGAGGCCGGGTGTTGCAAGGGTTTGTAACAGGTCTGGAGGAAACAACGGACATTGATCCGAAACGACTGAAGTCGATATCTGAACTGCTGGACCCGCTGCCTCCCTTGCTGCCAGATTTAGTTGAGCTGGCCAGATGGATGGCCGAGAAGTATTGCTGCTCATGGACGATGGCGCTGCAAGCGATGATCCCGTCTGCCTTAAAGGGGAAAGCTGAGCGTATAGTTTACATAGAAGATGAGGAGGAAGCGACAAGATCGCTTCCTTCTGAGCTGGTATTAGGGATTAGCGGCAGCCGCAACCCGGTCAAGCTGGATGCACTGCTTGCGCAGTATCCTAAGTATGCGAAAGCAATCAAGGAGGCACTTAGCGTTGGGACGCTTTCTGAGCATATATCGATACGTGACCGGCTTTCCGTCCGCAAGTCATTGACGGTATTCGTCTCGGAGAACCGGTCGATTGCAGAAGCAGGGCTTGCAGCGCTTTCCTTGCGAGCAGGCAAGCAGCGGGAGCTGCTTCGCTTTATGCTGGAGCAAAGCGGCCCAATGACGCTGCAGGAGCTGCTGGCTGCGACCGGCGCATCAGCAGGCAGCGTTCACTCGCTTGTCGAAAAAGGCTTGCTGGAGCTGCGCGAGGTTGAATATAAGCGTGATCCATATGCTGACCGTGAATTTGCGCGCACAGAGCCGCTTCCGTTAATGGAGGGGCAGCAGCGCGTATACAATCAGATTGCAGCCGCAATCAGCGCGGGCGAATCTCACACGATGCTATTGCATGGCGTGACCGGCAGCGGCAAGACTGAGGTGTACATGCAGTCTATCCAGCTTTGTTTAAGTGCAGGGAAACAGGCAATTGTGCTAGTACCGGAAATATCGCTTACACCGCAGATGGTCGAACGCTTTAAAGGGCGATTTGGCTCGTCTGTCGCTGTTCTGCACAGCCGATTATCGCAGGGCGAACGATATGATGAATGGCGCAAAATTAGAAATGGTGCGGCTCAGGTTGCGATAGGCGCACGGTCCGCTATATTTGCACCGTTTGAGTCAATAGGTTTAATCATAATAGATGAAGAACATGAATCGTCCTATAAGCAGGAGGAAAGCCCCAAGTATCACGCAAGGGATGTAGCTGTTCGGAGAGCGAGACAGCACGGAGCAGCAGTGGTGCTGGGCTCCGCAACGCCATCGCTGGAGTCCTATGCGGCGGCAAGCAGGCCAGTGAAGGCTGGGGAAGCTTCTGCGCTGTTGTCGATGCCGGAACGCGTCGGCGCAAGACCGCTGCCTGCTGTTAAGCTTGTCGATATGCGAGAGGAGCTGCGCGGCGGCAATCGGTCCATGTTCAGCCGAGAGCTGCATCAAGCGCTGACGTGCAGGCTGGAGCGGGGGGAGCAATCCGTGCTGCTGCTTAATCGCCGAGGCTACTCCACCTTCGTCATGTGCCGCTCTTGCGGCTATACGGCTGCTTGTCCGCATTGCGACATATCGCTTACCTATCATCAGAAGACGCGATTGCTTCGCTGCCATTATTGCGGGCATGCGGAGAACGCGCCTTCTCAATGCCCGTCTTGCGAAAGCGAGCATATTCGTTATTTTGGAACAGGGACCCAGCGTGTCGAGGAGGAGCTTGCTAAGCTTTTCCCAGGCATTCGTGTCATTCGGATGGATGTTGATACAACAACGGAAAAGAACGCGCATGAAAAGCTGTTGAAGCAGTTCGGAGAGCGCCGGGCAGATGTGCTGCTCGGTACGCAAATGGTAGCTAAAGGGCTGGATTTTCCATATGTTACATTAGTAGGCGTAATTGCTGCTGACACGTCTTTAAATTTGCCGGATTTCCGTGCGGCGGAGCGGACCTTTCAACTGCTGACGCAAGTGGCGGGCCGGGCCGGGCGTCATCATTTGCCGGGCGAGGTCGTCATACAGACGTATACGCCGGAGCATTATGCGATTACGACAGCGCAGCATCATGACTATTCGGCATTTATTAGTCATGAGCTGCATCAGCGAGGCATGCTGGGATACCCGCCGTATTGCAGACTTATTCTAATTACGATGTCACATGAGCAATTGCCTTTGCTGGCGCAGACTTGCGAGCAATTCGCTGCTGAGCTGCGTGAGTTGGCTGCCCATGAAGGCGTGTTGACCCCGCTTAGCACAGGCGCATCCAAAGCATTCGAGGTGTTAGGGCCTGTCGCGTCGCCTATCGCTCGAATGAAAGATCGCTACCGTTTTCAATGTGTGATAAAATATCGGGGGAGCATCGATGCATCCGCGCTCGTTAGACGGGTATTAGCGTCATTTACCGACGGCCCGCCGCAGCGTCTCGTTCAATTCAGCGTCGATGTCGATCCGCAGGTAATATTATAGTTATTTTAATAGATGAAAAGGATGGGAATACAAATGAGTATTCGATTAATCGTGAAGGACCCTGATCCCGTATTACGGGAGGTTGCCAAGGAGGTCACAAAATTTAATCCGAATCTGCAGAAGCTGCTGAAGGATATGGCGGAGACGATGTACGATGCGGAGGGTGTAGGCTTAGCCGCGCCGCAGATTGGTATTTTAAAGCGAATCATCGTTGTCGATGTTGGCGATGACAATGGCTTGATTGAGATGGTTAACCCGGTTATTGTTGAACAAGACGGCGAGCAAATTGGTCCTGAGGGCTGCCTTAGCATACCGCATCTGAACGGTGAAGTGCGACGAGCGGACCGTGTAGTCGTTGAAGGACAGAATGCTGCAGGAGAACACTTCAAGGTGGAAGCAAGCGGCTTCCTTGCGCGCGCATTTCAGCATGAAGTAGATCATTTGAACGGCATATTGTTCACGGACATTGCTGAAAGCGTCTATGATATTTCCGAAAGAGCAGAAAAATCGAATCGTTCAGATCGAGCTGGCAAAGGCGGGGAATAGGTTCATGCGTATCGTATTTATGGGAACTCCGGAATTCGCGGTTCCCTCTCTAAAGCTTTTAGTGGAGCAAAACTATACTATTGTCGCTGTAGTTACTCAGCCTGATAGGCCGAAGGGTCGTAAAAAAACGTTAACGCCGCCGCCTGTAAAGGAAGCGGCGTTGTCGCTTGGTTTGCCTGTGCTGCAGCCTGAGCGGATGCGCAGCCCTGAAGCGGCTGCTGCAATTGCCGAATTAAAGCCGGACTTGATCGTAACGGCTGCGTATGGTCAAATTTTGCCCAAGGCTGTCTTGGAGCTGCCTCGTCTAGGCTGTATTAATGTGCATGGCTCATTATTGCCTCAATATCGGGGAGGAGCGCCGATCCAACGATCGATCATTAACGGCGAATCGAAGACTGGCGTAACGATTATGTATATGGCCGAAGGACTGGATACCGGCGATATGATCAGCGTTGTAGAAGTGCCGATTGGCGAGCGAGATACATCGGGCACGATGTTCGAGAAGCTGAGCTTGGCCGGGGCCAAGCTGCTCGGGGAAACGCTGCCGTCCATCATCTCTGGCGAGATTCAAGCGATACCGCAAAATAATGAGCTTGCAACCTATGCGCCTAATTTAACCCGCGAGGATGAGCGGATCAATTGGAATTCGCCTGCGAGCACCATCTATAACCAAGTTAGAGGACTGTCGCCAATGGCCGGCGCATTTACCTATTTGAATGGCGAAGTGTTCAAGGTGTGGGGCTGTGAGAAGACAGACACTGTCCGAACAACTAAGGATGTGAAGCATCCGGGCGTTGTCTTGGCTGCAGACAGCTCCGGCATAGCAGTGCAGACGGGCCAAGGCATTTTGCTCTTGACGCATATACAGCCTGCAGGCAAGAAGGCTATGCTTGCAGCGGATTGGCTTAAAGGCGCGCGTCTGGAGCCTGGAGCTTCCTTCGGAGAAGCTGGGGGTACGGAATGAGCGGAACGCCAAAAGGAAATAAAAGCAAAGCGCCTAAAGCGTCGAAATCACCGCGCGAGCTTGCGCTTGACGCGCTTGTTAAAGTGTCGCAGTCAGGAGCGTACAGCAATTTGCAATTGAACCGCACGCTGCAAGACGCGAAGCTGCAGCGCGCGGACGCGGCCCTTGTAACAGAGCTTGTGTACGGCACGATTCAGCGGCAGCTGACGCTCGATTACTGGCTTGAACGTTTCGTATCGAAAGGCCTTCAAAAGCTGGAGCCCTGGGTACATATGCTGCTACGGATGAGCGCCTATCAGCTGCTCTATCTGGATCGTATCCCGCCGCATGCTGCGGTTAATGAAGCGGTGCTTATCGCTAAGAGGCGCGGTCATACCGGCATATCAGGCATGGTGAACGGCGTGCTTCGCAATGTGGATCGGAATCGAGCAGAGCTTACGCCTGAATCAATTAAGGATTCATCACCTGCGAAGCAGATGTCGTTAAGACATTCCTATCCGGAGTGGCTTACAGCCCGCTGGATAAAGATGTATGGCGAACAAACAGCTGAGGAGCTGTGCCGATCGGGAAACGAGCAGCCGCATGCTAGTCTTCGCATCAATCCGCTGCGCACGAATCAAGCGGAGGCGCTGGAGCAATTAGCTGGCGAGGGCTGTGAGGCAGTTGTATCCGAGCTCGCATCTGCAGGAATCGCAGTGCGAAGGGGAGGCAATCTGGCCGATTCTGAGGGCTATAAGAACGGCTTGTGGACGATTCAGGATGAAAGCTCGATGCTTGTTGCTGAGGTAACCGCCCCGCAGGCGGGCATGAAGGTGCTTGACTGCTGCGCGGCGCCTGGGGGCAAGACTACGCATCTCGCTGAGCTTATGGAGGGCAAGGGCAAAGTATGGGCGAATGACCTTCATTCGCATAAACGAGCATTGATCGCTGCACAATCGGAACGGCTGAAGCTGCGTAATGTCGAAGCGATTACGGGCGATGCTGCTGCGTTGTGCGAACGCTTTGAAGCGGGCTCGATGGATGTCGTCCTTCTAGATGCGCCATGCTCTGGCTTTGGCGTTATTAGAAGAAAGCCGGAAATAAAATGGACCAAAACGGCGGGAGACGTATCTGACATCGCGGCAGTTCAGCATCGCTTGCTGAATGCGGTATGCGGACTTGTTCGCCCAGGGGGCATTCTTGTCTACAGCACCTGCACAATCGAGCGCGAGGAAAATGAGGAGCAGATCGCGCGCTTTCTGAAGGAGAATCCAAGCTTTACGCTGGATGCGAACTGGCCGGAGCCTATTAGGAAGCGTCTATTGGACAAGGGTGTTATACGCGCTGATTTCGACGGCCAAGCGCAGCTGCTTCCACAGCATTTTGACAGCGACGGCTTCTATATAGCGAGGCTGAAGAGACGCAGCTAGCAGCCTTATAGATGTATACAGGCATGTTGTGGTAAAATAAATCGAGGAAGCGGGCATGCGCTCGTCTTCGTCCTACTTTAAGATACAGGTGTGATAAAATGAAACCTTTTATTTATGACTATACGCTAGAGCAACTGCAGCAATGGATGCAGGACAATGATGAGCCTAGCTTCCGCGCGGCGCAGCTGTTCGATTGGCTGTATGTAAAGCGGATAAAAAACTTTGACGAGATGACAAATCTGTCCAAGTCGCTTCGCCAGAAGCTCGATGACGGCTTCCAGTTCGTCACGCTTCAGGAAATTACAAAATTTGAATCAAAGGATGGAACCGTTAAATTTTTATTCGGTTTACATGACAATCATGCCATCGAAACGGTTATTATGCGCCACAATTACGGCAACAGTATTTGCGTTACGACACAGGTAGGTTGTCGGATTGGCTGCACCTTTTGTGCCTCTACGCTCGGCGGCTTGAAGCGCAACCTGACTGCAGGCGAGATTGTCGCTCAGGTAGTGACAGCTCAACAAATGCTTGATGCAACAGAGGAGCGTGTGTCGAGTATCGTTATTATGGGCTCCGGCGAGCCATTTGAAAACTACGATGCAACGATGAACTTCCTTCGCATTATGATACATGACAAGGGTCTGAACATAGGCCAACGGCATATTACTGTATCGACAAGCGGAATTGTGCCAAGCATGTACAAATTCGCCGAGGAAAATACGCAGATCAATTTGGCGATCTCGATCCATGCCCCGAATGACAAGCTGCGCTCCAAGCTGATGCCGGTTAACCGCCGGTTTCCGTTTGACGATGTGATTGCTGCATGTCATAACTACATTGCAAAGACTGGCCGCAGAATTACGTTTGAATACGCGTTGATCGGCGGAGTAAACGATCAAGCTGAGCATGCTCAGGAGCTGGCGGACGTTCTGAAGGACATGCTTTGCCATGTGAATCTTATTCCGGTTAATCATGTGCCGGAACGCAACTATGTACGTACGCCGCGTGAAGATATTTTCGAGTTTCAGCGTGTATTGGAGCGTAACAATATTAATGTTACGATTCGCAGAGAGCAAGGGCATGATATTGCAGCCGCTTGCGGACAGCTAAGAGCGAAGCATATGGAATCCTCGGCGAGGTGATGATAGGTTGAATATTGCAAATCGCAGTGATATAGGCAAGATACGCTCTGTTAATGAGGATCAAGGCTGGGCGGGGCAGCTTAATGATGAGATGGCGCTTGCTATTGTAGCGGACGGGATGGGCGGCCATCAAGCTGGCGATGTTGCCAGTCAAATGGCTATTGATGCATTTCGTGAGCAGTTTCAGCATAATGTTGTGAAGACAAGTATTTCGCTTTCGGAGTGTAAAATGCTTTTAAGGCAAGCGATCGCGAAAGCTAATGACGCGATTTATCAAGTGGCCTCCCGCAATGATCAATACTACAATATGGGAACCACAATTGTGGCTGCGCTGCTGTCAAAGGACCAAGCCGTTATTGGACATGTCGGCGACAGCCGCGCCTATCGCATATCAGGTGAAGGCTTGACGCTCCTTACAGAAGACCATACGCTAGTCAATGAGCTTGTAAAGTCGGGACAGCTGTCCGCTGAAGAGGCAGCTCAGCATCCTAGGCGTAATGTGCTCACTCGCGCTGTGGGCACGGATGCGACAACAGAAATTGACATCGAGTCGTTCTCTTGGAATGCTGATGACGTTTTGATGCTATGCAGCGATGGTTTGACTAATATGGTAAGCGAGCAGCAAATGCTGGAAACCATATTAGAGGAGTCAGCCTCACTGGAAACGAAGGCGGAACAGCTGATTCAATTGGCACTGCAAGCGGGAGGCGATGATAATATTACGGTTATCCTGCTGCAAGCTTCAAGAGGAGGGACAGCATGATCGGACATGATCTGGCGGGCAGATATGAAATTATTAGCCGAATCGGCGGCGGCGGCATGGCGCTTGTCTACAAAGCTCATGATCTGCTTCTCAACCGGAATGTTGCGGTTAAAGTATTGCGGCAGCAATTCGTTCATGATGAGGAGTTTATTCGTCGTTTTCGCCGCGAGGCACAGTCCGCTGCAGCCTTATCTCATCCCAATGTAGTAAGCATATATGATGTCGGAGAAGAAGAAGACACTCACTACATCGTTATGGAGTATGTAGAGGGCAGCAATTTAAATGAAATTATTTTAGAGAGAGCGCCGCTGCAGCCGGAAGAAGCGGTGCATATTGCTATGCAAATATGCGACGCGCTCGATCACGCGCATCATAATCATATTATTCATCGAGATATTAAGCCTCATAACATCCTTATTGGCAAAAACGGACGCGTGAAGGTTACTGACTTCGGAATCGCTCGCGCGGTGACCTCATCAACGATTACACAGACCGGTTCGGTCATCGGATCCGTACATTATTTCTCGCCTGAGCATGCTAAAGGCACGAACGCTGGAGAAAAATCCGATTTGTATTCACTGGGAATCGTACTATACCAAATGGTAACGGGGCAGCTGCCTTTCTTGGGAGAAAGCCCGATTAGTGTTGCTTTAAAGCATCTGCAGGAGCCGTTCGACAGGCCGCGCTCCGTTAATCCGCTTATTCCGCAGAGCATCGAGAATATTATTATGAAGGCCATGCGCAAAAATCAAAGCGAACGCTACAGCTCAGCCAGCGAAATGCAGCTTGATTTGGAGAGCTGCTTGCTGCCTGGAAGGCTGAACGAGCCGCCTGTTACGTTTTTTGAGCAGTCAGGCGAGGATTTAGAGGAGACGCGCATTATGCCGGCCATACGGGATGAAGCTCCTTCTTTGGGTGGAACTGAACGTAAGAACGCGGCCGCGTCGAATACGGATACCTCGGTCATATGGGATACAAGCGAGCTGGAGACGAAGGAAGGGAATTGGAAGAAGCCGCTTATATTAATCGGCGTCACGATTCTCATTTTGGCTGTCCTCGTACTTGGATTTATGCTTCTATTGAAGCAGCTTGATCCGCCGGAGGTCGAAGTTCCAGATGTCATTGGCCAGACGGTAGAACGAGCGATTGAAATGCTTGAGGCGGTCGGACTGAAGGCCGAGCAGCCGATTACACGAGAGCATCAGAAGGATATACCGCTTGGTGAAGTATTTGACCAAACAAAGAAAAACATGAGCGTTAAGGAAGGCTCTTGGGTGAAGCTGTATGTAAGCAGCGGTCCGGAGCTCGCTGATCTGAAAAGCTATGTCGGCAAATCATTAGAGACAGTCAAGAGCGAATTGATTTCGCTTGGAGTTGCTGAGAATCGTATCCGCTTTGAGGAAGATTTCAGCGACAAGCCGGAAAATACGATACTGGAGCAATCGCCGGAAGCTGGCGGACAGTTCGATCCGGAAAAGGCTGAGTTCCATTTTATTGTGAGCAAAGGTCCTGAGAAGGTCGATATGCCTGATCTAATCAATAAACGAGTATCCGAGGCGCAGGAACTACTGCGAGCTTCTGAACTAGAGTTGTCGAATGAAGATATTTTGTATGAGTTCAGTTATCTGCATGAGAAAAACGTTATTTTGAGCCAAGACCCGTTCCAGCCGGGCGAGAAGGTTTCCAAAGGGGAAAAGATTACTATCGTCGTAAGCAAAGGTCCCCCAGAGGATACCGTTAAGCATACGTTTAACATAACGATATCCCCAGCTATAACGGATCAAACAAGCGATGTGAAAATTACGTATTCCGATGCGACCGGTCAAAATATAGAAGGGGAGCACCGTCAAATTAAAAAAACAAGAACCTTCCCGGTTACGGTTATTCTTGCGCCAGACACCTCTGCAAGTGTTACTATTTATAGGGATGACGTGCTTGTTGATATACTGAACATCTCCTATGATGAGGTTGCAGGCGGCAAGGATGCGACAAGCTTCAATATTCCTAGCACGGATATTCCATTAGATCCGCCGCCGGAAGCAACGCAGACGCCGACCGACGAAGTGCCGGCAACGGCGGAAACTGATGGAACTGATGGAGTAAATGGTGAAGGGAATAGTGAAGGGAATAGTGAAGGGAGCCATAATGAAAACCAGCCGTAACGAGCTTAAGGGTACTATTGTTAAAGCGTTGAGCGGGTATTATTATGTTCGGGATTCAGAAGCTTTGCCTGAGGAAGATGCGATTCAATGCCGCGCTCGCGGCATCTTTAAGAAGCGCGGCCTAACGCCGCTTGTCGGCGATTATGTTGAGTACAGCTTGACGGATAACGGAGAGGGTACAGTAGAGGAGCTGCTTCCGCGCTCCTCTGAGCTTATCCGTCCGCCGGTCGCTAATATCGACTTGGCCATACTTGTATTTTCGGTAACCGAGCCTGCGCTTAATCTGCAGCTATTGGACAAGTTTCTTGTTCATATCGAGCACGCCGGTCTGCCAGCCGTGCTGTGTCTGAGCAAGCAGGATCTTGAGAAATCCGGTAATGACATGGAACAAGCGCGACAAGCAGCCGCTGACGTTCAGCGTATTTATGAGCCGTTAGGCTATGAGGTGTACGGGACGAGTTCTAAAGAACACAATGGCATCGAACAGCTGAAGGACAGACTCCAGGGGCATCTTGCTGTATTTGCCGGACAATCGGGCGTCGGCAAAAGCTCCCTGCTGAATGCAATCGTGCCAGGACTTACGCTTGAGACAAACGAGATCAGCAATCGGTTGGGCAGAGGTAAACATACAACCCGCCATGTGGAGCTCATTCACATAGGCGGCGGTTATGTGGCCGATACTCCGGGCTTCAGCCAGCTGGACTTTCAAGAGCTGGGCATTGAAGATTTAAGCTACTGCTTTATTGAAATGCGGAAGCTTTCTCCGGATTGCAAATTTCGAGGCTGCACCCATATTCATGAGCCCGGCTGCGCTGTTCAAGACGCCCTGCAAGCAGGCAGGCTGGAGCAGAGCAGATATAACAATTACGTTTTATTTCTTGAGGAAATGAAGGATAAAAAGCGGAGGTACTAGCACGATGACGATTATTGCACCTTCTATATTGTCGGCGAACTTCGCCATGCTTGGCGAAGAGATTATCGCAATCGAAAGAGCTGGGGCAGATTGGATTCATATCGATGTGATGGACGGACATTTCGTTCCCAACCTGACATTTGGACCGCCAGTTATTGCTGCAGTACGACCGATGACTTCGCTTCCGTTCGATGTTCATCTTATGATAGAACGACCAGAGCTGTCGCTTAATGACTATATTAGCGCTGGAGCGGACCGGATAACGATTCATGCCGAAGCCTGCGTGCATTTGCATCGTACGGTTCATTTTATTAAGGAGAAAGGGCTCCCAGTCGGTGTAGCTCTTAACCCGGCGACGTCGATATCGGTGCTCGAACCTATTGTGCAGGACCTGGATCTCGTGCTTATTATGACTGTTAATCCCGGCTTTGGAGGGCAATCCTTCATCCCGTATTCGGTGGATAAGCTTCGTCAGCTTCGGGCTCTAATGGAATCGCGCGGGCTGACCGGCATCGATGTGCAAGTCGACGGAGGCATCAATGCTGCAACCGCACCATTAGTTCGCGACGCGGGCGCTAATGTGCTCGTAGCCGGCAATGCAGTATTTAATGAAAAGGATCGGGCTGCTGCAATCGCAGCACTTCGTTAGGTGACCCGTTTATGAATGAGCGTGTGAAAACTACCTTTTGGCTGATTGCTTATGCCTTTGCTGCTGGAACGCTGCTTTCGCTATTCGCCGTGCTAGGCGGCATCATCAAATATTTATTTTCTCTGCTCGCCCTTTATTTAGGCTTCCGGTTTTTTCGTAAATACGACTCTATTGCGCTAAGAATATTATTTGTTGTCGTTTCTATTGTTTTCTACTTTCTTAGCACGGTCGTTATGGTAACAGTTAATTATGTGAGAGATAACCCGGACTTGTTCGTTCAGTAAAATTAGGATATCCCTTCATAGACGCCTAGATATGGAATAGGACGAACTGACAGCGCATACTATGAAACATAAGTGAAGGATGCTGCTAGCGGATCTATTCGACGAGTGTGTCTGAGGAGGGATGAGGCATGAAATTTTACACGATCAAGCTGCCTAAATTTTTGGGCGGGTTTGTTAAGGCGATTTTGAACACCTTCCAAAAAAATTAACCCCGATGCAGCCGTCGTTATATTGCCGTGATCGTGGAAAAGAAAAAAGCACCTGATTGCTCAGGTGCTTTTGTTTATGGTTGCGAAGAGTTCAGCGTCCGAAGACGCTGCGAGCTCTTGCTGCAAGCCATCATTATACGCGAGTTACTTTGCCGGATTTCAATGCGCGAGCGCTGATGTATACACGCTTAGGCTTGCCATCAACAAGGATGCGAACCTTCTGAACGTTAACACCCCAGTTACGGCGTGTTTTGTTGTTTGCGTGGGAAACATTGTTTCCTTTACGCGGCGCTTTTCCAGTTAGAAAACATTTGCGGGACATGACTACACCTCCTTATACAAAAACGAAACACTGTGCATGGCTTAGGAATACTAATGTAATACATTTGTTAGAATATCATTAAACACACTCGAATATCGTACCATATTCTTTTACACTATTCAACCCAAATGTTCGTCTGTGTTCGTCTGTTGTTCTATTGGGAAAGGGAAGTGAAACGATTTTTAATTGTTTTGCAATGGTTTTCACGAACAGACTTCATTATCGCTCATGTTTATAGTACAATGGGACTTAGTCCATAATGCGTATAGTAAAGGAGTGTATTTACATGCCTGTCCAGCTAAGCACTGAAGTTGGTTCTATTCATGTATCAGACAATTGCGTGGCTTTAATTGCTGGCTCTGCCGCTCTGGAATGTTATGGACTTGTCGGAATGGCTTCCCGCAAGCAGCTGAAGGACGGTCTCGCTGAATTGCTCAGACGGGAAAATCTTTCACGAGGCGTTGAGGTTAGGCGAGAGAACGACAAGCTGTATATTGACTTGTACATTATTGTAAGCTACGGAACGAAGATTTCTGAAGTAGCGCATAATATTCAATCTAAAGTGAAGTATGTGCTGAATGACGTTATTGGTTTGCAAGTAGAAGAAGTCCATATTATAGTGCAAGATGTTAGGGTATCCAACTAGCAGGAAGGGGAATTTATTTGAGTAAGCGCTACATAAACGGCTCTGATTTTTATGCTATGGCGATAGTCGGAGCGGAAAACTTGCAGAATCACGCTGAGCATGTCAATGCTTTGAATGTCTTCCCGGTGCCGGATGGCGATACGGGGACGAATATGAATCTGACAATGACCTCAGGTATACGCGAGCTGAAGAGCAAGCCGTCTGAGCATTTAGGAAAAGCTGCCGAAGCTTTATCCAAAGGTTTGTTAATGGGTGCGAGAGGGAATTCTGGCGTTATTCTGTCTCAATTATTTAGGGGCTTCTCGAAATCGTTGACGAATCTTGAGGAAGCAAGTCCTGCCCAGATCGCTGCAGCGCTGCAGCATGGCGTTGACATGGCTTACAAAGCTGTCGTTAAGCCGGTAGAAGGAACGATCTTAACTGTAGCTAAAGAAGCCGCAAAAGCTGCTGTGCAATATGCAAAGCGATGCAATGATGTCGTTGATCTGATGAGAGAAGTGCATGTCAAGGCTCATGAAGCTTTGCAGCGCACCCCGGATCAATTGCCTGTGCTTAAGCAGGTTGGCGTTGTCGATTCCGGCGGTCAAGGTTTAGTTTTTATATATGAAGGCTTCGTACGCTGTTTGACTGAGGGAGAAGGAGCGAGCGTTGAGAGCTACTCTATGTCTGAGGCAGCTGCGCCTGAAGATGTTGCTGTGCCGGTCGCGCGTTTTGCCGAGTATACTTCAGCTCAATCCAAGCTGTCGACGGAAGAAATTGAGTTTCTTTATGATATGGAATTTTTTATCAATCGCACTTTAAGCGGCGGTAAGGCACTTCCTTTTGATGAAACCGCTTTCAAAAATGCGCTTGCAAAAGATGGCGATTCGATACTCGTTATCGTCGATGACGAGATCATAAAGGTTCATGTACATTCTCGGAGACCCGGTGATGTACTCAATTTGGCACTGCCTTACGGCGAACTGACAGACTTCCATATCCTTAATATGCGCGAACAGCATCGCGATATTCTTGATCATGAGGTTGTTGAGACCAATGTTGCTTCTGCAGAACTGCTCGCCGGTCAAGGCGCTCATGTAGGCTCGCCTGGTCAAGTGTACGAGCGCGCGCCTTTCGGCATTATCGCTATTGCGCTTGGAGACGGCGTGAAGGATGTGTTTTTATCCAATGAGGTTGACACCGTGTTGTCCGGAGGACAAACGATGAATCCGAGCACGGAGGATTTCCTTAATGCGATTGAGGCTTTGTCTGCCGAACATATTTTCTTGCTGCCGAACAATGGCAACATTATTCTAGCTGCAGAGCAAGCGGCCGAGCTGAGCGAACGTCCAGTAACCGTTATTCCAACACGTACTGTACCTGAAGGACTAGCGGCTGTTCTAGCGTTCAAAGAAGAAGAAACGGCTGAGCAGAACAAAGAGTGGATGACCGCAGCGGCAAAGAGCGTTATTTCCGGACAAGTTACGCATGCAGTGCGTGATACGACTATAGATGGCGTAAGCATTCGCGAGGGTGAGTATATCGGCATTAAAGGAAAAGCGATCGTAGTATCGGATCCAAGCCTGAGGGAAGCGAGTCAATCGCTCGTCAGCAGTATGCTAGAGGACGGCGGGGACCTCCTTACTATCTTCACGGGCGAGGATGCGAACGGGGCGGATACAGCGTCAATTAGTGAATGGATCAACGAGCAATTTCCTGAGCTTGAGATTGAAATTATTCATGGCGGACAACCGCTTTATCCTTATTTATTTGCAGTAGAATAAGCAGTGTCGTTTATATGATGAGAGGAGTTGCACAATATGGGGAAGGTTCGTATAGTTACGGACAGTACAGCTGATATTCCTGCTTCGGAGAGAGAACGGCTTGGTATTTCGATGGTTCCGCTCAAAGTGCTCATTGGGGAAGAAACATATTCTGATGCGGTTACGATTACTTCAGAACAGTTTTATGAGAAGCTGATCGCTTCTCCTGTTTTGCCAAGGACTTCACAGCCTTCGCCAATGGAATTCGTAGAGACATACGAGCAGCTGCTGGATGAGGATCCGGATTCACCGATCATTTCTATTCAATTATCTGCAGCGTTAAGCGGAACTTATCAATCGGCATTTATTGCGGAATCGATGATTGAGAGAGATGCGGATATTACGGTTATCGATTCCAAGTCAGCTTCATACGGCATAGGAGCTCGCGTTATTAAAGCGGCTGAAATGGCCGCTGCCGGCGAATCGAAGGAAGCGATTATCGCTGAGGTTGAGCGCATTAAGCAGGACATGGGCATTTATTTCCTTGTCGACACGCTGGAATATTTGCAGAAGGGCGGCCGTATCGGCAAGGCTTCTGCTGTAGTAGGATCATTGCTCAACATTAAACCGATATTATCGCTGGATCCTGATGGCGTTGTACAGGCTGTTGATAAGGTTCGCGGCTCAAAGAAAGCGATGCAGCGTATTTGCGAGCTTCTGAAGAGCTCACATGGCAGCGATCCCGTTGATGTTACGATTGCTTGGTCACATGTTGACGGGCAAGCTAAGGAGCTTAGCGAGCTTGTTAAAAGTCAGTTTAATGTACAGTCCATGAGGTTTGTGCCGATTGGTTCTGTCATTGGCACGTATACGGGGCCGGGTACGTCAGCTGTGTTCATGTACAGAGTGTGAGGCGAAAGACATGATGCTGAATCAAATATCTATTCGGCAGATCAAAGGCGTGAGCGCTCAGAAGGAAACAGAGCTTCACGCCTTTGGCGTGCTCACAGTCGCAGACCTTTTTAACTATTTCCCATTTCGATATGAAGATTATCGCATTCGCGAACTGACGGATGTGAAGGACGGGGAGAAAATAACCATAGTTGGAACTATTCGCGGCAACCCGATGCTGCAGCGATACGGCCGAAGCAAGTCTCGTCTTACATGCAAGGTTGAAGTTGGACAATGGCTTGTAACAGCGGTTTGGTTCAATCGTCATTTCCTGCAGGAGCAGCTCGTCCTGGGCAGAGAAATTATGCTGACCGGCAAATGGGAGCAGAACAGGCTGCAAATGACGGTCTCCGATTCTGAATTTCCAGACAGTGCCAAAGCTGCGAAAACGGGTACGCTGCAGCCAGTCTATTCCGTTGGCGGCGGAATAACGCAGAGCTGGATGCGCAAAACGATGAATCAAGCTTTTATGCAATTTGGAACGATGATCGAAGAGCTGCTGCCGCAGGAGCTGCTGCATAAGCATGACCTTATGCCTCGACGCGAAGCAGTAACGCTTATGCACAAGCCAAGCGATGCGAAGGAAGGCGGAGCGGCCCGCCATCGCATCGCCTATGAGGAGCTGTTTCTATTCCAGCTTAAGCTGCAGGCGTATCGTTCAATCAATAAGAAACGGAATGACGGTATAGCACACTTGATAGAGAGTGAGTCGATTCGCCGCTTTGCGGCAACACTGCCCTTTGAGCTGACAGATGCGCAGAAACGCGTCGTTAATGAGATTATGATCGATATGCGGCGCGGCAGCTGTATGAACCGGCTGCTGCATGGGGACGTAGGATCAGGCAAAACGGTTGTCGCGGCGATTGCGCTGTATGGCGCTGTAAATTCTGGTCATCAAGGCGCCTTTATGGTGCCGACGGAAATACTGGCAGAACAGCATGTCCGATCGTTGCAAAAGCTGTATGCCGAACACGGTATTGAGGTCGGCTTGCTAACGGGCAGCTTAACGGAGCGTAAACGCCGAGATGTGCTTGCCGCGCTGCAAATGGGACTAATCGATGTCGTCGTTGGGACGCATGCGCTTATTCAGGAGGATGTCTATTTCCGAAGTCTAGGACTTGTTGTATTGGATGAACAGCATCGCTTCGGCGTGAATCAACGGAGCGTATTGCGGCATAAGGGGATGAATCCGGACGTTCTGACGATGACTGCAACACCTATTCCGCGCACTCTCGCGATTACCGCTTTTGGCGATATGGATGTGTCCACGCTTCGCGAACGGCCGCATGGCCGCAAACCAATCAAAACCTACTCCGTAAAGCACAGTATGCTGGAGCGCGTGCTGGGATTAATTCGTAATGAGATAAGCGAAGGCAGGCAAGCGTATATTATTTGTCCGTTAATTGAGGAATCGGAAAAGCTTGATGTGCAAAATGTGATTGATTTGCATATTCAAATGCAGCAAGCCTTTCCGGACCTGAAGGTAGGACTGCTTCACGGCAGATTGTCGGCTTCGGATAAGGATGCGGTAATGAGTGCCTTCGGCAGCAATGAAACGCAGGTGCTTGTAGCAACGACAGTTGTCGAGGTAGGCGTTGATGTGCCAAATGCGACGCTTATGGTCATTATGGATGCGGAACGCTTCGGGTTGTCGCAGCTGCATCAGCTGCGCGGTCGCGTTGGACGGGGCGAGCATCAATCATACTGTGTGCTGATCGCCGATCCGAAATCCGAGGTCGGCCGCGAACGTATGAAGGTTATGGCGGAGACGGATGATGGTTTCGAGGTTTCGCGCCGAGACTTGGAAATTCGCGGGCCTGGTGAGTTTTTCGGTACGAAACAAAGCGGTCTTCCGGAGTTTAAGGTTGCGGACATGGTGAGTGATTATGAGCTGCTTGAGCTTGCCCGCGATGACGCGGCAGAGCTAGTCGAGCGTGAAGATTTTTGGAATAATGACAGCTATGTAAGGCTTCGTCAGCTATTAGAAAACGACCCTTATTTTAAGGGTGAACAGCTTGACTAGGCAATTATTGACCCCTTGCGGCATATAGTTAATCGATTGTATTCAATTGAATTGCCGGATGGAGGGGTGAGCCTATGAGCTATCAAGCGTACGGAATTAAGCCTCAGTTGGTCGAACGGGTGAAAGTAAAGCTGAAGAACAGCTCTGTTAAAGATCGCTTTCGGTTGCTGCTCGGCAACGTGACAAAATCAGATTTGCAGGATCGAGCAAAGGTTCGCAAGCTGGTGAAATCTGCCGCTGTTATTTTAAAGGAGCCTTTGACTGAAATACAGGAGGATCAAATCGTTGCTTTCGTATTAGGGCAAAAAATTGATCCCAATAATACTATGCATCTGCTAAAGCTTTGGAGTATGTTTCGCTGACCATGTGGTCGGCGATTTTTTTTGCATTTGCAGCATCATTCGATCGACTTTTAAAGATGTACTTTGCGCCTGCATTTGATCGATTCTAATAGACGTACTTATATTTGCGGGGGCTTCACCAAAGCTTCAACTGCTCACCGCTGCTGAATGCTTCAATGAGGCTGGGGCCATCATTTTTGACGCTGCCGACATCGGGGGATACCGAGTAAGCTTCCAGCTCATTGGAATCGTATGGGACGAGAAGCTGTCGGAGGTCCATCGGATCTTGAAGCGTACGGTCGAGCCAGCGAGCTTCGTCCTGCGGACGCAGAATGACAGGCATACGATCATGGATAGATGACATAAGCCTGTTCGGCTCCGTCGTGAGTATGGTACAGCTGTGTATTTTCGATCCATCTGGAGATTGCCAGGTTTCATATAAGCCAGCCATGCTGAATATGGAGCGGCTTTTCAACACGATCCGCATAGGTTGTTTGCCGCCGGCTGCCGGTTTCCATTCATAGAAGCCATCAGCAGGAATTAAGCAGCGCTTACGGCGAAGAGCAGAACTGAAGGCCGGCTTGCTTGCGGCTGTCTCTGCTCGCGCATTGATCATCGTGTAGCCGATCTTCTGGCTTTCCGCCCACGGGGGAATAAGCCCCCATTTCAGCTCGCCGATCCGATTTTGCTTGCCGTCATTAATAATCGTTATGACCTGCTGACTTGGAGCAATATTGTACTTTGGCCGATGAAAGGGAATCGTCGTATCTCCAATCATATATCTGACCATCAGCTCCTCCAGCGTGACGATTAGTGTATATCTGCCGCACATTATGAAACATCCTTTCTATAGAGCGTTTTTGAAAAGCATGCTTGCTTCGCATTATATAGTCTGAGCAGCTTTTTGCCAAACCATTTGAAATAAACAGATTAAAGACGGTAGCTCCATTATATCGTTTGGATAAAAAATAAAGCTGTCCTTCTGCAGGCGGTAACGACCTGCGGGACAGCTTCACAGCTACAGCTCGGCATCGATAATATCGTTCAGCTTGATCCAAGAGTAATCATTGCTGCCAGCTAGCCTGAGCGCTTTATTTTGTTGATCGATCTTCGTAATGATGCCGCGTGAGGCAGATTCGCCAATCTCTTGAAAGAGATGAAGCGTAATCATCCTTCCCGTCTGCATAGATTCCGCGATAAGCCGAGAGAGCCGCTCGGCTTCCTGTTCGTCCAACTGAGGGCGAATTTTTGCGGGCAGCCGCTGCTGGTGCACGACGTAGCGCTCCTTATGCTCGGGAAGCATCATACGGCTAGATTCCCATAGCCCGTTTCCTTCAAGCTTCTTTCTCATTTGTAGTGACCTCCGATCTGCTTGGAACGGTGCATGGCTTGCCCTGCATCGGTTATAGATACTGCTCTTAAAATGCTGCTGTCGCCAAATCGATCTTTAATAGCATCGGTAGCCCTCTCGAGCGCCATTGATTTCTCGCGATGCGGATCGAATAAGGAAAGCTGGTACTCATCATCGGCGGACAATTCGGTGAGGCTGACGCCGATCTTGCGGACGGGAAGTCCGTCCCAATGTCGCTGCAGCAGCTCCAGCGCCGCGTGATAAACCTGATTCGTCACATTAGACGGATCGTCCATTTTCATTTGACGATTAAAGCCGGTTGGCCGATCGTAATCAGCTCCCATGCAAGCGACAGCGACGACATGTCCCATATAGCCCTTGCTGCGGCAGCGCCGGCATACGAGCTCGGTCAGCTCCAAAATGATGACTTTAATATCCTCCAGCTTGGCATAATCGCGCGGTAACGTCATCATATGCCCGATGCTTTTTGGAGCGACCTCATGAGTGCCTGGCATCACTGGGCTATCGTCAATACCGTTTGCGATTCGCCAATACAGCTCAGCTTGAATGTCTGAATTGCGTCCGAGCTTTCGGCGCATAAGCAGCTTGAGCTTATCGAGCGGCGTATTGGCTACCTTGCCGATCGTATCCATGCCCATAGCATGAAAGTGTCTGGTCATTCGGCTGCCGACCATAAACATTTTATTGACGGGAAGAGTCCACAACGTCTCCGGCAGCATAGATTTCGTTAAGGTGTAAATGCCGTTCTTGTTTTTTTTAGCGTAATTGTCGCAGGCTGTCTTGGCTAAAATTTTGTTCTCGGCAATACCGTATCGCGTGTAAATGCCTGTCTCCTCTGAAATACGCGACTGAATAATTTGAGCAAGCCGTTCAGGCGTTCCGTACAGCTGCAAGGAGCCTGACACGTCAAGAAATTGCTCGTCAATGGAGTAGGGCTCGACGGCATCGGTATACGATTGGTAAATACGTGTAATCATTAAGGACAGATCGATGTAAAGCTCCATGCGCGGCTTTTTGACAACGAGCTCGGGACATTTCGCAAGCGCCTCGCCCAATCTTTCCGCAGTAGTGATGCCGTGTGCTTTGGCAATTGGACAAGCAGCCAGAACGATGCCGGACCGACGTTCCGGATCGCCTGCGACGACAAGCGGGCGGTCGCGGTATTCGGGTCGTTCAGCTTTCTCGACTGATGCATAGAACGATTGGCAATCGGCGAGCATAATGACTGTACTGGAGGGCGTGGAAGGCAATGCGGCTCACCTCCCTGATTAGAGTCATATACATATCCAATGCCATCATGCATACCTCCCAATAAACAAGAATGTATGTTCTTATTATATACAGAACATTTGTTCTTGTTCCACTTTTTTTTAGTGGTTATTATTTACAACAGACCGCCGCTCGTGACACGCCGCCGCAGCCACCGCAAGCCACTGCAACCTCGTCGCTCAGATCAATCATTTTTCAAAAAAGGCTGGTATTTCTATTGGAGTTTGCTATAATTAACGATGTTGACACAACCACATATGTTCTGGGGAGCTGGTAAGGCCGGCTGAGAGGGAATTCCAATTCAATTCCGACCCATAAACCTGATCTGGATAATGCCAGCGTAGGGATGAAGCTTAGCTGCAAGCTAGCGGCTCTTTGGACGAAGAGCAGCCATGTCTTGCTGTAAGCTTTGCAGCTAATCAAGCGGCGCCCTTCCTTGCAGGAAGGGCTTTTTTGCAATTCTAAGGCCTAATAAGCTTTGCACCTTATAAGGGCTTAGAATTCTCGGAATGAAACGAGCTGCGCTGCAGTAGGATGGCGTTGGCCGTTTCACCTTGGCATATCCGGATAAAGTGGAGCAAGCGTCAGCAAAAATAAATAGGATTGCAGTGGAGAGAGGAGATCAAAATGTTGACTCAAAGGAACAGGAGAAGCAGCATCGTAACGATTGGAGCGGCATTGCTGGCAATTATGCTTGTTATTGCCGGCTGCGGCGGAGGAAATGGCGGCGGCAATGCTGCGGCAGATGCAGGGAAAGAAGCAGATGCGGGCAAGGAGCTGAAAAAGGTACAGGTCGTGCTGGATTGGACGCCGAATACGAATCACACTGGTCTATATGTGGCAAGAGATAAAGGTTTTTTTAAGGAGCAAGGGCTTGATGTTGAAATTATACAGCCGGGTCAGACCGGCGCTGATCAGATGGTCGCCTCTGGCGGCGTACAATTCGGCGTAAGCTATCAGGAATCGATTACGATGGCGCGCATCGCTGGTGTGCCGATTGTGTCTATCGCGGCTGTTATTCAGCATAATACGTCAGGCTTTGCCTCGCTGAAAGCCAAAGGCATTGATTCGCCGGCCAAGTTCGAGGGACAGCGCTACGGCGGCTGGGGCGCTCCGCTTGAGGAGGCGGTTATTACTTCCTTAATGCAGGAGCAAGGCGCAGACGTCAGTAAGGTCGAGCTGATGAGCATCGGCGACAGCGATTTTTTTGCAGCAGTGAAGCGCGATATTGATTTCGCATGGATTTACTATGCATGGACCGGTATTGAAGCAGAGCTGCGAGGCGAAGAAATCAATATGGTATATTTGACTGATTACAGCGACAAGCTGGATTATTATACACCGGTGCTGGCTACGAACGAGAAAATGATCGCCGAGCAGCCTGACACCGTGAAAGCATTTGTAGCAGGGGCGGCAAAGGGTTACACGTATGCGATTGAGCATGCCGAGGAAGCTGCCGATATTTTGATTGCGGCAGAGCCGGACTTGAACGAGGAGCTGGTGCATGCCAGCCAGAAATGGCTTGCTTCCCGTTATCAGGATGATGCGCCGCGTTGGGGCGAGCAGAAGCTGAGCGTATGGGAAAATTATGCGGAATGGATGTATGACAAAGGCTTGCTGGAAGGCAGGCTGGAAGCGGAAAAAGCGTTTACGAATGTGTTTTTGCCAGAGAACGAATAGGCTGTCGCAGATGAGAAAATAGTTCGAAGGAAGAGGGATAACAAATGGCTAATGCATTAGTAAGCATTCAGATTTCACCGAGGACGCCGGGCGGGGCAAGCGTCATTCCTTATGTCGATCGTGCGATTGATGTAATCAAGTCGGCAGGCGTTCCTTACCGAGTAGCTCCGCTTGAAACGACGATGGAGGGCGAGCTTAGTCAATTGCTGGGCATTGTGCAGGAAATGAATGCTGCGATGGCGGCGCTTGGCTGCGAATCCGTGCTGTCTCATGTGAAAATTTATTATAATCCGGAGCAGGGCGCGTCGATGGATTCCTTGCTGGAGAAATACCCGAATGGACAATAAACGGCGCATCTGGTCCAATATTTGGCCACCGCTTGCCGTGTTCAGCATTATTCTTATCCTTTGGCAGACAGCTTCCTCGCTTGGTTATTTTGATCATTGGATAATTCCGTCTCCATTAGCCATTGTGCAAGAGGCGGCGACAAGCTGGCACAGAATCGGGATGCATACGATGGCTTCTGTGCAGCTTATGATTTTTGGCTTTTTAGGCGGCGCGGCGGCAGGCTTTGTCATTGCGGCTGCACTGCATCTCATGCCTGGGGTGAGAAAAGGCTTTTATCCGCTTCTTATATTGTCTCAAAATGTACCTGTCATCGTAATCGGACCAATTTTAACGATGCTGTTCGGCTACACGATGCTGCCGCGCCTGCTGCTCGTTATGATGGTTTGCTTCTTCCCGGTTGCGGTATCTACTCTTAATGGACTTTCTAATACGGATTCGGTGCTGCGGCATTATTTGCAAATGATAGGCATCGGGAAGTGGAAGCAATTTTGGCAGCTGGAGCTGCCCCATGCCGTTATTCATTTATTTTCCGGATTAAAAATGGCTGCGACCTATAGCGTGTTAAGCGCAGTAATCGCAGAATGGCTTGGCGGTACGAATAAGGGGCTTGGCTCTTTTATGCTGTTGTCGTTGAAAGGCTTTATGCCTGAGCGGGTATTTGCCTCCACTGCTATTATTGTATTGATTTCCTTGCTGATGGCAGGCCTGATCGCTTGGGTGGAGCGAATGGTCGTTCGCTGGCAGCCGGCGGCTAAGGACAGGAGGTAAGCTCATATGCAAAAAGAGATGGAAAAAGCAGCGGATACGCGCTGCCTGTTGGCTGATAAAAATGCACTGAAGCTGGAAGTAAAGGATATACATAAAAGCTTCGGAAAAGCAGCTAAAGAAGTGCTGGGAGGCTTGTCCTTCACGGTGGCGGACGGTGAGTTCGTATCGATTATCGGCCCGTCTGGAAGCGGCAAAACGACGTTGTTCAGCGTGATCGGCGGACTGGAGAATCCATCCTCAGGCGAAATATGGATGGAAGGCAAAGAGACGACCGGCGTGCGCGGAAAAGTAGCCTATATGCCGCAGCTAGCTTCGCTGCTGCCTTGGCGCACCGTTGCCGGCAATATCGGGCTGTCCCTTCAAATAGCGGGCGTTGCGAAGACTGAAGCTAACAAAATGGCGAAGGAATGGCTGGTGCGCATAGGACTGGCTTCATACGCTGATGCTTATCCTCATATGCTTTCCGGCGGCATGCAGCAGCGTGTATCCTTCTTAAGAGCGCTGCTGGCTCCGCAAAATATAATGCTGCTCGATGAGCCGTTCGGCGCGCTTGATGCGTTGACGAGGGTAGAAATGCAGCAGTGGCTGCTTTCAATATGGGAGCAGAATCGACGCTCTGTGCTGCTGGTAACGCACAGCATTGAGGAAGCGTTGTTTTTGTCGGATCGGGTTATTGTGCTGTCTCGTTCGCCGGCGGTTGTCCTGGAAGAGCTGGAGGTGCCATTTAATCGTCCGCGCAGCGACGATGTATGGGAGGATCCGCGGTTTATCGAGCTGAAGAGCCGGATATACGGGCTGCTGCGAACTGGAAGCGATGGGGGAGATAAGCTGTGAGCGAATACAGCAGCGCTGATGGTCTAGCGACGGCATTGCCATGCATAGACGCGCATATTCATTTGGATCTGTATAATGAGGCAGAGCGAGAGAGCATGCTTGCTAAGGAGTTTGACGGTCCTGTCGCAGGCATGGTGGCGGTGTCGATGCATTTACATTCCTCGAAGATTAATCGGAGCCTGGCGCAGCGCTTTCCAGGCAAGGTGTACCCAGCTTACGGCTATCATCCCGAGCAGCCGATGCTGAGAGCGGAAGAGAAGGATGAGCTTTTTGCTTGGATAAGAGCGCGTCATTCAAGCGGAGAGAAATTCGCGATTGGCGAGGTTGGATTGCCGTACTACACGCGGTCAGAGGCAGAAAAAAACGGTACTCCTTTTGATGAAGCGCCTTATCTAGCGCTCTTGGAACAATTTGCCGCATTAGCGTCAGAGCTGGATCGGCCTATCATCCTTCATGCCGTATACGAAGATGCTGATAAAGCAATTCGGATATTGGAACGCCAGCAGGTGCGTCGAGCGCATTTTCATTGGTTCAAAGGACGTGAAGAAACGGTTCAGAGGATGATAGCGAACGGGTACTTGATTTCAATTACGCCAGATGTGGACTACGAGGAAGAAATACAGTCGCTCGTGCGCCAATATCCGCTGCCGCTGCTTATGGCGGAGACGGATGGACCTTGGCCGTTCGAGGGGGTCTATACCGGGCGTTTAACGGTTCCTTCCATGGCCGCGGACGTACCTTTGCATATTGCCCAAATAAAAAGTGAATCGGCAGCGGCTGTTGCAAATGCTCTGCTGAAAAATACGAAGCAATTTTACGAAATCGATTGATAGTATAAAGGCGCAAACGGCTCTTGTCCAAGAAGGACAGGAGCCGTTTCCTATGTATCCACACATGCATATAGTAGAAGAGTGCTTGTATAAGGCTGGGAAGGAAGTGAGAGAATGGCGAAGTTGACCAGGACACAATTTATAAGCGCATTGGCACCTACTGCAATTCGTCTTCGACAGGAAGGCTCGCCGCTGCTGCCGTCGGTTCGACTTTCACAAGCGATATTGGAAACGGGCGGTGTTATCCATCCCTGGTATAATCTCGGCGGTATTAAAGTAGGCAATGGGGCCATCAACGCTTATTGGCAAGGAGAGGCAGTCAATAAGGGAACGAAGGAATATATAAACGAGCGGACGGTAGAGACGAGAGCGGCATTTCGTGCCTATCGGAGCGTCTATCATTTTTATAAGGATCAGGATTTGCTGTTCGCTAATCATCGATATCTGAGAGTAAGAGAAGCCAGAACGCCAGAGGAGCAAGCGCGAATGCTGCAAGCGAGCGGTTATGCCACAGATCCTTCTTATGCGGCAAAACTGATTGCACTGATGAATCAGCATCGTTTGCAGCAATTTGACAGGCTGGCGCAGCCGTTGACAAAGCCTGAGAAGCTCAGAGAGGCGACCCATGTTCCCGTGCTTTATGTAGGGCTGGTCGCTGCAGCGGGTTATCTCTTAAATGGGACAACATGGGTTGCGGCTCGCCGGCTTGGTGAAAGCCTTGGCGCGGAGGTCGATTGGACCGGCAGTAAAGTGCTGATCAACGGTCAAGAGCTGGAGACGATATTGTCGGAGGCTACAGGTTATGTAACGGCGAGGGAGCTTGCCCAAGTTCTGGGGCTTCGTATTGAATGGGACGGCGAAGCACGAGCAGTATTGATGTGGAAGTAAAGAAGGGCGCCGTTTCGCGTGAGCGAACACGGTGCCCTTGTTTCATTTTTTGCTTCTGCGTGATGCTGCCCAAAAGGCTAATATGGCCAAAGGGATTAGAATAAACCAAGGGATGCGGATTGTAATTCGAAGAATAAAGGCTATAACCATAATGGAAATTAGTCCAATAATAATATAAAGACAGCCCCTGCCGAATGTTTCGATTGCTATCGCCTCCTCCGTTATCATTTAAAGAAAGACTTATTAGAAGTTACGCAAGTTACTCATAATAGTTTCAAAATGATGGATCCGCAATCGTTGACTTTCGAGACTGCAGCGTTAATAATAAGGTTAGGGAACGAATTAGAGCGCTCCCAACCAGGAGGGAAAGATGAAGCATACGCTGGAAACGATAGCGAAGCTGGCCGGCGTGTCCAGGGGAACGGTGTCGCGTGTTATTAATGGGCAGCCTGGGGTAAAGCCTGCTTCCAGAGAACGTGTTCTCCGTATTATAGATGAGACGGGCTATTATCCTAACGCTCAAGCGAGAAGCTTGGCCGGCGGCCGTACTCATAATATTGGGGTCGTGTTTTTTGGACAGCAAGCAAATGTGCTTACGCATCATTTGTTTTATGAAGTACTGCAAAGTATTCAAAGCTATTCAGCCGCGAATGCCTATGATTTGCTGCTATTCGCCAATCGCAGAGATTCCGATCAAGAGTATTGGAAGAGAATCGGAGATCGCGGCAAAGTAGACGGGCTTATCATTATGGGCGAGCATATCGAGGAGCAGTACTTAACCTATTACCGTGAACGTAATATTCCTTTTGTGTTAATTGGGAAGCGGATCTTCGACGAACTTCCGCTTATATGCGTAACGTCGGATTATCGATCAGGCGCATACGAAGCTGTGAAGCATCTAATTCAACAAGGAAGAAAGCAGATCGCCTACATTCAAGGGATTCAAGGGGCCTATCACGAGACGGAGCGGCTTGCTGGTTACCGCCAAGCGTTAGAGGAAGCGGGAATTGCCTTTCAATCGGAGCTTCTTCTGGGCGGGGACGCGGAGGAAGAGAAGGCTCGGCAGGAGACAGACAGGCTTCTGCTTAATAAGCAGAAGATCGATGCGATATTCGCAGGAAATGATCTTATGGCATTCGGCGCGATGGCGGCGCTGCGCAAGCATGGAATAAAAATTGCTAAGGATGTGTCCGTTGTCGGTTATGATGATATTCAACTGGCAGCTTATCACCATCCTGCGCTTACAACGGTTCGTCAAGATAAGCGCCGATTGGGTCAGGAAGCGATTTCGCTTTTGCTGGAGGTGATTGACGGAAAGCTGGAGCTTGACGAGAGAAAGGATGTACTAATCGCAAGCGATTTAATCATTCGGGAAAGCAGTTAATCATTATAGGCTAGATCGAATACGAGTGGAGCGGCCGTATTCGGTTCTTTTTTCAGTAATTTTGGGAGCGCTCCTAAACAGAGGTTGAAAAGGAGATGGACAGTCATGACAGCAGAGGGAACAAAAACATATGACGTTATCGTATTGGGAGGCGGGCCGGCAGGGATAACAGCAGCCATTAGCGCTGCCAGAAACGGAGCCTCGACCTTGCTGGTGGAGAGATATGGCTTTTTGGGCGGGATGTCTACAGCTGCACTCGTCTATCCATGGATGACCTTCCATTCAGCGGCCGGCGATCAGGTTATTAAAGGGGTTGCTCAGGAAATCGTGGACCGCTTGGTAGAGCGGGGGGCTTCTCCGGGGCATCTTAGAGATACGATTGGCTTTGTTCATACGTTAACGCCGTATCAGCCGGAGGACTACAAGGTGCTGGCCCATGAGATGCTGAAGGAAGCGGGGGCGGAGCTCTTGCTGCATACGTCAGCGATCCATGTATCTAAAGACGGCGACCGAATACAAAGCGTGACGATTTATAATAAGAGCGGAGTTACAACAATAAGCGCGAAGGTATATGTCGATGCAACCGGCGACGGCGATATTGCATATATGGCAGGCGCGCCGTGGGAGCAAGGCAATGCGGAGCATAAGGTGCAGCCGATGACGATGAAGTTCCGCATGAGAGGCGTGAATATTCAGGCAGTCAAAGCGTATATGCAGCAAAACCCGACGCAATTTTATGAAAAATCGCTCGTTAACGAGCTGGAGCATTTGCCGCTTACAGGCGTAATGGGCTTCTATAAGCAGTGGGAGGAAGCAAAGCTGCCGATTCCGCGTGAAGGGCTGTTGTTTTTTGCCGGTCCGCATGAGGATGAGGTGCTAGTCAATGTGTCTCGCGTGTCGGGACTAGATCCGACTAAAGCTGAGGATTTGACCGAAGCGGAATTTGAAGGGCGCCAGCAGGTACTCATGCTGGAGCAGTTTTTTAGAAAATCTATTCCTGGCTTTGAGAACGCCAGCGTGTCCGAGGTCGGCTCGCAGATCGGAGTGCGGGAAACTCGTCGTATCATCGGACAATATGTGCTGAACGGGCTCGATGTGCTCGATGGTCGCAGATTCGACGATGTTATAGCGCGCAGCGGCTATCCAATCGATATTCATAATCCAGAGGGCAAGGGCGTAACCGCTAATTTCATTCGCGAAGGCGGCGCTTACGATATTCCGTATCGCAGCATTATTCCAGTCGGCGTATCTAATTTGCTGCTTGCAGGGCGTTGTATCTCCACAACGCATGAAGCGCAGGCGACGACGAGACTGACGCCAAGCTGCATGGCCATCGGTCAAGCGGCTGGCACTGCGGCAGCGCTTGCTGCCCGCGACGGAAAAAGTACAGACGATATTTCCGTTCCAGAGCTGCAGGATCGGCTGCGCCAAGGAGGAGCGGAGCTCGGATTGTAGATAAAATAAAATGAAGAGCTGTCCCGAATGTCATCAGACTGGGGCAGCTCTTGTTGTTTATTTTTGAAAAAGGAATAGACAGGAACAATTAAATAGATTAGGATAATGTTATAAACGAACATTTATATGTTACAAACAAAGGGAGATGGTTTTGATGCATCAAAAAGCAAGATTGAATCGTATGTTTAGTCGGGAAGGGAAGTGCTTTGATGTAGCGATTGATCATGGTTTTTTTAACGAGTTTTCATTTTTAGCGGGTATTGAGGATATGAAGCAGGCGATTCATACTGTAGTAGAGGCAGGACCGGATTGTATTCAGCTAAGTTTAGGTCAAGCTCGCCATCTGCAAAGCATTCCAGGGAAACAAAAGCCAGGTCTCGTTCTGCGGACGGATGCAGCCAATATATACGGAACGACGCTGCCATCCTTTCTATTTAGTGAATTGGTAGATCAAGCTATTGAGCATGCGGTTCGTATGGATGCGGTAGCGGTATGCGTGAACCTGCTGCTGCTCCCTAACCAGCCGGAGCTTCACCATCAATGCGTGCGAAACATTTCGATTCTGAAAACGGAATGCGAAAAATACGGAATGCCGCTAATGGTAGAACCGCTTGTAATGCTGCCGAATGAGCAAAAGGGCGGCTATATGGTAGATGGAGATATAAGCAAAATTATGCCGCTTGTTCGTCAGGGTGTAGAGCTCGGCGCAGATGTCATTAAGGCTGATCCTTGCGATGATGTGTCGGAGTACCATCGAGTCATTGAGGTTGCCTCAGGCATTCCGGTGCTTGTTCGCGGCGGCGGCCGTGCGAGCGATGAGGAAATTATTCATCGTACAGTTCAATTAATGGAGCAAGGCGCATCTGGCATTGTATATGGCCGAAATGTTGTCCAGCATCCTACACCTGGGAAAATGACAGCCGCATTAATGCGAATCGTTCATCAAAATGCAACAGCGGATGAAGCGCTCGCAATATT
>Ga0182739_1000353_pt1 | contig 66748 bp, 60 predicted proteins | sample eDN5th30CBELigBY_FD_128873 | JGI IMG/M metagenome (GOLD analysis project Ga0182739, IMG submission 128873) | Enriched backyard soil microbial communities from Emeryville, California, USA - eDNA 5th pass 30_C BE-Lig BY (version 2) (version 2) | ecosystem: Environmental > Terrestrial > Soil >... | reverse complement strand
GGCTTCTGCGCCTGGTAGAGCTTGAACGAGGCGTCGTAGCCGGTCGCCAGGAAGGGCAGGCCGTCCAGTTCGTAGATCGGGTCTTCGTTGGCGAAGTTGGTCAGGAGGATTTCGCCGATCTGGGCCTGGTTGCCTTGCACCGCGCGCTTGATTTCCGGCGCCTTGTACAGCGACGCGTTGTTGTGCAGCGTGATCTTGAGCTTGCCTTCGGACAGGCTGTCCACGTCCTTGATGAAGGAGGTCAGGTTCTCGACGTGGAAGTTGCTGGCCGGGTAGGCGCTGGGCAGGTCCCATTTCGTCTGGGCCTGCGCGCCGGCGCTGAACGCCAGGACGATGCTGCCAGCCAACAGGGAGATTTTCTTGTGCATGGGTGGTCCTTCTTTGCGAATGGTGAAGCCGGGTTGTGCCCGTTAGGCATTGCGAAAGAGAGCGCCGCGACGGTAACGCGCAGCTGAAAAGCCGTGCCATTCTATGTTGCCGTGCGGCGACAGGGCGCGTGAAATCGTCGGTTTAGGGGTTATTCCTAGGGCGCGCGGACCATGAAGATGCTTGAAGGTTCAATGTTTGAGCAGGGGGCGGCCCGGCTGCGTCGGAGCGGCGGTTTTTCTTCTAAGATTGCGCTATCGAATGCATGTGCAGAGGCTTGCGTGAATTTCGTTTTCCGTCGTGATGAACTGTTGATCGAAGAAGTGTCCAGCGTGCTGCCGGACATCGCCCTGTGCGAACGCATCGGCTTGCGGGAGGAGATCCTGCAACCCATCTGGGTGCTGCCCGATTCCCCGCACCGCACGGTGCACGTGGAGCCCGGCGTCGACGCGCCGCAGGGGTACGCGTTCCGCAAGCTGCGCTCGCTGTTCGGCGTGCTGGACGACGAGCGCATGGCGCTGGCCGGCCGCGCCTACCAGATCGCCGAATGGGCGCGCACCCACCGCTACTGCGGCGTCTGCGGCACGCCGCCCGAGCGGCTGCCCACCGAATTCTGCCTGCGCTGCCCGTCCTGCGGCTTCGCGGCCTATCCGCGCATCTCGCCCGCGATGATGGTGCTGGTGCGCAAGGGCGACAGCATCCTGCTGGCGCGCCACACCACGACCCCCACCGCGCGCTATACAGCGCTGGCCGGCTTCGTCGAGCCCGGCGAAAGCATCGAGCAGACCATCCATCGCGAGGTCTACGAAGAGGTCGGCCTGAAGGTCGGCAATCTCCGGTATTTCGGCAGCCAGTCCTGGCCGTTCCCGCATTCGCTGATGGTGGCGTTCACGGCCGACTACGTGTCCGGCGATATCCGCGTCCAGGAAGACGAGATCGCCGACGCCCGGTGGTTCGGCCCCGGCGATCCCATGCCCGACATCGCGGCGCGCATCTCCATCGCGGGATCGCTCATCCGCGCCAATCTGCCCATGGGCTGGACGGCGCCGTAGGCCATTCAAGGCGGCAAGGCGCGATTTCGTATCAACCGGCCCTAGGGGTATTCCCTTGGAATAAGGGAATGGCGCGGTTATGATCTAATTTTTTATTGATGAAATGTAGATAAATTATTAGTATTTTGAGCAGATAAACTCGGCTCGCGTCTCTTATGTCATCCGCTTTGATCGCGTCCTCGGCCCACCTCGCCGGCGGCAGCGCGCCCGATCTCTCCGAGGTGGAGTTCGGCTTGATGATCGCCAGCCACGCCTTCGACCGCTGGACAGTGCGCTGCATGGCCGCGGCGGGCCTGCCGGACCTCACGCCCACCGACGTCATGGTGTTCCACCACGTCTACCACCGGCAGCGCCCCAAGAAGCTGGCGGACATCTGCTTCACGCTCAACGTCGAAGACACCCACATCGTGAGCTACGCGCTCAAGAAGCTGGAGCGGATCGGCGTCGTCAAGGGCGAGCGCAGCAGCAAGGAAGTGTTCTACAGCGTGACGGACGAGGGCGCCGCCATCCTCAAGCGCTACGCCGAGATCCGCGAGCAGTGCCTGACCTCCGGCCTGGACGCGCCGGGCGGCGGCGGGCTGGAATTCAGCCGCCAGCTGGCGCACACGCTGCGGGCGCTGTCCGGCCTGTACGACCAGGCGGCCCGCGCGGCCACCTCGCTCTGACCGTATTCATCAACATTCGGGGCCCGGCCCCGTCATCCGCAACCGCCCGCGGCCGAGCGCGCCGCGGCGGCCTCTTGTTATCGAGGACACCTATGAAGTGGCAATTCTGGATTGATCGTGGGGGCACCTTTACCGATATCGTGGCGCGCCGTCCCGACGGCAGCACCACCACGGCGAAGATGCTGTCGGAGAACCCCGAGCAGTACCGCGACGCGGCGGTCGCCGGCATCCGCAAGCTGCTGGGCATCGCGCCCGGGCAGCCCGTGCCGGCCGATCAGGTCGAATGCGTGAAGATGGGCACCACGGTGGCCACCAACGCGCTGCTGGAACGCAAGGGCGAACGCACCTTGCTGGTGACCACGCGGGGCTTCCGCGACGGCCTGCGCATCGCCTACCAGAACCGTCCGCGGCTGTTCGACCGCAACGTGGTGCTGCCTGAGATGCTGTACGAGTCGGTCTTCGAGGCCGACGAGCGCGTGGCGGCCGACGGCGAGGTGATCCGCGAGCTGGACGAAGCCGGCCTGCGCGCCGGCATGCAGGCCGCCTACGATTCGGGCATCCGCGCCGTGGCGATCGTCTTCATGCACGCGTGGCATGCGCCCGACCACGAGGCGCGCGCCGCCCGCATCGCGCGGGATATCGGCTTTCCGCAGGTATCGGCCTCGCACGAGGTCAGCCCGCTGATCAAGTTCGTGTCGCGCGGCGACACCACGGTGGTGGACGCCTACCTGTCGCCCATCCTCAAGCGCTACGTGGACCAGGTGGCCGGCGAGCTGCCGGGCATCCGCCTGATGTTCATGCAATCCAGCGGCGGCCTGACCGACGCGCACCGCTTCCGCGGCAAGGACGCCATCCTGTCCGGGCCCGCCGGCGGCATCGTCGGCATGGTGCGCACCAGCGAGACCGCGGGCTTTCCCAAGGTGATCGGCTTCGACATGGGCGGCACCTCAACCGACGTGTCGCACTATGCCGGCGAGTTCGAGCGCGAGTTCGAAACCCAGGTGGCCGGCGTGCGCATGCGCGCGCCCATGATGAGCATCCATACGGTCGCCGCGGGCGGCGGCTCTATCCTGCATTTCGACGGGGCCCGGCTGCGGGTGGGCCCGGATTCGGCGGGCGCCAACCCCGGGCCGGCGTGCTACCGCCGTGGCGGCCCCCTGGCCGTGACGGACTGCAACGTCCTGCTGGGCAAGATCCAGCCCGACTTCTTCCCCAAGGTGTTCGGCCCGGACGCCAATGAGCCGCTGGACCGCGACGCGGTCGTCCAGCGCTTTGAAGCCATGGCCGCCGAGGTGCGCGCCGCCACCGGCCGCGACATGACGCCCGAGCAGCTCGCCGAAGGCTTTCTCGAAATCGCGGTGGGCAACATGGCCGAGGCCATCAAGCGTATCTCGGTGCAGCGCGGCCATGACGTGACCGAGTACGCGCTGACGGTGTTCGGCGGCGCCGGCGGCCAGCATGCCTGCCTGGTGGCGGACGCGCTCGGCATGACCACGGTGTTCGCGCATCCGCTGGGCGGCGTGCTGTCGGCCTACGGCATGGGCCTGGCCGACCAGACCGACATGCGCCAGAAGACCGTGGAGAAGGTTCTGGACGCCGAGCTGATGCAGGCGCTCAAGGCCGAGCTGGACGAACTGGCCGGCCAGGCGGTCGGCGAATTGCGCCGCCAGCACGTGCCCGAGAACGACATCGGCGTCCAGCGACGCCTGCACCTGAAGTACCGCGGCACCGATACGGCGCTGGAAGTGGCCTATACGGACCTGGACCGGGTGCGCGAGGACTTCGAGGCGGCCTACCGCCAGCGCTACTCCTTCCTGATGCCCAACCGCGAACTGGTGGTGGAAACCATTTCGGTCGAGGCCACCGGCGGCGGCGAGCGCGTGGGCGAAGCGCCCGCGTCCCGCGTGCGCCAAGGCGCGCTGACGGCGCGCCGCGACGTGCGCATGTACAGCGGCGGCGCCTGGCGCGACACGCCCCTGTACGTGCGCGAGGACATGGCGGGCGGCGACGTGGTGGCGGGGCCCGCCATCATTTCCGAGCCCAACCAGACCACGGTGGTCGAGGCCGGCTGGCAGGCCGAGCTGACGCAGCAGGACCACTTCGTGATCCGCCGCGTCGAAGCGCGTCCGGAGCGCCGCGCCATCGGCACCCAGGCCGATCCGGTCATGCTGGAGGTCTTCAACAACCTCTTCATGTCGATCGCCGAGCAGATGGGCTACCGCCTGCAGAACACCGCCTATTCGGTGAACATCAAGGAACGCCTGGACTTCTCCTGCGCGATCTTCGATGCCCAGGCCCGCCTGATCGCCAACGCGCCGCACATGCCGGTGCACCTGGGCTCCATGGGCGAGTCGGTGCGCACCGTCATGAATGCGAACGCCGGCCGCATGACGCCCGGCGACGCCTACGTGGTGAACGATCCCTATCACGGCGGCACGCACCTGCCCGACGTAACCGTCATCACCCCGGTGTTCGGCCGCGACGGACGCGAGATCCTGTTCTACGTGGGGTCGCGCGGCCACCATGCCGACATCGGCGGCACCACGCCCGGCTCCATGCCGCCCGATTCCAAGACGGTGGAAGACGAAGGCGTGCTCTTCACGAACTTCCAGCTCGTGAAGAACGGCGAATTCCGCGAGCAGGCCGTGCGCGACATCCTGGGCTCGGGCCGCTGGCCGGCGCGCAATCCGGACCAGAACATCGCCGACATGCACGCGCAGATCGCCGCCAACGAGAAAGGCGTGCAGGAACTGCTGCGCATGTGCGACCACTTCGGCCTGGACGTGGTCCGCGCCTACATGGGCCACGTGCAGGACAATGCCGAGGAAGCGGTGCGCCGCGTGATTTCGGTGCTGAAGGACGGCAGCTACGAGTACCCGCTGGACAATGGCGCCGTGATCCGCGTGGCGGTGCGGGTGGACAGCCAGGCGCGCAGCGCCGTGGTGGACTTCACCGGCACCTCCGAGCAGCTGGACAACAACTTCAACGCGCCCGGGGCCATCGCCGTGGCGGCCGTGCTGTACGTGTTCCGCACGCTGGTCAACGACGACATCCCGCTGAACGACGGCTGCCTCGTGCCATTGTCCATCATCCTGCCGGAAGGCTCGATGCTGCGCCCGAACCCGCCGGCCTCGGTGGTGGCGGGCAACGTGGAAACGTCCATGTGCATCGTCAACGCGCTGTACGGCGCGCTGGGCGTGCTGGCCGCGAGCCAGGGCACGATGAACAACTTCACGTTCGGCAACGCGCGCCACCAGTACTACGAGACCATCTCGGGCGGCACCGGCGCGGGTCCGGTGCGCATCGACGCCGCGGGGCCGCGGGACGAAGGCTTCGCCGGCACCTCGGTGGTGCAGGCGCACATGACCAACTCGCGCCTCACGGATCCGGAAGTGCTGGAATTCCGCTTTCCGGTGCGCCTGGAGTCCTACGAGATCCGCAAGGGCTCGGGCGGGGCGGGGCGCTATCCGGGCGGCGAGGGCGGCGTGCGCCGCGTGCGCTTCCTGGAGGACATGACCGCCGCCATCCTGTCGAACAACCGCCGCTACGCGCCGTTCGGCCTGGCGGGCGGGCAGCCCGGCGCCATGGGCCGCAACTCGGTCGAGCGCGCCGACGGCACCGTCGAGGAACTGGGCCCGCAGGACAGCGCGCAGCTGCGGCCCGGCGACGTGTTCGTGATCGAAACGCCGGGAGGGGGCGGGTACGGGCTGTAGGATGGGTGGAGCGCGAGATGACTCGCGCAAAAACCCAATCCTCCAGCGCGCGAAACCCATGCTGCCGCAATCGATTGTTTTCCTGCCGATGCGGGGCATGGTTTGCTCATGGCCGCTTGGGGAATCTCTCAAGGCTTCATGCACTGTCTGCTCACAGCCGCATGGGTTACGCGCGTTCAGCGCTGGGGTTCTTGCTTAAGGACTCTCGCGCTCCACCCATCCTACGCGTCGTCCGGATCAGACATCACGACGTGTTCGTGATCGAAACGCCGGGACGGGGCGGGCACGGGCTGTAGGATGGGTGGAGCGCGAGATGACTCGCGCAAAAACTCAATCGCCCAGCGCGCGAAACCCATGCTGCCGCAATCGATTGTTTTCCGGCCGATGCGGGGCATGTCTGCTCACGGCCGCTTGGGGAATCTGCTCACGGCTTCATGCACTGTCTGCACACAGCCGCATGGGTTACGCGCGTTCAGCGCTGGGGTTCTTGCTTAAGAACTCTCGCGCTCCACCCATCCTACGCGTCGTCCGGATCAGACATCACAACGTGTTCGTGATCGAAACGCCGGGACGGGGCGGGCACGGGCTGTAGGATGGGTGGAGCGCGAGATGACTCGCGCAAGAATCCAATTGCCCAGCGCGCGAAACCCATGCTGCCGCAATCGATTGTTTTCCGGCCGATGCGGGGCACAATCTGCTCACGGCCGCATGGGGAATCTGCTCAAGGATTCATGCACTGTCTGCTCACAGCCGCATGGGTTGCGCGCGTTCAGTGCTGGGGTTCTTGCTTAAGGACTCTCGCGCTCCACCCATCCTACGCGTCGTCCGGATCAGACATCACAACGTATTCGTGATCGAAACGCCGGGAGGGGGCGGGCACGGGCTGTAGGATGGGTGGAGCGCGAGATGGCTCGCGCAAAAACCCAATCGCCCAGCGCGCGAAACCCATGCTGCCGCAATCGATTGTTTTCCGGCCGATGCGGGGCATGGTCTGCTCATGGCCGCTTGGGGAATTTGCTCAAGGCTTCATGCACTGTCTGCTCACAGCCGCATGGGTTACGCGCGTTCAGCGCTGGGGTTCTTGCTTAAGAACTCTCGCGCTTCACCCATCCTACGGCTCGTCCGGGTCTGACATCACGTCCAGCGCGATCTCGGCCTTGTTCTTGCGGTCGTAGACGCGCAGCGTGACGTCGTCGCGGATCTCGAAGATCGCCGTGGCCAGGGTGTTCTCGTCGTCGGGATCGTCCGGCGAGGTGCGCAGGATGGGCAGGTCACCCTCGGTGTCGTGCAGGGCAGCCAGCAGGTCCGCGCTGCCGGTCCCGGCCGACCAGCTGTCCACGATTCTCTCGATGCGGTTTTGCCGCGCCCGCGACGAATCGGTCACGATCTGCGCCAGTCCGCGGGTCTCGGCGTGCACCATGTGGTTGGCGTGCCCGTAGCGAGTGCCGGTTTCGAGGATGGAGATGGCGCCCGGCGCGGTCTCGACGCTGAAGAGCCGGGGATCGCCCGCGGCCCCCAGCAGGTGATGGAAACCTCCCGAATGCGGCAGGTCGCGCAGCTGCGCGATGGCTTCGTCCAGCGTGGCGCAGTCCAGGCCCGCGCGCGCCAGGAACATGCGCGGCACGCCGGGGTGCCGCTGGCGCGTGCGCAGATTGTTGATGGTCTGGACCAGGCCGGCGCGGTTCGCGCCGAACGTGTGCCCGGGCAGCGAGCCGGGGTAGTAGAAGCTGAGATAGCCGGGCGCATCCTCCAGCGCCACGTCGACCAGGTGGCAGCGCCCGCGCAGGTAAGGATCGCCGTCTTCGTTGTGGGCGATCCAGCGCGCGCCGTCCGGCGTCTTCAGGGCGACCGAGGTGCACCCCTCGGCCGAGCTGTGCAGCAGGTCCCCGCGGCAGTTCCACAGCAGCACGTCTTCGAGCGGCAGGCGCAGGCCTTCGGCCAGGCCCTCCAGTTCTTCCCAGATGGCGGGCAATGCGGCGCGCGCCTGCTGCGCGAGCTCGCCCACGAAGGGGTGGCCGCGCCATGGCCGCAGGGCTTCCCAGGCGCCGCTTTGCTCCAGATAGGCGGACATGATGGGGCGGGCCAGCTTGCCCAGCGCCAGGCCCGTCTGACGGCGGTTTCCGGCGATGCGTACGTACTTGTAAGCCATGGGGTTTCTCCGGGTGTCTCGCGGATTGTAATTTTTCTAAGCGCTGCCGGGTGGGGACGGATGCGTTAAGATCGCCAGTAAGTTGCTCCGGTGACCCGGCGTAGCCCAGGAATCATGCCCTATGACAAACCCGGGGTGCCGATGCTCCCCATGAGGAGAGTTTCATGATCAAACGCAAAGTCGCCGCCGCGCTGGTCGGCCTGTCCGTGGCCATGTTCGGCGCTGCCTCCGGCGCCCATGCCCAGGGCAAGGAGTTGGTGGTCGCCACCGATACCGCTTTCGTTCCGTTCGAGTTCAAGCAGGGCAACACCTACACGGGCTTCGACGTCGATCTCTGGGCGGCCATCGCCAAGGAACTCAACCTCAAGTACAAGCTGCAGCCGATGGACTTCGCCGGCATCATCCCCGGCCTGCAGACCAAGAACATCGACGTGGCGCTGGCCGGCATCACGATCCGCGACGACCGCAAGAAGGTCATCGATTTCTCCGATCCCTATTACGAAAGCGGCCTGGCCATCCTGGTGGGCGAGAAGAACACCGACATCAAGGACGCCAAGTCCCTGTCCGGCAAGACGGTCGCGGTCAAGACCGGCACCGCCACGGTGGACTTCCTGAAGGCCCAGGTGCCGGACGCCAAGCTCAAGCTCTTCCCGAACATCGACAACGCCTACCTGGAACTGGCCACGGGCCGGGTGGACGCCGCCGTGCACGACACCCCCAACGTGCAGTACTACGCCAACACCGCCGGCAAGGGCCGCGTGAAGGTCGTGGGATCGGTCAAGAGCGGCGATTTCTACGGCATCGCCTTCCCCAAGGGCAGCGATCTGGTGCCCCAGGTGAACAAGGCGCTCGCCACGCTGAAGTCCAACGGCCAGTACGACGCCATCTACACGAAGTGGTTCGGCCAGAAACCCTGACCACGGGGCCCGCATCGTTTCCTGGGCGCCCGCGGACCGCGGGCGCCGGCCGTAGCCGGCCGCGAGGCCGGATCGTGGGGGGAATATCGTGGAGTTCGACTGGAATGTAATCAGGGACGCGTTACCCAATCTGCTTGAGGGGACGCTGATGACCATCAAGATCACTTTCTGGGGCCTGGTCGGCGGCTTCCTGCTGGGATCGTTATCGGGCGTGACGCGCGCCTACGGCCATCCCATTCTGTCTGGGATCGCGCAGGTCTACGTCGCGGTCATCCGCGGCACGCCGATAGTCGTGCAGGTGATGTTCATCTACTTCTCCTTGCCCTTGCTGGCAAACATCCGTGTGGATGCGGAATGGGCCGCCATCGCCACGCTCATCATCAATTCGGGCGCCTACATTTCCGAGATCGTGCGCGGCGCGCTGCTGTCGGTGCACAAGGGCCTGAAGGAAGCCGGGCAGGCCATGGGACTGCCGTTCCACAAGATCCTGTTCCACATCATCGGGCCGGTGGCGTTCCGACGCATGATTCCTCCGCTGGGCAACCAGTGCATCATCAGCCTCAAGGATTCCTCGCTCTTCATCGTGATCGGCGTGGCGGAACTGACCCGGCAGGGCCAGGAAATCATGGCGAGTAATTTCCGCGCGGTCGAGATCTGGTCGGCGGTGGCCGTGGTCTACCTGATCCTGACCGGCCTCATGGCGATGGGGCTGCACCTGGTGGAAAGGAGGATGCGCATATTATGAGCATGGTTGAATTTCACAACGTCACCAAGCGATTCGGCGAATCCACCGTGCTCGACGGGATTTCGCTGAACATCGACGCGGGCGAGGTCGTGGTGGTGGTCGGGCCGTCCGGCTCCGGCAAGTCCACCTTCCTGCGCTGCATCAACGTGCTCGAAACCATCAACGACGGCGACCTGCTGGTCGACGGCCTGAGCGTGAAGGGCGGGGCGGCCCAGGTGCGCGAGATCCGGCGCGAGGCCGGCATGGTGTTCCAGCAATTCAACCTGTTCCCGCAGATGACGGCGCTGGAAAACGTCATGTTCGGCCCGGTCCATACGCGCGGCCAGGGCCGCGCCGAAGCGCGCGCGCTGGCCGAGAGCCTGCTGGCCAAGGTGGGCCTGGCCGAGCGCATGAACCACTATCCGTCCGAGTTGTCCGGGGGCCAGCAGCAGCGCGTCGCCATTGCCCGGGCGCTGGCGATCAAGCCCAAGCTCATGCTGTTCGACGAGCCCACCTCGGCGCTGGATCCGGAACTGCGGCACGAAGTGCTGAAGGTCATGCGCGATCTGGCCGAGGAGGGCATGACCATGGTGGTCGTGACGCACGAGATGGAGTTCGCGCGCAAGGTGGGAAGCCGCCTGATCTTCATCGACGCGGGCAAGATCGCGCATGACGGCCCGCCGGGCGAGCTGCTGGGCAACCCGCCCAGCCAGCGCCTGAAGGATTTCCTCCAGCACGTGGCGTGAAGCGGGCGCGGCCCGTCTGCTCGTCAGCCCTTGACCCGGACGATCTTCTGCACCTGGGGCACGTGGCGGATGGCGCGGATGACCTGCGCCAGGTGCTTGCGGCTGTCTACCTGGATGGTCAGGTGCAGCGACACCGTGGAGACCGCGTCGTCGTGCATCGTGACGTGCATGATGTTGGCGTCCGCGGCCGTGACTTCCGCGGCCAGCCGCCCCAGCACGCCGCGCTCGTTGCGCGTGACGATGTCCAGGCGGGTGGCCAGGTGCTTGGCGGTGTGGGCGTCCCAGGCCACGTTGATCCAGCGTTCCGGCTCGCGCAGGCGCTGGCGCATGGCGACCGGGCAATCGGCCGTATGCACCACCAGCCCGTGGCCCATGCGCATGCCGGCGATGATGGGGTCGCCCGGCAAGGGGCCGCAGCAAGGCGCGAGCTGCACGGCCTGGCCTTCGTTGCCCTGGATCAGGATGGGGGCGCTGCGCGCCGAGGTCAGTTCGTCCACGGCCGCGGCCGTGGTGGCGACCAGCTGGTGCTCGGGGGCGAAGCGGCGGGCCACGACGGCCGCCAGGCGCTTGCCCAGCCCGATATCGGCCAGGATTTCTTCGCGCGAGCTGGCGCCGGTGCTGCGCGCCAGTTTCTGCCAGGCCGGATCGTCGGTGGCGGGCAGGGGCATGTGCAGTTCCTGCATGGCCTGGGCCAGCAGGCGCTCGCCGAAGGCCACCGATTCCTCGTACTTGACCGTGCGCAGGTAGTGGCGGATCTCGGAGCGGGCGCGGCCCGTGCGCACATAGTTGAGCCACTGCGCGTTGGGACGGGACGCGGGGGAGGTGACGATTTCCACCGTGTCCCCGCTGTTGAGTTCGGTGCGCAGCGGCACGAACTCGCCGTTGACCTTGGCCGCCACCGCCTGGTTGCCGATGTCGGTGTGGATCGCGTAGGCGAAGTCCACCGGCGTGGCGCCGCGGGGCAGCGAGATGATCTTGCCGCGCGGCGTGAACACGTAGACCGCGTCGGGGAAGAGGTCGACCTTGACGTGCTCCAGGAACTCGCCGGAATCGCCGGTCTGGCTCTGGATGTCCAGCAGCGATTGCAGCCACTGGTGCGTGCGCTTCTGCAGGTCGTTCAGCGTGAGGTCCGCGCCCTTGTAGAGCCAGTGCGAGGCCACGCCTTCTTCCGCCACGTGATGCATGTCGCGCGTGCGGAACTGGAATTCCACCGGCGTGCCGTAGGGGCCCACCAGGGTGGTGTGCAGGGACTGGTAGCCGTTCACCTTGGGAATGGCGATGTAGTCCTTGAACTTGCCGGGAACCGGCCGGTACAGCTGATGCAGCGTGCCCAGGGCCAGATAGCATTCCGGCAGCGTGTGCACGATGACGCGAAAGCCGTAGATGTCGAGCACGTCGGAGAACGACTTCTTCTGGTCGACCATCTTGCGATAAATGCCGAACAGCGTCTTCTCGCGGCCGGTGACCTCGGCCTCGATGCCGGCGGCCGGCAGCGCGGCGCGCACCGAATCGGCGATCTTGGTGATGACTTCGCGGCGGTTGCCGCGCGCGGCCAGCACGGCCTTGTACAGCACCTGGTAGCGGTTCGGGTACATGGCCGCGAAGCACAGGTCCTGCAGTTCGCGGAACAGCAGGTTCAGGCCCAGGCGGTGCGCGATGGGCGCGTAGATTTCCAGGGTTTCGCGCGCGATGCGCCGGCGCTTTTCCGGATTGACCGCGTCCAGCGTGCGCATATTGTGCAGGCGGTCGGCCAGCTTGATGAGGATGACGCGCACGTCGCGCGCCATCGCCAGCAGCATCTTGCGGAAGCTCTCGGCCTGTTGCTCGGCCTTGGTGGCGAAGTCCAGGCGATCCAGCTTGGAGAGGCCATCGACCAGTTCCGCCACTTCGGGGCCGAATTTCTCGGCCAGCTCGTGCTTGGCGATGCCCTGGTCTTCCATGACGTCGTGCAGCAGCGCGGCGGACAGGGCGTTGACGTCGAGTTTCCAGCCGGCGCAGATTTCCGTGACGGCGATGGGATGCGAGATATAGGGCGAGCCGCTGGCGCGGAACTGGCCCAGGTGCGCCTGGTCGGCGAAGCGATAGGCTTCGCGAACGCGTTCTACGTCTTTTTTATCGAGATAGCTGCCGATGATTTCGGTCAGCGGCGCCAGCGAAGCGACCGGAGAGGCGGTCGCCTCCGCCGCTTCCTGAGCGGCGACGGACGGCGGCGCGGGGGGATTTTTGTCTTTCTTGCCGGTGCGGCGCCCGAGGCGGGAGCCGGCACGCAGTGCGGCAAGCAGACCAGATGAAGCGTACTTCAGCCCGGGAAAAGCCATGCTTGCCGCCCCCGGAGATGATCAGGTGGGAACTTTACGCAGCATTTCCACGCCGGTGAGGCCGCCCGCGATTTCGCGCAGGGCAGTGACCGTGGGCTTGTCTTTGCTGTCCAGGCGCGGGGCATGGCCTTGCGCCAGCTCGCGGGCGCGGTAGGTTGCGGCCAGCGTGAGCTTGAAACGATTGGGGATTTGGTTCAGACAGTCTTCGACGGTAATGCGAGCCATTAGGACACCTGGTGCTGATGGAGGATAGGGAGAATGCGTTCGGCTCAGTGCTCGGCCGGGATGCCGAGTTGCGAGAACAACTGGCTGTGGCGGGCGGCCTGAGACGAAAAGCGCAGCCGCGCGGCGCTGACGATTTGAGTCAGTTCCGATAAGGCTACGCTAAATTCTTGATTAATAATAACATATTCGCATTCAGGCGCGTGGGCGATTTCGCCGCCCGCGGCCATCAGCCGGCGGGCGATGACTTGCGGCTCGTCCTGGCCGCGCGCCTTCAGCCGGCTTTCGAGTTCCTCGATGGAGGGCGGCAGCACGAACACGCCGATCGCGCTCGGGAAACGCTGCTTCACCTGGCGCGCGCCTTGCCAGTCGATCTCCAGCAGCACGTCGCGCCCGGCACGGGTGGCTTCGTCGATGCGGTCGCGGGGCGTGCCGTAGAAATTGCCATGCACCTCGGCCCATTCCAGCAGGTTCTGCCCTTCGCGCAGGAGCTTGAACTCCTCGGTGGAGACGAAGCGGTATTCGCGGCCGTCTTCCTCGCCGGGGCGCGGCGCGCGGGTGGTGCAGGAAATGGAGAGCAGGATGGAGGGGTCTTGCTGCAGCAAGGCCTTGACCAGGCTGGACTTTCCGGCGCCGCTGGGCGCGACGACCATGAAGACGTTTCCGGGATTGGCGTGCATGAATTGTGATCGGGGCGTAATGCTAAGAGTGAGAGGATAGCAAATCGCGCGGCCCGGCAGGGGAAAACCCCGACGGGCCGCGCGGCGCCCGCGGCCCGCTCAGCCGCCGGTCCGGGCCGCGGCCGCGTTCAGCTTGCCGCCCGCGGGCGGCGCGCCGCTGCCCAGCAGGTGCCCGTTGACCTCGACGCCGTAGAGCGAATCGTCGGAATCGTGGTACTTGGCGCGGGTCGCGGCCACCGACTCGGTGTAGCGCGGATCCTGCGGACGTTCATGCGCGTTCATGAAATAGGCCACGTCCCAGGCCTCCTGGTCGCTCAGCATGCCCGCCTGGCTCAGCGGCATGTTGGCCTTGATGAAGCCGGCCGCGTTGCCGATCTGGTGCATGCCCGCGCCCCAGTTGAAGGAGTCCGGGCCCCACAGGGCCGGGAACACCCAGTGCTTGCCATTCTTCTGGCCCTGGCCTTCGGCCCCGTGGCAGACCGCGCAATATTGCGCGTAGACCTCGCTGCCGCGCAGATAGTCGGCCTTGGCCGTGGGCGGGGGCAGCTTGCGGTAGCCCTGGCCCTCCAGCACCACGCCCGTGGGCGCCTTGCTCGCCAGCCAGAACATATAGGTCTGCAGGGCGGTGAGGGTGGGGTCGTCCGCGGGCGGGGCCTTGCCGTTCATGCTGAACCGGAAGCAGCCCTGCAGGCGTTCGGCCAGCGTATTCACGTGGCCGTTCTTGGCGCGATAGGCGGGATACAGCACGTAGGCGGCCCACATGGGCGCCGAATCGGGGCGCCGGCCGGCGTCCAGGTGGCAACTGGCGCAGGTCAGGTCGTTGCCGACGAACTCGCCGGCCTTTTGAGGCGTGTGCAGGAAAATCTGCTCGCCCTCGCGCACGGTCTTGCCGAAGTCGTTGTCGGGCAGCGAGGCGGCCGAGGGCGGGCTGAAGGCGGGGCGCGGCTCGGCGGCCGACAGCGAGGCGGATGCGGCCAGGCCGACGGCGGCGGCCAGGAGGCGCAGACTGAGGGCGTTCATGGCTTGGCTCCCGCGGAAGCGCCGGTTTGCCCGGCAGGGATGGCGGCCGTGGGCAGGCCGGCATAGTAGGCGGACACGGCGTCGATCTCCTGCTCGGAAAGGCGGGTGGCGACGGCCGGCATCAAGCCCAGCGGGCCTGGCGGGCGCTGGCCCTGGCGCCAGGCGCGCAACTGCCCTGCGATGTAGGCTGCCGGCTGCCCGGCCAGGGCGGGGAAGTTCTCGCCGACGCCGATGCCGCCGGGGCCGTGGCACTGGTTGCAGGCCGGTACGTTCTTGTCCCAGGCGCCGCGGGTGGCGAGCCAGGCGCCCGTGTCGGCGGGCTTGGCAAGCTGCATGGCGGTGGCGGCGAGCCGGTCGGTATCCAGCGGGGAGGGAAGTCCGGCGTAGTAGCGCGCCACGGCCTGGCGCTGGGCGGGATCCAGGGCCTTGGCGGTGGCGGCCATCACGGGGCTGACGCGCGAGCCGTTGGCCATGGCGTTCAGCTGTTCTTCCAGGTAGGCCCCGCCCAGTCCCGCCAATTGCGGGAAGCCGGCGGCGGGGTTGCCCTCGCCGCGCGCGCCGTGACAGGTGATACAGGCGGGCGCGCCGTTCGCGCCTTGGGCGCTGATCTGCTTGCCGTCGGGCGCGCCCTGGGCGGCGGCGGAAGCCGCGTACAGCGCGCCTAGGGCGAGCGCGCCGGATAGGGACCGTGGGGTCATGGAACCTGCTCCGTAGAAATTATTGGATTTCTGGTAATAAGCTAATTTCCGGAAATTATATAAATACTTGTGACCGATCAACACTAAAGCGAAATTTTTGCTTGCGTGTTTCGCACGGAAAGTGTGTCCGCGCTGGAACCTTCGCTTGCAGCATCGGCCAGGCGATTCGGGTAGCATCTCGCGGATCGATAACAAGGAGAATCCGATGCAGACGAACGAGATCGAACCCCCGCGCGTTGCGCTGGTCACCGGCGCCGGCACCGGCATAGGCCGCGCGGTGGCGCTGGAATTCCTGGCGCAGGGCTATCGGGTCGTGTTGGCCGGCCGCCGGCGCGATCCGCTCGAAGCGACCCGCACGGCGGCGGGCGAGGACGGCGTGCGGGCGCTGGTGGTGCCCACCGACGTATCGGATGAGCAGGCGGTGCGGGAATTGTTCGACGTTACCCAGCGCGAATACGGCCGGCTGGACGTGCTGTTCAATAACGCGGGGCGGGGCGCGCCGGCAATGCCGATCGAAGAGCTGCCGGTCTCCGTCTGGCGCGAAGTGGTCGACACCAACCTGACCGGCATGTTCCTGTGCGCGCAGGCCGCGATCCGCGTGATGAAAGCGCAGAATCCGCGCGGCGGCCGCATCATCAACAACGGCTCGATCTCGGCCCATGCGCCGCGGCCGTTCTCCATCGCCTACACCGCCACCAAGCACGCGGTGACGGGGCTGACCAAGTCGATTTCCCTGGATTGCCGGCCCTACAACATCGCCTGCGGCCAGATCGACATTGGCAACGCGGCCACCGACATGACCGAGCGCATGGCGGCGGGCATCCTGCAGGCCGACGGCAGCACGAAGGTGGAGCCTCGCATGGACGTGGCGCACGTGGCGCAGGCGGTCGCGGCGATGGCGCGCCTGCCGCTGGAGGCCAACGTGCAGTTCATGACCATCATGGCCACCAATATGCCCTTCGTCGGGCGGGGCTGAAAACGCCTGCGGCCCGCGGCGGCCCGTCCGTCATGGACGAGCCGCGGCAGGCTGCGATGCCCTCTCCGGGCAGCGCGCGACGCGCCGCCCCGACCGCCCGGTCAGTTGGGAGAGGCCTGGGCCAGCATCTGGCCCGGTTGCATATCCAGGTAGCGGCGGGCGCCCACGTAGCGCTTGGCCCAATAGGAATTCTGCATTTCATCCACGCGGACCTTCGTGCCGCGGCGCGGCGCATGGACGAATTTGTTCTGGCCGATATAGATGCCCACGTGCGAGGTCACGCCGCGGCCGCGGGTGGCGAAGAACACCAGGTCGCCGGGACGCAGTTCCTTCTTGTTGTCGACGGAGGCGCCGGCGGTGCGCTGCGCGCGGGCGGTGCGGGGGAGTTCCAGTCCGGCGATCTTGCGGAAGACATACAGGACCAGGCCGCTGCAATCGAAGCCCTCGGCGTCGTCGCCGCCCCAGCTGTAGGGGGTGCCGATCGCTTCCAGGCCCGCCTGGACCACGCGTTCGCGCAGGGTGGGGACCGTGGGCTCCTGCGCCAGGCGCAGGCCGTTGAGGGTGGGGCGTGCCTGCTCGGACTGGAGCGATGCCTGGGCGGCGTCGGGCATCCAGGAGAGGGTCAGCGCAAGAATGGGGGCAGACAGGAATACGGGAATGCGGAAATTGGCAGTTCGGGCTTTTCGCGTGGGCGGCGTCATTACGTCACTTCAGGAATCGGAGTGGGCGGCATGGCTTTGCCTGGACAGGCAAGCCGGCGGAAAGGGGCGTTTCCGGGACGCATGACCCCGGAATGCCATGACATTGTAATGGAATAATGTTTCATTACATTTGTAGTGCAATGCAGCATTCTTGTCCGCAGACGTTACCGGCGGGCCGGGCGCGGGGAGGGCGGGCGGCGCGGCCGGAGGGCGCCGGGAATATGACGCTTTTTCTTTCACGGGCTCGGGCATAATCGTCGGAATCGGCCCCTGCGGCCCGCCAAGCCGCGAGCGGCCGCTGAAACACATAAGAAAGCGGAGTAAAGCTCGATGATGAACGCAGTACACCCGTTGTCCTCCATGAACCGGCCCGACCCCTTGCCCTTCGAGCCTTTCCAGGACGCCGTGTCGGCGGTGGATCGGCTGATCGAAATCTATGCGCGCAATACCGCTTTCCTGCGCGCCGCCTTCCGCGACGTCCTGAAGGGCGCCACCAACGGGCGCGAGCGGGCCCGCGCCTATTACCCGGCCATCCGCATCGTCGTGGAAACCTACGACCCGATCGATACGCGGCTGTCCTACGGCCACGTGGCCGAGCCCGGCATCTACCAGACCACGATCACGCAGCCGGCGCTATTTCGCGACTATCTGATCGAACAGGTGGGGCAGCTGCTGCAGAACCACCGGGTCGCGGTGGAGGTGGGCGAGTCCGATTCGCCCATTCCCCTGCATTTCGCCTTTCCCGAGGGCGCCTACGTCGAGGGCGAGCACCTGGAGGCGCTCAAGCGCCCCTTGCGCGACCTGTTCGACGTGCCGGACCTGGCGGTGACCGACGACGCCATCGTCAACGGCTCGTGGCGCGGCAAGGAGGGCGAACCCAAGCCGCTGGCGCCGTTCACCGCCCAACGCGTGGATTACTCGCTGCACCGGCTGCAGCACTACACCTCGACCGCCCCGGCGCATTTCCAGAACTTCGTCCTGTTCACCAACTACCAGTTCTACGTCGACGAGTTCTGCGCGCGCGCCCGCGCGCTCATGGCCAGCGGCAACGAAGACTATGACATGCTGGTGGAGCCGGGCAACCGGATCACCCGGCGCGGCGAAAGCGGCCCCGGCGACGAGGACCAGGCGATCCGCCTGCCGCAGATGCCGGCCTACCACCTGGTGCGGGGCGACCATTCCGGCATCACCCTGGTGAACATCGGCGTGGGCCCGTCCAACGCCAAGACCATCACCGACCACATCGCCGTGCTGCGCCCGCATGCCTGGCTGATGCTGGGCCATTGCGCCGGCCTGCGCGATTCCCAGCGGCTGGGCGACTACGTGCTGGCGCACGGATACGTGCGCGAAGACCACGTGCTGGACGACGACCTGCCCACCTGGGTACCGGTGCCCGCGCTGGCCGAAGTGCAGGTGGCGCTTGAGCAGGCGGTGGAAGAGGTGGCCGGGCTGTCGGGCTGGGACCTGAAGCGCATCATGCGCACCGGCACGGTCGCCACCATCGACAACCGCAACTGGGAACTGCGCGACCACCTGGAGCTGGTGGAGCGCTTTGCGCAATCCCGGGCGATCGCGCTGGACATGGAATCCGCCACCATCGCGGCCAACGGATTCCGGTTCCGGGTGCCCTACGGCACGCTGCTGTGCGTGTCCGACAAGCCGCTGCACGGCGAACTGAAGCTGCCCGGCATGGCCAGCGCGTTCTACCGCCGCCAGGTGAACCAGCACCTGGAAATCGGCATCCGGGCGCTGGAGCGCCTGCGCGACATGCCGCCGGAACGGCTGCACTCGCGCAAGCTGCGGACCTTCATGGAAACGGCCTTCCAGTAGGCGGGCCGTGGGCGGGCGGGACGGGCGCTTGATCCGTCCCCCGCCACACCCGATTTCTCCTGTCGGGGCCTCTTGCGCTATTCTCGCCGGTTGCTTGGAAATCCCGAGGCATCCGGCGCGCCCCGCGCCCGTGCCTTCATGACCTGAAGGAATGCATTTTGGCACCATCGGAACACGATGAACGCCGCGCCGGCGGCGCGGGCGCGGCGCAGGCCGACCGGCCCTCCGAACTGCGCCGCTCCCTGTCCGCGCGGCACCTGACGATGATCGCGGTGGGCGGATCCATCGGCACCGGGCTGTTCGTGGCCTCGGGCGCGACCATCGCAAAGGCCGGCCCGGGCGGCGCGCTGCTGGGCTACGTGCTGATCGGGATCATGGTCTATTTCCTGATGACCAGCCTGGGCGAGCTCGCCGCCGCCATGCCGGTATCGGGCTCCTTTTCCACTTATGGCGCCCGCTATGTCGAAGACGGCTTCGGCTTCGCGCTGGGGTGGAACTATTGGTACAACTGGGCGGTGACGGTGGCGGTGGACCTGGTGGCCGCCCAGCTCGTCATGGCGTACTGGTTTCCCGACGTGCCGGGCTTCTATTGGAGCGCCTTGTTCCTGGCGCTGACTTTCGGGCTGAACGCGATGTCGGCCCGCGGCTTCGGCGAGGCGGAATTCTGGTTCGCCCTGATCAAGGTGGTGGCGGTGCTGGGCTTCGTCGCCATGGGCGTGATGATGCTATTGGGCATCATCCGCGGCGGGGAGACGGGCGGCCTGGCCAACTGGACCGTGGGCGACGCGCCGTTCGCCGGCGGCTTCGCCGCGCTGATCGGCGTGGCCATGGTGGTGGGCTTTTCCTTCCAGGGCACGGAACTCATCGGCATCGCCGCGGGCGAATCCAAGGACCCGGCCCGCAACCTGCCGCGCGCGGTGCGCCAGGTGTTCTGGCGCATCCTGCTGTTCTACGTGATGGCGATCCTCGTGATCGGCCTGCTCATTCCCTATACCGACCCGCACCTGCTGCGCAACGAGGTCGAGGACATCAGCGTCAGCCCGTTCGCCCTGATCTTCGAGCGCGCCGGCCTGCTGGGGGCCGCTTCCGTGATGAACGCGGTGGTGCTGACTTCGGTGCTGTCCGCCGGCAACTCCGGCATGTACGCGGCCACGCGCATGCTTTACAGCCTGGCCCGCGACGGCAAGGCGCCGCGGATCTTCGGCCGCATCTCGCGCAACGGCGTGCCGCTGTGGGCGCTGCTGGCCACCACGGCCGTCGCCGCGCTGTGTTTCTTCACCTTCATTTTCAGCCCGAACGCCGTCTATATCTGGCTGCTCAATACTTCCGGGATGACGGGCTTCATCGCCTGGCTGGGCATCGCGATCAGCCATTACCGGTTCCGCCGCGGCTACGTGAAGCAGGGCCACAACCTGGCCGATCTGCCCTATGTGTCGCCGTTCTTCCCGTTCGGCCCGATCTTCGCCTTCGTGCTGTGCCTGATCATCACCCTGGGCCAGAACTACCAGGCCTTCCTGCAGGACAGGATCGACTGGGGCGGCGTGGTGGCGACCTACATCGGCATTCCGCTGTTCCTGCTGATCTGGGCGGGCTACCGGCTGGCGCGCGGCTCGCGCTTCGTCAGCTACCGCGACATGCGCTTCCCCGACGCCCGGGCGCGCAGCCTGTACCTGGATTCGGCGCTGCGCGGGGATCCGGCCGCGGCAACGGAGTAGGACGGGCGTAGCGCGAGACAGGGGCTGGAAGAAGGCGCCCCTCTCAGCGCGCGCAGCCCATCGCGGGATCCAGGCGCGATCCTGCCGGCCGTGCCGAACAGCCGGCCCGAATGCAGCGGAATGCCGACTGCGATTGATGCTGCACGGACAGCCAGCCCGCAGGCAGCGCCACGGCCGCCGCCAGCAGCAGCGCGCCGATCGACAACGCCATGCCGCGCCGGCGGCGGGACGCCTGGCTACCCTTTGCAAGCGCGTGTTGCGCCGCTTGCGCATACAAAGGCGTACAGGTTGCATTGAGTACCTTAGTTCTCTTCCCGGGAAGATCGCTCCAAATTCCGCGGTTGCTCACGCGCCTGCTCCTGGGGCAGGCCAACTTGGGCCGTCACCTCCTCGTCGATCTTGCGTGGACGATGCTCCTGCCCTCCCTGTGAGCGGCCCTTGGCATGGGTAATGGCTTCCTGCAAGCCTCGTTTGATGCTGTTGAATGCGATGCCCATAATTTCGCTCACTCTTTGCTTCAAACTTCCCAGGGGTTGATGACATCCAGGCCCGGATGTTGGAAATCCCGTTCGTTGCGCGTGACCAGTGTCAGTCCGTGCGCGAGCGCCGTGGCCGCCAGCAAACTGTCGATGGCCGGCAACGCGCGCCCTGCTTGAGCCACCAAACGTCCCCAGCAATCCGCGACGGGTTCGTCGATGGCTAGCACGCGACCGCTGAAGAACCGGGGAAGCTCAACTTCCAGCCAGTCCAGATAACTGCGTTTTCGTTCGCCCTCCGGCATCAGTTCGATGCCTTTGCGAAGCTCGCCCATCGTCAGTGCGGATAGGAATAGTGTTGTGGCGGGGCGCTGCTCCAACCACCTGACCACGTTGCCGTCCGGTTGCTTTCGACGCAACTCCGACAGGACATTGGTATCCACGAGATAGCTCAAAGTCCTTCCTCGCGCGTCGGGCTGTCGTCACGGGGAAAGGCGAGGTCTTCATCTCCGGCCAGTGGAGAGCGGCGCATGAAGGCGACCAGAGATTCTCCCGTGCCTGAAAGTTTGTCGAAGTCCGCCCGAGAGAGCACGACAGCCACAGAACGGCCGTGCACGGTGATTTCCTGTGGACCTTGGGTTCCGGCCGCTTTGACGACTTCGGACAAGCGGGATTTGGCTTCTTGCATTTGCCAGACGTGCATGTTGCCTCTCCTTATTCTGACTAGAATAGTCAGATTTTACGAGGCGGTCTTGGTGGTGGCAATCGGGAATGCATGCCGTTCTTTGTTTGCTGTGTTTTTATACAGTAAAACATCTGGGTGAAAAACGACATCGAGCGGGAATGACTGAGCATGATGGACATCCAGACGTTCGCCAACCCAGCGGAAGTTCGGGCGCTTCCGAACTTCGTAGAGAACAACCCGCTCACGAGGGGAAGCGGCTCTTAGCGCTGGAGGCTTCCTTATTCGACAATGAGCTTCTGCTTTTGTGTTACCTGGTTCAGGAACCGGCCGAGCGGGATGCAATTATGGTGAAGCTGATGAACGACGCAGGCTTGGCCGGGGGACGAAAAAAAGCAAGAGCTTGGTTTTTCGAGAAGGCTCAGGCACTTGCGGCGGCGCTTGGCGTGGATAAGATTGAGCGCTATTGACGGAATAGTTCGACCTACGCTGTGAGTCTGGAGATGCCCTGACAGTTCGCAGCCCGTCACTCAATATTCTGCGCCTGAGCATTGATTGATAAATAAAAAACAATAAAAATCAATTGGTTATATGTAGTTGTTAGCCTGTTTCGCAATTGTACCCACCAATGTACTCACCGTTTGAGTTGGGGCTTTAGTTGTCAGACCTGTTTTTAGCATACATAGGCTCACTTGCTTGGCGCTATTTTTAGCTCTATATTTGTCTCTGATTTAACAGGAGGTATCTATGGACACCATCTACGCCGACTATTCGGTCAGCATGTCCGAGTTCAAAAAGAATCCCGCTCAGGTCTTGCGCACGGCGGGTGAGAAGCCCGTGGCGGTACTCAACCACAACCGCCCGGCATTCTACATGGTCACCCCCAAGCTCTTCGAAGCGCTGGTCGAGGAGCTGTCCGATCGTGACTTGGTGGAGCTGGCCCGTCAGCGCCTGGAGAACAAGGACGGTGCGGTCGAGGTGGACATTGACAGTCTCTGATGCCTCCCCGGCGCCGGCGCGCTACCGTCTCAAGTTCTTGCCCGAGGCACTGGCCGAGTGGAATGCGTTGGATGGCAGCGTCAAGACAGTCCTTAAAAAGTTGCTGTTGAAACGCCTGGAGCAGCCACGAACGCCAGGCGCTGAACTGCGCGGTGACTTGCGCGATTGCTACAAGATCAAGCTGCTTAGACAGGGGTACCGGTTGGTTTATCAGGTTGAGGATGACGTTCTGGTCGTCCTCGTGTTGGCGGTGTCCAAGCGCGAAGACATGGAGGTCTACCGGGCAGCGGTTGATCGCTTGCTTTCGGGCTAGCAGACGACAGAAGTACATGGCAGGCGATTGATGTCAGGACAACGATTGACTGAGTCACCGTCACCCAGCCAGGCAGGCATTTGTGCCAACAAATATACCAACACGGCTGAGTGTCCGCGTCATCTAGTCAAATTTCTCGCGGATCTCGGACTCTAGTCGTCGGTACTCTTTGTTGATCAAATCTGACAACACTTCGTTGATCTGGCAGCGATTGTAACGCGCCAAAAGAGCCAAACGTTCTTTTACCTTAACGTCAACGTAGCTGTTGATGGCTTTCTTCTCCTTTTGATCTTGCCGCCTTTGACGTTCCCTCCATGCTCTACCCATATTTTTCAGGAGGAGGGTTTTTTCTGCCTTATGGGCGGCCCAGCTCCGTAATACTCCGTAGATCGCTAGGAATTTTTCGGAATCGTTTATGGGGTAGAAAGACCACAGAGCAGGGATGCCAGCGCGGGCTTCCGATAGCTCTTTGCGGTGGTAGCTATCCAAATAGTTCCACGCCCATTCGCATTGCTCCCGTTCGGGTTTGGCTAGCCAGCTGAATGTTTTTACTTCGCGCAGCATCGACAACCAGCGATTTTTGAGGCTGCCCATAAAGGCCGATTTGCTGTAGGCCGAGCTTGGCTCGATGATCCAGACATCAAAATACAGCTTTATGCAGTTAAAGCGCTCCGAGTGGGATGAGGGCTTTGGGTGAAGAGAAAGCTGATGATAGAGAATCGCTTGGGGGTGTTCGTCGATCAATGGAATGTGGGTAAGCTGTCCATGGACGAAGTAATTCGTCGTGGTAGACAATACCCCCCAAATCGCGATGCACGCGTCTTGGTTCTCGTTCAACCATTCAAACTGCTCGTTGGGAATGATATTCCTATTCCCCGCTGATACAAGCCAATTGACTGCGCTCCATCGCGAAGCCAGGTTGGGATATGCCGTGAAGAGATGCTCTATCAGTGCAGACTTCAGCGTGCTTTTTTCGTTGGTGACTAGGGCGCTTATGACTGGAACGTTGGCTGCGCTATTGAGTATATGGGCGAAAAATTTGAGCGTGCGGAGATCATTGACTTCACGTATCAGGTCTTCCGGGTTCTTCTGTCGGTGGAGAGGATCGATATGAACGGTCATGTCTGAAAGAGCGCCAAAGTTTCGTTTTGAGTATGCCACTACGTGGCTGGATGTGTCCAACGTATGTTGCTTTGTAGCACGATATTTCATTGTTGTGACGCGCCTACGTGGCTTATGGGTCAGCTATCCGTCTCGCACACGTCGAGAAGCTGTGTGTAATTTTCCAGTATTTGAGGCGTTATGTAAGTAAGGCGGGGGCGTTCCGAGCAGCAGTATCTGGAGGCGGTTGTTGGCACGGCTCGTACACAGAGCACGGTAACGCAACGCTTACGCCAACCTGACCGATCGAGTTGAACCACTAATCTCGGAGTTGGCGTGACCACGCAGTACCCACTGTTCCCGTCTTTCCAGACCGGCCGTCCACAATGTTTCTTGGCTTTTCCGAACTCGGTCTATGTCGGTTTAGTAATAGAAGAAGAAAGAGACGTACCAGTCTGTAGGATGCAGAGGCAGCAAGCCTCTGTGTGAAGCTGAGTCAGTAAAAATATATACATCACCTCCCTCTGTATGAAATCAACCATACGGAGAATGTGATGAACACACCCTTTACATACAACCCCTACTACCAAGCACGGATCGTCGAGACAGTGGACAAGGCGCTCATACGCCATCCTCGCACGACAGCTATCCGGGTGGACTTGAGAATTCCTAATGCCTACTGGTCTACATTTCCTTCCGCACTGATCACGAGATTTTTCGAGTCATTAAAAGCGAAGGTAGCAGTTGACCTACGGAAAAAGGAACGTTCATGGCAAAAAAAATTAGCGTGTAAGGTGAGTTATGCGTGGGTCCGAGAGTTGGGGCCTATTAGCGGGAAGCTGCACTTTCATGTCCTTTTGATGCTGAACAAAGATATTTATTTTTCACTTGGCGATTTTCGAGAAGTGAGTGGCACGCTTGCCTCGTTGGTTCAGCAGGCTTGGTGCAGCGCCCTGAGTTTGCCGTACCCCGAGTATCGGCAGTTGGTGCATTTTCCCAGAGGCGGAGTGCTGCACATGGACAGTAATCATCCCGATTTTACGCAGCAGTGGCAGTTAGTTATGGGAAAGGCTGACTACCTGGCCAAGGAAGCCACCAAGCACTATGGGGATGGTCTGCGTTCCTTTGGGTGTAGTCGCTGAGTAGTAGTTTTTTATCGCAACAGGTCATGTTGTGGAAGAGATGTCGGTTGACCTCGATCGACATCGACTTCTGCCTTTTAACAAGACAGGAGAGCAACATGATCAACGCCGTCCCAACAAATGTACGTTCTGCAGTTTGCCCAAATGACGACTCTTTTCCTTTGATCCAGGATCAGTTCGTGGATATGGCGTTCATGACGGAATACACGGGGTTAACCGACAAATGGTTCTACAAGCTGATTCAAGACGGAAAGTTCCCCAGGCCGGTGAAATTCGGGCGTAGTTCTCGCTGGTTGAAAAGCGAGTTGGAGGCCTGGATACAGGAGCGTATCCAGGAGTCGCGGGCAGCATGAGCCGACATGATCGTGTGCAGCCGATTCACCCTTGCCTTAGGAAACGGCCTTATCCACACATTCCTTCCAGCGTTTTCGGAGACATGCGTTTTCTGCCTTAAGTCTTTGATACTGTAGGTAATGCTGATAGCTGTAATGCACCACTACAGCGAAGCCCACGGTGGCAAGCAGGTTCTTCATCATTGTGATTCTCCTTTATCGTCAGGGCGCTTGAATTGCTGGCGCTACCGAAACGTTAGACTGATGCTGCTTCTGTATCCGCAGCAATCCTCTCCAGTTTCGCGTTCAAAGACGGCTTTTGCGATAGCTTGGCGGTTTCTGTCGGTCGTTCTGGGTAGAACTCCTCCATCACATCCAACGCTTCGTCAAGATCATCTTCAAACGCTCCATTACCAAAGCCAGCTCGAGCCACCGCATCCAGCGCCTGCTGGTTGTAGGCACGGGCTTCCCGCCGGGCATGGGTCTGTTGGGCTTGTGTCAGTGCCTCGTCCAGCGCCATGCCTTCCCGGATGGTCAGATCGACGTAGTAGATAGGCGTACCTCGTGATTGAGTGGTGCTTTTCCCACGCAGACGTAGCTCTAGGGGCATGCAAGCGAGCTGATCGCCGGAAATGGCCTTGAAGTAATGCAGGCGAGCTGCCAATGTGCGGATGCTGTTGTAGCCCGTGGTGCGAAAGATGAAAGTACCCAGTTCATCATCGTCACCCAGCTTCACGTTCAGGCGTCCATAGGGCTTACAAGCGCCGCCCCTTGCCATTTCGCAGCCATCTGTGCCTGGGCATGGCAGGGTTTGAATGCCTGCCGTGGTCACTCGTCGGCATGTTTCGCCGTTCCCGACACACATCGGGCGTCCATTACTGCGGTCAAACAGTGAATACTCTGCTCGCAGGTTCAGATCCGGGTCATTGAAAAGCAGTGTCACAGGAATCGAGCGCAGCTTTCCGTTGGGGCTGTTCTTACGCAAGGTTTCGTCCAATGGGTGCAGAACCCAACCGTCTTTGGTTTGTACCTGGCTGGTGATCGTGAACTGATCGTCCTTTTCGGGTAAACGCTTGCCGTTACGTTCAACGACGCGACCGATGGAAATCCGACCCAGTACGGGCGGGGTGATGGATAGACCTTTAATCATGATGAGCTCCAAAAAAGAATGCCCGCTGATCACTCATCGGGCACATGAAAACGGATGGAGGAAGAAAGCGGCGATGCGTGGCAGTTATATGGCCCCCTGTTCGGCAAGCGAGGCGCAGCCTTCCGTCGCCACGACAATGTGATCCAGCACACGCACATCGACCAGCGCCAAGGCGTCTCTAAGGGTCTTGGTGAGGTTGATGTCTGCAATGCTTGGCGTGGGATCGCCTGACGGATGGTTATGAGCCATGATGAGCGCAGCGGCGTTGTGCTCCAGCGCAAGCTTGACGACTTCCCGTGGGTAGACACTGGCCGTACTGAGGGTGCCTCGGAACAGTTCATGAAACCCGATGATTCTGAACCTGGAATCAACCAGGAGTACGGCGAAGACCTCATGCTCATAGTCGTGCATGAGTTCGCGCATGTGGTCTTTGACGTTGTGGGGCGCCGTCAATGACCGGCCTTTGCTTAATCGTTTGCGAGACAGTTGTTTGGCCATCGTCAGGATATCGTCCTCAGTGACTAGGGCCGATTCCATGAGGTATGTGCCCGCTTGTGGGCACGCTTTCAGTTTGTGATATCGCATGGGGGTCCTTCACGACAAAAAGGCCGCCCCGAAGGACGGCCTGATGGAGTTGATAAGGTGGTGAGCTTGTGGGGGAGTTTTTGGCTCGATGATCATCCCTGAACCAGAAAACGACGACTGCCCGGACGCGTCTGGCTGTACTGCGCTAACAATTCAGGGTGATCGGATAGCAGGCGTTTCGTATCGAGCACGGTGCTGTCTTTGCTGCGCTTCCAGCTGACTAAGCCTGTCTCGAAAATGGCTTGGCTGGCGCCGCCCATCGCCTGTTGGATTTTCTGCTTGTACTGTTCCTCCAGTTGTCTGTATTTATCCAACTGGAAACGCGCTTCTTGAAGGTCAGTGAAGAGCGCTGACATCTGACTGTCTTGGCTGAAGTCCAGACGTTCACCGCTATCGCGGGGATACTGGTATTGCAAAGCAGTGGCTGAAGAATCAGAACCATCGGTGGACGGTGGTGTGTCGGTTGTCACGTAATGCCAGAATCGTTCCTGTAGCAGCATCAGCTTGGCGATCAATTCATCATCCCGCTCGATGCGATGCACTTTCAGTTGCTGGCCACACAACAGGACGGCAACGTCTGCGGCCTGTTTGCCGGTGACGGCCAGTTGGTGCTGGACTTGCAGCTGAACGTACTCGGGAACACCGTCACGCCAATGGCGAGCCCCGAACTCCCCAGCGGTCTTGCATTCCAGAATTTGTACGTCACTCGCACCGATCACTTCCCGGTCGATATTGGCGAGCATCCAAGGTCTGTCAGGGTGCTGTAGCACCGCATTGACCTTGCGTACCCTGCGGCCCGTCTGCTGCGTGTAGGACGCCGCCACGATGGGTTCCAACAAGGTGCCCCAGTAGACCGGTGCCGTTGTATCGGTGGGATCTGGCTTGGGTAGGTCTGTATCCCGACCGGTCTTCTCCATCCAGAGTTCCAACTGGCTTTTGTAGGAGTTCAAGCCCACGGCAGCGGCCGCGTCGGAGCTGCCAATGCCGTGCTTACGAACTTCCAGCCACTCGTCGCGGGACAGCGTATTGGTCTTAACCAGGCGCAAAGCTGGACGGAGGCTCTGTGGTTGAACTTGGACAGCGGTATTCATAATCGAACTCCATAAAAGGCATAAGGCCCGGCGCAATTAAGTCGCCGGGCCTTATGCCGTGGTGGTGGAAAGAGGGTGTTTCATGCAAGCATCGCCAAGGTGCGATCCAGGGCCTTTTGCTTCAGAGCCGCGCCCTGACCGAACCATGCGGAATCGAGCCGGTAATCGGTGTTGCGTGCCCGGCGCTCATGGTCAACGAATTCGGTGATCGAATTGAGCAGCCCAAGGGCGGTTCCCTTCGATGAGCCCAGTTCTGCTCCTCGACCACGACCGTTGTAGATCTCCAGTGCTTTGGACATGGCCCGTTCATTGGGCTGTGTGGAAATGTCTTGGCGGGGTTCTGTGAATAGCTGCCGAAAGAATGCTTCCGCTTCCGAGTGCTTGACCGACCGTTCGCTGAGCATTTTCATGCGGTACATGAAGGTGTCCCAACTGGATACGGAAATGCCCAATTGACGCTTGACGGCCTCTGCATCGAAGGTCGTGCTGTGCGGCACTTTCACAGCACCTCGGCTGTCATCGATGGCTACAGCCAGCGTGTTGTTACAGACGACTCGAACGGCAGTGAACTGAGCAGTGGTCGCCAAGGTGCCATCACAAGCCGTAGCCAGCAGCACATACGCGTTGGTGACATCGTTCGCCTGAATCGTGGCCGAGTGGCCTGTACGTGCCAATGCCCAGACCTTCTTGCCGCCTTTGAGGACACCAGCAGTTTCCAGCTGGAAACCGGAGATTTCTGTGAGGCCACGATAGAACTCGAGAATCTCGCGAGGCTGCACGACCTGATAGCGCTGACTGACAACAGACAACGGAGCGTGGGTGTCGGAGCGGTACAGCACCTTGCTTTGTGAGAAGGTGATGAGGCGGCTTTGCGTGTCGTCCACTACATCGGTGAATTGCACGGGGGCTTCTTTGATGTCCCAATCCATTCCGGCTTGTTTTTGCCAGACCTCGATGGGCTGGCTGGGGCTGAGCTGATTGCCCAGGCCGTGCCAGGGCGTTTGGCCAACATAGGCCATGTGTTCGACAAGATGAGCCATAGTGGGGTTCTCCGTAGGCAAAGGGTTCAAAGGGTTTGAAATGTGTGGCCACACACGAGGCACACATGGTTGTTCAGGATCGTTTCGTCGATGACCTGGCCCAGAGCAGCACCGGCGGCACAGCCCACGGCGCCACCGGCCAAGGCGCCCATCGGCGCCGCTGTGACGCTGTTCAGCGGCGCCGATGGGGCGATGGCACGAATCCCTGCCAGCGCACCGACGCAGGCGCCTTTCTTGGCACCAGCCACGGCACTGTAGACACCGGCGCAGGTACCCAGTGCACCGCCCAGCCGCTTGCCATGATTCTTGACGTGGGTTCTGGGCGACCCGCAGGCAGGGCATATAGCGGGCCCTGCAGGCCGGCCTGGGCGATACACCATGCCGGGCTCGTCGGGATTGAAAGACGAAGTCATAAAGGGAGTCCTTGAAAGGGAAGACGGCATAAAAAAGCCCCAGAGGGTGAGCTCTGGGGCCAGTGTGGTCAGGGGGTGTAGAGGTCAGGTGGTGCTGCAGGGAGTGGGGTAAGGCAATTGCGTGACCGTGTCGCGGATGCTCTGGGTGAGTTCGGCCGCCAGCCACAGCAGGTTGTCTTGAAGTTCTGGGGACAGGCCAAGGAAGCAAGACCGTCGGCATGAAGACTGGTCAGCAGAGCATACAGCTGGCCAAGTTTCCCGGTGATCTGGTCGATGGGATCGGGAGGGCGAACGCTAAGGGGGGTGTGGGATTGAGGAGGGTAGGGGCTTTGATTCATGGAGGCTCCTGGGGAATTGCGTCAAACCGGTGGGTACTCCATGGGGTGATATATGAGTGAGGAAATCTGGAATACGCGGTGTAATCGTCTCAGGGCAGGAAAGAGCCCTAGCAAGTTGCTGTTCCAAAGATCTCGCCCTTCCGGTTACATGCGTTATGTAGCGTTATGTAAGTTATAGTGTTTTTAACGCTCATCAGAAGCAGGCCACGAGGAGATTCGTAGATGTTTCGTTTGGTGTCGACGGTGAGGGCCCCCAGGATTGGCGCTCAGAACGCAGATCAAATCAAGATCGCGGACTTCAATGGCGATCGTCGCCCAGACATCTTTGGCATCGATAACGGTATCGACAAGATGCCGTTCACAGGGGGGGGCAGAACAAGCTTTTCTTGTCCAGTGCAGGCCAGTTGGTCGATGCAACCGGGAACCTTCCTCAAGCCATGCTGAACAATCACGGAGCCTCTGCCGGAGACATTGATAACGATGGCGGTCTGGATTTGCTGGTCAACGCACTCATGTTCGATGGAAATTTCCTGTACCTGAATAATGGCCTGGGTGTTCGCCCGGTCGGATCAAGCCCGACAGGTTGCTAGTTGCTTGATACCCGGAATTTTCTATACATCCATCGGAATCAATCTCCATCTCGCAAGGTTATTCAAGGTAAATTATGTTTTGCTGGGTAAATAATGCAGAAAAGGACGGATTGGGAAAAATCGTCCAGGTACAGGGGCCGAAGGGGGTCGTCGAGTATTTCGATTCGCCTGCCAACGGAGTCCGTCACAGGGTGTCGGTCCCGGTATCCTCCATCCGGCGGAAGCGCTTGGGACGTAATACGCGTGTATTCACCTTCGACGAGATGTCGAACCAATGGACTATCGGCAGGGTTCGCGACGACGACGGGGAAGGCGTCGAAGTCCGTTTGGCCCACAAGCAAGACGTCTATCTGCCTTACGAAAGGGTTTTTGTTCGGTGGAGACGGCCCATTGAGGATCCGGTGAGTTTCCTGGGGAATCTCGTGACGGAAACCCCCCAGTATGCAGAAGCCCGTTCGCGATTCATGAGGAATTACGTTTTCCAGAGGGGAGCGGCTTTCGGGATTTCCGCCCTGCTTTCTTCTTCCATAGAATTAGAACCGCACCAGGTCGACGTCGTTCGGCGGGTCCTGACTGACCACACGCAGCGCTATTTGCTAGCCGACGAGGTTGGATTGGGGAAGACAATCGAAGCCGGAATCGTAATTAGGCAAACCGTGCTCGATGACATGCGCGGGCACAGGATACTTGTCCTTGTCCCAGGCGAGTTGGTACGGCAGTGGCGAGAAGAGTTGACCGTCCGCTTCGGGCTTTCGGATTTCCTCGACGTGTCGTTATTCATCCTGCCACAGGAAGACAGCACTGAATTGAGGGATGTATCGCGAAACCTTTCGTTGCTCGTCATCGACGAGGCACACCATCTGACTGCGTCGAATGCGAATGAATCCGTACTATCCCTTTACGGTCTGGTGGGGGAGATTGCCCAACGGGCCGAAAGACTCCTGTTGCTCTCCGCAACACCAATCCTGCGCAACGAAAGCGGCTTTCTACGGATGCTAAACCTTCTGGATCCGGTGGTTTATCCGCTTGACGACCTGGAAGGATTCCGGACGAAGGTTTCTAACAGGCAGGCGCTTGCCGAAAGCGTCGCCGCGCTTGATCCTAGCAATTCGCTGTTCATGGATTCAGTGCTTGACGATCTGTTGGATCGTCTTCCGAACGATCCGCGCTTGAGCGATTTGTCTCTAGCCCTAAAGGAGCGGTTGCTTGATCTGCCGGATGAGTCTGATATGGAGTTTTGCGCTTCAGTAAGGCAACTGAGAGCACACATTTCCGAGACCTACCGACTTAACCGACGCATCTTACGGAACCGCAGGACGCAGGTCGAAGGATTGACGCCGGAGCGCAAGGGTGCTGAATTGTGGTCGGTGGAGTACTCCTCGATGGACCGGATCGAGTCCGCTCTGGAAGATTGGCGGGTCCGCGCATCGCTCGCTTCGAGCGAGATAAGGGGCGAAGGCGGTTCAGAAGTCGGAGATTTCTACTGGAGTGCCGTCCTCTCGCTTTCCGAGGGGCCAGAAGGGCTTTCGCGGGTCTGTGCAGAACGGCAAAAGCGAATCGCAAGCGGTGGTCTGGAACCGTTCGAGGGCGAGGACGACTTTCTCGATACTATCCTCCGGAATGCGGACCACGATAATTGGATGGAGCGCCGTTTGGAGAGGTTGTACCAGGGTTTGGAGACGTTGCCGGACGCTACCAAGGCCGTAATATTCTGCGCCACCGAAGGGAATGCGGACAGGGTCTTCTGCTACCTGAAAGACCGCAGGATAAAAGTCGTTCGGCATGGCGATGGGGATGGGGATGACCAGGATATTTTGGAATCGGGTTCGTGGCGGGACTTCTTGGACGTTCCGGATGTCCGAGCCATTGCTTGTGGCCCGCGCGCTGAAGAGGGGATCAATCTTCAAGGCGGAAACAAGGCAATCGTCCATTTCGACCTACCGCTGCAACCGAACCGTGTAGAGCAGCGGATGGGACGAGTGGACCGCTACGGCGCAGGGAAGGCGGTACCATCCTTGGTGCTGGTCGACGGAAACGCGCCCCTCCAAATGGCCTGGTTCCGCATCCTTGACGAAGGCCTGGGCGTATTTGACCGCTCGATATCGAGCTTGCAGTACTTGGTCGAAGGTGAAATCGGCACCCTAGCACGATCGTTGGTCCATGAGGGTGCCGAAGGGTTTGACTCCCTGCGCGACCGCTTGGCCGGCCCCTCTGGGGAAGTGGCACGGGAACTGCGTCTGATAGACCAGCAGGATGCCTTGGACCAGTTGTCGCCGGTCCAGGAGGAGGGGTTGAACGATCTGTTTGATGCCGACGCCGACTGGCGGGAAATCCTCGAGGCCATGACGTACTGGATCGAGGAAACGCTTCTCTTCGACAAGGTGAAATTGCCTCGCCCGAACGGAAATCCATCGGTCGACGACCCATTCAGATTCCATTATTGCCCTCCCGATGCCGGAACGGGCCGGCGGACGCTGATCCCGCTCTCCGAATTCCTCGAGGAGTTTCTAGGAGCCATCGATTTCGATGCCCCGGGCAACCGTTCGAGCAGGCCGCAGTCATATCCCTACGTCGCCCACCGTCCTTCAGCCGTCAAGCGCCGAGTACGTCCTTTACGATACGGAACCGAGTTTGTGGAGTCGATCAGGTCGTTCTCGGAGTTGGATGTCCGCGGCCGGAGTTACGCGATGTGGCGGCAGTTTCCCGACGAGTTTCCGCCTAAGGAGATCCGCATATGCTTCCGCTTCGACTTCCTGATCGAAACGTACCTGGACGGAGCGCTGGAGGTGCTCGCCCAAAAACGTGACAGTACGAACGCATCTGCCCGTTCGTCGCTCGCCAGACGGGGCGATATGTTGTTTCGTCCGACCGTGATCCAGGTTTGGCTGGATGAAGAGGGCGATGAATTGCCGGCGGAATTTGTCGAAAGGTACCTCTCCCCTGAATACGCTAAGGACGGCGGGGCCGGCTACGTTGACAAGAACTTGGACGCGTCGTTTCTGGCCGCTTTCAGACTCTGGTCGCCGGATACCCTGGCGAACTGGGGCAAGCGCTGCGAACACATGCGCGACAAGGCGAAAGCCATCGCCGAGGCGAAGCCGGAACTGCTAGAGAGGCAAAAGGTCTCGCTCGGTAGGGCATCGGCCGAAGACGAGATCCGTTACGCGCAACTCCGGACACGTATTCAGTCGCTTGATGGACGCGAGGCGGTCGCCGAGGCGGAGCAACTCGCGCTCGAATCGTCCATCAACGAAGCGCTCCATCGGGGAATATCATCGCCTTCTATCAGGGTCGATGTAGCGGGAGCGGTCTTCCTGACTAGCGAACCGGTGTCACTCTTGGAAGGATTCTTAAGGGTGAACGAATGAGCTTCGGCCTTAACGAACTGCAGGCTCTTCTGACGGATTGGCCTTCACCAGGCGAGTTTCCCGATACGCTCGGGGACAGCCTCATGGACCGGATTTGCCAGGTCCTCCGAACCGCCCAAGAGGCCTGTGGCCGGGGTGGATGGCATGCCGATTTGCAGCCATTGCTGCGGCATGCCCTGTTGCGATCTGGAAAGGATGCGGGAAAGGCTCTCAGGCTGAAGGTGCCGGCCGGGCATGGCTGGCCAGACCGCAAAAGCTGGGAAGAGCATGGGTTCGAGGTGCTGGAGGCAGGTCCTTCTGCCTATTTGCTGAATGCGCTTGATTGGCATCCTGATTGGCTCGGGAGCGGCGAGGGTGGGGTTTTTTCCGACGCATTCTCGAACCGTGTCGTCCGAAGGAGGAAGCCGTGCCCAGCGGATCCGTTCGTTCGGGACGCGACCGGCTTTGAAAGTTACTCTTCCTCCGGCCAGCGCGAAGCCGTCCGCGCCGCCTTCCTGATGCCGGAGGGGGATACGCTGTTGGTCAACCTCCCAACCGGTTCGGGAAAGAGCTTGGTAGGACAGGCTCCCGCGCTCGTATACCACGAAGAAGGGCACCTGACCCTTTTCGTTGTACCGACGGTCGCTCTTGCTCTTGATCAAGAGCGGGCGATGCGTGCGCTTTTTCGGCGGCAGGATCCTACACGCCCCGACTGGCCGCTAGCATGGTTCGGGGGCTTGCCGCAGGAAAAACGTTCCGAAATCCTTCAGCGATTGCGCAACGGGACCCAGCGGATTCTTTTCACGTCTCCCGAGGCGCTGACGACCTCATTGCTCCGAGCCGTCCTGGATGCGGCGGGGGCCGGCATGCTGCGCTACCTGGTGATAGATGAGGCGCATCTCGTTACCCAGTGGGGGGATGAGTTCCGCCCGTCCTTCCAAGCGCTGGCGGGGTTACGCCACAGCATGCTGAAACTCGCTCCTCGAGGTTTCCGGAGCCTGCTCATGAGCGCTACTTTTACGGAAGATACGGTTGAGACGCTTGCTAGCCTGTTCGGCCCGAAGGAACGCGTGCAGATGGTTTCTGCGGTTCATCTCCGTCCCGAACCGCAGTATTGGTTTTACAGAGCGAAATCCCAGGAAGAGAAGCGGGATCGGGTATTGGAGGCTTTGAGGCATGCGCCGCGCCCGTTCATTCTCTACGTGACCAAGCGGGAGGAGGTCGCGCAATGGGACGGGATCCTTCGTAGCAGGGCGGGTTTGTCGAGAATAGCGACTTTCGATGGTAGGACGCCAGACATGGAACGGTTGAGGATCATCGAGGAATGGTCGGAAAACCGACTTGACGGCATCGTGGCCACCTCTGCTTTCGGAGTCGGCCTCGACAAGAGCGACGTGAGGACAGTGATACACGCGACGATTCCCGAGACACTGGACCGCTACTACCAGGAGGTAGGCCGGGGTGGTCGAGACGGAAAACCGTCCGCGAGCCTCCTGGTCTTCGAGCCTTCCGACTGGGTGTTACCCGAGCGCCTTGCCAGGCCTAAGATCATTTCGGATCATTTGGGCTTTAACAGGTGGAAGGCCATGTACCAGTCGCGTCTCGCAACGGGCGAAGAGGACTTGTGGGGCATCGATATCGATGCAGTCCATGGAGGCCTGTCTGGTGGGAGCGAATACAACATCAACTGGAACATGCGGACGCTAATTCTCATGGCAAGGGCTGGCCTCATATCCCTCGAGATCGAGAACAACATCGTCGATCCTGGCGACGATTCTGAGGAGAGAGCTTCCTCGTTCCTGGCTGCGGTTGCAAACATCCGCGTCCGAGTCCTCGATAACGGGCACCTTATTCCCGATCAGTGGGAACGGGCGGTCAATGCTTCTCGCAACGCCACTCAAAATGCCGCGGGGCGCAATTTGGAGATGATGCGCCAGCTCCTCCCCGATAACTCCGGGGAAGGGGAGTTAGTCGGACGAGAAGTGGGAGATACCCTCGCCGAGTTGTACCGCGTTAAGTCCCACCGTTGGCCGGTCCATGTCAGTCACGCATGCGGAGGGTGCCCGCGAGACCGGTTCGAGGACGTCACGCCAACTTACTACGCTGAACCCCTCACGACCCCGGTCGGCCGCGTGATGCCCTTCTCGGCCGAAGCTTGGACGGAAAGGTTCGCCTGGCTGGATCCCTCCTTTGTTTTCGTTTTTTACGACGAAGACCGGGATGGTGGAACGCTTCGGAGAGAGATGGTCCAGTTTGCCTCGTGGCTCGTGCTGTGTTGCGGGGTTCGCGAGATTTCGATCGATCCAGCGTCCCCCTTCGCTCGATACTCTGAATGGAACCGCCTCTACAGGCGCACGCGGGACAAGGTCCTCCTGCACCGTCCGCCGCAAGAGTCTGACATGGAGCCTTATTCTCCTCTTGCACGTCTGACGGTTCTTGATCCAGGGGTGTCGACGAATCTCATTCTGGGAACCCAGATGCTACAAAGACCCTTCCATATTGTTCTACTGCCACTAGGCGTTCCGGATCCGAGTAACGATCTGCGCCTCCTATCGGAGGTGAGTCCGAATAGCATTCAACTAGAAGCCTTGATAGAAGTGATTACTCAATGACCATTCTTAACTTAGCTTCTGATGGCCTACCTTCGATACTCATAACTTTGGTTAGATTAGTCGCGCACAGTAAAAATATCTCACGCGAGGACTTGATCAAAATTTCGGCGCCTCAATCTGGATCGGAAAATCAAACCGACTATCGCTCTAGGGTACAAGCAACTTTGTCACGTTGGACTAAGTTAGGGCTATTTGTCGAAGATGGGGAAAGTGTTCGCCTATCTGTCGAACTGGTTCGCGGTGAGTCCGTTGACCAGTTTGCAGACCGTCTGCCAACAATTTGTCGGGACATAGTGCTGCGTAGAGAGCATTGCGACCCAATGTGGTCTGCCGACGGAACAGAAAAATCAACGGGAAATACCTCCGACTTTTGTCGCGCATTGGCTTGGTGGTTAGCGCAAGACATTTATGATCTTCCTACTTCACCTGAGGATATAGAAAGCCTATCTGCCGCCCAGACAAAGCCCGGGTATTTTATTTTCATGAATAAATCGAATCGCCTGCCAGGGTTTCGTGCATGGGCTAAGTTTCTTGGGTTTGCAGTAGGTGACGATGCCAGTTCGTTTTGCGACATAACCGGAGCCTTACGCCATGAAGTAGCCAAAGTCCTCAAAGTTGGGACTTCGATTTCTGCATCTGAGTTTATCTCGCTATTGGCCGCGGGTTTGCCTGTACTAGATTCTGGTTCCTATAGGCTTGAGGTTGAATCTGCTTTAAAGCCCGAAATATGGGCCAAACCTCCTGTCGGGTACATATCCACTTCATTATCTTTTGCCCTACGGCGCCTGCAGAAAGAGGGGATGATAGGCTTAGCTACGCTTTCTGACGCAGGTTCCCGTATGACGCTTACCAGGCAAAGAGGTCGTGCATGGGAGAGTTTCACCCACGTGAGCCTATTGAGGAATGTGCCATGAGCCTATTGCAGTACTGGCCCACAATCGAAGAGATCAACGCCTGCATAAAGCACGAGGCCGAAGGCGCGCACGATGCCGTGCTGCTCGCGGTCCACCGGCCATTTCCTCTGAGTTATAAGCTAGTTTCTTCAGGCGAGAAATTCGATGCCAGCGAAGAAGAACTATTCGAATACTTGGTTACCGGGAACGTACCCTCCGGAGCCCACGTTATTCCCATCACAGGAAGTTCCGGCGTCGGCAAATCGCACATGGTGCGAATCCTGAACGCCCGCCTGCAACGCCTGAACGAGGACGGCAGGTACGTGGTAATTCGCATTCCGAAGAGCGCCAGTCTGCGTCGGGTCGTCGAACTCATTCTAGAGAATCTGCCGGGTGAAGAGTACGCCCAAGTGAGGGCGGAGTTTGCCAAGGCCCTGACAGAGGATCTCGATGTCGAGACCGCGGTAATCCGCTTCCAACGTGAACTGGACATAGCTTTGGGCCAGTTGGCGAAGGAATTGGAAGCCAAGGTGAGGGCCAATCCCCGTGATTCGGCCCTGAAGGAGGAATGGGGGCATGCTGCGTCTCTCTCGAAATTCATGGGGGATCCGGTTCTCGTTGACCATTTTCGCGGGAAAGTGTTTCCGCGGTTCGTCGAGAGGGCTATCGCCGGACAGCATAAGGTCGAGAATGAGGAGTTAGTAAAGGACTTTGTTCCGGACGACTTGCTCCTTCCCGAATCAATAGACCTTTCCAAGTCCGCTTACCAGACATCCGCCTACTACAACAGGAACCTGCTGGGCAGGGAAGGCGAGGGGTTGCGGGCAGCAGTCCGCCTCCTGAACGAGAACATGGTCGTGGACCGGGCGATCCGCCAGTTGTTCAGCCTACACCAATCGTTGGGCGGGATGACTCTCCAGGAAGTCATACTCGAGATCCGCCGCCGTTTGTTCGCACAGGGACGCGAACTGGTTGTTTTCGTGGAAGACTTTAAGGCACTGACCGGAATCCAGGACATTCTGCTCAAGGTCCTTATACAGGAGGGTGTCCGAGATGGCGTCCAAGAGTTGGCCACAATGCGCTCAGTAATCGCAGTAACGGACGGGTACTTGGACACGGAGGACACGATCGCAACGCGCGCCAAGCGCGAATGGAAGGTGGAAAGCGAACTGTCCAGTCCAGAGGAAGTGCTGAACCGGACCAGGATCCTGGTAGCGGCGTACCTGAATGCGGCCCGGTGGGGCTTCAAGGAACTAGTAGGCCACTTCGAAACGAGCGGGGGAAATGGTGGGCAGGGCGATTGGATCGGCGTATACGCGGCCCCCGACGACAGCGGAGATTCGAATGTCCTTTCCGCATTCGGGCGCGAGGAAGGCATACCTCTTTTCCCTTACACGGAGTCGGCCATCGAACAATTGGCCAGAGCAGCGCTCACCCGTAATAAAACTCTGGTTTTCACCCCGCGATTCATCATCGACAACGTTCTAAGGTCGCTGTTGCTACAAGGTAGGCCTGCCTTCGAACAGGGGCTGTTTCCCCCGTCGGGCATCAACGCGCCTGTCACGACGGCGGAGGTGGCCCAGTGGTTGGCGTCGTTGCCGGTGTCGACGGAACTCCGCGAAAGGTACCGGCGTGTCGTATCAATCTGGGGTAATGCCCCCCAGACCGTAGCAGAAGTCGGATATATCCCCGCGGAAGTGTTCGATGCCTTCAACTTAGCGCGGCCATCGGTCGAGTTCAAAAATGCGCCGAGGACGGATCCGGTCGATCCGACTCCGGCGCCGCCCACGCCAGCCACCCTGCCGCGCCCTGACGACGACTCGCTCAAGGAAGCCCTGGAGAATTGGGTTAAAGGGGAACGTATGCCCCAGACCATAGCGAACCAAATTCGAAAATCCGTCGCAAATGCACTTAATGATCGCATCGACTGGAACGCCGAACGTTGCAAGAAGGTGCCGATCCAACCGACCCAGATTTCGATTCCGAACGCTGGTGGGGAGGCGGGTCTAGCAGCGAATCCCATCAAGGTAGCCGAGGACCATTTCGACCAAAGCGGTCAGGTCCGTTCCGAGCTGGCCGCCGTAACTAGGCTCTACCACCTGAACGCCGGAAAGCGATCCTACGAGGATGCCGACGACGACATGGTGTGGGTGGGAAATCTTGCCGATCGATTGATGCCGCAGGCCGTTACATCCGTCCGGGCGCTAATCAACCGGAAACTGGGAGCCGCGGCGCGGTTGCTGCACACGAACAGCCAGATGCTCGGTTTGGCTGCACGCGGCAGGACGCCCGCTAGTCTCGCCCCATTCCTCTTCGGTGAAGCAGCCATTCCCCCCGGAGTGCCAGCAGGATCGAGCGATGCATTCGTCGAATGGCGCGCTATACAGGAGCAGGCCCTGCGGCTTCGCACCGATCTGATTCAATTGGTCGCGTCGTACTGTGGCAGTTTCCAAGGCAGTATCGGCAAGACTCCCTATGCCGTAGACATGGTGAGGGTGACGAATGCCCTGCAAGCTGAAAGCGGGACATTGGAGGACCTCGACCTGACGCCTGATCAGAGATCGGCACTCGTCGCGATGAAAGAAACACGCATTGCGCCCTCTGCCCGCAAGGCGCTCAAGGAAGCAACCTCCATCAGCAAGAAGTTGGTCGCGGAGTTCGGAGAAGATTTTGACAAGAATGAGATCGTCGATGAACTAAAGGGTCTGGCTGACCAATGGGGGGAAATGGGTACCTGGCCGACGCAGGATATTGGCATGGGTGCTGTCGTGTTCAAAAAACGGTGCGACGAATTTCGGGTTGCCGCGGTCGGGATGTCGCTCACCACTCTCGCGAACGCTGGTGAAGAAGGAACGGAGCAAGGCGATGCGCAATTGCTCAGCAAGATGGGTCGTCTCGACGTGAATCCGCTCATTGTCGCGTCCGGGTTCGCGGATGTCGCGCGAAAGGTGGTGCGCGCCGCCGAAAGGCATGCGTCCGCGTTGGAGGCGCAATTCGAAGGGGTGGATCCCCAAGCGCAAGCGGCTGAGATACAAGAACTGTTCCAGAATCTGTTGGACGAGTTGGATTCCTTTTCGGCGGAAGGAGAGTCACCGTGATACGCGAAGAAGCGAGGAAAGCGTGCGAACGTCTGGTACGCGCAGACGCGGCTATGAACAGCGTCGAGGAAGCGGAGGAACTCTCCAGGAAAAAAAGCGAGTTGCGAGACTTGGTCGCCAAGGTTACGGCCTTGGCAGAGCGCCGTTGCATGCTACGGCAGGGAGGCGTTCCGCTATCTCAGCCTCCTGACGTGAAGAAAGCCAAGGAATCGTGCCGCATGATACTTGCTAGGTTCACGGAGTCGCCTAAGGCGGCAACCCTCAAAGACAAGCAGCGATGGACCAAACTGACCGAGTCGCTCACCGAGTTCAACACCGTGGAAGATACCCTCCAGAGACAGGATTGGAAGGGGTATTACGGTACGAAGCTCTTCGGAGGGGTGTCTCCGGAGCAGCGTGAGCAGACGATCCTGATGACCCTTCCGGAAAACCGGGACGCATTGACGCTATACAAGAGCCTTTATAAGCGGATGTCCCTGCACCGGGCCACGGTTCCCAGCACTGCGGTAGAGTTAGAGGAAGTTCAGGAATGCTCCAGACAACTGTCCGGGATCCGGTTCGTCGAGAACGTTCCATCCGCGGTACGGGAATTCTTCAATGCCACTTCTACGGGAAGCGGTGCCAATCTGGAGTTGCTGACGGCGGAGGTAGTCGATTGGCTCCGCTCGAACGGCATGCTTAACCATTTCGCCGTACGGGCGAGGTAGTCAGAAAGAACCATGTCAGAACCACGCGAGAGCTTTCTTGGCGCCACGTTGGACCGCATCGAGGAGAGGGAGGCGAGACTCCTCGCTTGGGGTATCGTCGATGGCGCGTTCAGCCAAACCGAGATTTTCGGGATCATCGACCCGCTCATCGAAGAGGCCCTTGAGCGCTGCATGGAGGATTTCCTCAGCGCTGACGATGTGCTCGACGAGTTGTTAGGGCGCAAGTGGATAACGGAGGTGCCACTCGGCGACGGATCGACGGGTTACCGGTCCCGCATGGCGGAGACAGTTCGCTTGCTCCAGAGGCTCAGGCAGCTTTTTCCCAAGCATGCCGGGGTATCTGGATGGCAACGCGCCCCAGGCCTGGTCGCCGACTTCCGTTTCCTTCGCCGAAGGCGCCGCTATCCGGCACGTAACATTCCCGCTGAGCAAGCTCTAGCCATGATAGGCGAGGTTGCCGAGAGCCCGGCGCTTCTGACTGCGGTCAAGGCCCTCTTGGCACCTGGCGGACGCACCGTAAGGTTGTCCGGGTTCCAAGTGAGGGCCGCCCAGAGGACCCTCCGGGCGATCGAGTCGGATTCGGACTTGTCGACTATCGTTTGCGCTGGCACCGGTAGCGGTAAGACTCTAGCCTTCTACCTGCCTGCTCTGGCATCTGTTTGCCGCCACGTGCTGATAGAGGGTAAGAATTCGGGATGGGTCAAGGCGGTGGCTCTCTACCCGCGTACAGAACTACTCAAAGACCAGTTGCGCGAGGTGCTGCAGCGCATCCGTGCCCTGCGGGCGGATTTGCCGGGAGGGGAGGAGGTTAGGATACGGATCGGGTCCCTCTATGGCGATACCCCTCATTCCGCGAGGTACTGCGAATGGCCGAAGGCAGGGAACGATCTGATCTGTCCGATCCTTGCCTGCCCCGACTGCGGCGGCGAGCTTCGCTGGCTCCAGAAGGACAGAGAAGAGCGTATCGAGCGCCTGGTATGCTCTGCCTGCCGGGGTGCTCTGGAGGGTGCAGAGTTCGCCATAACCCGGGAATCCATGAAGGAAAGCGTTCCGGACATCCTGTTCACCACTACGGAGATGCTCAATCAACGCCTCTCGGATACGTCGACGGCGCACATCTTCGGCGTTGGCCCGAAAGCCTCGCGGGCCCCGGAACTGGTACTAATGGATGAAGTGCACACCTACGAGGGGAAGCACGGTGCGCAAGTCGCTTACCTGATGCGCCGTTGGCAGCGGTTGTTGGACCAGCGCTTGCGTTTCGTCGGACTGTCCGCCACGTTGCGGGAAGCGGCACAGTTTTTCTCGGCGCTGACCGGGTGCCGCAGCAACCTAGTAGACGAGGTGTCGCCACGCTCCGACGAGATCGAGTCGGAAGGCGCTGAGTACATGCTCGCGTTACGAGGAGATCCCGTGTCGCGCGCGGCTTTGCTGTCTACCACGATCCAAACGAGCATGGTGCTGCAGCGGTGCCTTGATCCAAAGGCCGACAAGCCTGGCGATTCCGTCAGCCGCGGGGTTTTCGGTCAGCGGACCTTCGTCTTCACCGACAACCTGGACGTGATCAACCGCCTGTATTTCGACCTCCTGAGCGCGGAAGGTAGGAACAGTTACGGCGACCCAGACATGCGCAATGCACCGGACGGAGGACTGGCGGTACTCCGGGAAACCGGCACTTCGTACGCCCGGTACGCGAACGGCCAGGACTGGCGTTTCTGCGAAGACCTGCACGGCAGCCTGAACCGGCGCTTGGCGGTCAAGCGTGTCAGTTCGCAGGACCGCGGCGTTGATCCCGCCGCGGACGTGGTCGTCGCTACCGCGGTGCTGGAAGTCGGTTTTGACGATCCCGTGGTCGGAGCGGTGATACAGCACAAGGCTCCACGGGGAATGGCCGGTTTCCTGCAACGGAAGGGTCGCGGCGGTCGTACGCGCGGCATGAGGCCTTGGACGGTCGTAGTGCTATCTGATTACGGTCGGGACCGCGCTACCTACCAAAGTTACGACCTGTTGTTCGATCCGGAGTTACCGGTCAGGACCTTGCCTTTGGGGAACCGTTACGTGACCAGGATGCAAGCGGTGTTCGCCACGATCGATTATCTCGGTTCGAAGTTGGACGGAGCCCCAGAGGGTAGCGTTTGGGGCGACCTGTGCGGAGGAGAGGAGCGTAGCGTGGTTCGTCGGCAGCGACTGCTTCGCGAACTGCGCAATCTAGTCGAGACGGAAGCAGGTGGTCGGCGCCTCGGGACTTACCTTAAAAGTGCTCTTGGGATTTCTAAAGAAGACCTATCTGCGATCCTTTGGGAGTTTCCAAGGCCCCTCCTTACGACAGTCCTGCCCACAGCGATAAGGCGCCTGGCGACGGACTGGACTGCTGGTGGGCAACCGAAGCAGGATTTCCGTTCCTTCAACAATCCGCTTCCCGATTTCATTCCCGGCTCGCTTTTCGCCGACCTCAATTTGGCCGAGGTCGTCATCGATCTCTCGGGAACGGGTTCCTCTGAGCGTTTCGACGCGCCGGCGATGCCCGTGTTCGCGGCCATGCGGGAGTTCGCGCCCGGCCGCGTCAGCCGCCGTTACGGCATCAAACACCGCGCCGAAAGATATTGGATCGCACCATCGCCGGATTTTCCGAACGGACCTGGCGTCTTCGATCTCGAACTCGGGTCGATCGGGAGCCACCAGCCACTTGGTGATTACCAGATCTGGTCGGGAGACGAAACGGTATCGCTCCCGGTTTTCCGTCCGGTCCGCCTGGCGACTGTGGCGCCGCCGAAAGGGGTGGCTGACTCCTCTAACGCGTCCATGAAATGGCACAGTCAAATCGTAGCGGCGGTAGAGCCCTGTTGGCTATCGCCACCAGAGGGTAGCATGTGGTCCGGAATAGTTCCCCGTATTGGCTTCTTCACGCACACCCGTCACGCTCCGGTCGAGGTCCGCCGGTTCGCTACTGGAGCCTCGGCGGAAATCGGTCTTGGCGCCGAGAAGGTCCGGGCTGACACCACCTTCAGGGCCGATGGCAAGGTGGCTGGGCTAGGAGCTAGGTTCGCTGCCGACGGCGTCGTGTTCAAAATAAGGATTCCCTCCTGCTTGCACTTGTCCCAGGATGCTGGGACAAGCGAGAAATGGCGTGCGCTACGCGCCGCCAGGTTCGCTGACCTTGCTTGGCGTGGAGAGCGGTTGGCGGCTGTCCAGAGCCCATTCATGCGTGAATGGCTCGCGCAGATCTACCTTTCGGCCCTGACCTACGAGGCGATGAGTTGCGGGGTGGGATTGGCCGACGCCGGCACACGTATTCGGGAAGGTCGGGCCAGCATATCCCTGCAGGATGTGCTCGACCTACTTTTTCAGTCTCAGATCGTGGAAGAGCGTGAGGATTCCGGATCCCCAGGAGGCACCGACAAGCTCCGACAGGAACTGGACGCCTGCCTGCAGGATACGGCAGTGCTCGAAGAATTGCACGGCTCCGGCGCGACGCTTTGGGAACCGGTCGGGGCCGATTGGGAGCCCTGGCTAAGGGGGGTTTACCACTCTACCCTGGCGGCCGCGTTGCTTCGTTCGGTAACCGATCTCTGTCCAGGAATAGACCCGGATGACCTAGCGGTCGATTTGGACCGGGGGCCGACTCCCGATGGGCAAGCCGTGGGCTTGCTGCCCGATCCGGTCGAGGTCTGGTTGACCGAGCGGCATCCTGGCGGGAACGGACTCATCGAGGAGTTCATGCGACGTTACGCGGAAGATCCGCGTCGTTTTTTCTCCACGGTACGCTCGAATCTCGGAATGGGCGAGTTCGAACTCATCGAGCACCAGCTTGGCAAGATCGTCACCGTTTTGGCCGAAGACGAGGATTACGGCGCTTCGGAAAGCGCCGAATTGGTCCGCAGGTTTAGGACTGCCGGAAGCCATGAGGAAATGACGCGCTCGTTCAAGTCCCTCCGCCGTTCGCTCAAGCTAGAGGGATTTTCACCTTTCCACGGCTTCTTGGTCGCACTGGGGAACCGCGTTCTTCGTCCTGGGTCGGGACCTGCGACGGACAATTACCTGTACCGGGTTATGCGGCACTGGCAGGATGAGGAAGAGCGCCTTGGGATCGAGGTCGACCCCCGTGTAATGACCTACTACCTTAGCCAATCTGACGAGATTGAGCGCGTCGTTTCCGACGTAGGCGGTCCTCCGACCGGTGATAGGAGTGCTTGGCGTAGCAGCGCTATCGGGGGGCTCTTGTGGCCGCGCGGTCAAGCGATCCGTCGTTCCGGCCTGCAGATCAGGAACCCCTTTGCCGAACTTCCAATCGTCGAGCGCCTGTTGGTCTCCGAAACTATAGGCGACGACCGAGTCTGCGTCTCTATGCTGGACCAAGAGTGGTTGGAGAATGCTTCCACGCAACTGGCGGCTGGCCGCCAAGTGACGCTTACGTGTCCGCAAACCGGGCGCGGTAAATTGGCCGCGGCCCTCAACGCCTTGGTGACGAACCCCATCGAATCCGGTTACCTGCGCGCTTATGCCCGTCTCCAAGGGGTCCGCCAGACGCGCTCCCTCATCGAGGCCGATCTTGAACTCGTGGAGGCTGTGCAATGAGTGTTCTGTACCGGCGCATTTTCAAGACGCAGACCACCGGGGTGACTACCATCCAGGAACTGATGCAGACGATGTTCGTGGCCGAGTTGCTGCAACCGGGCGGGGAGATCTGGATCGTTTCACCCTGGATCAGCAATGTCGTGCTGATTGACAACAGGTCAGGGAGCTTCGATGCCCTCAACCCGGAGTGGGGACGGCGCGAGATCCGTCTCGCGGACGTGCTGGTGACCTTGATGGGCCACGGCACGAGAGCGCACGTCGTAACGCGCAACGAGAGCAGTAACGACTCGTTCCGTACGAAGATTGCCGACCTGGCCAGCGAACACGACCTGGAAGACTTCTTGAGCGTCCGTATCCACGACCAACTACACACGAAGGGCATATTGCTTACAGGGGGGCTGCTGATGGGATCGATGAACCTAACTTACAACGGCATGACCATCAACGACGAGTGGGTGGAGTTCTCTATCGACCCTTCCGACCTGAGTCGTACGCGACTCGAATTCGCGCGTTACAGGGAAACGAGATGATCGGTGCCCTGAACTCGGCGGATACGGCCTGGCTCGAAAGGTTCTTCTCGGGTCGGAACGCATTGACATGGGAAGCCGTAACCGCTCGCACTGCTCCTCCGGTTTGGTTGGAGCAAGTCCTACCGTGGATTGCCGCGTTCTCTGGCTCCGGAGATAGGTTGCCCATCGTCCTACCCGTATTCGGTTCAGACGGACCCGAACAATGGTATGCCATGGCGTGCGACGAGAGCGGAGCAAACGCTTTGTCCCAGGAACTGACAGCATTCGTCGGTCCGAGTTTCAGCGATTTCCGTGGCCAGTTTTTACAGCCTGACCAGGATGATGACATCGAGAAGGCCTTGCATGAACGTTTCGGACGGTTCGTCTTTCGATTTATACCAGTTAACGCGGGGGATGCTGCGGCAATAGCCGACGCGCTCCAGATGTACCTTGGCGTGCTGCGTCGCCGTCCTGATGTTCCGGACCGTACCCAGCGGCCTTTCGGCAAGGTACGCGCCGAGTTCGACCGGGCCTTGCTCGCCGGGAACGAACCGGACGCGGTGCGGTTGCGCTGGGAATTGGTCGGCAGCGGCCGCGTCGACGCCGAACAGGAAAAGTATCTGGACATCCGGATGCTCGCCGGCTTGGGCCGCCAATTCCAATTGGCGCACGATTACCCTCTCGTGAAGTCGGTACTCGGACTGTCGCTCCCGGCACAAACCATAGCGGACCTGGTTGAAGCGCTGTACTCGACCTATATCGCGGACATTGAGGATTGCGGCGATGACGAGGTAGTCCTGTCGGCGTTCCGAAAGGAGATCGCCGACAAATTCGGCCCTCTTTTCCTCGAGCGGAAAGGCGTTATGCACCCTGGCGTGCTCAAGGCCTTCATGCTCTACGAACTCGTGCAACCCGAGCCTAACAGGGAGCGTTGCCAAGCGATCGTTGCCGCTTACCCGGAGGATAGCGGAAAGACTCTGGTAGAACGTTGGTCGGGGCGCCTGTCGGCCCCGGATTTACCGACTAAGAGCGACCTTGTAGGATTGGCCCGTCAGGCTTTGGCTGACGAGGACTACGGGTTGGCTCTCCGACTTTCCTTCGAAGCGTTCCCGGATTCTTGGACGTACGGCGCGCTGCTACGTTGCGCGGTAGAAATTGACGATGCGGAAATAGCCCTCAGGGTTCTAGCGGCGGTGGATGACGCGCCCGAGGCAGAACGCTTGAAATGGACAAAGAGGGACCTATCCAGACTCCAGCAACTCCGCGCGGATACCGCCGGGCACCAAGGGGGCGCCGACGGCCATCCGACCAGGATGATTCGTCCGGAAGCGGATTGGCTGTCGTGGGTGGCCTACGTCGAATCCGGGAGCTATGGCCGGCACCCGCTCCAGATCCTGGAAGAGGCCCTTCCTCGCTGGAGCGTCGATTCCTATGCCTCTGATCCGACGGCATGCGTCGAATTGGCCGATAGGATCGGAAACGCAGGAGGGGCCGCCGAGCGTGCATTCCGCGATGCTTTCGCTCCCCTGGTCGAGTTCTTCGTGGACCGGCCTGAACGACCGGTCCGAGCTTTCGCTCCGATTTACTCGATGCTGGTCCGGATCGTCGCCTGGAACGGCATAGTCACCGCCAACGAACTCGAACTAGCTTCCGCCGTAGTCCAAGCACTGGTTGGCCTGGCGCCCTCGAGGGATGAGTACGCCGAAGCGGTCGACGCTTACTCGGAGGTACTTTGCGCGAACAGCGGTCCGGGGAACCTGGACTGGGCGCTCAACGGAGCAGAAATGCTCGCCCTCCAAGCGTCTCCGGACAAGGAGTCGCGTCTCCGGTTTTTCATGGCGGTCATAGAAATGGCCCGCTCGTGCTCTCACCGACTCAGCCCCGTACAGTACGAGTTACTTTCCTTGCTGGCTCTCGACTACGGATGCTCCGGGTTGTTGGAATCGTTCCCATGCGGAGATAGTGCCGGAGGAGATCTGGCGCAGAGCGTCGACTACACCGGATTGATCGGCATCTATACCCTGACCGAACAGGCCGGGCAAAGGGCCCGGCAGTTCCTCAGAAAGATGTTTCCGAAAGCCAGGGTGGAACTGAATGCCGACCACGTAGCAACCGACAAGTTAAAGGGCCTCGCGGCCAACGCCGACATCTTCGTATTCGCCTGGAAGAGCAGCAAGCACCAAGCCTATTTTGCAGCGAAGGAGGCAAGGGGTTCCCGGCCGACGCTGCTTCCCTTGGGCAAGGGAAGCGCCAGCATCCTCGAATGCGTGCTAGGGGAAATTGGGGTGTAAGGGTGATTTGGCAGTCGCCGGCCAAAACGGCTAGTCCGGACTTTTCGTCAGTAGGCCTGTGCGCGTGATTTTTTGGGTGCGCAGGTGGCCTTATCGAGGTGTGGGCACTACTAGCTTGGTGTCGGCTGCCCTCGAACATCTTAAGCTCGGCGGGTGTTAGCGTATCCCCAGCGCTTTGTGCGTTTGTACAGACAAGCGCCATTTCGGGTTTGCCTGACAGTAGTCTATAGCAGCGACCGTATTTTGTGCAGCGACCGGACCATCCATAGGTTGCAACAGGTAATTCTCGAAACTCAGCTTATGCCAGGGCAGGGCATCCGGCATCAGTGTCGGTTGTGGATACACCAGTTTCAACTCATGGCCGCGGGTCTGCACCCAAGGTGCGCCGGCTTTGGGGCTGACGCAGATCCAGTCGATGCCTTCAGGCGCTGCGACCGTTCCGTTGGTCTCCACAGCGATGCGAAAGCCGCGTGCATGCAGGGCATCGATCAGAGGGGTGTCCAGTTGCAGCAGGGGTTCGCCGCCGGTCATGACAACCAGTCGGTGCTGATTGTCTGTTGCTGGCCAAAGTGACAAGATGAGGTTGGCTAGGTCATCAGCCGTGACATACTTGCCTCCGAGGGTACCGTCTGTGCCCACGAAATCGGTATCGCAGAAGCGGCATACGGCCGCCTCTCGATCTTCCTCGCGCCCATTCCACAGGTTGCATCCCGCGAAACGGCAGAATACGGCGGGTTTGCCAGCCTGCAGGCCTTCACCCTGCAGCGTGTAGAACACTTCTTTGACGGAATATGTCATTGCATCATACCGGCAAGGCCGGCCCTCTTAAGTCATTGCCTACCAGCGAGCCACAGCCCTCGGACTCGAACAGGTCGACGCGCACCAGTTGGGGCAACTCGCGTCGAGTGGTCTCATGCAGCCAGCGTGCAATGGTGTTGGTGTCGCCGTCTGCCAAATCGGCTTTTTCGTGCAGAGGATGGTGGTCGATCGACTTGAAAATCGGATCGAAGACCGCTTTGACGTCCCCGAAGTCGACTGTCCATCCCATCAGTTGGTCGAGCGGTGCCTGCAGGTGCAGGCGCAGCGTGTAGGTGTGTCCATGGATGGCATGCCGTGGGTCGCTAGCCGGAGCGTGACGGTAGCGCACGGCGCTATCAATGGTGAAATCCTTCCAGATTCTGTAGATTGATCCGTCGAATGTGGCGCCGCAGGACGCCGTCTCGTAGACCGTCACCCAAGACAGCGTCGGCAGAGCCGGTTTGAGTCTTTCCCATATCCAGGACGAGATCATCTCGCTGGTGGGGTTCTCAAGCCCGGGTATCTCGTTGAGGCAACGGTAGTTAAGTTGCGCCGCTATCGGCGCCCAGAGCGCGTCCAGATGGTCGTAGTCTATGCTCAGGTCAGCCCCTGCCAGGTCCTGGTTGGCATGCACGATAACTTCGAAGCCATGGCCGTGCAGGCGTCCACATTTGTGTCCAGGTGGCACGTGGGGCAGTTGGTGCGCAGCCTTAAAACGGTAGCGCCGCCAGACATGCGCGTGGTCCCGTGCGTCAACCTCTACGCCCTGATGTGCCGTACTTTGCACGGCCACCCGGTCGACACCCGGAGCCCCGAGGTGCTCGCGAATCCAGCGTGCCAGGTTTTCGTCTGTTGGCTGTGCTAGCCGTTCGTTCAGCACGACATAGTCCAGCATCTCGGTGCAGCGATCGATTTCGCGCTGCAGCGCAGGTACCTCGCTGCCCGGATAAGCCGACCAATCTGCCGGCACGGCGGCATAGGCCGTGGCGATAAAGCCGTGACCGTGCATGCGACTGCAGCGATGGTCCTTCGGCAACATATCAACTTGACGAGCGGCCTCAAAGCGACTGCTCGCGGCATGCAGGGTTTGAAGGACTGGTGTGGCGACGCTCATGCGGCCCCCGACGGCGCGTAGGCGTCGTAGCCTTTGCTCCGCAATTCGCAAGCCGGGCAGTGGCCGCAGCCATAGCCCCAGCGATGCAGTTGTGTGCGATCGCCCAGGTAACAGGTATGGGTTTCGGTGCGAACAAGTTCAACGAATTCAGCGCCGCCCAGTTGCTCCGCCAGTTCCCAGGTCCGTTTTTTGTCCAGCCACATCAGCGGCGTTTCCACGACCATCGGCGCATCCAGGCCCAGACTCATCGCCACTTGCAAAGCCTTCAGTGTGTTGTCACGGCAATCCGGGTAGCCGGAGTAGTCGGTCTCGCACATGCCGCCTATCAGTGCCGTCAGCCCGCGCCGATAAGCAATGGCCGACGCGAAGGTAAAGAACAGCAGGTTGCGTCCAGGCACGAAGGTGGAAGGCAGGCCTGATGCTTCGAATGCAATTTCCTGATCTTGCGTGAGCGCCGTATCGCTAATCTGACCAAGCAGGGCTAAGTCGAGCATATGGTCTTGTCCTAGTCGTGCGGACCAATCGGGGAACTGTTCCCTAAGGCGCTTCAGAACCACCTCGCGGCATTCGATTTCCACGGCGTGGCGTTGCCCGTAATGAAAGCCGATGGTCTCGACGTGCGTGTAGTGGTGCAGTGCCCACGCCAGGCAAGTGGCAGAATCCTGTCCACCGGAAAATAGTACCAATGCTTTGCGTTGCATTGCTTTATCCATTAACGACTTGGCGCGATTTGCGAAGCGCCTTTTTAAGAGAACTGACCAAATAGCGAGTCAGCAGGTCGATGTCACTTGGAGTGTTCTGTATTCCGTTCCAAGGCCGAGTGTCCCAAGACTGCAGTTGCCACTGTCCACTGGTCCAGGCTGTATATTCTTCAAGCAAGCCTAGGGCTGGCTCAAACTGGTGTCGTTCAGTCGCTCCTTCTGTGCTGTACAGGTGGTCCATTACGAAACCCATAGCAACGATACCCGCACCGTGCCTCAGTCTCGAAAATCGCGGCGTCATGCCTATCCAAGCCGGCCTGTACACTTTGGCTATCGCATGGAAGAACTCGCTGACGAGATTGAATGCACGCGCATCACGATCTTCGTACTGTATAAAGCTGCGGATAGCACCATCCGATGCGGAATTCATAACTAATCGCTGCATGGCAGTGTCACTAATCACACCTTTTGGGTTGGTGTGTTGGCGTATCTCGCCGTACAGCGAACTTTCGCGAGAAAAGTTAAGTAAGTCGACGATACGGGCGGAAAACTTTCGCTGCGTGAATCGTTCTGGCAAGCCCTCTACGTTGGGAAGCAGTTCGTAGATTAGCGTTTTGGGCAGAGGTCGGGTGTTATTGATCAGTACAAACTGTTGACGCAACTCGTTATAGTCCTTGCAAACTAGCGCTGACACAAAAACCTGAAAATTGGGCTTGTCTATTCCGGATAATGCTGTCAGTCTCTGCTGCCCATCAACCACAAAGCCGGGTTTTTGGCCGTCTGGGGCGGAGATTTCGACTTCCACCACGCCATCGGTTCGATCCTTGATCTTTACGCCATCGATAAACGCTACGATGACTGCGTTAGGCAAGATTGCATCATCACGCGACAGGTAGTCACGAATATCGCGGATGTGTGAAGCTACCTGGTGACGTTGAAAACCCTTTAGTTGCCCGTCATCGGCACGGGAGACCCGTTCGATCTCAGCGAATGACAACACATCTGAAGGATTCGCCGCGAATACGAAGACATCATGGCCTGCCGCTTGGTTGGCCCGTACGGCGTTAAATCGGTAGGTAGTCACGTTGCTTCTCTCAATGTTTTATTTAGATGGCGGTGGTACACCCCCAGATTGTGGAATCCACGGCGCTTATTGCGGTTGCTTGATCTAAAAATGATCACCTCAACGCCGATGGTACGGCATATGTCGCACTTGCAGAGCTTCCAGGGTTGGTGTTCAAGCGTACGCCGAACAAGCGTGGCGGTCTTCTGCAAAGCCTTGTCTTGTCGTTCTAGACTGGTGCCGTCGCCGCGCACTAAGAATTGGTGATAGTCCATGACAGCATTCAGCGTTGCGTCCACAGTCGAAGCGCCTTGATCGTACGCGCGCAGTTCATGGAGGGCCTTGCGCTCGCGTTGAAGTAGATCCTCTGCGCTGAATACGCCTCGCTTGATGCCTTGCATAAGGCGAGGATTTTCGATTGCTTGGGGAATACGTATGGCAGTGTAGTAGGCTAGTTTGCCGTCCGGTCCTTCGCTGTAATAGTTTGACTTTTCGTCCTTGAATGCACGGATGAGGGGCGACGTAGAGTCAAAACTAGTAATGCCGAAGCCCGTAAACTCATGAATGCTGTCCGCCTTTGCGAAACCAAGCAAATGGATTTTCGTGTCAGGTCGAATCCGTTCGCGGATAGCCAACAGCACTTCTTTGATCACATCCACCTTTAGCGGTACCAATCCACCAATTGCCAGGTAGCGGTAACCCATGCGTTCGAGTTGGAAGGCGGCCTCAGCCATGCTCTTCGGTGACCAACCCTGTACGGATCCAAGTGGTTCGAATGGTATGCCTTCGCGCTTCACCAACCCCAGGAACACCTCGGCATTCGCTAGTGTAATTGCGTATCGTTGTCGAACTGCGTCACCCATTGCCAGTTCGGAAGGATTGCTTAAGTCGCAGTCAAAGATGATGTGGTCTGGTGACACTCCGTGCGTAAATCCGGCCTCGCTGTAAAACTCCATCACCTCTTCTGGAGTGTAGGCTGGCACTGGATGGTTGACGTATGCGAAGGCACCGCAGTCGCCCATCAACATTCCGTCTTTAAAATTCGGGCCTCCGTAGCGAAGGAACGTCCGAGCACCATCGCGGAGCATACGCTGCTCCTCGCGAGTGGAGTAACGCACCTTGGAGGAGGCAACCCCAGAGGCTTGCCTAACCGCACTCATGGATACCAGTAGGCCGTCATATGGTGCTGGCTGCATAAGTTCATGGGCGTAGACGTCAGACCAGTATCTTTCACGGCCAGGGCTATTGCGGTCATTCTGAAAGTCGTACCCTGGGTCAACATAGTCTTGGGTGTCTGAGTAGAGGAACTTCATGCTATTTTTTTTGATGATTGCTGGTGGCATAGGCGCGCACCAGTGCGGCCTGAAGTTTCTTCACGTGTTGGGGCGTGTTTTGAATTTCGTTCCAAGCCAAGCCCAGCGTGTCCCACGTTCCCCCTGTCCATCGGCACATTGGTGCTATTTTCTCAATTTCACGCTGTACTGCTTTAACGTCCGAATCGGGCGCTAAACGGGCGTAGATGGCGTCCATCAGAACGCCCATTGCGAGTATTCCTGCTGAGTGCATTAGACGACTATGTTTTGGATCCTTTCCCCAACCGTCTGGAAACACCGCCTTTACTGCCGACCAATACGTGTTAAGGGTACGGTACATTCCTTCAACATCGCCACTGCCTTCGCGCCCCACGGGCTTGAACGGTGTCAACGCCCCCAAAGGGTTAGATAGGCTGTTTTTGATCGTCGACAGGAGTGCAGTGTCTGTGACAATCGCGCTTGGGCTTGCTCGGTCTGATGCCCGCTTCACGAGTCGGTAAAATGGAGACGCAGGGTCTTGGTTTAGGAAATTCACTAGTTCTGCCGGCACTTTTCGAGAGGCCAAGTCGCGTGGTAGCACGATGTCAGCAGTTTCCGGCAGAAGTTCGTTGATGAGTCGCGTTGGCAGAGGTTTTGCTTTATTCACCAGGATAAACTGCTCCCGTTGAACCGATAGTTTGTCGGACACGAAGCCGATCACTGGCACCGCTAGATCTTTATGCTGCGCTTGGGCTAACGCGATAGATCTCTGCTGGCCGTCCACAATCCATGCGACGCGCCGCCCTTCATCGTAAATCGGAAGGGTAAGTGTCCCGCTCTCCGACACTCTGGCGTCCGCAGTCGGGCGAGTGCCGCGTGAGGCGGCGAACTTTACCTCAGACGACATCGCTAGGATGATGGCGTTAGGAAACAGCACATCCCCTTGATTGAGATAGTCAATGATCCCTTTGACGTGTTCGCGGATCTCCGGTCGCTGAAAGCCTTTGAGCGCATCTGTAGCATCTCGTTCGATGCGAGATATATCTGCCACACGTACGATGTCTCCGCCTTTAATAAAAAAAGCGTAAACATCGAGGCCTGCCCCCTGAGTGGTGTGTAGTGCACGTACTACTAGAGTCTGCTGATGTGATGGTGCCTTCATGGACGCAGCAACCTTTCTTCACGCCGTTCCGCCGCCAGCGCTTGCCAGATCCGGCTAAACCGCTTCTGTTCACAAGAGATCCGGGCTTCATCACGCAAGTACCGCAGCAATAGTGTGCTTCTGCCTCCATGGCGCTCCCATTGCGCCTTCAGAACTTGCCGGATCTCCTCGTCCGACATCCGTCGTCCCACCGATTTAGAGCGCCGAGCTTGAGGTACAAGCACTGCAGAAACCGCAGCACGTGCCGCGTCTAGCGACAATGGCACTGCCTCAAGCGCCTCCACAAAATGCCGCAGGGCGCGTTGCGCAAAATCTGTCTGTGTGCCTGCGTACTTGGTCACCGACTCTAATCTATCGTCGTATGGCAGTACACAGTTGGCAAGATGCTTGGGTACCAATGCAGCACCTGCAGGTGAGGTGAAAATTCTCAGTTGCTCTGCTTTGGCATTTGGCACCTGGGCCAAGTCATCATGAACCATGTGCAGGTAAGTGCTAGGAAGCGCAAGTAGACACGGTGACCGCGATATCAGTCGCGATAACGGTTGTGGTGAGCCAACAGTAATCTCATTCCACCAAGTTGCCGCGGTCCCACCTGATGTCTTGAGTCGACTGTGGAGTTCCGAACCTGCTGCGACAGTGCAGTTGTAAGAAGGCACCAACTGATCCGAGCGTATTAAACCTAGGCCAGCTGACACAATGTACCAGTCCGATCCCAAATGCTCAGCGACAAAAGATGTGTCGACAATTGAGCGCCCTTGATACAACAGCCTCGCCGGAAGGGTAGGCGAAGCGGAAGCAACGAGTGTACGCCACGCAGCAGCCAGTTGCCCGACATCCTGCATGGCTGGCAGTTGCAACATGTCAACTCCACCAGGTGGGTACTTGCGCTGAGTACAGCTAGTGATGATTACAGGGGAAACTGCCATGAGATGGAGTGTTTATGTTCTGCAGTTTTATGTGATTTTTGAATTGTACATTAGACAGTTATTTGTTAGAAAGTGGTTTTTTATTAGAAATTAACTGGCTGTGTGTTTCGGTGATGGTGGCCACCGATTCCGATGATCGTGACCGACGCAGAGAGGGAGGTCTGGCAAGCGCGTTGACCCCAAGCTCTCGGTAGCGTGTCGGGCTTTTTCGGAGCCCGCATGCCACCGCTTGACCGGGGCGACCGGCTGCGGCAAAACCTGGTTGGCCTGCGCCCTGGTCTAGTACGCCTGCCGCCAGGGGCACAGTGCCTGGTATCTGCGCGTGCCGCGCCTGGCCGAGGATCTGCGCACCCTGCGGGCGGCGGGTTCGTACAGCAAATGGCTGGCACAGCTGGGCTGATCCAGGTGCTGGTACTCGATGATCTAGGGCTGACGGGGCTGGACGCGCTCACGCGTGAAGCGCTGATGGAAATTCTCGATGACCGCCTCGGTGCCCGGGCCACGCTAGTGACCAGCCAGCTATCGGTCGAGCAGTGGCATGCCTGGATCGGCGACCCGGCCATGGCCGATGCCATGCTCGATCGCCTGCTGCCGCAGGCCCGCCGCCTGGTGTTCAAGGGCGAGTCGCTGCTGGCGAGACACTTCCCGGGGACTGCCGGCGTCACGCCAGCAGCGAACCCCATTGCCTAACCGAACGGCCACGCTTGTGGGCCCGAAAAACCGCTGAACGTACAATGCTTCCCGCGCTTGATGCCGGACGTCACCGCCAATGTGGTCACGATCATCGGAATTGGTGGTCACGATTCAGGACTGCCGGTCACGGTCACCGGAATCACTGGTCACGATCGACCGGAATACTCAGCGCACGACAGTGTAGCCATGCCGGACCTTGATTTGTTTGGCGAGAAGGTGCAACGCCATGCTTCGCGCAGCAATGCCTGCTAGCCCCGGGTGCCGCTGCGGATCATGATTTCACTGCTGTATCTGAAGCACGCCTTCAACGAATCGGACGGTGCTTAGTCTTGCGTCAGTTCATCGCATGAGGCTTAGCGGTCAAATCGATACCAAGTGCCCGCATAACGGCGAGTGTCGTTTTCAATGTTGGATTGCCGCATTCGCTCAATGACCGATAGAGTTGTTCGCGTGAAAGTCCGGTTTTTTGTGCTATTCCCGTCATTCCCTTGGCGCGCGCAACTACGCGAAGGGCCTTGGCAATATAGGCTGGATCGCCTGTTTCAAAGGAGTGAGCCATGAAAAATGCAATTCCGTCATCATCTACCAGTGCGGCGGAAGGATCGTAGGTCGTCAATTTTTCACTCATTTTGCTCTCTTCAATCGTTGGCGAGTTTCTTTGCGGCGGCAATATCGTCGTTGTCTCAGCACCACCAGAGGCTAGTCCTCCAGACTCGGGCGCATTCCTTGTTACAGTAATGGGGTAGAGCCAGCTATGAACGCAAGCAATTTAGGACGGGGCTAGGACGGGAAGAATAGAAAAGCACAAGGGCTTACAGCCGTTAAGCTGTAAGCCCTTGATTTAATTGGGCGGGACGGTGGGATTCGAACTCACTACCCCTTGCACCTCATAAAAGGCATAAGGCCCGGCGCATTCAAGTCGCCGGGCCTTATGCCGTGGGGTGGAAAGAGGGAGTTTCATGTCAGCATCGCCAAGGTGCGATGCGGTGCCTTCTGCTTCAGAGCCGCGCTCTGGCCGAACCATGCGGAATCCAGTCGGTAGTCGGTGTTACGGGCGCGCCGTTCATGGTCAACGAACTCGGTCACCGAACTGACCCGTTTCATGGCTGTTTGGAATTATTGTCGCTCGAGAAAATCAGTTCTTTATCACCCGACCAACTATAAATGCGTCTCATTACCATTTCTGCCTCTATACCCGACGGGACGGCAGGGGGCATGCATGTATTGGCGTGCACAGACCTCACATCAACGGCGCCAGTTTTCTGGCCAGTAGTTCCAACGCCTCCCTTCGTTCATTGAAGTAGTCGTGACGGTTGTAGATGCCCTCCACACCCTTCAGTGTGTGGTTAAGGCATCGCTCGGCCACATGGCCAGGCACTCCTAAAGAGGCCAACAGGCTGCGGCACGTGCGCCGGAGGTCATGGACAGTAAAGTGTTCAAGATCACCCATCTTGTTCTCAGGCTGTACGGCTTTACCCGGCTCCCTGCCAAACAGTTTGGATATCGCCCGATTCAACGTGTCTGAGCCCATGTGGGGCTTCTTGCTCGAACGCCTATTCGGGAACACATAAGGCAAGCCGAAGGAACGTACCTTGAGTTCGTTCAGCCATCGGATAGCCAGGTCTGGCAGGGGAATGTCAATGGCTACACGGGACTTGCTGCGCTCCTGGGGCAGATACCAAACCTTTTCCTCCAGATCGAACTCGCTCCACCTTGCTTCAGTTAGCTCGGCTTTTCTGACTCCGAGCAAGACCAAGAGCGCACAGGCCAAGTAGTTGTCCCGGGTGAAGCTATCTGATTCTTCCCGGAATATCTTGAAGATGAAGGCCAGCTCTTCGGTGGTGAGCGCTCTGTCTCTGCTTTTTTCTATGCCGCCTGCATCGTCTACGGCGAAGGCGCTGGCCGGGTTGCTGGCAATCAAATCCAGCTTGACGGCGTGGTTAAACAGTTGCTTGCAGTACATCAACGCATCGTTGGCGGTACTCGGTCTATTGCTTTCCGCTATGTTTCTCAAGACCTGCCTGATGTCGCGGCCAGTGACAGCATCTGGCTTCATTTGCCCAATGACAGGTGAAATTTCTTTGGTGTAGACCCGAAAGGGGATGTGGTGGTGCTTCAGACGCTTGACGTTGCCTTCGTGCCAGTCGTTGAACAGGTCATCAACACATTTGATGTCGCTATAGCTGGCTCTTTTCTTTTCAACAAGAGGGTCCAGACCCTCACGAAGCTGCTTCATCTGTAAAGCAGCGGCTAGCCGTGCATCAGCAAGAGACAGGTCATTCACGTTACCCAGCGTCATTTGCTTGCGCTTAGCGTTGGTCGTGAAGCGCAGCGCCCAATAGGAGCGCCCCCGGGCTGGTACTACAAGGTATAGGCCGTTGCCATCAGCAAAATGTCCGGGTGGTCCTTTGAGCTTTGCACTAACTGACTTGCTTGTAAGTACTGCCATAACGTCTTCCTCTAAATGTACTCACCACTGGCCGCAGAGAATTTCTGCTTATTGAGTATTGTACTCACCATTGTACTCACCACTTGGCGCTTGATTCTGGTGAGTGCAGGTTGACCTTGGTTGACTGGGAAATACGTTATGTCATTGAGTTTTATTATAAAAATTGACTTTGGTTGACACCGGTTTCTATCACTCAATATTCTGCGCCTGCTCGCGCATCTGCTCGATCAAGAGCTTCAGATCCATCGCGGCGCGGGTGACGTCCATGCTGCCGGCCTTGGAGCCCAGGGTGTTGGCTTCGCGGTTCATTTCCTGGAACAGGAAATCCAGGCGCTTGCCGGCGCTGCCGGCCTGCTTCCTGCCCGATGGCTTGCCGCTGCCGTCGGTGAGGAGGTGTTGCAGTTCTTCCAGGTGCGAGCGCAGGCGAGACAGTTCTTCGGCCACGTCGATGCGCAGCGCGAACAGGTTGGCTTCCTGCGACAGGCGCTCCGAGAGTTCGGCGCCGGAGATGTGGGTGAAGCCCCCGGGGAAGGCGGATTCCACGCTTTCGCGCAGCTTGGCCGCCAGCTTGTCGCGATGGTCGGCCAGCAATTGCGGCAGGTGGGTTTCCACGGTTTCGACGATGCGCGCCACGCCGTCGGCGCATTCGCGCATCATGCCGGCCAGGCGCTCGCCTTCGCGCGCGCGGCCTTCCTGCAGCTGGGTCAGGGCCTGCTGGGCGGCCTGCATGCAGGCCGCGCCCCAGGCTTGCGGGTCGAGGGTGTCGTTGGCGCGCTGGCCGGGCCAGTTGAACAGTTCGACCAGGCGCGGAGGCGCGATGTCGGGGACGATGCGGCGCGCGGCCTGCAGCTGCTCGGCCAGGCTTTCGAGCCAGGACGGGTCCAGCTTGGACAGGTCGGCGCTGGCGTTGCGCGTGTAGGAAACGCGGATCTCGACCTTGCCGCGGCCGAGGTTGGCGGTCAACAGCTCGCGCAGCGGCGTTTCCACGTGGCGCAGTTCGTCGGGCAAGCGGAAATACAGATCCAGGAACCGGCTGTTGACGCTGCGCAATTCGAGCGCCAGCGTGCCTTGTTCCAGATCTGCCCGGGCGTTGCCGAAGGCGGTCATACTGCGAATCATGATGTGCGTGTCCTGGTGATGCTGGTATCGGAAACCGGTTGCGCCGACGCCTGCCGTCCGCGCCGTCGGGGCGGGGAAGGGGCGCCGAACCGGATATATCGCGGCAGGATACTCCAAGCGGCGCTTTCCTGCGGCGCCACCCCGTACAATGCCGCCAATCTATGCCATGTCTGGAGCTTGCCTGTGACCATCGCCCCTTCCATCGCCCGTCCGTCGGGCCGCGCCGTCGACGAATTGCGGCCGTTCAGCCTCGATCGCGGATTCACGCGCTACGCCGAAGGGTCGGTGCTGGTGAAGGCCGGCGATACCCACGTGCTGTGCACGGCCAGCGTATTGGAGAAAGTACCGCCTTTCCTGAAGGGCAAGGGGGAAGGCTGGGTAACCGCTGAATACGGCATGTTGCCGCGGGCCACCCACACCCGGGGCGACCGCGAGGCGGCGCGCGGCAAGCAAAGCGGCCGCACCCAGGAAATCCAGCGCCTGATCGGGCGCAGCCTGCGCGCGGTATTCGACATGAAGGCGCTGGGGGAACGCACCCTGCACCTGGACTGCGACGTGCTGCAGGCCGACGGCGGCACCCGCTGCGCCAGCATCACCGGCGCCTGGGTCGCGGCGGCCGACGCGGTGGCCCTGCTGATGAAGCGCGGCGACCTGGCCGCCAACCCGATCCGCGACGCGGTGGCCGCGGTGTCGGTGGGCCTGGTGGAAGGGCGCGCCGTGCTGGACCTGGACTACCGGGAAGATTCGGCCTGCGACGCCGACGTGAACGTGATCATGACGGGCAGCGGCGCCTTCGTGGAAGTGCAGGGCACCGGCGAGGGCGCGACCTTCACCCGCGCCGAGCTGGACACCATGCTGGTGCTGGCGGAGTCGGGCATCGCCGACCTGGTGCGCGCGCAGCGGGCGGCGCTCCAGGCCTGATCGCGCGAAAGAGCCCTCCCATAGGCGCGAATCGCCGGTGGGAGGGCTTTTTTTGTGGCTTGAGTGAAACGTTATTCTCGAATGGCGATGAATATCGGGATATCCCCTATATTGGAATATAAATATCTGAAAAATAAAGAGTAAATGATATTTATGGCGATGAAACGTTGTCAATGAATAGCCAAAAATAGGAATCTGCGTGGTAGCCTTCGCCTGGGTTGTGCAGCAAGAAATTCATTCACATCGAGGCAAATGTGCTATTAGAAAAAACGTTTCATTCTGGCGCGAAGCCGCCGCTGGGCTCGCTGATCGAGGGCCGGTGGGTGCAGGGCGAGTCCACGTTCACGGTGCTGGACAAGTATTCCGCGACGCCGATCGCCGAGGTGGCCAGCGCCACCCGCGCGCAGGTCGCGCAGGCGGTCGCGGCGACGCATCGCGCCGCCCAGGCGGGCGCGCCGGCGCCGGCCGAGCGGGCGCGAGTGCTGCGCCGCGCGGGCGAACTCATCGCCGAGCGGCGCGATCATTTCGTCGACGTAATGGTGGCCGAAGCCGGTTTCACCGTGGCGGACGCGGCGGGCGAAGTCGACCGGGCGGTGATCACGCTGAACCTGTCGGCCGAGGAAGCGCCGCGCGTGGTGGGCGACGTGGTGCCATTTGCCGCCAGCCCGGGCGCGCACCAGCGCATGGGTTTCACGCTGCGCTTTCCGGTGGGCGTCGTGTGCGCGATCACGCCGTTCAATTCGCCGCTGAATACCGTGTTGCACAAAGTGGCCGCGGCCTACGGAGCCGGCAATGCCGTCGTGCTCAAGCCGTCCGCGTACACGCCGCTGACGTCGGCGTTGCTGGCGCAGGCGCTGCTGGACGCAGGCATGCCGCCGGAGTTCCTGGCGGTGGTGCAGGGAGAGGGCGACAGCGTCGGGACGTGGCTGCTGCAAGAGCAGGACGTGGCGTTCTACACCTTTACCGGCAGCACGCGGGTCGGCCGCATCATCCAGCAGGCCGCCGGCCTGCGCCGCACGCAGATGGAGCTGGGCTCCATCGCCAGCACGCTCGTCTGCGCGGACGCGAACCTGGACCGCGCCATTCCGAAGATCGCGAACGCGACGTTCCGCAAGGCGGGCCAGGTGTGCACTTCGGTGCAGCGCCTGTACGTGGAAGCGCCGCTTGCGGACGAAGTCGCGCAGCGCCTGGCCGAGTACGCGGCCACCTTGCCGGCGGGAGATCCGCGAGACCCGGCCACGCGCATCGGCCCGCTGGTCACGCGCGAGGCGGCGATGCGCACCGAACAATGGCTGCGGGAAGCGCAGGAGCAGGGCGCGCAGCTGCTTTGCGGCGGGCAGCGTGACGGCTCGGTGATTTCCCCCGCGATCCTGACCCGGGTGCCCGAGACCGGCCGCGTCTGGTGCCAGGAGGCTTTCGCGCCCCTGGTGGCGATCAGGCCCTTCGACGATTTCGACGCCGCCATCGCCAGCGCCAACAGCACGCCCTACGGCTTGTCCGCGGGCATCTTCAGCCAGGACATCGACCGCTGCCTGTCGGCGGCGCGCCGCTTGCGGTTCGGCACCATCCAGATCAACGAGACGTCCAGCGCCCGTTCCGACGTGATGCCGTTTGGCGGCGTGAAGGACAGCGGTTTCGGCAAGGAAGGGCCGTGGCACGCGATGCGCGAAATGACCGAAGAGCGCCTGGTGACGTTCAACCCCTGATCCCCGGCCCTTCCGTCTTTCCGGCCGCCGCGAGCGGCGCGCCATCCCTTTTCGCCTGCATTGCCGAACTCATGCAACTCACTGAAATTTCTTCGTTCTTCTGCCCGACCCGCATCCACATGGGCGTAGGCTCGCATGCGCGGATCGCCGACATCCTGCGCGCGCAGGGCTGCCGGCGCCTGTTCCTGACCGTGGACGCGGCCCTGCTGCAAGGCGACTTCTACGCCCGGATCCGCGCGCTGCTGGACGCCGAGGGCGTGGCGGCCGCGGTCTACAGCGACATCGAGCCGGATCCCAGCGCGGCGACCGTGGAGCGCGCATTCCAGGCCTGCCAGGCGCACGGCGCCGACATGCTGCTCGCCATTGGCGGGGGCAGCACGATGGACGTGGCCAAGGCGGTTGCCATTCTGGGCACGAACGGCGGCCGCATTCACGACTACGAAGGCATCGAGCGGTTTTCCATTCCGCCCCTGCCGTTGATCGCGATCCCCACCACGGCGGGAACGGGGTCGGAGGTATCCGGCTCCTGCGTAATCACCGACACCGAACGCAATCTGAAGATGTCGATCCGCCATGCCGCGCTGAATCCGGCGCGGGTGGCCATCCTGGATCCGCTGGCGCTGTGCAGCATGCCGGCCGCCGTGGCCGCGCATTCGGGCCTGGACGCGTTCGTCCACGCGTTCGAATCCTATATTTCGCGCCAGGCCAATCCGATCACGGATGCCGTGAACCTGCATGCCTTGCGGCTGATCGCCGGCAGCATCCGGCCTTTCGTCGCCAATCGCGCCAATCTGCAGGCCGGGCTCGACATGCTCTGCGGCTCGGCATTGGCGGGCATTGCCTTCGGCCAGACCGGCCTGGGCAACGTGCACTGCATGGCCCGCTTCGTCGGCGCGTTCTTCCATCTGTCGCACGGGCTTTCCAATGCGCTCTGCCTGCCGCACGTGGCGCGCTTCAACCTGCTGGCCGATCCGGCCAAGTTCGCGCGGGTCGCGCAGGCGATGGGGTGCCAGGTGGATGGCCTGGCGGAGCTGGACGCGGCCGAGCGGGCCGTGCAGGCCATCGACGCGCTGTGCGCGGACCTGGGCATCCCCCGCCGCCTGCGGGATGCGGGCGTGGACGAAGCCCGGCTGAAGGAGATGGCCGAACTGTGCGGGAAGGCCGATTACAATCGCTGGAATCCCCGCCACACCACGGCCGCGGACTTCCACGCCCTGTTTCTTGCATCCTACTGAGCAGGCGGGCAGCGATGACTCGGGCGGCGGGATATCTCTATTCGGGAATCCAATTTGAGCGCAGCAAAGACGACGCCGGCCTCGCGGCCGGCACGCATCACGGTGCACGATGTGGCCCGCGTTGCCGGCGTGGCGATCGGGACGGTGTCGCGCGTGGTGAACCAGGCGCCCAGCGTCACCGACGAGATCCGCGTCCGGGTGCTGGCGGCCATCGACGAATTGGGCTGGACGCCCAGCGCGGCGGCGCAGAACATGCGCGGCGTTGCCACCCGCATGGTCGGGTTCGTGTTTTCCGACATGCGCAACCCGCTGTACTCGGCCATGGCCAAGGGGGCCGAGGACGTGCTCGCGAACGCGGGCTACATGCTGGTCGTGGCCAGCAGCGACGGGCTGGAGTCGCGCGAAACGCAGCTGCTCGATCTGTTCTCGCGGCGCCGCGCCGAGGGCTTGCTGTTTTCCATCGAGGAAGAGTCCAGCCGCGACGTGGCGGCCGCCATTTCCTCGGCGCCGTTTCCCACCGTGATGATAGAGCGCGAACTGGCGCTGCCTGTCGGCGCGGTGGGCGCGGATCACTACACCGGCACGCGCCGGGCGGTCGAGTACCTGCTGGGCCTGGGGCATCGGCGCATCGCGATGATCAGCGGCGGCCGGCGCAATCGGGTCGGGCGAGACCGCAGCCGGGGCTATCTGGACGCCCTGGCGCATGCCGGCGTGGAGTCGGATCCGGCGCTGCTGCGCCTGGACAGCTTCGAGGCGGACTATGGCTATCGCGAAACGCAATGGCTGCTGGCGCAGGCCAGCCCGCCCACCGCCATCGTCGCGCTGGGCAGCCATCTGCTGAGCGGCGTGCTGTCGGCCCTGCGCATGAAGGGCATCGAGGTGCCGGGGCAGATGTCGCTGATCGCGTCCAACGACAGCGAGCTTGCCCAACTCGCCACGCCGGCGATCACCGTGATCCGCTACGACTCCTATCAGCTCGGCCGCGAGGCGGCCTTGCTGCTCCTGCGCAGGCTCGAAGGCAAGGTGGCGTTCGGGTCCGAGGCGCGCGTGGAAATTCCCACGGAATTCGTCCTGCGCGAGTCCTGCGCCGCACCGCCGGCCTGATAACCGCGGCCGGCCCGGCATCCCCGGCGCGGCCAGCTTTCCATTCCTTTTCGCGCGGCGCCGGCCGCCGCCATCCCGGCGGCGCGACCGGCGCGCGCCGCGCATCCCCCACTGAGGTGTTCCCCGCGCGCGTCCGCCAGGCCGGACCGCGGCGGCATGCGCTCGCCCATGCGTTTCAGCGATCGGGCGGGCGCGGCCCGCAAGAGGGAGTGCCCTAGAAAGAATCCGCCCGGAAAGACCGGAACAAGGTCTGCAGCGGCTTTTCCGCAAGCGCGAAACGCTTGCACCCCATGACCATCATCAGAAAGAGCAAGAGGAGCAAAACATGCTGAACCGTCTGACGGTTGCATCCGCCGTGGCGTTCGCCACCCTGACCCTGGCCTGCGCGGCGCCGGTTGCCGCCGCCTATCCCGACAAGCCCATCCGCATCGTGGTGCCGTTCAGCCCGGGCGGCGGCACCGACATCCTGGCGCGCCAGCTGGCCGCGAGCGTGGCCGAGTCGGAGAAATGGAATGTCGTGGTCGAGAACCGGCCGGGCGGCAACGGCGCCATCGCCTTGGCCTCCACCGCCCGCGCGCCGGTCGACGGCTACCAGGTGGTGCTGGCGTTGCGCGAGAACATGGTGATCGCGCCGCTGCTGAATACGGAGAACCAATCCTTCGATCCCTTGAAGGACTTCACCGCCATCGCCAACGTGGCCAGCGCGCCGATGGTGGTGGTGGCCGGCATGAATTCCAAGTACGACTCGATCCAGAAGGCGCTTGCCGCCGCCCAGGCGGACCCGGGAGCCCTGCGGTTCGGCACGTCCGGCCAGGGCAGCATGTCGCATCTGCTGCTGGCCATGCTGGGGGCGCAGGCCAAGGCCCCGATGACGCATGTGCCGTACCGCGGCTCGAATCCCGCCATGACGGACCTGGTGGGCGGCCACGTGGACCTGGTCGGCGGGTCGATCGCGTCCGGGAAGTCCTTCATCGATGGCAAGCGGGTGCGGGCGCTGGCGGTGTCGTCGCTCAAGCGGATGCCCAATCTGGCCGAGGTGCCGACGATCGCCGAACTGGGCTATCCCGGTTTCGACGTGGTGACCTGGTACGGCCTGTTCGGCCCGGCCGATCTGCCGCGCGACATCGTGGAGAAGCTCAATGGCGCGGTGAACAAAGTCCTGCGGACGCCGGACATGCAGCGGACCCTGCTCGAACAGGGCATGGTCACGCAAGTGGGGTCGGCCGCGGACTTCGACAAGATGTACCGCGACGACTACGTCACCCTGGGCGCGCAGATCAAGACGCTGGGCATGACCGCGGAGTAAGGGCGCGGGTATCCGCCGGCGGCGCGCGCCGCCGCCGGCTTCAAACAGGGGAACGAGATGGCGGAACAGGAAGTGGCGGGATTCGTGGGGCTGGGCGCGATGGGCGGGGCGCTGGCGCGCCGGCTGGTCGCGGGCGGCGTGACGCTGCACGTGTACGACCCGGACGCGGCGCGGGTCGCCGAGCTGACCGCGCTGGGCGCGATCGGGCATGGCAGCGCGGGCGCGGTGGCGGATGCGGCCGCGACCGTATATGCCTGCCTGCCCGGCGCCGAGGTGAGCATGGCGGTGGCGAAGGAGGCCGGCGCCGGCAAGGCCCTGCGCATCTACGTGGAAACGTCGACGATCGGCCGCGGCGCCTTGCAGGCCATTGCGCGGGAGTTGCAGCC
>Ga0182739_1000352_pt1 | contig 66861 bp, 71 predicted proteins | sample eDN5th30CBELigBY_FD_128873 | JGI IMG/M metagenome (GOLD analysis project Ga0182739, IMG submission 128873) | Enriched backyard soil microbial communities from Emeryville, California, USA - eDNA 5th pass 30_C BE-Lig BY (version 2) (version 2) | ecosystem: Environmental > Terrestrial > Soil >... | reverse complement strand
GGCGGCCGTATCTGGATCCGCATTTTCCCGGACAAGCCCATTTCGCAGAAGCCTGCCGAAGTTCGTATGGGTAACGGTAAAGGCAATCCCGAGTACTGGGTCGCAGAAATTCAACCCGGCAAGGTGCTCTATGAAATGGAAGGTGTAAGCGAAGAGCTTGCACGTGAAGCTTTCCGCCTGGCCGCCGCTAAGCTGCCGATCGCCACGACCTTCGTGTCGCGTCACATTGGCGCTTAAGGAGACCTCATGAAAGCCAGCGAACTCCGTTCCAAAGATGCCGCCGAGCTCAAGACCGAGCTCGAGAGCCTGCTCAAAGCACAATTTGGCCTGCGTATGCAGCGTGCCACTCAGCAGCTCTCCAATACCAGCCAACTGGGCAAGGTTCGCCGCGATATCGCGCGCGTCCGCACCCTTTTGACTGAGAAGGCAGGAAAGTAAAATGAGCGAAACTCAAAACACCCAAGCAGTCAAGAACCAACGCACCCTTATTGGCAAGGTTGTCAGCAACAAGATGGACAAGACGGTCGTCGTTCGCGTCGAGCGCCGTGTCAAGCACCCTGTTTTTGGCAAAATCATCATCCGCTCCAACAAGTACAAGGCGCATGACGAAACCAACCAATACAACGAAGGCGACACTGTGGAAATCGCAGAAGGCCGCCCCATCAGCCGCGACAAGTCGTGGACGGTGGTGCGTCTGCTCGAAGCCGCACGCGTCATCTAATACAGGCCGGTGGCGGCGCCATGCGTGTCGCCAGTCCGCTTCGCATTGAATGCACAAAGCCCCAAGGGATTTTCCCTCGGGGCTTTTTTTTCGCACGGGGCGGCTGGATGGCCCGATAATGCAAAATTCATCCAGTATCAAAGGAATGTGGTATGACGAGTCATGATTTCACCGAGCCGGACTGGCACGCCGATGCGCAGGCGATTCGACAGTTGGCGCCTCACGGAAAACTGCGTGCTGCGATGAACTTCGGCAACCCGGTTCTGGCACAGCGCGATCCTGTTTCCGGCGAACCGCGCGGGGTCAGTGCCGATCTGGCCCGGGGCCTTGCCCAGCGCCTGGGCGTTGCAGTCGAATTTCATGCTTTCGACACCGCCGGCAAGGTCGTCGAGATCGCCCAGGCCGACGTATGGGATGTCGCTTTTCTGGCCATTGATCCCAAGCGGGCGGAAAGCATCGCGTATACGGCGCCCTACGTGTTTATTGAGGGCACTTATCTGGTTCGCGGGGATTCCGCCTTTCGAAGCGTGAAAGACCTGGATGCGCCGGGAGTGCAGGTTGCCGTGGGCAAGGGGGCGGCATACGACCTTTTCCTGACCCGCACGCTCAAACATGCCGCCATCGTGCGCCTGCCTCTTTCGGAGGATGCCATGGAGCAATTTGCGGATCTGGGCCTGGACGCCGCCGCCGGCGTGCGCCAGCCGCTTCAAGCGCATGCAAAAGAGCACGCGGGATACCGCGTGCTGGACGACCGCTTTACCGTCATCGAGCAGGCAATGGGCTGCCCTCAGGGCCGCGAGGCCGGATCCAGGCTGTTGGAAGCCTACCTGGAATTCGCCAAGCGCTCGGGCTTGGTTGCCGAGGGCTTGCGGCGCAGCGGGCAAGGCGACGCGACCATAGCTTGACGATTCCGGTGTGGGCGAGAGGGAAAAGATCGAATTAGGGGGGCCTCTCGGCTTCGAGCCGTTTGGCGGCTACATCTTTGGCGCGTCCAGGATGAACTGGTTGTCGAATGCTTTTGAAGCATCAATGGGAGCTGGAATCATCTTTTGTTCCACCAGCATGTCGATAGTGGCTTTTGCCGTACTGTCGGACATGTAACCAAGCCCGTGTTCGCGAGTGGCGTCGCTAGTGAATGTTTTGGCGATATCGGCCTTGAGTTGGGCGATCAGGACGTTGCGCCGATTGGCGTATTCTGGATTATCCGCGATGATGGCATCGGCGGTCTTGCCGGGATGTTTGATGGTGAACGCCAGCGCCTGCAGGTAGGCATGGACGAAGCGGCGAACCAGATCGGGTTTTTCCGCAATCATTTTTTCGGAGGTGAGCAAGCCCGAGCCAAAGGCGGCAACCCCGTTTTCCGATCCTAGAAGCACGTGCAACGAACCGGGGCCTCCTGCCTTGGCCTCAAGCTCTGGCAATTCCGCGTCGATATAACCGGGTATGGTGTCGACGCGGCCGAGCAACAGGAAATTTTCCGCGGGCGGTGTAATGGTGCGGACTTCGATTTTGCTCGTGTCAAGCTTATTCGCGGAGGCAAATGCTTTATAGAATAAGAAAGTCGAGCCGGCGGCAAATACGCCGATAGATTTGCCTTCCAGATCCTTGGGGGTATCCAGCTTTGTCTTGGCCAGCGAAATAATGGCGGTGGGATTCTTCTGATTGACGGCCGCAATGGCGACCACAGGGGTTTTTTGCGAGCGCGCGATAGCCAGGGTCGGTAAATCTCCGAATCCGAATTCGCTGGCCCCGGAGCCGACCTGGCGCATGGTATTGACGGAGCCGGTGCCCTTGTTGATGGCCACGATATCGATACCTTGCTTCTGGAAGAAGCCTTCTGATTTGCCGACATAGAAGATGCCGTGGTTTCCTCGCAGGACGAAGTCGAGTTGAACGGTGACTTTGTCGTTGGCTAGAGCGTTGCTTCCCCAAAGTATTGCCGATATAGCGAAAAGGGTACAACCGATTTTCCTGAAGTTTTTCATGTCCCGCCTCCTTGGTTTGTTGGACTAGATTTCCGAGCTGGACGCCCAGGGGATGATGAAGTGCTCGAGCAGCGCGACGGCATAGAAAAGCGCCACGCCCATTGCGGATACGACAACCAGGCTTGCGAACACGAGTGGTGTGTCAAGCTGGCTTGATGCAAACTGTATGAGATAGCCCAGTCCGCGATTGGCACCGGAAAATTCGGCGACAATCGCGCCGATCACGGAAAAGGTCACGCCGATCTTGAGGCCTGCGAACAGACTGGGAAGGGCGCTTGGCACCATGACACGTAGCAGGGTTTCTGTTTTGGAGCACCCTATGGATCGCATCAGAAGCAGCAGATTTGGATCGACACTGCGTAAGCCGGCTATCATGTTGAGGCTGATTGGGAAGAAGCTGATGACGATGATCAGCAGTATCTTCGGCGACAAGTCGTAGCCGAACCAGATTACGAAGATCGGTGCCAGTGCGACCTTAGGCACGGTCTGGAACAGTACGACCAAGGGATAGACCGCCCGTGACGCGGTTGGGAACCGCACGAGCAGCAATGCAAGCACGATGCCCAACACTACCGACAATGCAAAACCGTATACGATGATGGCCAGAGTGACGCCGGAAGAGTCGGCCAATAATTTCGCGTTGTGAACGAGGGAATGGCCGATGGATGAGGGCGCCGCGATGATGATCTCTGGAACCTTCAACCATTTGACGGCCAACTCCCAAAGGATGAGAGTGCCGACGACCGCAAAGACTGCAGGGGAGATTTCCCGCCATCCGCGTCGGGTGATGGCGGCCACGGAGATGTCGGGATTTCCCTTGGTGTTGGTTGTCGTCATGTTCATTCACCATGTCCGGTCATCAATAATTTGCGCAACTCGCGTTCGTAGGATTTGAAGCGCGCCTCTTCCAATGTTTCCATGGTTCGAGGCCGGGGCAGGTCGACCTCGATGCTTTCAATTATCCGGCCCGGCTTTACGCCCATTACATGAATTTCATCGGAAAGAAGCAGGGCTTCCGAAATGGAGTGCGTAACGAAGATGACGGTTTTCTGCGTCTGCGACCAGATATCGAGTAGCGCAAAGTTCAGTTGGTCGCGCGTGATGGCGTCGAGCGCCCCGAATGGTTCGTCCATCAGCAGGATTTCGGGATCCAGCGCGAGGGCTCGCGCAATCGAAACCCGTTGCCGCATGCCTCCTGAAAGCTGGTTGGGGAGCTTGTTCTCGCTGCCCGAAAGTCCTACAAGCGACAGCATTTCTCGGCCTCGCTGCAGAGCGGATTGGGTGGTGTGCCTGTCGCGCACCAACTGGCATAGAAATGCCGCATTTGCCAGGCTGCTTTTCCATGGCAGCAACGCGGCATCCTGAAACACCAGGCCGATTTCGTGGTCTTCCAGTGCATGGGAGACCGGCTGCGAATTGATCATGATGCTGCCGCCTGATGGGGCGACGAGGCCGCCGAGGGTTTTCAGCAGTGTGCTCTTCCCACAACCGGATGGTCCCAAAAGTGTCACGAAGCGGCCTTTGCGCACAGTGAGACTGACGTTGGACAGGACCTCCTGATAGATGGGCCGTAGCCAAGAGCCTGTTGTAAAGCCGACGGTGACGTTGCTGGCTTCGATCAGCGGGAAATCGCTGTGTCGTGCCGCCGCGGGTGTCGAAGATAGGGTTATCGAAGCACTAGGCATGGGTGGATCCAGTGTTTGATGGTAGAACCTCGCCATGGTCGGTTATGGGCACTCCATCCAACGATACGGAGCAGTCGGCCATGGGGATGTCGATATGGCAGCGTGAGTGATTGGAGCCCCCGGCTTCCGAGTTTGGGCCGGTCGAGAAAAGGAAATTGCCCATGAAAGAGCGCGAGTCCATGCCGTGAGACTGAACCTTGTCGCGTAGCCCCAGAGCTCCCCAACTGGCTTTGGGGTGCAGGCCCCAGCCGACATGCGAGATGCCGAATGCGTTTGGGTCGTTGAATGATTCCAGATGCTTGCGCAGATATTTGGCGTCGAATCCGCCCTGGATACTGGTGATGAATCCGTCCGTGATGTCGAGTACGATCTTTGATTGCACATAGGACTTGAACGGGAACATCATGTCTCCCTCATCGATGACGAGGCGTCCATGCGACAGGTTTTCAGTTGGCCAGGTCGAGACGAATGCGCTGGGCCAGTGATCCCAATGTCCTGGTTCGTCGGCATATCCCCATTGCGAAGCGATGGGAAACTGGCCGACAGGCATCGTCAGATCCGTGCCGGCATCCGAGCTCACGTGCATGACTTTGGCGGCTCGCAGTTGCCGTGCCGCTGCCAGGACCCGGTGCTTGTCGTCGGCGTTTGTCGTCAGGCGGGCCAAGACATCGGGAGGTTCTATGATCATCAGCATGCGCGTGCCCGCCGCCAGGATTTCCAGTTGCTCCGGCGAGTGCAGCAGGCCTACGAGGTCGAGTACCATGTCGGCTCTTTTGAGCGTATCGATCACCATGCGGTGGCCCGAAATCGGTGTTGCGGCGACATCGGATCGTTGTCCGAAAGCGCCGCCGCCGACGACGGGCGGGACATCGATGCGGCAGAGATGCGCACCCATTGCCGCCGACGCGCGCATCGCGAGGTCGATGTTTTTCGGATGGCTGGTCTCACCTGTCAAGACGATCAGGTTTTCACCGGTCTGCACTTTGCATAATTGGAGTATCTCGCGCCAGACGGCGAGTTGATGGTCATCAATGATGGGCATTGCTGTTCTCCTGGGTCACTTGGCGGCATGGCCTGATGGGTGGCCAGCCCCCATCTTTTCCCAAATGAGCCGGGAAATATGGCTGGTGGAATCATCCAGTGCGGCCCGCATGCTGAAATGATCGGTGTTTGGGATGACGACGCTTGTCAAGTTCGGCATGACAGTGCGCCAGGCTGTGGCCAAGTCGTTCATTTGCCGTAGATATTCCTCGCCTTCCTTGTCGCCTACGGTCAGCAAAAGGCGGCATGAGGGGTCGCTTGGAGTCTGCATGACCGGACTCAGGCTTGCCGCATCGTTCGGACTCAAGCCTATTTTTTGGTTGACGAAGCTGAGCCGCACCGGCTCGAGATCGTATAGGCCGCTAAGGCTGGTTATGCCCTTGATGCTTCCGGCTTCGAGTTGCGGGTCGCAGAGCAGCATCAAGGCTAGATGGCCTCCGGCTGAGTGGCCGGTGACGTAAATCTGGTCGGGATCGCCGCCGTAACGATGGATGTTCCGGGCGACCCAGCGAACTGCGGCCTGGCATTGCCGTACTTGTTCGGCCATGTTGATGCTGGGTATCAGTCCGTAGTTGATGATCACGTTGACGAAGCCGGCGCCGACGAAACCATGCGCGACATACGAGCAGTCTTTTTTGTCGTTGCTGATCCAGTAGCCGCCGTGAATATAGATATGCACTGGCGCGGATTTCGGCTCGGCGGGGCGAAAGATGTCGAGGCGCTCGCCGGGGGCGTTTCCGTAAGGCAGGTCCAGGTCGCAGGCAATGGTGTCGCGCGCGTGGCCGCTTTGTTGCGCCCATCGCGCGCGATAGGCCTTGAGTGTGTCGGGGGAGATTTTGGCGGCATTATCGTATTCGCGATCAAGATTCGCCTGGTCGTAGGATTTGAAAACGGTGCTTGTCATGGTATGTCTCGCTTGAATTCGGTTGTAGATGCATGAAGCCATCGCGCCAGAGCGATGGTGCGGTCGTCTTCGCCCGGGAATCCCAGCAACTGCAGTCCGAGGGGGAGGCCTCCGCTCTGCAGCAAGGGCAGTGAAACGGCGGGGATGCCTGACAGGGTTCCAGGCACGGCGAAAGATCTGCTTCCCGTGTAGGCGATATCGGCCTTGGCGGGGCCCGACGACGCCAGCGTAATGAACCCTTGCGTGCGAGTGCGCAGCTTGAGGATGGCGGTGCGCAGCTTGTCGCGGATACTCAGAGCTTCTTCATATTGGGTTCGGGATGTGTTGTCGGCGATTGAAATGAGTTCGAGGATCCGTTCGCCGACGAGGAATTCTCCGGTCGCAGCGTAGGCGCGCAACGGCCATTGCGCTTCATAGGCATAGATGGGGATCGATGCCTTGTCCGCTTCAAGGAGAAGATCTTCGAGCTTGTCGATTTCCGGATCGGAGCGGCGATCCGCAATGGCGACGCCAGCCGATTGCAGAGCATGCAGCATGTTTTCGAAGGCGATCCTGGATGCTTCGTCGGTTTCCTGCCAGCCTTGGGTGTCGAGGCGCACCAGCGTGCTGGGCGCCGATGGTGCGGGAAGCGGCGTGTTCGTGGCGAGATCCAGGCCGATCCGTCCCGGCGCGGCGGCAGCGATTGCTGTCGTGATCGCCCAGGCATCGGCCAGATTCAGGGTGAAGATCCCAAGGTGATCGAGTGTGGGCGCCAGCGGCGCGACGCCGTCGATACACAGCAGGCCGTGTGTGGGCTTGAAGCCGAACACTCCACAGTAGGAGGCGGGCCGAATGGTGGATGCCTGGCTTTGAGTTCCAAGCGCGGCGGGAACCATGCCTGCGGCTACGGCGGCGGCCGATCCACTGGATGATCCGCCCGGAGTCAGTGTCGTATCGGCCGGATTGCGGGTGCGAGGCGAGCGGCCGCAGGCGAATTCGGCTGTTGCGGTCTTGCCGAGGAGCACGCCGCCGGCACGCTTGAGAGCCAGAACGCAGGCAGCATCGCGTCTTGGTTGGAAGCCGGCAAATATCGGACTGTTCATCTCGGTTGGCAGATCGCGAGTCTCGATAATGTCTTTGATGCCGAAAGGCATCCCGTCCACCGCTGAAATCGGTCGCCCGGCCCGGTAGCGGACACTGGCGTCGTCAGCTGCGTGGCGGGCACCATCGATATTCAGATTGACGAAGGCATGGATTGCATCGTCGCGCAGGGCGATTTCCTCCAGGCATCGCTCCAGAAGATGGCGCGGTGAATCCTCGCCCGACAGAAAGGCAGGGATGTGGCGGGAAAAAGATAGGCTTGCGAGTGCCGGGCCGTGGTTGTTTTCGAGGTTCGGCTTCATCTTCGAGATACCTTATCCATAAGAGCCATAAGGAGCGGGGAATGTCTTCTGCTTGAAGAGCGTCTTCCTCCGTCTGTAGTGACTAGTGGGTTGATGGATCGTCGAGCAGCCGGATTGGCCGCCCCGCGAGATAGGCGGAAATGTTTTCGACCATATCGTGATAGAAGACGGAGTACACCTCCTGCACGGCAAAGCCTAGATGGGGGGTAAGCACCACGTTGTCCAGAGACAGGAGGGGGTGGCTTGGTGATAGAGGTTCTTGATGAAAGACATCGAGTGCGGCATTGATTTTCCTGGCTTCGAGCGCCTCGATCAGCGCTTTTTCGTCGATGAGAGGGCCCCGAGACGTGTTGACGAGAAGCGCGCCTCGCTTCATGCGTTGGATCTGCGTTGCACCGACGAGACCGCGTGTAGCGTCGTTGAGCACGACGTGCAGACTGATGACGTCGCTGCGGCTGAAAAGCTCGTCCTTGGTGGCCAGGGAGGCGCCGCTTTCCTGCGCGCGTTCGGGAGTCAGGCGAGGGCTCCAGGCAAGAATGTTCATCCCGAAGGCGCGTCCGACGTGTGCTACCTGTCGACCAATGCGGCCAAGCCCGACAATGCCCAGGGTTTTTGAATTCAGGGTGGAGCCAAGCGTTGTTTGCCACCTTCCCGAACGCAGCGCGCGATCCTCTTGCGGCAGGTGCCTGGCCGCAGCGAGGATCAAGGCCCAGGTTAGTTCGGTTGTCGGAAATTCACTGGACCCGCTGCGTGTGCAGGACACCGTGATCCCGTGTTTGTGCGCCGCCGCTAAATCCAGCGTACGGTTATGCGTTCCAGTGGCGCAGATGAACTTCAGGGCTGGGAGTCGGGCAATAAGGGAGGCCGGAAGGGGTGTGCGCTCGCGCAATAAGCCGATCATGTCGAAATCACGCAGGGCTTCGGCGGCATCGTCCTCGCTGGAAAAGGGCTGTGTGAATACTTGAATATCCACGTGCTGCTGGATGGCGGACCAATCCGCCGCCGTTCGCGCCGCATTTTGATAGTCGTCCAGGATTGCGAGTTTGCGTGTCCCCATGCAATTCTCCGAGATGGTGTTTTTGTGCCGCTGCTTGACTCCTAGGGATTAATCTACACGGTAATCAAAATGTTTTCAATACTATTGTCTACAATATGTTTATTGAGTTAATATACGCTCAGGGAAGATGCAGGCAATGCTTGCTCTTGAAGCATCATGATTTATGGTGGTAATGGCTTGCGAAATGGCCGTACGACCATTCAATTGGGCTGGCGGCGTCTAATACCAGCAGGGAAACTTGATAAAATCGACGGTTGTGCCAGTGACAAAGAGTATTTGGGGTGCGGTTTCCAGCGCGCTGGACACTTTGCGCCCATATGCATGGAACCGCGCATCCAAACTTGCCGTTCGACGAAAATGAGAGCGAGTCTAGGAGATAGTCTTGAATAACGACGTGTCGACGTTGCGCATACTTCGGTCTAGTTCCCTTCCTGGGGCTATTCAACAAGAAATATGCCGAATGATTCTCGACGGTACGTTCGAACCTGGCGACAAGCTCGGTGAAGCTGAGCTCGCTTTGCAACTGGGCGTAAGCCGAGGCCCCATCCGCGAGGCTTTTCGGGGGCTCGAAGAAGCCAAGCTCGTTCGCTTTACCCGCAATCGAGGCGTGTATGTCCGTGAAATCAGCATCCCGGAAGCGACAGAGATCTATACAGTTCGTGCTGGGCTCGATGATCTGATCGGACGCATACTGGCTCCCCAAATAACAGAAGGCCAAATCAGTGAATTGCAGGGGCGGATCGTTGCCATGGAACGTTGTTATTCCAGCGGGAATATTCAGGAATATTTTTCCCTCAATATGAGCTTCCATGATCGTATCGCCGAAATGGCGGGTAATCAGAAGCTGCTGGAAATCTACCGCCGGCTCATGAACGAAACACTACTTATCCGGCGTAGGGGTTTGACGCGGGGAGGGGGATTCTCCGTGTCGAATCAAGAGCACCAGCTGATTGTGGATGCTTTGGCTACCAAAGATCCAGATCGGGCGGCTCTTGCCATGACCGAGCACGTAAGGCGCGGTCAAGAACGGCTCATGAAGTCTTTGCAGGTGCCACAGCCGGCCAATACCGCGACGGCTTGACTCTGGGTTCTCCATTTTTTGAGCGTGGGCAATTCCAATAGCTTGCGTTTGGATGCTTCGCTTTATAAGAATTGTCACCTATATTATTGTCGACAATAAACAATCAAATATCAATAAACCATATATAACTGTTTTCATTTTTGGGGAAAATCCGAAATGATCGTGCCAAGCCCATCCACTCAGCCGCTGCCCGGGATTACCGTTCAGGCCGTTGATTTCATAGATCAACTTTCCTACGAAATGCTGCCTGAAAAGGCGCTTGAAATTGGACGCCGCTGCATGCTCGACGCCGTCGGTTTATATCTGGCTGGTGCCTCTGAGCCGTGCACGCGTATTCTGGTTGAGCAGGCCAGAGAGCAAGGAGGGCGGCCTGAAGCACTATTGCTGGGTGCGGGCGACATCAAGGTACCCGCCGCTCTGGCGGCGCGCGTACTGGGAACGGCAGGGCATGCGCATGATTGGGACGACACCCAAGTGTCGAGGGATCCTGAGCATATATACGGGCTGTTGACCCACCCCACCGTGCCGCCGTTGACTGCCGCCATCGTGGTGGCGCAGCGTATCGGTGCGGTGAGCGGCCGGCAGTTCATGCTTGCATTCCAGGCCGGATTCGAAGTCGAGTGCAAGATTTCCGAGTGGATGCGGCCGCGCCATTATCGTCGCGGACATCACTCCAGTGGGACCGTAGGCACTTTCGGAGCATGTGTAGCGGCCGCAAAATTGCTCGGCCTTGGCCGTAAGGAAACCGCCAATGCGCTGGGCATTGCAGCAAGCCTGGCTGCGGGGATCCGCGTCAATTTCGGCACGATGACCAAGCCGCTGCATGTCGGTAGGGCGGCGGAAAACGGGGTTACCGCTGCATTGCTTGCCGCTCGCGGGTACACGGCCGACTCTCAGGCCCTTGATGGGCCGTGGGGGTTTTTCTCCGTTATGGGAGAGGGCCTGGATGAGTCGAAAGCGCGGGAAGGTTTCGGACGAATCCTTACCATCATAGAGCCTGGCGTCAGCATCAAGCCGTTTCCTTCCGGCATTCTTACCCACCAGACCATGGATGCCATGCTGGCGTTGATCCAGCAGCATGGTCTGAAGGCTGGTCGAGTCAGGGCGATCCGCTTGCATGCGGGTAAGAATATTCTCGAACCAATCCGGTATCCGCTGGCACGGACTCACCTCGAGGCTAAATTTTCGATGCCCGCGCTACTGGCCATGCTGGTGCTCAAGGGGCGCGCCAGCCATCATGAGTTCAGTGATGCCTTCATCCAGTCGCCGGAAATGCAGGCAATGCAAGGTCTTGTTGAATTGCACAACGATCTTGAAATCGATGCCAAAGGATACGACAAGATTCGCTCGCGCATCGAAGTGGACATTGACGATGGCCGTACCCTGATCCAATGGGCTGACGAAAACTACCGTGGGGGTCCGGACAAGCCCATGACCGATGCCGATGTGGAAGAAAAATTCCGTATCTGCGCAGAAGGTGTGCTTGACGCCGAGCGGCAGGCGCGGCTGGCTGAAACGGTGTTGACCATAGACAAGCTGCCCGATGTATCGGCGCTTACCAGCCAGCTTGTTTTCGGCGATGCGACATGATGGCGGGGTACTGGGAGCGAGGGTAGAGGACGCTCCCAGGATGGGGTTCAGGCGGTTTCGATGTCCGCCAGGTTCTCTTTCTTGACCAGCCTTTCGAGCACGCGCCGCGACTGCACTCCGCCCGCGTCGATGTTCAGCATGAGCAGGTGACGGCCCGGATACTCGGAAAGGTTTTTTTGCTGGGCTTCCAGCACGGCCAGATCCTGGTGGAAGATCTTGCCCTGGCCCTGACGGATGATCTCCGTGATTTCGGCGTCGTCCGGCTTCCAGTTGCGCGCCATGCCCCAGAAATACCAGTGGGACGTTTCGGTTTCGGGGGTCATGAAATCGACCACGATGGTGCCGATCTTGTCCTCGCGAGCGGCCTCGAAGCCGCCCTTGCCCGCGAAGGCGACGCCGACGTCGATCAGAATGTTGGCCGGAGGCGTGAATCGCGAGATCTGCCATCGGTCCATGGGCTCGTCGGCGGGCATGCCGTTGTAGCGCAATTGCAGCTGGAAGAAGGGCGGGGCGACGATATTGCTCATGTACCGGCTGGTAACGATGCTATCGCCCTGCACGACCGTGTTGACGGGAACCTTGTCGATGGCGTGATGGCCGATGCTTTCCGGATGGACGTAGGTTTCGTGGGTCAGGTCCATGAGGTTGTCGATCATCAGGCGATAGTCGCAATTCAGATGGTACATGCCGCCGCCATAGGCCCAGTCCGGGTTGTCCGCCCATTCCAGGTGGGGAATGAGCGATTCGTCCGCGAGTTCGGGGTCTCCGGGCCAGATCCAGATGAAACCGTAGCGCTCGACCACCGGAAAGGTCTTGTTGGCGGGGAAGCCCGCCACGCGCTGCATGGGCATCGAGGCGGCCTTGCCGTCGGCGCCCATGGCCAGGCCGTGGTACCCGCAGACCAGGTTGCCGTCCTGGACGAAGCCCAGGGACAGGGCCGCCCCGCGGTGAGGACAGAAGTCCTCGACGGCGGCGACCTTGTTTTCCGGCCCCCGGAAGAAGGCGACCTTTTCCCCGCAGATTCGACGGCCCAAGGGTTTTCCGTCGATTTCATCCGGCGTGCAGCCAACATACCAGGCATTTTTGAGAAACATGATTGGCTCCTTAAGCTGGTTGCAGAGTGGTTTGCGTCTATTCGGTCTTGCCCGTGTTCAGCACGTTCTTGATGGTGTCGAACTCGACGTTGTACAGCTGGCCGTCGACGCGTTCCACCTTGCGCACGTATATGTTCTGGATGAAATCGCGGGTCTTGGGATCGAGTGTAACCGGCCCGCGCGGGCTTTCGAAGCTTTGGCCCTTCATGGCGGCCAGCAGGGCATCGCCGCTTTTTATGTCCTTGGTGGTCTTTATGGCGTTATAGATGACGTGCATGCCATCGTAGCCCGCCACGCCGAAGAAATTGGGCCGTTTGCCCTTGCTGAGCTTCTCGAAGTCGGCAACGAACTTTTTGTTCATGGCGGAAGGATGGGCCGCCGAGTAGTAGTCCGATGTGATGGTGCCCAGCGTTTCGTCGCCGGCTGAATTGAGATAGTCGTCATCGGTGACAGCGCCATGGGCCAGCAATTTGATGCCCGCCTTGGCCAGGCCGCGCGCCGCGTATTCCTTGAGAAGGGCTGCGCCGGGGCCGGCCGGCAGCATCACATACAGGGCGTCGGGTTTCAGGTCGCGAACCTTGCGCAGGAAAGGTGCGAAGTCGGGGTTGGCCATCGGCACGCGAATTTCGTCGATGATCTGCCCGCCGGACCCGCTGAAGAATTCCTTGAAGGCCTTTTCCGACTCGTAGCCCGGCGCGTAGTCGGGGACCAGCGTGACGACCTTTTTGATGTCGTGCTTGGCGGCCCACACGGCGGTGCCCATGGTTACCTGGGGAATGGTGCCGCTGGTGCGGACGGCATAGGGCGTGGCATTGATGACGACCAGGGTCTGGGCCGCCATGATGACCATGGGCGTCTTGGTTTGCGTGGCCATGGGCGCGACGGCCAGGGCCAGCGGCGTCAGGCCGAATCCGGCAAGCACGTTGACCTTGCCAGTGACGAGCAGTTCCTGGGCCAGCCGTTTGGTGTTGGCGGGATCGCCGGCGTCGTCGCGCAGCACGATCTCGACTTTCTTTCCGTCCACTTCAGTGCCGAATTGCTTGAGGTAGGTTTGCACGCCGGTCTCGATTTGCCGTCCGGTGGAGGCGAACGGTCCGGTCATCGGCAGGATGAGGCCCACCTTGAAGGTGTCCTGTGCGGCCGCGGCGTTGCCGACCGGCAGGCCGCCCAGCGCCAGCGCGGCGGCGATTGCCGTGACTTGCAGGAAAGACCGCTTTTGTTTCGACGTTGCCGTGGCGCGGTCTTGGGCGAGCAGGCCGCGCAGGCGGCGAAGCGTGGGGGATGCGTTTTGCATGTAGAGTCTCCGAGGTTTTAGTTATGAAAGCCGCTTTGGCTATTCCATGGCTTCGCGCCAGAGATCCAGTGCCTGTTGCACCGGCCGGTCGGAATAGCTGAACATCACCGTGTCGCTGTCCGCCTCAAGCCGGTAAGGCATCCAGGAGGGGCAGACGAACACGTCCTTGGGACCGAACTCGAGAACCTGATCGGCAATACGGCACCGGCCTTGTCCTTCGACGACGGCGTAAATGGTGGAGTCGGTGGAGCGGTAAGGGGCGCCGGCGAACCCGGCTGGCAGCAATTGCATGAACGTGCCCATGGTGGGAATGGCCCAGTCGCCCGTGATCGGGTTCGTGTACTGCAGCTTATGGCCCCAGCAGGCGTGCGGCTCGTCATTGACCCTTAGGGTTTCGAGCGCTTCGCGGGTGCGATCGTAGGGGTACCAGAACAGCGGCGAAGTGTGAGAGCGCGCCTGGTACTCGACCGGCTTCATGGTGTTGCCGAACCTGGCAAGATTGGTATTGGCGCTTTGGCTGGTTTGCTGGAACAGGCCCTGGCCCTTTTCCATGAATTGCGCATCGAGCACTTCGACGATGGGCAGATCCAGCCCGTCGAGCCAGACCATGGGCTCGTCGGACGTATTGCCGTGGTCGTGAAAGGCCCAGGAGGGGGTAATGACGAAATCGCCGACGCTCATGGTGACTTTCTCGCCGTTGACGGCCGTGTAGGCGCCCTGCCCCTGCAGGATGAAGCGCAGCGCCGACTGGGAGTGGCGGTGCACCGGAGCGATTTCGCCAGGCATGATCAGCTGCAGCCCTGCGTAAAGGCTGTGCGTGATGCGGGTCTTGCCGCGCAGGCCGGGGTTTTCCAGCACAAGAACGCGCCGCTCCGCCTCCTGGGCGGTGATGAGGCTGCCGGCTTCCAGCAGCCAGGGCCACATTTGCTGCCACTTCCATAGATGCGGCAGGCAGGGGGTATTGGGCTTGGCGGTGATGATGCCGTGCAGCACTTCCCATAGCGGGGTCACGTTGGCGCCGCCGATTTTCTCGTAGAAACACTGGCGCTCAGACGATGCGGGTTTATCCGTTTGCGACAACAATTCCATTTTGTCTTCCTTGGCGTTGATTCGGGTTTTCCCGGGTGCGGCGTGTGTGCCCATGCGGGTTCCCGCGGATGTCGAGCTCAGTCTGGGCCATTGTCCTCATGTGGGCAATAAGGCAATCTTGATAAGGCTTATCGCATTTTTAAATACTCCTTTCGCCAGCAGGTAGCGGCCCCCCCTTTCAGCCCGAGCCGTTCGAGAGGCGTTAACAGATCTCTGATCTTCCGGCGTTCGTGGGCGTTGCGTATTCGAATTCCCAATAGCGGCAATCAACACTGCTTTATTGACGGTCGGCGAGCAAATCACCGACGATGGCGCCACAAGCCTGCCAGGTTTTGCGGCGGCTTTTCATGCCATTACGATAAAGGAGACAGTGTTGAGCACGTCTGACACCATTTTGATTTCGGGGGGCGGTCTGGGTGGTCTCACGACAGCCATCGCCTTGTCCCGTCAAGGCCGTTCCGTCCACGTGCTGGAGCAGGCGCATGAAATTTCCGCCATCGGCTACGGCATACAGCTGGGCCCCAATGTATTCAACGTCTTCGACCGCCTAGGCGTCGGCGACGCCGTCAGGGCGATCGCCGACTTCCCGGATTCCGTCGTCATGACCGACGCGGACAGCGGCGAGACGCTGATCGACATTCCCGTGACGACCCCGGATTACAAGCAGCGTTTCCGCAATCCCTACGTCGTGGTGCATCGGGCCGACATCCATAATGTCCTGCTTGACGAATGCCTCAAGGCGCCCGGCGTCGAGATCACGGTGAACGCCTGCGTGACCAGCCACGAGGATCTGGGCGACCGCGTGCGCGTCACTTGCGCCGACGGCCGCACTTTCGAAGGGGCGGCGCTGATCGCCGCCGACGGCCTCAAGAGCCGGATCCGCGATGCCCTGGTCAACGACAAGCTGCACCCCATCGGCTATGTCGCGCATCGAACCATCGTCGACATGAAGGACATCCCCGCCGACTTCCCCCACAAGAAGGACGTCGTCCTGTGGGGCGGGCCCGGCTACCATGTGGTGCACTATCCGCTTCGGCACGGCACGCTGTTCAACATCGTCGCGGTGTTCAAGGATCCGGCGCCCAATCACGGCGACCAGTACGTGACCCACGAAGAAGACGTCCAGCACGTCTATGCCAACGCCCACCCGGCCTTGAAGAGCATTCTTGCCCTGATGGATCTGGAGCGGCGCTGGGTGATCGCCGACCGGAACCCGGTTCGGCAATGGAACCGGGGCCGTGTCGTGCTTCTGGGAGATGCCGCGCACCCGGTGCTGCAGTCGTACGCGCAGGGCGCGGGCATGGCCATCGAAGACGCCGGTTGCATTACCAACCTGCTCGAGCAGTACGATTATGAACGCGCTTTCGCCGAGTTCTCGAAGCGGCGCGCCATGCGTACGGCGCGCATGCAGCTGGAGTGCCGGGACGTCTGGAAGTTCTATCACGAAGAAGGCATCGAGCGCGACGTCCGCAACATGCGGCTGGAAGGGCGGACTTCCGAGGACTCCTACAAGTGCCTGGACTGGATCTGGAATGGCGGCACCAATCCCGTCGTCAGCGGGGCGGCGGCCTGATGCGCCGAGCGGTGGCGGACGCTAGTGCTGGTTGTCCGCGGGATCGCCGTCTTGCGCCGGATCAACCGGAGGCAGGTCGACGAAGGTATTGAAAATGATTTGCCGCAGCCAGCGGTTGGCCGGGTCGTGATGATAGCGTTCGTGCCAGTATTGCCGGACTTCGTAGACGGGGGTGGGGAAAGGGATTTCGAAGGCCTTTACCCTGCCGCTCTTGGCCAGCGTATTGGCCAGGCGGGCGGGAACGATGGCCAGCAGGTTGGTGGCGACGATCATTTGTTCGAGCCCCAGGAACGAGGAGACCCGGAGCTTGATCGTGCGGCTTATGCCCTGGGTGTGCAAATGCTTGTCCAGCAACGAATGGCCGGTGCCAGGCGCGACGAGAGACAGATACTCTTCTTTCAGGAGCTGCTCGGTGCTTAGTGTTTGGCCGGTAAGGCGCGGGTGCTCTTTTCTGGCAATGCAGGAGTAATGTTCGGCGAACAGCCGCTGTTGGTAGAAACCCGTGTTCACTTCCGCGGCATAGCCGATTGCAAGGTCGATTTCGCCTTGCGCCATGGCCAGGGGGGTTTGGTCGTTCAGGTCGGTGGAGTCGATCTGGACGTGCGGCGCGGCCGATTCGAAGATGGTCAGCAGTTCGGGCAGCATGACTATTTGGGCCACATGGCTCAGTCCCAGCTGGAACCTGCGCAGCGAGCTTTCAGGGTCGAAGTGGACGAGCTGGCCGCGATTCGGCCCAAGCAGATCCAGGAACTGTTCTATGGGGGCGATGAGGGTTTGCATCAGGGGGGTGGGCATCATCCCCTCTGGGGTTTTGACGAATAGCGGGTCGCAGAAATGCGTGCGCAGATTGCCCAGGCGCACGCTGATGGCGGGTTGGCTCAGGCCCACATGGCTGACGGAGCCCGAGACGCTTCGGGTTTTATAGATTTCCTTCAGGATGAGGAAATCCGACAGGTCGAGGTTGGCCATGGGATGTGGGTTGCGGACTGTATTTAAAAAGGCAATTCAGGCTATTAAGGGTAGGGCATTGTGGCTGCCTTAGCAATGCCAGAGAATGATTTTTCTAACGAGGATACATCATGCGCATATGTCGGTTTAACAAGGATCGCCTGGGAGTGGTCGATGGCGGGTCGGTTTTCGATGTTACGGCGGCACTGGATGTCTTGCCGTCCAGCCGTTATCCACTGCCAAGTTTCGATCCATTCATTGCCAATCTTGGGCAGGTGCGCCAGTGCATCGATGAGCTTCTGCCGTCGGCCGCCCGGCTGGCCCTGGAAGACGTGCAGTTGCTCAGCCCCATTGCCAATCCCGGCAAGCTGGTGGCGGCCCCGGTAAACTACACCAAGCATCTTGAAGAGGCCCGCGCCGATGCGGGTGTCCACCACAACGGCAAGATCGAGGAAATCCAGCGCATCGGGCTGTTCCTGAAAGCGAACAGCTCCATGGCGGGGCCCAGCGAAGGCGTGGCCATACGCCACCCCGAACGGCGCAACGATCACGAAATCGAACTGGCGGTGGTCATCGGCAAGCCGGGGGTTGGAATTTCCCGCGCCGATGCATGGAGTTATATCGCGGGCTATTGCATAGGCCTGGACATGACCGTGCGCGGCCCCGAAGAGCGCAGCCTGCGCAAGTCGGTCGATAGTTACAGCGTGCTGGGCCCCTGGTTCGTCACGGCGGACGAACTTCCCGACCCGACCAGCCTGGATTTCCAGCTTACGGTCAACGGCGAAGTCAGGCAAAGCGCGAACACCCGGGACTTGCTCATGGACATTCCGGCGCTTATCGAATTTGCCTCCTCCTTCTATACCCTGCATCCGGGCGACGTCATTTTTACCGGCACCCCCGAAGGCGTGGGCCCGGTGCACGCCGGAGACCTCATCGTTGCGGAATTCGACCAGATCGGACGCATGGAAGTTGCCGTCCGGGCCGCATAGCGCACGGGGCCGGCCATGAGTTCCTCCGAGAGTTCCCGCGTCTACATTCACGAGGTGTCGGTGCGGGATGGATTCCAGATCGAGCCGGAGTTCATTCCCACCGAACAGAAGATCGCACTGATCAATGCGTTGAGCCGCACCGGGGTGGCCAAGATAGAGGTCACGTCGTTCACGTCGCCCAAGGCCATTCCGGGCCTGGCGGATGCCGAAGCCGTGATGTGCCGGATCGACCGGGTTCCCGGAGTTCAGTATGCGGCGCTGGTGCCCAATATGCGGGGCTGTGAGCGCGCCTTGGCCTGCAAGGTGGACGAAGTCAATATGGTGATGTCCGCAAGCCAAAGCCACAACATGGCCAACTTGCGCATGACGTCCGGGCAATCGCTGGATCAGTTCGCCGAAATCGCCAGGGCGGTGGACGGCAAGGCGTTCCTGAACGCCTCGCTGTCCACGGCATTCGGCTGCCCGTTCGAAGGCGATGTGCCCTTGGCGCGGGTGCTGGACATCGTCGACCGGTTCGCCGATATCGGCATGCAGGGCGTCACGCTATGCGATACGACGGGTGTCGCGAATCCGCGGCAAGTCAGCGAGGTTTGCCAGGTGGTGCGCGATCGCTGGCCCGGCCTGGTGTTCACGGCGCATTTTCATAATACGCGCGGCATGGGCCTGGCCAATGCATTGGCCGCGTTGCGGGCGGGCATCGACCGCTTCGACGCCTCGCTCGGCGGATTGGGCGGCTGTCCGTTCGCGCCGGGGGCTAGCGGCAATGTCTGCACCGAGGATCTGGTGCACATGTTCAACGCCATGGGCTACGCAAGCGGCGTCGATCTGGAGGGCCTGCTCGAACTGGCAAGGCTTTTGCCCGCCATGGTCAAGCATGACATCCCCGGGCAAGTGGTGAAGGCGGGTCCGTCGACCCGGCGCTATCCGTTGCCAGGCGGGCAGGGCAATGCCAGGCAGGCTGCCAGCCCTTCATGCCGTTGATCCACCGTCGCAGCACCGTGCGCGGCTTCCAGTTTCCTTTAGCGGGTTGAATACCATGGCAGCAGCATTGACCTTGTTCGAAAAGCTTTGGCAGCGTCATCTGGTCGACGAGACGTCGGACGGTCTTTCCCTTTTGTACATCGACCGCCAGCTCGTGCACGACGTGACCAGCCCGCAGTCGTTCGAGGGGCTGCGCTTGTCGAGCCGCAAGGTGCGACGCCCCGAAACCGTGCTGGCGACGGCCGACCACAACGTCCCGACGGCTCATGCGGAACGTGTGTCGGGCGAAGCGGGCATCGTCGACGCCCTGTCGCGCATTCAGGTCAGGCAGCTTACGAAAAACTGCGACGAGTTCGGGATCACCGAATACAAGCTGGGCGACAAGCGCCAGGGCATCATTCATGTCATCGGCCCGGAACAGGGCGCGACGCTGCCCGGCACGACCGTGGTCGCCGGAGACTCGCACACCAGCACGCATGGGGCTTTTGCGGCCCTGGCTTTCGGTGTCGGGGCGTCGGAGGCCGAGCATGTGCTGGCAACGCAATGCCTGTCCATCCGCCGGATGAAATCCATGCAAATCAACGTCGATGGCGAGCTTCCACGCGGCGTCACGGCAAAGGATCTGATTCTCTGGATCATCGGGCAGGTGGGAACGGCGGGGGCGACTGGCTATGCCATCGAGTTCACCGGCAGCACGATCCGCTCGCTATCCATGGAAGGCCGGATGACTCTGTGCAATATGGCGATCGAGGCGGGCGCGCGAGTCGGCCTCATCGCCGTGGACGACAAGACCATCGATTACGTAAGAGGCCGGCCGCTGGCCCCCAAGGGCGCGGACTGGGACGCGGCGATGGCGTACTGGCGAACCTTGCACAGCGACGAGGGCGCGCAATTCGACCGAACCCTCGAGGTCGACGCCACCTGTTTGCGCCCCATGGTCAGTTGGGGAAACTCGCCGGAGATGGTCGTGCCGGTGGACGGCAGCGTTCCGGATCCCGCGTTGCAGTCGGACGCCGTGCGGCGCCGCAACATGGAATCGGCGCTGGCCTATATGGGCCTGGAGCCGGGCGAGGCCATGACGCAAATACAGCTCGACAAGGTTTTCATTGGGTCCTGCACCAATGCGCGCATCGAGGATCTACGCAGCGCGGCCGCCATGGTGAAGGGCAGGCGCCTGGCGCCGACCATCAAGCAGGCGCTGGTGGTGCCGGGCTCGGGCCTGGTCAAGGAGCAGGCCGAGCGCGAGGGCCTGGATACGATTTTCACCGCTGCGGGTTTCGAATGGCGCGAGCCTGGCTGTTCGATGTGCCTGGGCATGAATGCCGATCGCCTGGCAAAAGGCGAACGCTGTGCCTCGACTTCCAACCGCAACTTCGAGGGCCGGCAGGGGGCGGGAGGGCGCACGCATCTCGTCAGCCCCGCCATGGCCGCGGCTGCCGCCATCGCCGGCAGCTTTGTCGACATAACGAACTGGTAAGGAGCAACCATGGAAGCATTCATTTCGCTCGACGGCCTGGTCGCTCCGCTGGATCGCCGCAACGTCGATACCGATGCCATCGTGCCCAAGCAGTTTCTCAAATCGATAGCGCGTACGGGATTCGGTGCCCATTTGTTCGATGAACTGCGGTTTCTCGACCCCGGCGGGCTGGGCCAGGATCCCAAGTCGCGCCGCGCGAATCCGGAATTCTCCTTGAACGAGCCCAGGTATGAGGGCGCGCAGATCCTGTTGACGCGCGAGAATTTCGGTTGCGGCTCGAGCCGCGAGCATGCTCCCTGGGCGCTGCACGATTATGGCTTCCGGGCCTTGATCGCCCCCAGCTTCGCCGACATTTTCTTCGGCAATTGTTTCAAGAACGGCCTGCTTCCCATTGTGCTGGACACGGCCATCGTGGACGAATTGTTCAATGCCGTGAGCCGCAACGTGGGCTACCGCTTGTCGATCGATCTTCCCACGCAGACGGTCAGGGCTCCGTCGGGAAAAGCGTGGAAATTCGATATCGAGCCCGCGCGCAAGCGCAGCTTGCTGGAAGGCCTGGACGACATTGCCCTTACCTTGTCCGCCATTGAAAAAATCCGCGCCTACGAGGCGCAGCGCCGCCGGCAAGAACCCTGGCTGTTCGAACGCGCCTGATGCCGGGCGATCCGGGTGCCTCGGTATCCGGCGTTCGCGCTACTTATAATGGATGCCGCATGGTTTGCGGTTTTACGTATATTTGCCCAGGCCGGCGAGATGCCGCCCTTCGCTCAAACAGGATCAAGCAATGACTCAGACAGCTCAGGAATCAAACCGGGAAGCGAAACAGGAACAGGCTTTGGCGGGCGTCAGGGTTCTTGAGCTTGGGTCCTTGATTGCCGGCCCCTATGCCAGCGCCCTGCTGGCCCAGTTCGGCGCCGACGTCGTCAAGATCGAGTCCCCGAAAGGGGGCGACCCTTTGCGCAGCTGGCGCAAACTGCACGAAGGCACGTCGCTGTGGTGGTATGCGCAAAGCCGCAATAAAAAATCGGTGACCCTGGATCTGAAGTCGCCCGAGGCGCAGGAAATCGTTCGCAAGCTGGCCGCCGAAGCCGACGTCGTCATCGAGAACTTCCGGCCCGGCACGCTGGAGAAATGGGGCCTGGGCTGGGAGCAGCTTTCGGCGGTCAACCCCAAGCTCATCATGCTGCGCGTTTCGGGCTATGGGCAGACGGGCCCGTTCAGCCATCGGCCGGGCTTTGCCGCCATTGCGGAATGCATGGGCGGCCTGCGCTATGTAACGGGCTTCCAGGACCGCGCGCCGGTGCGCGTGGGCGTGAGCCTGGGCGACACTCTGGCATCCCTGTACGGCGTCATCGGCGTGCTCATGGCCCTGCATCACCTCAAGGCCAACGGCGGCAAGGGCCAATTCATCGACGTTGCGCTGAGCGAAGCCGTGCTGGCGGTCATGGAAAGCCTGATTCCCGAATACGCCATGACGGGCCACGTGCGCGAGCGCACCGGCGCCGCGCTGCCGGGCATCGTGCCTTCCAATACCTATTTGTGCGGCGACGGACGCTATGTCGTCATTGCCGGCAATGGCGACGGTATCTTCAAGCGCCTGATGGCGGCAATTGGGCGCCAGGACCTGGCGGACAATCCCGAACTGGAGCATAACGACGGGCGCGTGCGCCACACCGAAATGCTGGACAACGCCATCCAGGAATGGGCGGGCAGGCACGACCTGGAAACCATACTCGGCGTGCTGGAAGCGGCTTCCGTGCCGTGCGGTCGCATCTATACGGCCGAAGACATCTACAACGACGCGCATTTCCGCGCACGCGACATGATCCAGCGGTTTCAACTGCCCGATGGCAATCCCATCGACCTGCCGGGCATTGTGCCCAAGCTTAGCGCCACGCCGGGCAAGACCGCCTGGCTGGGACCCAAGCTGGGCGAGCACACCAAAGAAGTGCTGGAATCCATTGGCGTGACGCCCGAGCAATTGATGAAATTGCGCGAGGCGGGGCTGGCTTGAGGCAGGAAAAATGAAGGCTAAGCCAGTTCGGTATGTAATTTATTGTATGTTTCATATTTATATTTCATAAATAATCGTATACCAAAACCCACACAGAATCGCTCAAAAACCGTATAGTCAGGCTAAGCAGCCTGTGCGCCACGAAACTGGGCGTTTGCCAGAGCCGGGCCGCTGTGACTATTCCGGCGGCCCGCGTCTTTGTGGCGCCAGGAATGTCATTGGGCCAGGCACAACTTGCCGTCGAAGTCGTTTCCTGCGCTGAGCATATAACCGGCATTTCCCCATTCCCGTTTTCAAGAGGTCTACACCCATGTCATACGTCGTGACTCCTCCCGCCACCGTTGCCGTGCCCGTCGTCGGCAGCAGCGATACCTTTCCCGTACGCCGCGTGTATTGCGTGGGCCGCAACTATGCCGCCCATGCCCGTGAAATGGGTTTCGATCCCGATCGCGAACCGCCGTTCTTCTTTTGCAAGCCGGCCGATGCGGTCATTCCCGTTGCCTACGGCGAAACGCTGGAGATCCCCTATCCTTCGGAAACCTCCAACTACCACTATGAAATCGAACTGGTCGCCGCCATCGGCAAGGGCGGTTCGAACATCAGCGTCGAAGACGCGCTGAGCCATGTCTGGGGCTACGCGGTCGGGCTGGACATGACGCGCCGCGACCTGCAAATGAAAATGCGCGAAATGGGCCGCCCCTGGGAACTGGGCAAGGCTTTCGACCAAAGCGGCCCCATCGGCCCCATCCATCCCGCCGCCTCGGTGCAAAACATCGACAAGGCCGCCATTACGCTGGACGTCGATGGCACGCGCAAGCAGGGCAGCAGCCTGGACAAGCTCATCTGGTCGGTTGCCGAAACCATCAGCTACCTGTCCAAGTACTTCAAGCTTGAAGAAGGCGACATCATCTACACCGGCACCCCCGAAGGCGTCGGCCCCGTCGTGGCCGGCCAGACCATGGTGGGTTCGGTCGAGGGCCTGGGCAGCATCACCGTCAAAGTGGTGTAAACATGGATCTGTACAGCTTCTTCAATAGCTCCACGTCGTACCGTGTGCGCATCGTGATGGGGCTAAAGGGCCAGGACTACAACTTTCATCCCGTCAACATCCGCGTCATGCAGCAAAAGGAAGCGGATTACGTGGCCAAGAACCCCAGCGCCAGCGTGCCGTTGCTGGACGACGACGGCTTTCAGCTGGGCCAGTCGATGGCCATCATCGACTACCTGGACAACAAGTTTCCCGAGCCGCGCCTGATTCCCCAGGAGCCTCAGCCGCGCGCCCGGGTGCTCGAGATCGCCAACCTGGTTTCCTGCGATATGCATCCGTTGAACAACTTGCGGGTGTTGCGCTATCTCGTCAAGGAGCTGGGCGTTTCCGACGAGAAAAAGAACGAGTGGTATCACCATTGGATCGATGAAGGCTTTACCTCGCTGGAAGCCCTGCTCGAGCGCACCGGGTCGGGGCAGTATTGCGTTGGCGGCCAGGTGTCGCTGGCCGACTGCTGCCTGGTGCCGCAAGTGGCCAATGCCTTGCGCATGGGCTGCGATGTGCAGAAGTTTCCGCGCATCATGGCGGTGTACGAGCATTGCAACGCGCTGCCGGCTTTCCAGAAAGCCGCGCCTGCGCAGCAGCCTGATTTTCAGAAATAGTGCGTTGTGAAATCCGGGCATGGGCAATGCCCGGGTTCATGCTGGTTGTGGCCGATATCGCGGCGCGCCGGACTTGAATGTGGAAGACGAAAATGACTGGACAAAAATCGAAGCAAAAAATTATTGTTGTCGGTGGGGGCATTGGCGGATTGGCCGCTGCGTTGTCCCTGACCCGGCAGGGCATCGAGGTGCTGCTGCTCGAGCAGGCCGCGCACATCGGTGAAATCGGCGCCGGCATCCAGTTGGGGCCCAACGCCTTCAATGCGCTGGATGCCCTGGGCGCGGGCGAAGCCACGCGCCGGCGCGCGGTGTTTACCGACCACATCATCATGATGGACGCGGTCGATGCCACCGAGGTCGTGCGCATCGAGACCGACGAGAAATTCCGCAAGCGTTTCGGCGGCGCCTACGGGGTCATCCATCGGGCCGACATCCACTTGTCGATTCTCGAAGCGGTTCAGCATGACCCCCTTATCCGGTTCAAGACGTCCACGCACGTGGCCGACGTCAAGGTCAAGGCGGATGGCGTCGAGGTTGTCGACACCAACGGCAATGTCTATAGCGCCGATGCCGTCGTGGGCTGCGACGGGGTCAAGTCGGTGGTTCGCGAAAAGACCATCGGCCGCCACCACCGGGTAACCGGCCATGTGGTGTACCGCGCCGTGGTCGAGCTGGAAAACATGCCCGAGGACTTGCGGGTGAACGCGCCCATGCTGTGGGCCGGCCCCCGCTGCCACCTGGTGCATTACCCCTTGCGCGGCGGTCAGCAGTACAACCTGGTCGTTACCTTCCATAGCCGCGAGCAGGAAGAGTGGGGCGTGACCGACGGCAGCAAGGAAGAAGTGCTTTCCTATTTCGAAGGCATCCATGCGCGCCCGCGCCAGATGCTCGACCGTCCTACCTCCTGGCGGCGCTGGGCCACGGCCGACGCCGACCCCGTGGACGAATGGGGCAGCGGCCGGTGCACCCTGTTGGGCGATGCCGCCCATCCCATGGCCCAGTACATGGCGCAAGGCGCCTGCATGGCCCTGGAAGACGCCGTGACCCTGGGCGAGGCGGTGGGCCGGTGCCAGGGCGACCTGGACGCCGCCTTCAGGCTTTACGAATCGCTGCGGGTTCCCCGTACTGCGCGTGTGGTGTGGTCCACCCGCGAAATGGGCCGCATCTACCATGCCAAGGGCGTCGAGCGGACAGTCCGGAACCTGCTCTGGAAGGGCAAGTCGCAAGAACAGTTCTATAGCGGACTGGAGTGGCTGTACGGCTGGCGCAAGGAAAACTGTCTCGAGCCTCGTTGACGGGTCGGGCTTCGGCCGTCGGCGAGATTTTGGCCGGAATCCGGGAGCGGGCCTGGATTCACGGCATTGACCGCCGGCATTTCATTGCCGGCTGCGTAGTCCCGCAGTGGTGGTTGTCCATCCCTTTCTTGTTGCTTTTTATAAAAACATATAAACTTTCGAAAATATTGACCCTTTAAATCCGTTGCGCACCATTTGGGATTCGAAATGCATGGCATTCCGATTTCTATGGAAAGTCCTGGAGTTCGAAAGATTCGTTTAACATCACCGACGCATCCAGATAAATGTCGGTGAAAATCAAGGAGATAACATGCTTCGTAAACTAGCTTTGAGCGGCTTTGCAGCAGCCGTGCTATGCGCCAGCGGCGTCGCCTCCGCGCAAGAGCCCGTAAAAATTGGTTTCATCACCACGTTGTCCACGCCCGCCGGCTATATCGGCGAAGACGAGCGCGACGGCTTCATGCTGGCGGTCAAACAAGACGGCGGCAAGCTGGGCGGCGTGCCGGTGGACGTCCTGATCGAGGACGATGGCCTGAAGCCCGGCTCGGGCAAGCAGTCGGCCGAAAAAATGCTGCAGTCCGGCGTGCGCCTGTTCACGGGCATCAACTTTTCGAACGTTCTGGTTGCCGTGGCGCCGAGCGTCGTGAAAGACGGCGGTTTTTACGTCAGCCTGAACGCTGGCGCCTCCAACTTCGCCGGCAAGGCCTGCAACCCCAATTTCTTCTCGGTGGCCATGCAGAACGACTCGTACAGCGATACCGCCGCCATGGCGGCCAATCAGCTGGGCGTCAAGAAAATGGTGCTCATTGCGCCGGCCTACCAGGCGGGCCGCGATGCCCTGCACGGTTTCAAGAGCGCCTACAAGGGCGAAATTCTGGCCGAAATCTACACCAAGCTCGACCAATCCGACTTTTCGGTTGAACTGGCGCGCATCCGTTCGCTGCATCCCGACGGCATTTTCGAATTCCTGCCCGGCGGCGCCGGCATCAATTTTGCCAAGCAGTTCGCCAATTCGGGCCTGAACAAGACCATCAAGATGGTTACCCCGCTGTACTCCATGGACGACCGCATGCTGGCCGCCACCGGCCAGGCGGGCCAGGGCTATTACCTGAGCACACAATGGACGGCCTCGCAGGACAATGCCGCCAGCAAGCAGTTCGTGGCTGCGTTCGAAAAGGCCTACAACCGTCGTCCTACGGTGTACGCGGCCACGTCCTACGACACGGCACGCCTGATCGGCTCGGCGCTCAAGGCCGTCAATGGCGACCTCAAGGGCAAGCCCGACCAGTTCCGTGCGGCGCTGCGCAAGGCCGACTTCGAAAGCGTGCGCGGCAACTTCAAGTTCGGCCCCAACCAGTACCCCATCCAGGACTGGTATCTGGTGCAGGTCGAGCCTAACGCCGAAGGCAAGCTGGACTACAAACCCTTGAACGTCATCGTCAAGAATCATGGCGACCCTTACGCCTCTTTGTGCAAGATGGATAAGTAAGCCTAGTTAAAGCCCTGCTTTGCGCCTGCCCGGGGGATGCGTCCTCCCGGCAGGCGCAAAGCATACCGGACACTGCTATGTATATGTTGGTTGAGCAGGCCATGAACGGCCTGCAATACAGCGCCCTGCTCTTTCTGCTGTCGGCCGGGCTGACCCTGATTTTCGGCATCATGAATGTCGTCAATCTGGCGCACGGCTCGTTCTACATGGTGGGCGCGTTTTGCGCGGCCATGGCCGTCGCCGCCACCGGCTCGTTCACCGTGGCGATTCTGGCGGCGGTGGTGGGCGCAGGCCTTTACGGGCTCATCGTCGAGCGGCTGGTCATCAGCCGCCTGTACCACCGCGAACACCTCGACCACGTGCTGGCCACGCTGGGCGTCCTGCTGTTCACCAACGCGCTGGTCACCATGGTTTTCGGGCGCAGCCCCCCCTTCGTGGCGATTCCCCCCATGTTCTCGGGCTCGGTGCCGATTCTGCCCGGACTGAACTACCCCATCATGCGCCTGGCCTTCATCGGCGCCGGCGTGCTGGTTGCCTTGGGCATGTGGTTTCTCATTTCCAAGACCAAGGTGGGCATGCTGGTGCGCGCCGGGGCGGACGACAGCGAAACCGTCGAAGCGCTGGGTGTGAACATCCGCCGGCTGTTCATGCTGGTGTTCGCGCTGGGCGCCCTGCTTTGCGGCTTTGCCGGCGTCATGGCGGCTCCGCTGCTGGCCGTGGAAATCGGCATGGGCGAAAAAGTGCTCATCACCACCTTCGTGGTCATCGTGGTGGGGGGCGTCGGGTCGGTGCGCGGCGCGCTGCTGGGCTCCTTGCTGGTGGGCATTACCGATACCATCGGGCGGGCCTACATTCCTATCTGGATGTCGCATCTGCTGCCGCCGCAATACAGCGACTCGGTCAGCTCCAGCCTGGTATCGGCCAGCATCTACATTCTCATGGCCATTGTGTTGCTGGTGAAGCCGCGCGGCCTTATTCCGGCGCAAAGATAGTCAACATGAACAGAAAAAACCTCATTGTCGGCGTCATCTTCGTTTTGTTGCTGCTGGTGCCGTTTATTGCGGACGTCACCAGCAACAGCTTCATCACGAACATGGCGACGCGCTTCGTCATTTATGCGCTGGCGGCCGTCAGCCTCGACCTCGTACTTGGCTACGGGGCCATGATCAGCTTCGGCCACGCCGCGTTCTTCGGGATCGGCGGCTACGTAGTGGCTATCATCGGCTTCCACATGGACGCGGGCGACGCCATTTTCGGCTGGGCCGGTTCGCATTCCGCGCTCATCATCTGGCCGTTGGCCATGGTGCTGGCGGCGGTCGTCGGGCTGATCATGGGCTTCTTGTCGCTGCGCACCTCGGGGGTGCAGTTCATCATGATCACGCTGGCTTTTGCCCAGATGCTGTATTTCGTGCTGGTGGGCCTGGTGCTTTACGGCGGCGACGACGGCTTGTCCGTGACAGCCCGCAACGTGATGCCCTGGATCGACCTGGAAGATCCCACGGTCTTTTACTACGTGTGTTTTGCGCTGATGGCCATTTGGGTCTGGGTGTGCCGGCGCATCGTCCAGTCGCCCTTCGGCATGGTACTGCGCGGCTTCAAGCAGAACGAGCGGCGCAACATCAATCTGGGCTACGCCCCCATGCGCTACAAGCTGACCGCCTTCGTGATTTCGGCGGCGGGCACCGGCCTGGCCGGCGCGCTGTGGGCCAACTACGCCCTGTATGCCAGCCCCGACATGGCGGCCTGGCTCAAGTCCGGGGACTTCATGGCCATGATCGTCCTGGGCGGCATGGGCAGCATCTACGGCCCCATACTGGGTGCGGCCGTTTACCTGGGCCTGGAGCAAACCTTGACGGCCTGGACGGAAAACTGGATGCTGTTTTTGGGTCCGATATTGATACTGGTAGTGCTGTACGCCAAGCGGGGATTGTTTGGCTGGCTGGCGGGAAGCAAAAACTATGACTAACGTAAAGCCTCCAAAACTCGAGATCCGCAACCTGCGCAAAGCCTTTGGCGCTCTGGTTGCCACCAACGACGCCAGCCTTACCGTGGGCCAGGGCGAACTGCACGCGCTGATCGGCCCCAACGGGGCAGGCAAGACTACGCTCATTTCGCAGCTTAGCGGCGAGATGTTCCCCGATTCGGGGCAGGTATTGCTGGACGGGCGCGACATTACGCGGCTGCCGGCGTACAAGCGCGCCTCGGTCGGACTGGCTCGTTCCTTCCAGATCAGCCAGCTCTACAACGAATTCAGCGCCGAAGACAACGTGGCCATGGCGGTGCAGGCGCAGTCGTCCGTACGCTATAACTTGTGGCGCAATGCGCGCAAGGATCCGGCGTTGCGCGAGCCGGCCCGCGAGGCCTTGGCCAAAGTCGGGCTGGCGCACCGCGCCAACGAAAAAGTGGGCGAGCTGGCGCATGGCGAAAAGCGCCAGCTGGAGCTGGCCATTGCCTTGTCGCTGAATGCGTCGGTATTGCTGCTGGACGAGCCCATGGCGGGCTTGGGGGCTGAAGAGTCCCTGCTCATGAAGGACATTCTTCAGGGGCTGAAGGGGCAGTACGCCATGCTGCTGGTCGAACACGACATGGACATTGTTTTTGCGCTGGCCGACCGCGTTACCGTGTTGGTGTACGGCCAGCCCATCTTTACGGGCGTGCCCGACGAGGTGCGCGAGCATCCGGCTGTACGCGAAGCGTACTTGGGAGAAGGTTGATGTTGCAGGCGGAAGATTTGCAATCGGGCTACGGGGCCAGCAAGGTCCTGTTCGGCGTGAACATGGAAGTCCCCACCCACCAGGTGGTTTCCTTGCTGGGCCGTAATGGCATGGGCAAGACCACCACGGTGCGCACCTTGATGGGCATGCTGCCCATCCGCGGCGGCCAGGTCAAATTCGACGGCAAGGTGCTGAACGGCCTTCGCCCGCATCGTATTGCCCGGCTGGGCTTTGGCCTGGTGCCGGAAGGGCGGCATGTGTTCGGGTCGCTGTCGGTGCAGGAAAACCTGGTGGCGACGGAGCGCAACGATCACAATGGCAACTGGACGCTGGACAAGGTGTTTGCGCTTTTCCCGCGCCTGAAAGAGCGCCGCACGCAATCGGCGCGCACGCTTTCGGGGGGCGAGCAGCAGATGCTGGCCATTGGCCGGGCCTTGCTGACCAACCCGTTGCTGTTGATTCTGGACGAGGCCACGGAAGGGCTGGCGCCCGTCATCCGCCAGGAGATCTGGGCCTGCCTGCATCAGCTCAAGACCGAGGGCCAGACGATTCTGTTGATCGACAAGAATTTGAAAGAGATGCGGCATTTGGTGGATCGCCACCACATGATCGAAAAAGGCCGCATCGTCTGGAACGGCACGTCGCAAGAGCTTATGGAGCAGCCGGAGCTGGTCAACCAGTATCTGGGGGTTTGATTCCTGCGTTGGCGGGAGCCGGCTGCGGGATCGTCGTTGACAGGCTGGCTATCTAGCGTATCAAAGAACTTTTGATTCGTGGTGCTTGGGTTTTGTCTGGTGATGGCGGGTGTTCTTAATCCGTGGTGTCGAGCGTTTTTGATCCGTGGCGCCGGGGCTGGGCTTCAATTTTCCTCCTCGTGACCGGTTCGGCGCCCCGCGCGCCGAACACCGCATCGCCTCGCTCGTCCGCCCCTTCGGGCTCCCTTCGCTTCCGGCTCGCTCAGCCCCGAAAGTCGGAAAATCGAAGCCCAGCCCCGACACCACTGCATTTGAGTAGCTCGTCGTTTTGCTGATGTCCGTCGGCCGGTGTTTTGATGCCGCTGGTTTTTGTGTTTGTGCGATCACGTTGCTGGTTTTCGGCTGGTCGAAGAAGGCATCGCTGCGCCCGGCTCCCGGCAGGCCCCCTGCGGGCCTGCCTTCGCCTTTGGCTTGCTTTAGATGGGGCTGTGCTGGTGCCAGGCCGAGCTTATGCTTGGCTTTGCGCAATTTCAATGCCCAAGCGGCCCGGCAGGCGGGCCGCGCCGGGCGGGCGCATGAGGTCTTTCAATTTTTGGTCAGTGGTACGCCAAAACGCCAAGCACGCCAAGCGTCCCGGCAATGAGACGCACAACGATATTGCAGCGGGTGGTGGGGAGGCTGTGCTGCGATGGCCCTTGCGGGGCCGAGCGAGGCGCCCGCGAAGGGAGCCCGGAGGGGCGGACGAGCGGGACGACGCGGTGTTCGGCGCTTGGTGCGCCGAACCGGTCACGAGGGCCGGCGCGGCACAGCCTCCCCGCCGCCCGTGTGTTAAAAACCGCTGCACGGGCCAGGAAGGCAATCGTGTCACGCCTCGGTCAGCGAGCTCTCGATCAGGGAGGCTGTCTTCTCGTAATGAGCCGCCAATAGCGAAGTGGCGGCCGCCACGTCACGCTTTAGCGTGGCCGCGACGATCTGCTCGTGCTCGTTGGAAACATCCCGCTGCGCCCCATAGCCGGCCGTGTTCGCCAGCATCGGACGCCGATAGCGTTCGGTTTGCACGTACAGCCGGGCCGAGAAATCCAGCAGCCAGCGCGAATCGCATGCCGACACCAGCGCCTGGTGCAAGGCCAGGTGGCGCTGCTCGATCACATCGTATTGATCTTCGCCCGCCTGCCCGCCATTGCGGCGTTGTGTTGCGATGTCCAGCGCATGCAGCGCCGCCACGATCCGTGTTTCCCATTCATCCGAGGCGCGCTCGATGGAGCGCTTCAGCGCCTCGCAGTCCACGAAGATGCGGGTGTCGATGGAATCCCGCATTTCCTTGACCGACAGCGGCGAGACCCGAAAGCCCTTGAGCGCGAATGCATCGACCAGGCGTTCGCTTTGCAGGCGGTTGAGCGCCTCGCGCAGCGGCGAAAAGCTGAGCTGGTACTTCTGCTTCAGGAATTCGAGCCGCAATGCCTGGCCGGGAGCCAGCTCGCCGGACATGATGTCGCGCTTCAGGCCCTGATAGGCTTGTTCCGCCAGGGTTGGCGCTTTTTCCGGGGCGGCGGATGCATTGGCGGCGGGAAGTATCATTTTGCGGTATTGGCAAGGTTGTCGAATGCCTGCGCCCGGGTGGCGGATTCCTCGTCGTAGTCCAGCGATGCATTGTCGGACTGATCCGAGAACGACGCCGACTGCTGGGTGCGCCGGTTGACGCGCAGGTCGAAAATATCGAAGCGATTGTAATGCCCCACGATGTCGTGCATTTGGCGCGGCTGGATGCACTTGCCCAGGTCGACGTCCGCGTAGACGATGCCTTCCTGGTCGATGAGCGGTTCGCCGATCAGGCGCCCGTCCGGGCCGATGACGCCCGAGAAGGCGCTGTTCTTGCGCCGCAGCAGCTGTTCGGCATTGGGAGTGCTGGGCGTGAACGCGGCGATGATTTCATCCGAGATGGTCGAGCACGACACCACGGTGTACACCTTGCCCTCGAACGAGTGGGCCATGGCGCGCACCTTGATGGCCTCGGCCATGTCGTAGTCGGGAGGCGCCACCGGAAGGGAGATGTAGCTGGCCACGTGCAGCAGCTCGCCCTGGGCCAGCAGGCTGAAGCGCGCCAGCGTGTTGGTGTTCTCACCGCAGGCCAGCCCGCCGAGCTTGCCGATGGACGTGTCGTACACCCGCAGCGAGGCGCCGTCGCCGTTGGCCCAGGTGAGCTTCTCGGCCCAGGTGGGGATGAGCTTGCGGTGCCGGCCCAGCAGCTTGCCGTCCGGCCCGATGAAGACCAGCGTGTTGTACAGCGTGCCGATGCCGTTCTTGTTGCGCTCGTTCACGCCGATGACGACGTGCACGCCGTGCTGCTTGGCGGCCTGGGCGACCCGATGGATTTCAGGCCCCGGGATCTCGATGGCGCTGCGGCACAGCTTGTCGAACCATGGGCTGCCTTCCACGGGCGTCATGATCCAGTTCCAGTAGGGGTATCCGGCGACGAACACCTCGGGAAATGCGACGAGCGACGCGCCGTTCTGCGCAGCTTGCTCGATGAGCGCGCAGGCTTTGTCGATGGTTGCCTGGGTGTCCAGGAAAACCGGCGCCGCCTGAACGGCTGCGACCTTGACGTTGGGAAGGTTGAGCATGGCTATCCTTGCGTGATTGACGGGTTCGGCGATGGCTGCAGCGCGTTAGATGGCGACGACCGGATTGCGCAGGCTGCCGATGCCCTGGATATGGGCTTCGATGACGTCGCCCGGCCACAGCCATTCCTGCGGCGTGCGCCCCGCGCCCACGCCGGAAGGCGTGCCCGTGGCGATGATGTCGCCGGGTTCCAGCGTCATGCCGGCGCTGATGTCGGTGATGAGGTGCGCCACATTGAACAGCATGAACTTGGTGTTGGACTTTTGCTTGATCTCGCCATTGACGGTCAGCCACAGGTCCAGGGTTTGCGGGTCGGGGATTTCATCGGCGGTGACGATGCAGGGCCCCAGGGGCGCGTAGGTATCCATGCCCTTGGAGTACACCCATTGGCCGGCGCGGCGGCAGTCGCGGGCGCTGATGTCCACGGTGATGCTGTAGCCGAATACGTGCGACAGCGCGTCTTTTTCTTCGATGCGCGTGGCTTGCGTGCCGATGATGGCGGCCAGTTCCACTTCCCAGTCGAGCTGCTGGGTCAGCTTGGCATTGTGCTGCACGGCGTCGCCCGGGCCGATGACGGTGGTGGGCGGCTTGGTGAAGATGATGGGCTGCTTGGGCAGGTCGGCCGAGGTATCCAGCGAGCGGCTGGATTCTTCGACGTGTTCCACATAGTTCAGGCCGATGCCGAAAATATTCTTGCGGGGGCGGGGAATGGGGGCCAGCAGCTTGACGTTCTGCACGGGAACCGCTGTGCCCACGGGCCAGTTTGCGCGGTTCTGTTCCAGCAGCATGGTGGCCGTCTTGACGGCGCTTGGGCCCCGGTCGATGAATTCCAGCATGTCGCCGGGCAGGTCGACGCCATTGAGCGCGCCAAGGTGTTCCAGGTCGACCACCATGTTGTCGACCAGAGCGCCAAGATGGGCGGCTTCCAGGACATTGGCGCGGTATGTGACTAAACGCATGAGTTCTTCCTTTGTTTTGAATGCTTGTGGGCTTGTGGATGGGCCCGGATTGAAATACAGGTATTGGCGTGCGGCCTGGCCGGCCGGGCCGCGCATCCGGCGCGGCTGCGCCGACGATGCGGATGGTTGCGGCTAGACCTTTTGATGGCCGCCGTTTTCGGCCAGCGCTTCTTCGCGGTAGATGCCCAGGGAATTCATGACGGGCATGTCGTTGAAGCAGAACAGGCAGGCGTCTTCGCTTTGGCTGGCGTTGGCATGCTCGTGGAACATCCACGAAGGCACGCAGAAGATGTCGTGCTCCTGCCAGTCGAAGCGTTGGCCGTTGATAATGGAGTAGCCCTTGCCCTTGGCGACCTGGTACAGGAAGCTGCCGGTGTGGCGGTGGGCCTTGGTGTGCTCGCCCGGGCGCAGCAGCTGCATGCTGGCGCCCATGGTTTGCATGACGGGGCCGCCCGTCTTGGGGTTGATGTAGTTCATGATGATGCCGTCGAACGGCGAACCGTCGGTCACCTTGGAATAGCGCACCAGAGCTTCGTAGGTGGGCTCCCATTCGTACTTGAACAGCGGCGAGTAGCCGTGCGCCCAGGTGTCGTTGGCCGGAACCAGGCCGGTGCCGGCCGACCAGGCGGCCGTGGTGTCTTCCACGGGATAGGTTACGGCTTGGTTCAGTTCGGGGTGGACGACGAAGAAATTGGCTTCCAGGGCGTTCATCAGCGGAATGTCCAGGCCGTCCTGCCAGATGCATTGGGAGCCGTCCTCGCTGACGCCGTGTTCGTGCCAGGTGCCGTTGGGCGTAAGCACGAAGTCGTTGGCGCCGAGCGTCATTTTGTGGCCGTCGACGATGGTGTAGGCGCCGCTGCCTTCCATGATGAAGCGCAGCGCGCTGGCCGAGTGCTTGTGCGCCGAGGCCAATTCGCCGGGACGCATGGTTTGCAGGCCCGAGTACAGCCAGCCCACCGCCGCCGCGACATCCTGGCGGCCAGGGTTGTTGAGGTAGACCACGCGGCGTCCGGCTTTTTCGGGCGAGACCAGGTCGGCCGAGCGCAGCACATGTTCGCGCAGGTCGCGGTAGCGCCACAGCACCGGCACGGAACTGGATTTGGGCTGCCAGGGCTCGATCTTGTTGGCGACGGTCCAGAGGGCTCCGGTCTGGTGTTTTTCAAGTTCGCTGTAATAGGCGAGCAATTCTGGGGTATCTTCGACGTTGGCGCGTCCGGCGACGTCTTCACGATAATTGGCGCGGGTAGCAGTAGTCATGGCTGTCTCGGAAAAAGATTTTATAAAATATCCTTCATTTTCGATAATGTAGCCATTTCTGTCCGATATGGCAAGACGGGCGCTGAGAAAATGCCGAGACTGGCGTAAGCTAGGGCGGTTCTCCATTTACCGAACTGACAGCATGGCAACTGACTGGACCGACCGCATCCGGCTGCGCAACCTCAAGTTTCTGCTCAGCCTGGCGCAAACCCGAAACCTCAGCCACTCGGCCGCGTTACTCAATACCACCCAGCCGGGCTTGTCCAAATGGCTGAAAGAGCTTGAAAGCGATATCGGCCTGACCTTGTTCGAGCGGCATGCGCGCGGCCTGACTCCCACGTCGCATGGCGAAGCGCTTATCGGGCATGCCCGCCGCATCAATGCTCAACTGGATCGCGCTGTGGCCGACATGGGCGTGCTGCGCGAAGGCGGCGGCGGGCGGGTGGCCATCGGCGCATCGGGGGCGGCGGCTTCCGAGGCTGCTCCCCGGGCTGTCCTGGCCATTGCAGAACGCATGCCCGATCTGCGTATCGACTTGCTGGAAGGTACCATGGACAGGCTGCTGTCGCTGCTGTCGCAGGGCGACCTGGATATCGTCATAGGCCGCAGCGCCAACGATTTGTTCGATGATTCCAGCATCAGCACCGAGGTGCTGTACGTGGAGCCCGTCGACCTGGTGGCCCGGCCGGGGCACCCTCTGTTCGAGCGCGAGGAGATCGGCTGGGCCGACGTGCTGGCCTACCGCTGGATCGTCTGGCCGCGCCGCACGCCGATCCGCAACGCGCTGGAAGCCGCCCTGACGGCGGCCGGCCACACCCTGCCGCCGCACTACATCGAGTCCAATTCGGTCATTGCCAACATCACCTTGCTCAACAACAGCGACGCCATCGGCACGGCCTCGCACCGCGCGACGGTCATGCTGGTCGATATGAAAATACTGCGCATCCTGCCGATATCGCTGGACGGCTTCGGGTCGGTGTCCATGTACTGGCGCAACGACGAGCTCTATCCCAAGGCGGTCGAGCAGGCGCTGGAATGCGTGCGCCTGGCGGTCAAGGACGGCACGGCCTGACAGCCAGGGCCATTAACGAGGCTCCTTAATAAGGGTTAACAGGCCCTAGGCCTTCGCCCTCGTCGGGCCCGCTTGTTATTCAGCGGCCTGAATCGGGAATTTATAGTGCCCGCCGACGGCCTGGGTAATGGCCTGGGCGGTGCCTCTTACTTTTTCCCCCAGCGCGGGCAGGTCGTCCTTGTTCATCTGGCTGGTAAAGCCGATCAGGGCGATGCCGCGGCAGACATCGTCTTGCGCGGTGAAGATGGGCGCGACGACGGCCGTGTTGCCGGCATAGTATTCGCCCTGGCTGATGGCATAGCCAAGCGTTCGTATCGCTTCGATTTCGCGGTAGATGGCCGCGCGTTCGGTTTTGGTGACGGCCGTGAACTGGGGCTGGCAGTATCTGGTGATGTAGGCGTCGACTTCGTCCGTCGTCATGCCGGCCATGGCGATCCGGGCAAGCGCCGGCGTGCCGGGCGCAAAATATTGCCCGGTATTGATGGTGACCTTGACGTCCTTGGTGCTGTCGGCCTGGGCGATGATAAGGAAGCTCTTGTCGGGCAACTGGGCGAAGGTGACGCAGCTTAGCCCGGTTTGCCGCACCAGGTTCTCGATGGGGCGCTGGCCCATTTGCAGGATGTCGCGCCGCCGGGTCGCGGTGGCGCCAAGCCCGATCAGCGCCGCGCCCAGCATATAGGATTTGGAGTCCGGGTCGTATTCCACGAGAGTTGCGGATTCCAGGGTGCGCAAGATGTTGCTGCAACTGCTTTTGTGCAGGCTCAGGGCTTTGGCGATTCCCGTCACCGTGCACGCCGACGTATCGGTATTGGCCTGCAGGTAATTCAGTATCGCGGTGGCCCGCTCGACCGCGGGGACGAGCCCGATGGTCGATACTTTGTGGGCTGTGTCAACGATTACGGAAGAATTCGGCATGGACATGGAAGCTCGGTGATTGGCTGATTGCCGTAAAAGCTCGGGCGTGGTTGAGTAACGATCAGGCGCCGGAGCATTTGCGGAAAGTGTAGCATTCGCAATCCATGGCCCCCAGGCCCTGAATGCGCGCATGCATGACGTCACCCGGCCGGATGGGCCCGACGCCGGCGGGAGTGCCGGTGATGATGACGTCGCCGGGATGCAGCGTGTAGAACGACGAGGCGAATTCGATCAGGTCCGCCACACCCATGATCAGATCCGAGGTATTGGATTTCTGGCGGGTTTCCCCGCCGACCGAGATTTCCAGGTCCAGGCGGCCGGGATCCGCGATGTCGTCCCGGGTGGTCAGCCAGGGCCCGAGAACCGTATAGCTGTCCGGCGATTTCCGGAAGCTGCGTTCCTCGGGGCCCCGGATGGTGATGTCCAGGCCGATGCAATAGCCGGCCACGTAGTCCAGGGCTTCGTCGCGGCTGACGTTGTCGGCGGCCTTGCCGATGACCACGGCCAATTCCACCTCGTGGTCGTTCCGGCGATCCAGCTTGCGCAAGGCCACCCCTTGGCCGGCGCCGACGAGCGAGCTCGGCGCTTTCAGGAACAAGCCGGCTTTCTGGATATGGTTGATGCGCACGTCGTGGTGCAGGTCTTTGTCGTTCAGCACTTCTTCCAGGTGCTTCTGGTAGTTCACGGGGGCGGCGATGATTTTGCCGGGGTTGGCGAGGGGACTGAGCAGGGTGGCCTGCGCCAGGGGAATGCGGGGGGCCTGTGCCTGGATTTCCAGGATGCGTTTTTGCAGCGGTTCCAGATTGGCGATCAAAGGATCGAAATTGGGCAGAGGGTAGCCATACCGGGGGATGACGGCAAGCGCGGGGGTGACGTCGGCGATGGCGTCGCCTTCGACCATGCCTAATCGATTATCGTTGAAACGGCAGATTTTCATGCAGGATCCTTGAACGGGTGGGGCGGATCCCTTGCCTGGAGCAAGGAATCCGTGCGTGTGGACTGGGCGCGGGACTTCAGTCCAGTTGGGTTTCAATAATGGGAAGAGGGAGGGGCGACGATTGCCGCGCTTGCCGGGTAGCCCGGTCGAGCACGAAGCAGGCGATGGCGCCGACGATCAGGGGCAGGGCGGCAAATACGTAAAGGTTTTGTATGGGCAGCTTCATCCCGATGAGTATTCCCCCCACGAGCGGGCCCAGCGCGGCGCCCAGGCGCCCGACCCCGAAAGCCCATCCGGCGCCGTTGGCGCGGCACGAGGTGGGGTAGATAAGCCCCGGCGTGGCGTTCAGCCCGAATTGCAGGCCGAGCACGCAGAACCCGGCGATGAAAGCGGCAACCAGCAGCAGCCCGGGCGATGCCACGGTCAGGTAGCCTATTGACGCGACCACCGGCACGGCGACGATGAACATGATGTAAATAGGCCTCAGGCCCTGTTTGTCGACGAGCCGGCTCAGCGCCAGCCCTCCGCAGGTTCCGCCCAGAAGGAAGATGGTCAGCGCCAGCACGCCGTGGCCGGCGGGGGCGTCGGCGGCCGCCGCCAGGGTGGGCATCCAGCTGTTGATGAAATAGAAGATCATCAGGTTCAGGGCGAACAACAGCCACAGCAGCGGGGTTGCCAGCGCGAACCTGCCTTCGAACAGTTGCCGGATATGGAATTTGCTGCCGGCCGCTTCATTGGTGACGAAGCGGTCGCTTTCATCGAAGGCGAAATCCGGCTTCAGGCGGCGCAGCATTTGCAGGGTGCGCTTTTTGCGGCTTTCGTCCAGCGCCAGGAATTTGATGGACTCCGGCAGGGCGAAGCACAGACAGAACGCCAGAACCAGAGGCGCGATGCCCCCGACCAGGAACAGGATCTGGAAGCCGTGGGTCGGCACCAGCAGCATGGAAACCAGTCCCGGCAATGCCGCGCCCACCGTATTCCCGGTGAACATCAGGATGATCATGGTTGCGCGCAGCCTTTTGGGGGCGTATTCCGCGCTCAGGGCAACGGCATTCGGGAAGATTCCACCTATGCCTATGCCGGCAAGCAGGCGCAGCGTCGCCATTTCGCCAAGCGTGGTCGACCACGCAACCGCCACGGTAAACACCCCGAAGACCAGGCAGGAAAGTATGGTGCCGATCTTGCGTCCAAAACGGTCGCCGATATACCCGAAGATGAAAGAGCCGATCAGAATGCCGAACAGGCTGGCGCTTAGCATGGGGCCCAGGTCGGCCCGTGCCACGCCCCAGTGCTTGACCAACTCGGGCCCGGCAAAGGCGGCCGCCGTAATGTCGTAGCCGTCCAGCATCAACACCAGAAATAGCCAAATCAGCAGAACGATATTGAACCGCCCTATTTTTTGTTCATCGATTACGTCTTCTACATTGATAATGCGCGACATAATTGTCTCCAGTTTGTTTTGTGTCCATGATTCGCCCTCCGGCCGGGGATCCGGCTTCGAGGCGGTTGCATGTGTCGTATCAGTTTTTGCAATACCAGTGCAGATACCTCAGGGAGCGCTGCCAGGCTTCCTGGGCCGCAATGGGGCGATAGGCCTCGGGCCTGAAGTCCTCGTGGAAAGCGTGGCCGGCGCCGGGGTAGGTATAGATTTCGGCCGGTTTTGCTTCCAGCCTCGTACGCAGGTCTTCGACATGCTGCTTTGGAATCAGCGTATCCGCCTCCCCGTAGTGGCCCAGCAAAGGGCATTTAAGATTCGCTATGGCATCCATGGGCGATAGCGGCTTATTGGCATTGAGCTCGTTATATTTCGGGGGGCCGTAGAACGTGATGGCGCACCTGAACATATCCATACTAGAGGCGGCAAGAAGCGCATACGTTCCGCCCACGCAAAAGCCCAGGACGGCAAGCCGGCTCTCGTCCACATAGGGTTGCGACGCCAGATAACGGGCGCCGTCCTCGATGTCCGCCAGGATTTCCGTATCGGACAGCGACGCGACGGCGGCGATGGCCTTGGCGCGGCTGTCCAGGTCGGGCGCCCCTCCTCGCCTGGCGTAATAGTCGATGGCCAGGCTGGCATACCCTTGCTCGGCCAGGGCATCGGCAACGGCGGCGCAATAAGGATTCAGGCCCGCCACGGCGGGAAGAATGACAACGGCGGGCGAGGGGGCGTCGGATCCGGGTCGCCTCAGAGTTCCCGCCGCCGGCGGGTGAGTTCGGAAAGTGATCGATGAATTCAAGATGAAGCCCTTCAATAACGGTGGTGGCGCGGCGCTTTCTGGTATTGGGATCCGGATGGCGTGGTCCGAGGCGGGGCTACGCCATCCGGAAGCAGGGGTCAGGCAGCGGTCTTGATGAGGATGGATTTGAGGTTGGCCACGTCCTGCTCGGTTTCCTCCGCGCTCCAGGAGGCGGCTTCGGACTTGACGATATGCTGGATGTTTTCTTGTCCCATGGGTTCTTCCCAGAACAGCGCGCGCATTTGCGCCAGGATCGGCAAGTCGTGGATGGAGAACATGATCAGGTCTTCATCGCCATCATTGAAAAACTGGTGCTCGTTCCAGGCGGGACACGTCATGACGTCGCCCTGTTTGAAATGCAGTTCGGTGCCGTTGACGATGGCGCGCCCTTTGCCTTGAACCCAGTAGTACAGGGCCACCGAGTTGTGCTTGTGGGGAGGCAGGTGCTCGCCGGGACGGAAGCGCTGAAAACCGGCGAAGATCGCGGGCGATGCGCCCGGCGCCCCGGCCCAGGAATTGTTGACCAGGCAAACGGCGCGGCGGTATGTCGGATAGCGTTTGGGGTCTTGCTCCATGCCGTCCATGACTTTGACGATATCTTCCCAGCGCCAGATGGCCGGGGGCGTTTCGGGCTGTACCAGCCGTTTGAAATAGGTATCGATGTCCATGACTTCGGAATGGCTGAGTTGGCCTGCGCTTTCCATTTAACTTCTCCTTACGGTTGATTAGCAGCAAGTGCTTTGTGTGCCGCGTGACGCGGCGGTAATGGGTCAGGGACGGCGTTGGGGGGTTGTGCCCACCCAGATGAAGCCGTCGCGGATTTGCGTGGTAAAGGTGACAAGCGGCCGGCCTTCGTCGCCAGGGGGTTCCGAAGCGGCGACTTCTCCTTTGACGAGATCGTGCTTCCAGCCATGGGCCCGGCAGCGCACCACGTTCTCTTCGAGGCAGCCGTCGGACAGGCGCACCCCCCAATGCAGGCAGCGGTCTTCGAAGGCATGGATGTTTCCATCGATGTTCGCCAGAGCGATGGCCCGGTTTCCGGCGACGAATCGCTTGAGGCTTCCGGGAGGAAGCTCGTTCGTCGGGATGGTTTCGACAAAATCCTGAAGACTGTCCGTCGAGGGTGTTTGAGAGGTGGTGTTCATCAGTACAGCCGTTTATTCAGATTGTTCGTTTGTTCTTTATGTAGAACTAAGTTCAATAAACAGAACAAATGCTTTTTAGCATGGCTGTTTTGTTCCGGGCAAGGAAATACTTTATTTATTAGGGTATTTACGGATGATTATTTTGGATTTTGGCATTCTCAAGGCCTTGCGGTCATGAAAGTTACTGCCAAAATACAGAATCTAGTTCTGTATGAACTATTTTCCTGCGCTGGAAGGATTTTTGGGGCCGATGAAGAAGCCAGCAGGCGAAGCAATACAATCTGCCCGCTTGATGGGCCGTGGGAATCAAGAACGCCCAAGCGCGGCGCCGGGCGTGTGCCAGGCGAGCAAAGGAAAGTAGTGTTCGGGTCTCGGACGCCTGTAGAGAGGGCGTCCGTGGGTTGTGGCGACCGCCGGGGCGGCTTAGCGGGCTTGCAGCAGGGCCAGGAAGGTGTCGATGGCGGCTTTTTTGTGGTTTTTGCGCACGATGGCGTGGACGTGGGCCTGGATGTCCGGCTCGTCCAGCGTGCAGAAGGCCAGGGCTTCGGGCTTGAGGCCGCGGGTCGAGGTGGGAACCAGGGCGATGCCCAGTCCGGCCATGACCAGGCTTAGCTGGGCGGGAACCTCGGCGACGCTGTGGACGACGTTGGGCTGGAAGCCGCGCGCGGCGCAGGCCATGAAAACCTGGTCGGCGAAGTGCGAGGTTTCGCGCCGCAGCATGATGAAGCGTTCGTGCGCCAGTTCGGCCAGCGTCAGTTTTTCGCGTTGCGCCAGGTTGTGCCCCGGCGGCAGGGCAACCAGCAGGGGGTCGGGCCAAAGCAGGCGGCTGCAAAGCAGGTCGTCGTCCACCGATTGGCGCGAAATGCTGATGTCGATGCGTTGTTCCCGCAGCGCCTCGAGCTGGTCGTTGGGCGCCATTTCGTTCAGGACGACGTCGATATCGGGATGGGTGTCGGACAGGGTATTGATGAATTTCGGCAATGGACCCAGAAAGTGGGAACCCGACAGGCCGATTTCTATGCGGCCCGCCAGGCCCGCGTGCACATGCTTGACGCGTTCCGTGGCTTCGCGCAGCCGCCCCTGGACGAGGCGTATGTCGTGCAGGAAGACGGCGCCGGCGTCGGTAAGGCTGACCTTGCGGCTATTGCGCTGGAACAGCTTGACGCCCAATTCCGATTCCAGCTGCGCGATTTGCGTGCTGAGCGGCGGCTGCGAAATGTGCAGCCGCTCGGCGGCCCGGGTGAAATTCAGCTCTTCGGCCAGCGCGACGAAATAGCGTAGTTGTCGTAGTTCCACGTAGCTTTTATAGGCAAAAGTTGGTTTGCAAGACGAATTCCATATTGGTATGCGCTGTCTGGATGGCCGATGATATAGGTTGAACCTACCATCACTATTCTCTCAGGTACTCGCCATATGTCCAATACTACGTCTCGCAATTACCGCATCGGCCAAATCGTGCCCAGCTCCAACACCACGATGGAAACCGAGATTCCGCTCATGCTGCGCAGCCGCGAATCCATGTTCAGCGAGCGTTTCACCTTCCATTCCAGCCGCATGCGCATGAAGAAAGTCACGGCCGAAGAGCTCAAGGCCATGGACGCCGACTCCGACCGTTGCGCGCTGGAGCTGTCCGACGCGCGCGTCGATGTGCTGGGCTATGCCTGCCTGGTGGCCATCATGAGCATGGGCCTGGGCTATCACCGCCAATCCGAAAAGCGTCTGCACGAGGCAACCGCGGCCAATGGCGGGGCCGCCCCGGTGGTGTCCAGCGCCGGCGCGCTGGTCGACGGCTTGCATGCCATGGGCGCCAAGAAGGTATCGATTCTTACGCCCTACATGAAGCCGCTTACCCAACTGGTGGTCGACTACATCGAGAACGAAGGCATTGAAGTCCACGACGCCGTTTCGCTGGAGATTCCCGACAACCTGGAAGTGGGCCGCCAGAATCCCCTGGCCCCCGCCGAGCATGTAAAGCGCTTGAACACCAGCGGCGTCGACGCCGTCGTGCTGTCGGCCTGCGTGCAAATGCCCTCGTTCCAGTCGGTACAGCAGGTGGAAAACCAGCTCGGCCTGCCGGTGACCACGGCGGCCATCAGCACGGTGTACCAGATGCTGAAGGTGCTGGGCCTGCAGCGCCAGGTGCCGGATGCCGGCAGCCTGCTGTCCGGCCGTTATTGATTTCTTTTTTGCCGTCGGGCGGCCCGGGGCAGTCCGCCTTCGCCGCCGGACCTGACGGCGGGATCCGCGGATTCCGCTCCGGGCCAGGCTTGCGTCGCAAAGCTCCTGGCCAGTATCGAAGGGATCAGCCTGGCCCCTTCGTGCAGGGCTTCGGAGTGGCTGCGGGTCTGATTCTTGTATAGCGCCCAGGTCACGTAAATGCCCTTCAGCCAGGTCCAGCTGGCGTCGGGCCCGATCCATTGCGGCTGGAGCGCGCAGGCGGGCAGTATCGTCATGCCTATACCCTGGCGGGCGAATTCGATGCACAGGTTCAGGGAATCCGTTTCCACGCTCAGCCGGAAGGTCATGCCGCGCCGCTGCAGGGCGTGTTCGATTTGCTGCCGCAAGGGGTTGCTGCGCCCCGGAAGGATGATTTTTTTGCTGTCCAGGTCGCCGATCGATACCGGATGGTCGGGCTGCAGGTTCTCGGCGGCGGCGCCCACCACGATAAGCGGGTCCCGCACCAGCGGCGTTTGCGTGTATCCGCTGGTAGGCACGCCATCGAAGGGCATGATGCACAAATCCAGCAGCCCGGCGGACATATAGTCGTGCAGGACGTTGCTGACGCCCTCGAAAACACGCAGCGACACATGTGGGTACTGCCGGGACATTTCACTGACGAACGGCGACGTGAAAACGTGCAGCCAGGCTTGCGGAATGCCGATGGCCAGGTGCCCCGCCGCTTTTTCACCCACTTGTTCCTTGATGAGCGTGAATTGACGCAGCAGCGGCCGCGCGCGATCCGCCAGCACTTTGCCGGCTTCGGTCAGGACGACACCCCCATGCGTGCGGGTGAACAGCTCGCCGCCCATCTCGTGCTCCAGCGACGCGATATGGCGCGAGAGCGCCGGCTGCGACAGGTTGAGGTCGGCGGCAGCCTTGTTGATGCTGCCCAGCTCGGTGACCCGGAGGAAATAGTGCAGGAGGTTTGATTCCATATCCCGATTGGCTATCCTAAATATGGATGACTAATATAGCATAAGAGCATTATTCCGGTAACCCTCGATTCCCTAATATAAGCCCGTCATGAAGGATTTTCCTTGAGTAAATAAAGCGTTGACGATGGGAGACCGCTATGGGGTTTTTTGTGGGGACGGACGTCGGCGGCACGTTCACCGATATGTGGATAGCCGAGAGGGGAGGACGTGTCCGGATAGTGAAATCGCCCACGACGGCGGACGTCATGGGGGGCGTCCTGGACTGCGCCAGGCAGGCCGCCCAGGACCTGGGATTGAGCTTTCCGGAGTTCTGCAGCCGGATCGAGCGCTTCGGCCATGGCACCACGGTCGGGCTGAATGCCCTGCTGACGGGCGCCTCGGCGCGCACGGCGGTCATTACCACGGCGGGCTTCGGCGACACACTGGAAATCGGCCGCATGCGGCGCCAGACCGCGGGGCTGACCGAGCTGGAAGTATGCGACTGGCTGCTGCATGACCGCCATGCCCCGCTGGTGGCCCGCGAATTCGTGCTCGAGGTGGACGAGCGCATCAATGCCGGCGGGCGGGTGGTGAAGCCCCTGGACGACACGGCGGCGCGCGCGGCCCTGAGGTCCCTGCGCGGGCGCGGCATCGAGGCCCTGGCCGTGTGCACCCTGTGGGCCTGCATCAACCCCCGGCACGAGTTGCGGCTGAAGCAACTGGCGGAAGACGAGCTGCCCGGCGTGTTCGTTACCCTGTCGCACGAGATATCCCCGGTGGTGGGCGAGTACGCCCGCATGTGCACGGCAGTGGCCAACGCCGTCCTGGGGCCGATAGCCGGCCGCTATCTGGGCAGGCTCGAGTCCGAATTGCGTGCTGCGGGCATGAAGGTGCCGATCCTGATGATGACGAGCGCGGGCGGCGTGCTGCCGACCGAGGCCATCGGAGACCGCCCGGCCGTGGCGATCTTCTCCGGCCCCGCGGGCGGCGTCATGGGATCCATCGCAACGGGGGCGCAGCGCGAACATCGCAATATCCTGGCGGTGGACATAGGCGGGACCAGTTTCGACGTTGGCGTGATCGTCAACGGCAAGCCCATGATGCGCTCTTCCATCGAGCTGGCCGGCGCCGACATCAGCGTGCCTTCGATCGACGTGGCGTCCATTGGGGCCGGAGGCGGCAGCATTGCGTCGGTCAGCTTCGGCGACCTGACCGTGGGGCCCCGCAGCGCCGGCTCCGTGCCGGGCCCGGCCTGCTATGGCCGCGGCGGCGTCGAGCCCACTTCCACCGATGCCGATCTGGTCCTGGGGGTGCTGGACCCCGACTACTTCATCGGCGGTCGCATGAAGCTGGACCTGGACAAGGCGCGCGCCGCCATCGAAGAGCATGTGGCCAAGCCGCTGGGGCTCGACGTCATGTCCGCCGCCTGGGGCATGCGCGAGGTGCTGGACAACAAAATGGCCGACTTGCTGCGGCAAGTGACGGTCGAGCGCGGGCACGACCCCCGCGATTTCGTGCTGTTCGCCAATGGCGGGGCCGGTCCTTCCCATGCGTGGGTCCTGGCGCGCGAGCTCGGGCTGGGCGGTTTTGTCGTGCCGGCCGCGGCCACGGTGCAGTCGGCGTTCGGCACGGCCAACAGCCATCTGGGCGTCACGGCGACCAAGCCCGTGTATGTGCGGGTGGCCGGCGGCGCCTTGCCGCAAGCCGGCGAGCTGGCGCAGTTGACCGACAGCATGCGCGCCGCGCTGGCCGAGACGCGCGATGCGCTGACCTTGGCGCTGGCGGACGACCTGAGGTTCGATACGACGCTGGCCATACGCTATCGGGGCCAGGCGCATCACCTGGATATCGAGGCTTCGTTCAACGGCATGGAGGCCGTTTTCGATGAAGCCGCGTATGCGCAAGCGGTTCAGCGCTTTCAGGCGAGCTATGAAGAATTTTTCGGCCAGGGCGCTGGGTCGGCGTCTGCAGGGTTCGAGATTCTTTCCGTTCGAGTCATCGGGCGCGGCGCGCTGCCCGAGCCGGGCCTGGTGCATGACGGCCAGCCTATTGCGCAGGCCGGCTCGCGCATGGTCGTGTTCGACGACCCGAACCAGCCGGTGCTGTCCGCCATTTACCGCACAACGCAGCCCCCCGCCGGAGAGCGCCTGCAGGGCCCCTGCGTTATCGAGTACCCCGGCCAGAGCGTCATCGTGCCTCCCGGCGCCGCCGCGCAGGCCGATTCGTACGGCAACCTTGAGGTGAGTTTCCAATGAGCACTATCAACCCGATTACGTATGAAGTCATCCGCAATCGTCTTATCGCCATGACGGAAGACATGCGGGTTGCCCTGCAAAGCGCTTCCGGTTCGCCGACGGTCACCGAGGCGTCCGACTTTTTTACCGGCATCTACCTGCCCGACGGTTCGTTTGCCTCGATGGGATTCCAGGTCACGTTCCAGGCGCCTGTCGTCGGCACCTTGATACGCCACGTCCAGTCCCGACCATACTTCAAGGTGCAGGATGGCGATATGTTCATCGGCAATGACCCGTACGTGGGCGCCCTGCACCAGAACGACGTGCAGCTCACCGGGCCGATATTCGTGGACGGCGAACTGGTTGCATGGGCCGGCGTCGAGGCGCACGAGACCGACGTCGGAGGGATGGATTTCGCCAGTTGGTCGCCCAAGGCGCGCGACGTCTACCAGGAGGGAATGCGCATTCCCTGCGTCAAGCTGGTCGATGGAGGCGAAGTGCGCGAAGACGTGCTCGACATGATACTGACCGCATCGCGGCTTCCGGCGCAATTGGGGCTGGATATTCGGGCCTTCATCGCCACCGTCAACGTTGCGCGCGAGCGCATGACCACGCTGGTGAGGCGCTACGGGGCGCAGACCGTGGTCGAGGTCATGAAGCGCATGATCGCCGGATCCGGCAATCGCCTGAAGGCGCGGCTCACGGAGCTGCCCGACGGCGTGTACCGCGCCAGCGACTTCCTCGAACATGACGGCCACCAGAACGTGCTGTACAAAATAGATCTCGAACTGACCAAGCGCTCGGATCGTTTGCGTTTCGACTTCAGCGGTTCTTCGCCCCAGGCGCCGGGTTTCATCAATTGCACCCGCGCGGGCCTGGTCGGCGGCGTCACGGGCGGGCTGTTTCCCATCCTGGCCTACGACATTCCCTGGAACCAGGGCTTGCTCGACTGCTGCGACATCGAGGCGCCCGAGGGGCTGGTGTGCACGGCGCAGTTTCCCGCTCCCGTTGGGTCGGCGACGGTGGAGGCCATCTGGGTGGTGTCCAATGTGGTCAGCGCGGCCCTGAATAAAATGCTGTCCGCGTCGGAACGCTACCGGCCGCGCGCGCAGGCGGGCAATGACGGCACCATGGCCACCTTCAATCTGGGCGGCCGCAACCAGTTCGGAGAGGTGTTCGGCCTGCATCTGATGGACCCGCTGGCCGGGGGCTCCGGCGCCTATGCCAGCCGCGATGGCGTGTGCGCGGGCGGGCCGATCAATGCGCCCATGCCCTCGATCGCCGACGTGGAGCGCAATGAGCAGGTGGCGCCGCTGTTCTATTTGCATCGTCGCCTGGCCGTCGATACGGGCGGGCCGGGAAAATACCGGGGCGGCCGGTCGGCGGAGGTGGCGCTGACCCTGGGCGGCATCGACAGGGCCGACTCGCTCATCATGACGCACGGCGCCGAAGTTCCCAATGCCGCCGGCTTGTCGGGCGGCTGGCCGGGGGCCACCATCCGGCAGCGGTTTGGCTACGGCGCCGTTGCCGAAGGCGTCTCCGTGCCGGAGGGCGACTGGAAGGAGCTTGGCCCCAAGCCGGGCCTGCTTCCCATGACCAGCCAGGACGTATTTTCCGTGGTGTGGCAGGGCGGCGGCGGTGTGGGTGATCCCCTGCTGCGCGATCCGGCCGCCTTGCGCCGGGACATCGAGCAGGGCGTCGTTTCGCCGGAGGCCGCCCAAACAATATATGGCGTGGTGCTCGACGAGCAGGGCAGGCTGGATGAGCCGGCAACCCAGGCGCGGCGGCGGGCGTTGATGGACGAAAGGGCGCAAGGTGTGCCATTGAGGAAGGTGGGCGCCGATGCGGTTCAGGTGGGCCGGCTGGACGACTGCCTGGCGCTTTGGCGCGACGCCGACGGCGTGCACGTGGTCAGTCCCGGCGGTCATGTGCTGTGCAGCAACAGCACGCGCTGGCGGGCGGGCGCCGTGCCCCGCACTTTCCGGCAATTGCCGGCCCAGTACAAGATAGACCTGCACGAGGGCCTGGCCATGACGGCCTGGTACTGCCCGGCCAGCGGCGCCTTGCTGGGCGTGGACCTGCATGAGAAGGGAGTTGTCCCGGCGGATGACGTGGAGCTCGTGCTGGCGTAGCCGTTCGGAGGCCGGTTGGGGGGAGGCTTTTCTATGCCGTCCAACCCGGCTCTTGTGGGGCATATCCAAACGCACTAACATGGTTCAAGCACGTTGTTGATCAAACCTGATCGACGCTCTGAACGAACACCCCGGGAGGCCGCCATGAGCAATCACGTCTACAAGCAGCTTGAATTGGTGGGCTCGTCCCCCAAAAGCATCGAGGACGCCGTCGGCACGGCGCTGGCCAAGGCGCACGAAACCGTGCGCAACATCCAGTGGTTCACCGTCGAGGAAACGCGCGGCCATGTGGTGGACGGCAAGGTGGCGCATTGGCAGGTGACCATCAAGGTCGGCTTCACCATGGAGTAAAGCCGTCGGCACGGGGTGGGCCGCCTGCTTGGCGTTGAATCCACATCATTGCCGACAGATGGCCCGCGTGTACATGCGTATCGATGATGCACGACGTGCATAGGTCGTGGTCCCTTAAAGGAGACAGTCTCGTCGGCCGAATGGTGCGCGGTACGCCCCGATGCCGAACTTCTTTACAAGCCATTTTCCACCATTTGCAGCAGCCGCAGGCTGAGCGTCGTGCGTACGTCTTGGGAGGCATGCCGCAAGGGGCCATCGATGATGAGCAGCGCCAGGCCGTGGACTGAGGACCAGGCCAGAAATTCGGCGCCGGGCCGCCGTTCGGCGGGCAAGACGCCTGCCTGTACCAGGGCGTCTAAGGCATGACTTAATAATTCGAACGGATTCAAGCCTTTGTCGGCGGCTCGCGCGGGATCTGGCGGGACTTCGACATCAAAGACGCCGAATGCAAAGGCGGTACGAAACCAGCCGGTTTCCGCTTGCGCAAAGCCCAGATAGCCCCGTCCGATGGCCGCTAGCATGGCGCGGGCGCGCTTGGTCGGATCGGTCAGGGCTTCGGCGGTATGCAGTTCGGTTTCCATCGCGCGCGCCAGCGCACCCAGAGATGCCGCGCGCACGGCGTCGAACAGCGCCTGGTGGTTGGCGAAATGACGGTAGGCCGCATTCGGCGCGACGCCGGCGCGGCGCGTGGCTTCGCGCAGAACCACCGCCTGCGGACCGCCTTCGCGCGCCAGCGCCAGGCCTGCTTCGATCAAGGCGGCGCGCAGGTCGCCGTGGCGATAGGTCTTGCGCGGCTTGGGCACAGCGGACGAGGTCAGGCGATCTGTTTTCGAGGCCATTTTTTACAAAAACTTGCATTTTGAATGTGGACGCCGTCCATTTTAGCCCTCAATATATGTGGACGGTGTTCACAAGTGTGACATCAGCGCATTGAATCCCACATTTGTCTATCCATATCAGGAGACATCCATGCAATTTGTGCCTTATCTGAATTTCGATGGCAACGCCGCCGAAGCCATGGCGTTTTATGCCGAACTGTTCGGCGGCCGCATCATGTATCAGTCAACCTTTGGCGAGATGCCGCCTGACACAGGCATGCCGCCGCTGCCGGAGGCCGTCAAGAGCCGCCTCATGCATGTCCACCTGCAAGTGGGGGCGCAGTCCATCATGGCCTCGGACGCGATACCGGCGATGCCGGGACAGTCGGATGAAGCCTGCGGGGGCGGCTACCGAAAACCGCAGGGCCTGTGGGTCTCCATCCAGGTGGAGAATGCAGCTAAGGGGCAGCACGTGTTTGATGGCCTGGCCCGGGGCGGTCAGGTGACTATGCCGTTTCAGGCCACGTTCTGGTCAGCGGGTTTCGGGATGGTGACCGACCGTTTCGGCACCCCCTGGATGGTCAATGTTTCCAGCGCGATCTGAAGGTGCAGGCGTTGGTTCTTCACGTTCGGAGAACTTGCATGAGTCACTCCTATCGCTGGGTCATCGTCGCCGTCGGCGGCTTTTTGGGTTGCGTCGCTTTCGGCGCGATGTTCTGCCTGCCGGTTTTCCTGCGGCCGATGGCGCAGGACACGGGCTGGTCGGTGACGGGCATTTCCGCCGCGATGACCATCGCGTTTCTTGCCATGGGTGTGGCAAGCCTGGGGTGGGGCGGCCTGTCCGACCGCTATGGCGCGCGTCCCGTCGTGTTTGGGGGATCGGTGGTGCTGGCGGCCAGTCTGGCGCTGGCCAGCCAGGCCGCGTCGCTGGGCGAATTCCAGTGGGTGTACGGCCTGCTGGTCGGGAGCGCGACGGCAGCGATCTTTGCCCCGATGATGGCGTGCGTGACCGGCTGGTTCGACACGCAGCGCAGCTTGGCTGTCTCGCTGGTCTCCGCCGGCATGGGCATCGCCCCTATGACGATGGCGCCGCTGGCGGGCTGGCTGGTCGAGCATCACGGCTGGCGGACCGCCATGCTGGTGATTGCGTGTATCGTAGCCGCGCTGATGATTCCGGCCTCGTTGCTGGTGCGTCGGCCGCCAGCGCTGGAGGTCGGACCTGCTGGCGAGGCCGTAGGGGCCGGTTCGGTGGATGTGACGGTTGGCGAGGCCGTGCGTTCGCGGCCGTTCATCCTGCTGATGGCGGCGAATTTCTTCTGCTGCGCGACGCACTCGGGACCGATCTTCCATACGGTCAGCTATGCCATGACCTGCGGTATCTCGACGATCGCGGCGGTTTCGATCTACGGCGTCGAGGGGATGGCCGGGATGTTCGGTCGCCTGGGCTTCGGCCTCGCGGGCGACCGGTTCGGCGCCCATCGCGTGCTGGTCCTGGGGCTGCTGGCGCAGGCGTTTGCCGTGCTGGCTTATGTGTCCGTTAGCAGCCTGGGGGGCTTTTATGCCGTGGCCGCCATCACCGGCTTTATCTACGCCGGGACGATGCCGCTGTATGCCGTGCTCATCCGCGAGAATTTTCCCTTGAGCATGATGGGAACCTTGATCGGCGCGTCTGCTATGGCAGGCAGTCTCGGCATGTCCTCAGGGCCTTTGCTGGGCGGTTGGATCTACGATCACATGGGCAGTTACGCGCTGATGTACGTGAGTTCGGCTGGCCTGGGGCTGGTGGCGATGCTGATCCTGATGGCGTTCCGACCGTTTCCCGATAAAGGCGCTCTCGTGGCGCGTGCCGGTTGATCGTCTGCCGCCCGCCGGGGCCGATGGTGCTGCCTGCGCGGTTCGAGTCGCTGCGGGAGGGGTGATGGGGTTCGGACAGTTTTGCAACGCAGTTCTTGCAATCTTGCAGGAAAGACGCTATGATGCAAGACTTGCTGGCAAAAGTGCCATGTACGATATTGCGTATGCGTACATATGCGCGGGCCGGCAAAAGCAGCCAAAGGCAGCTGGCGGCTAGAAATAGCAGCGGCGCCAATGGCAGATGTTAATAGCAAGATTTCAACCCAGGGTTCGACAGGCGTCGTCTGTTCGAGCCTGACGGGACCAAAACTGGTCGCGTGAATTTATAGGCTTTTCAAGGGCTTATAAGCAACGTGGCTAAGTTGGAACAGGAAAAATCATGATACAAATGCAGACCACGCTGGACGTGGCCGACAACACCGGTGCACGCTCCGTTATGTGCATCAAGGTGCTGGGCGGCTCGAAGCGCCGTTATGCCGCAATCGGTGACGTTATCAAGGTTAGCGTCAAGGATGCGGCTCCGCGCGGGCGCGTTAAAAAGGGCGAAATTTACAACGCTGTAGTGGTGCGTACCGCTAAGGGCGTGCGCCGCAAAGACGGTTCGCTGATCAAGTTCGGCGGCAATGCCGCTGTGCTGCTCAACGCCAAACTGGAACCCATCGGTACCCGCATCTTCGGACCCGTCACGCGCGAGCTGCGTACGGAAAAGTTCATGAAGATCGTATCCTTGGCCCCGGAAGTGCTGTAAGGAGCCACCATGGAAAAAATCCGTAAAGGCGACGAAGTCATCGTATTGACCGGTCGCGACAAAACCCGCCGCGGCACCGTGCTGCAACGCGTCGACGCCGACCACGTGCTGGTCGAGGGCATCAACGTCGTCAAAAAGCATGTCAAGCCGAACCCAATGGCCGGCTCGCAAGGCGGCATCATCGACAAAACCATGCCTATCCACATTTCCAATGTGGCGATCTTTAACCCCGAGACCGGCAAGGCCGATCGCGTGGGCGTTAAAGAGGTCGACGGCCGCAAAGTTCGTGTATTTCGTTCCAGCGGCGCCGTCGTTGGCGCTAAGGCTTAAGGGGCGAACAACATGGCTCGTTTACAAGAGTTCTACCGCAGCAAGGTCGTGGCCGACCTGCAAGCCAAGTTTGGCTACAAAAGCATCATGGAAGTGCCCCGCATCACCAAGATCACCCTCAACATGGGTGTTTCCGAAGCGGTTGCCGACAAGAAGGTCATCGAGCACGCTGTGTCCGACCTGACCAAGATTGCAGGCCAGAAGCCCGTGGTCACCAAGACCCGCAAGGCTATCGCGGGTTTCAAGATCCGTGAAGACTATCCCATCGGTTGCATGGTCACGCTGCGTGGCCAGCGTATGTACGAATTCCTGGATCGCCTGGTTTCCGTGGCTCTGCCGCGTGTCCGCGACTTCCGTGGTATTTCCGGCCGTGCGTTCGACGGGCGGGGCAACTACAACGTCGGGGTTAAAGAGCAAATCATTTTCCCCGAAATCGAATACGACAAAATCGACGCAGTCCGTGGCCTGAACATCAGCATCACCACCACTGCCAAGACCGACGACGAAGCCAAAGCGCTGCTTACAGCCTTCAGCTTCCCGTTCCGCAATTAAGGGGCGATGACGTGGCTAAACTTTCACTCATTAATCGCGACATCAAACGCGCCAAGCTGGCAGAAAAATTTGCCGCCAAACGTGCTGCTCTGAAAGCGATCATCGACGATCAATCCAAGACCGACGAAGAACGCTACCAGGCCCGTTTGCAACTGCAACAACTGCCGCGCAATGCCAATCCGACCCGTCAACGCAATCGTTGCGTCGTCACCGGCCGTCCGCGCGGCGTTTACAGCAAGTTCGGTTTAACTCGTCACAAACTTCGCGAAATGGCGATGCGTGGCGAGATCCCGGGCATGACCAAAGCTAGCTGGTAGGAGAAACACACATGAGCATGAGCGATCCCATCGCCGACATGTTGACCCGCGTTCGCAACGCGCAACAGGTCAACAAGACGTCGGTCAGCATGCCCTCCTCGAAGCTTAAGGCAGCCATTGCTGCCGTGCTGAAGGACGAAGGCTATATCGACAGTTTCCAGGTCACCGGCGACAAGGCCAAGCCTGTCCTCGAGATCACACTTAAGTACTACGCCGGCCGTCCGGTCATCGAGCGTATCGACCGCGTTTCGCGCCCCGGGCTGCGTATCTACAAAGGCAGCAAGACCATTCCTCAAGTCATGAACGGTTTGGGCGTGGCCATTGTGTCGACCCCGCGCGGCGTCATGACCGATCGCAAGGCCCGCGCCAATGGCGTGGGTGGCGAAGTTCTTTGCTACGTCGCATAAGGAGAACCATATGTCACGTATTGCAAAATATCCGGTCGCACTGCCGAAAGGCGTTGAAGCAACCATCAACGACGACCAAATCATTGTCAAGGGCCCGCTGGGTTCGCTGACCCAAGCCCTTACCGGCGACGTCGCGATCACCCAGGAAGACGGCCAACTGACATTCAAGGTCGCCAACGACTCCCGCCAGGCCAAGGCCATGTCGGGTACGATGCGCGCGCTGGTCCACAACATGGTTACCGGCGTCAGCAAAGGCTTCGAGCGCAAGCTTACTCTGGTCGGCGTGGGTTTCCGCGCCCAGGTTCAAGGCGACGCGCTGAAGCTGCAACTTGGTTACTCGCACGACATCCTGCACACGGTGCCCGCCGGCATCAAGATCGAATGCCCCACCCAGACTGAAATCGTGGTCAAGGGCTCGGACAAGCAGGCTGTTGGCCAGGTGGCTGCAAACATTCGCGCCTACCGCGAACCCGAACCCTACAAGGGCAAGGGTGTGCGTTACGCCGATGAGCACGTCACCATCAAAGAAACCAAGAAGAAATAAGCGCACAGACAAGGACGAATCATGGACAAGAAAGCATCCCGTTTGCGTCGTGCGGTTCCGACCCGCCGGAAAATCACCGAGTTGCGCCTGCACCGCCTCTCGATTTTCCGCTCGAATCTGCATATCTACGCCAACATCATCTCGCCGGAAGGCGATCGCGTGCTCATCAGCGCCTCCACGCTCGAACCCGAAGTTCGCAAAGAGCTCGCCAGCCAGAAAGCCAATGGCGGCAATACCGCTGCCGCTGGCATTATCGGAAAGCGCGTTGCCGAAAAGGCAAAGGCAGCCGGTATCGAAGTGGTTGCGTTTGACCGCTCGGGCTTCCGTTACCATGGCCGCGTGAAAGCGCTGGCCGATGCCGCGCGTGAAGCCGGCTTGAAATTCTAAGCGAGGAATCGTCAAATGGCTAAAGCACAAGGTAAGCACGCCGCCGAGAAGGAAAACGACGACGGCTTGCGTGAAAAAATGATCGCGGTCAACCGCGTCAGCAAAGTGGTCAAGGGTGGTCGCACCATGAGCTTTGCGGCGTTGACCGTGGTGGGTGATGGCGATGGCCGCATCGGCATGGGCAAAGGTAAAGCCCGTGAAGTGCCCGTCGCCGTTCAAAAAGCAATGGAACAGGCACGTCGCGGCTTGCACAAGGTAGCCCTTAAAAACGGCACCCTGCATCACACCGTCGTGGGCAAGCACGGCGCCTCCACCGTTCTCATTTCGCCGGCGGCGGAAGGTACCGGCGTTATCGCCGGCGGCCCCATGCGCGCCATCTTCGAAGTGATGGGCGTGCGCAACGTAGTGGCAAAGAGCCTCGGCTCCAGCAACCCCTACAACATGGTGCGTGCAACGCTGAACGGCTTGCGTGCCTGCTCGACTCCTGCCGAAATTGCCGCCAAGCGTGGCAAGACGGTCGAAGAAATTCTGGGGTAAGTCATGACTGCACAGAAGCAAATCAAAGTAACTCTCGTGCGCTCTGTAATCGGCACCAAGAAGTCCCATCGCGACACCGTTCGCGGCCTGGGCCTGGGCAAGCTGAACAGCAGCAGCGTGTTGGTCGATACTCCCGAAGTGCGTGGGATGATCCGCAAGGTGGATTATCTGGTCGCCGTCTCGGAAGCCTAAAGGAATCGGCATGTCTGAAACTCAATTGAATACCCTGGCTCCCGCGCCCGGTAGCAAGCACGCCAAGCGCCGCGTCGGTCGCGGTATTGGTTCCGGCCTGGGCAAAACCGCCGGCCGCGGCCACAAAGGTCAAAAATCGCGCTCGGGCGGCTTCCACAAGGTCGGCTTCGAAGGCGGTCAAATGCCTTTGTATCGTCGCCTGCCCAAGCGTGGTTTCACGCCGCTGGGCCAGCACCTGTTCGCTGAAGTCCGCCTGTCCGACCTGCAGCGCCTGCCCGTCGACGAAGTCGACGTGCAAGTCCTGAAGCAAGCCGGTGTCATCGGCCAGCAAGTCCGTTACGCCAAGGTCATCAAGTCCGGCGAACTGTCGCGCAAGGTCGTCCTCAAGGGTCTGACGGCTACGGCCGGCGCCCGCGCAGCAATCGAAGCGGCCGGCGGCTCGCTGGCTTAAGGGGTCACGGTGGCTAAAGCTCAGGTTCAGAGTAAATCGGGTGCCCGGTACGGCGATCTCAAGCGCCGTGTCGTGTTCCTGATCCTCGCCCTGGTGGTCTATAGGCTGGGAACGCATATCCCCGTGCCGGGCATCAATCCCGATGCGCTGGCCGATATGTTCCAGCATAACCAAGGCGGCATTCTCGGCTTGTTCAACATGTTTTCGGGTGGCGCGCTCGAGCGGTTCTCGGTGTTCGCCCTCGGCATCATGCCGTACATCTCCGCGTCCATCATCATGCAGTTGATGGCGGTGGTGGTACCTTCCCTTGAAGCCATCAAGAAGGAAGGCGAATCGGGACGCCGCAAGATCACGCAATACACGCGCTACGGCACGGTGTTTCTTGCGCTGGTTCAGGCGGTGGGCATTTCGGTCGCGCTCGAATCGCAGCCGGGGCTGGTCATCGACCCGGGCATGTTGTTCCGCTTTACCACGGTGGTTACCCTGCTTACCGGCACCATGTTCGTCATGTGGCTGGGCGAGCAAATCACCGAACGCGGCCTGGGCAATGGTATTTCCATCCTGATCTTCGCCGGTATCGTCGCCGGGTTGCCAAACGCCCTCACCGGCATGCTGGATCTGGTGCGCACCGACTCCATGTCCGTGCTGTCGGCGCTGTTCATCCTGGTTCTGGTGGTTGCCGTTACGTATTTTGTGGTGTTCGTCGAACGCGGCCAGCGCCGTATCACGGTCAATTACGCCAAGCGCCAGGTGGGCAACAAGATTTACGGTGGGCAAAGCTCGCACCTGCCCCTGAAGCTGAACATGTCCGGCGTCATTCCGCCCATTTTCGCTTCGTCCATTATTTTGCTGCCTGCCACGGTAACCAGCTGGTTCTCCAGCAATCCGAACATGCGCTGGCTCGGAGACCTGGCCGCGGCGCTTGCGCCTCACCAGCCTCTTTACGTAACGTTGTTTTCGGCTTTAATCATTTTCTTCTGCTTTTTCTATACGGCCCTGGTTTTCAACAGCCGTGAAACCGCAGACAACCTGAAGAAAAGCGGCGCCTTCATTCCAGGCATCCGCCCGGGCGAACAGACCTCGCGCTATATCGACAAAATCCTTATGCGCCTGACCCTGTCCGGGGCCATCTATGTAACCCTGGTATGTCTTTTGCCTGAGTTCATGCAGATGCGCTGGAACGTGCCGTTCTATTTCGGTGGTACCTCGCTGTTGATTATCGTGGTGGTGACCATGGACTTCATGGCGCAGGCTCAGGCCTACATGATGTCCCATCAGTATGATTCACTGCTCAAGAAGGCGAACTTCAAGGGAGTGGGGCTACCTACGCGGTAAGAAGAAAAGATATGGCAAAAGACGACGTCATACAAATGCAAGGCGAGGTTCTCGAGAACCTGCCCAACGCAACTTTCCGCGTCAAGCTTGAAAACGGCCATGTGGTACTGGGCCATATTTCGGGCAAGATGCGCATGCATTACATCCGGATTCTGCCGGGTGACAAGGTCACAGTGGAACTCACGCCCTACGACCTGTCGCGTGCCAGAATTGTTTTCCGCTCTAAATAAGCGGCCCGGCTAAAGGAAACTAGGAGTCAACCATGAAGGTAATGGCATCGGTAAAACGGATCTGCCGCAACTGCAAGATTATCAAACGTCACGGCGTGGTACGCGTCATCTGCACCGACCCACGTCACAAGCAGCGTCAAGGCTAAGCGCCGAAACGCAACAGATTTAACAAGGAACAGTCATGGCCCGTATTGCTGGCATCAATATTCCGCCGCATCAGCACGCCGAAATCGGACTTACCGCTATTTTTGGTATTGGTCGCACCCGCGCTCGCAAAATCTGCGAAGCCTCGGGCATCGAATACTCCAAGAAAGTGAAAGATCTGACTGACGCCGAGCTCGAGCGCATTCGTGAACAAGTCAATTCGTTCACCGTCGAAGGTGATCTGCGTCGCGAAGTACAACTGTCGATCAAGCGCTTGATCGACTTGGGAACGTACCGCGGTATGCGCCACAAGCGCGGCCTGCCAGTGCGTGGCCAGCGTACTCGTACCAACGCCCGCACCCGCAAGGGACCGCGCCGCGCTGCTGCTTCCCTGAAGAAATAATCGAGGACTAGAAGATGGCGAAAGCTTCCAACAGCGGCGCATCGCGCGTACGCAAGAAAATCAAGAAGAGCGTTTCGGACGGCATTGCGCACGTTCATGCGTCCTTCAACAACACTATCATCACGATCACCGACCGCCAGGGCAACGCGTTGTCCTGGGCGACGTCGGGTGGTGCGGGTTTCAAGGGTTCGCGCAAATCGACTCCGTTCGCAGCTCAGGTTGCGGCAGAATCGGCCGGCCGCGTTGCTCTGGAATACGGCATCAAAACACTCGAAGTTCGCATCAAGGGCCCCGGCCCCGGCCGCGAATCGTCCGTGCGCGCGCTGAATGCCTTGGGGATCAAGATCTCCAGCATTGCCGACATCACGCCGGTGCCTCATAACGGCTGCCGTCCGCCCAAGCGTCGTCGCATCTAAGGGAAAGCACAATGGCACGTTATATTGGACCCAAATGCAAGCTCTCGCGCCGCGAGGGCACCGATCTGTTCCTCAAGAGCGCACGCCGCTCGCTCGATTCGAAATGCAAAATCGAATCCAAGCCTGGTCAGCACGGCCGCACCTCCGGTGCGCGCACGTCCGACTTCGGCCTGCAACTGCGCGAAAAGCAAAAGCTCAAGCGCATGTACGGCGTCCTGGAAAAGCAATTCCGCAAATACTTCGCTGAAGCTGAGCGTCGCCGTGGCAACACCGGCGAGACCCTGATTCAGTTGCTGGAATCGCGCCTGGACAATGTCGTGTATCGCATGGGCTTTGGTTCGACCCGCGCCGAAGCGCGCCAGCTGGTCAACCATCGCTCGGTCGAGCTGAATGGCCACACCGCCGACATCGCTTCCATCATCGTCAAGCCCGGCGACGTCATCACCATCCGCGAAAAATCCAAGTCGCAGCTGCGCATCCGCGAATCGCTGGATCTGGCTTCCGGCCAAGGCTTCCCCCAGTGGGTCGAAGTCGACGCCAGCAAGTTCAGCGGCACGTTCAAGCAAGTGCCCGACCGCGCCGATGTCGCCCGCGACGTCAACGAATCGATGGTCGTCGAGTTGTATTCTCGCTAATTTGCCGCATCAACCCGGCAATGCAGTAAAGCCGCGCAGCCCACTTCAAGGCCTTTGGCCCTGTCGTGGGCTGTTGCGATACCTATGCCGGCTTTGCGCCGGATTGTCCGTCAGCCTTATCGGTGTAACGAGCCGAGGGTATTGAAAAGGAACATACATGTCGTCTCAAGGTTTTCTGAAACCCCGTTCTATCGAAGTCGAACCCGTCGGCAAGAATCACGCCCGCGTCGTCATGGAGCCGTTCGAGCGTGGCTACGGCCATACGCTTGGCAACGCCCTGCGCCGTATTCTGCTTTCGTCCATGACCGGCTATGCGCCCACCGAAGTCCAGATGACCGGCGTGGTGCACGAGTATTCCACCATCGCCGGCGTGCGTGAAGACGTGGTCGACATCCTCATGAACCTGAAGGGCGTGGTGTTCAAGCTGCACAATCGCGAGGAAGTCACGCTGGTGCTGCGCAAGCAGGGCCAGGGCGTCGTTGTCGCCAGCGACATCGAACTGCCTCACGATGTGGAAATCGTCAATCCCGATCACGTCATCGCCAATCTTACCGATGCCGGCAAGCTCGAAATGCATATCAAGGTCGAGCAAGGCCGCGGCTATGTGCCCGGCAATGTGCGCGCCCTGGCCGACGACCGCGCCCATACCATTGGCCGCATCGTCCTGGACGCTTCGTTCAGCCCCGTGCGCCGCGTCAGCTATGCCGTGCAAAGCGCCCGCGTCGAACAGCGCACCGACCTCGACAAGCTGATTCTCGACATCCAAACCAACGGCGTCATTTCGCCCGAGGAAGCAGTGCGCCAATCGGCCCGCATCCTGATGGACCAGATCTCGGTGTTTGCCGCACTTGAAGGCGCCGGCGAATCCTACGAAGGCGGCGCTCCGGCGCATGCCCAGCAGCAGATCGACCCCGTGCTGCTGCGTCCGGTCGACGACCTCGAACTGACCGTGCGTTCGGCCAACTGCCTGAAAGCCGAAAACATCTACTACATCGGCGATCTCATCCAGCGCACCGAAAACGAACTGCTCAAGACTCCCAACCTGGGCCGCAAGTCCCTGAACGAAATCAAGGAAGTCCTGGCCGCACGCGGCCTGACCCTGGGCATGAAGCTCGAGAACTGGCCGCCCGTTGGTCTGGAGCGTCCGTAATTTGTGCGGGGCTTTGGCCATGTGTTAAAGTCCCGTTCTTTTCCCACCCGGCCCGCAACGCAAGTTGATAGAAGAGCCGGTCAACTTATGGCAGATACGGGGCAATCCCTTGTTTGCTGTTATCAAGATTCAAAGGAAATATCATGCGTCACCGTAGTGGACTACGTAAACTGAACCGCACCAGCAGCCATCGCCTTGCCATGTTCCGCAACATGGCGGTTTCGCTGCTTACCCACGAAGCCATCAAGACCACCTTGCCCAAGGCCAAGGAACTGCGCCGCGTCGTCGAGCCCCTCATCACGCTGGGCAAGGAAGACACGCTGGCCAACAAGCGCCTGGCATTCGCCCGCCTGCGCGACCGCGACGCCGTGATCAAGCTGTTCGCCGAAATCGGCCCGCGCTACAAAGAGCGCAACGGCGGCTACACCCGCGTCCTGAAAATGGGCTTCCGCCAAGGCGACAATGCTCCCATGGCTTTCATGGAACTGGTCGACCGCCCCCAGGTTGAAGAAGCCGACGACGCCGAATAAAAGACAGCAGGCCGGCGCTTGGCGCCGGCGCCAGCCTGGTTCCCAAGACCCCGTTCACCGATAAGGTGCGCGGGGTTTTGTTTTAGGCCCTATGCGGGAAGCGCGGGTTCCTGCGCCGGTGTGCGAGGGCGGGGTTTTCCGCAAGGCTTTCAACAGGCCCTAAGCCGCCACGACGATGTCGCGCCCCGAGTCCTTGGCGCGATACAAGGCTGCATCGGCCTTGTGAAGCAAATCGTCCAGGCTGGCGTCGTGTTCGCTGAGCTGGGTGAGGCCCAGCGACAGGGTGATGCGCGCCGACTGGCCGTTTGGCAGGGCGACGACGGTATCGGCGATTGTGGCGCGTATCCGCTGCGCTATTTCAAGCGCCAGACCCTTGTCGGCGCCGATCAGCACGGCGGCGAACTCCTCGCCGCCGATGCGGCCCAGGATATCCTGTTCGCGCAAGGCGCCGCGGATCCTGGCGGCAACTTGCCGAAGCACGGCATCGCCGCCCTGATGGCCCCAGGTGTCATTGACCGTCTTGAAATGGTCGACGTCCATCATCAGCAGGGACAAGGGTTTTCCGCTGGCTGTCGCCTGAGCAAGTTCGCGTTCGGCCAGTTCCACGAAATGGCGCCGGTTGCATAGCCCGGTCAGGTAGTCGGTGCGCGCGTGCACTTGCGCCTGCTTTTTGTGCGCGCGTTCGATTTCCAGTGCTTGTTGCGACAACGCCAGCGTCACGGCCGATTGCTGCGCGTCTTTGCGCGACTGGCGCAGGCGCATGTACAGCACAGTGCATATCAGACCGCTGCTGGCGATTCCCTGGGTGATAAGGGCCCACTCCCTTCGAGCGCACAGGTCGACAAGCGTGAACCAGCCGAAATCGGAAAAGCTGAACACCGTGGCAAAAAGGGCAAGCACGATGTAGACCGCCCGCAGCGCGTTTCGGCTGGGAACCTGCTCTTGCCTGGCCGCAAAGGCCAGGGCCACGCAATACCAGGCGCCCGCAAGGGAAACCGCCGAACCCAGGCTCAAGGCCGATTGCGTGTAGCCGAAAGCCATGGCGGCAAGTTGAATGGGAAACGCCAGGAAAAACAGGTAGAAGCCGCGCAGCAACGGCGGCGCATACAGTTTCAGCAGCGCCCTGCTGAACAGCAGGAATGTGAACGATGCGGCGCAGGCCGCAATATTGCTCAGCCAGTCGGCCAATTGCGGGCAATCGTAAGGCGCGAACGGCGCGAGATTGCCGGTGGCGCCCAGGCCGTAGAGTATGTAGACGCTTTGATGCAGGGCGAACAGGCCGACGGCGGGTTCGCGCTCCACGAGGTAGTGGTCTATGGCCCATATCAGCGCCCACAGCATGAGCCCGATGAAGATATTGCGCACGAGATCGGCGCGTCTGCTTTGGCGATTGGCCTGTTGCGGCTCCAGGGCTTCCACCGTGGCTTGAAGCGTGCTTGCGCTCTTTATCCTCAGGTAGAAGGTTCTCTCGGCGGTGGGCACGTCGACCGCGAAGCCCAAGGCGATGTCGCCGCGGTCGCGGTCGTCGTAGGCATAGCGGTCGCCGGTGACGCGGGTGATCCATTCCCTGGGGTCGCCGGCGTCGCGCTCGTAGAGGCGCACTTCGTCGAGCTGGGCCGGGCCTATGCTCAATACGACCTTGCTGCCCGTCGAGGGGCGGCGTACTCGCAGGCGCAGCCAATATACCGAGTCGGAATAGCCTTGGGCAAGCGTCGGCCCCGTGGGGGTGAACTGGCTGGCGGCGGCCTGTGCTATGGTCAATGTGCCGGCTTTGTCTTCCAGCATGCCGCGTGAAACAATCAGGTTTTCCGCCGTGGCCGTCGTGGCCACGAAGAACCCCGCGATTGCGATGAGGATGCCGATAAGATGTTTGACGAATCTGTGGTTGGCCAAAAGCGTTTCCTGGAAGGCCGCCGGCGGGGCGGTGTGCACCAGATTGAGATTGAAAAGGCTTGCGCCGCAAGCTGTGCAGATTGTACCTTCTTGTATCCGGTGGCTTCGAGCCCTGAAGCCGGCGTTGGCGCGGCATTCGGCGGGTGACGCTAAAATGGGCCGTTATCCGCTTTGTATGGAAAGAATATGGCGCACGACGTCGTGCTGGTTCTAAGCAACGCGCCCGACCTGCTGCTGGCCAAGCGCATCGCGCATGTCCTCATCGAGGAAAACCTGGCGGCCTGCGTGAACCTGGGAGCGCCCAGCCTGTCCATGTATATGTGGAAGGGCGTCATGGAAGGAACCGAGGAGATTCCCCTGACGATCAAAACCGCCCGGGCGCTGCTGCCGGCGCTTACCGCAAGGCTGACCCAGCTTCATCCTTACGAAGTGCCCGAAATCCTCGTGGTGCCGGTCGTGGGCGGTTCGGAGCCCTACCTCGAATGGGTGCGCCAGCAGACCGTGGCGCAATGATTCCATGCCGTGCCGTGATCGACCGTGACGGCGCTTCCGCTTTCTTGCATTAACCGCGGCGCAACGCTTTGCAAGCGCCGCTACTGGGAACAAGACTCATGCAGCATCCGACCGGCGGCCGCGTCCGCCAGCCAGTTTTCTCCGCCATGTCTCGCCTGCTGGCAATGCTGGCGCTGCTTCTGATGGTGTTCGCCGCCCTGTATGGGCGCAACGCGCAGGCCGAAGACGATTTCCTCGACCCCAAGGTGGCGTTCGTCTTTTCAGCGGCCATGGGCGCGCCCGACCGGGTGGATGTGCATTTCCGGATCGCCAAGGGCTACTACATGTACCGCGAACGGTTCCAGTTCGCCCTGGCGCCCGAGCCGGCCCGGCTTGGGCCGCCGGTGTACCCGCATGGCATCGTCAAGTACGACCCAACCTTCGACCGCAATCTCGAGGTCTATCACAACCAGATCACCGTCAGCATTCCGGTCAAGGCCGGCGCTTCGCAGCCGCTGACGCTGTCCGTGACAGGCCAGGGTTGCGCCGACGCGGGGCTTTGCTATCCGCCGATGACCAGCACGGTAACTTTGACCCCCACCGCGCAGGGATACGCCTTGAGCGGATCGGGCGCAGTGGCCAGTGTTCCCGCGGCCCGCGATGAAACGCCCCAGGCGTCGGGCGCCATGAGCGCGCCGTCTCCCGATGCGGCGGGCGGGCGCGGCCTGCCTGGCATTCTGGGCGCCGCCGCCCAAGGTAGTTCGGCCGCAAGCAGCGCCGGGCAGGCAGCTCCAGGTGTCGCAACCGGTTCCGCCGATCCGGCGTCCAACGTCCTGGACATAGGCGACGTGGATCTGGCCTCGTTCCTGGCGGGGGCGGGGTGGCTGAAGGTGGTGGGCCTGTGCCTGCTTCTGGGTGTGTTGCTTACCTTCACGCCGTGCGTGCTGCCCATGGCGCCTATTGTGCTGGCCGTGGTGGCCGGCGACGCGCGCCAGCGGGCCGGCAAGTCCCGTCTGCGCGGCCTGGCCCTGGCCGCCGTGTACGTATTGGGTGTGTCGGTGGTGTACACCGTGCTGGGCATTGCGGCCGGCCTGGCTGGCGCTGGCCTTTCCGCCTGGCTGCAGACGCCCTGGGCCCTGGGTATTTTTGCGGTGGTGCTGGCGCTGCTGGCGCTTTCCATGTTCGACGTGTTCACCTTCCAGGCGCCGGTGGGCGTTCAGTCTTCATTGAACGACAAAATGGCCAGAATACCCGGCGGCCGGTTCGGCGGCGCTTTCGTCATGGGCATGCTGTCGGCCCTCATCGTGGGGCCGTGCGTGGCCGCCCCCCTGGCCGGCGTGCTGCTTTTCATATCGCAGACAGGCAATGTGGTCCTTGGCGGCAGTGCGCTGTTTGCCATGGCCTGGGGCCAGGGCGTGCTGCTGTTGGTGCTGGGCGCGACGTCGGGCGCTTTGCTGCCCAAGGCCGGGCCCTGGATGGACGGCGTCAAGCGCCTGTTCGGCATGCTGCTGCTGGCCACCGCATGGTGGATGGTGAATCCGGTGCTGCCTGTTTGGGTGGCCATTGTGGGCTGGTCCTTCCTGGCGCTGTGCGCTGCGCTGCTCATGGGTGCGTTCGCCCCTTGGCGCGTGGCCGGCGGCGAGATTTCCTCGAAACGTCAGGCCGGCCTTGCCGCCTGGCGGGCCGTGGGGCTGATGCTGGCGTTCTGGGCGGCCTTGCAGTTGCTGGGGCTGCTGGCCGGCGGGCGCGACATGCTGCGGCCCCTGGCGCCGTTTGCGTCGAATGGCGCAGCGGCCGGCACGGGAAATGCGGCGGCTCCCGCTACCTATAAAACGGCGTTTACGCGCGTGGGTTCAGTGGAGGAACTGGACAAGCTGCTGGCGGGCACGGACAGGCCTGTGATGCTGGACTTCTACGCTGACTGGTGCGTGTCGTGCATCGAGATGGAGCGCTTTACGTTCACCGATCCGCAAGTGGCGCAGTTGATGTCGCGGATGGTGCTGGTGCAGGCGGATGTGACGAAGAACACGCCGGCGGACCAGGCGCTGCTGAAGCGTTTCAAGTTGTTCGGGCCGCCGGGGATCATGTTCTTCGACGCGAAGGGCAGGCAGATGGAAAATTTACGAGTGGTAGGCTTCAAGAACGCCCGCGATTTTTCTGCGGTACTCAGAAAGGTGGTGGGTGGAGATTGAGTTCTTTAGCCGGTATTGGTTGGGTTCTTAACTCGATGCTGTTGAACTCTTGAACCGGTGTTGGTTGAGTTTTTAACCCGGTGCGGGAGGGCGGGAAAAGTTTTGGCCTCAATCGCTGCGGCTCCGGCTGCGCCGGAGCTTCCCGCCCGGTCAAGCCAAATCGGGCGCTCGCGGAACTCGCGCGAACGGATACCCACTGGGTATCCGTAAACGCCGCGCTCGAACAGCCGCTCGCTTGCCTCCCGATTTGCCTCGCCCAGCCGGCTTGCTCAAAATCGGCCAAAACTTTTCCCGCCCTCCCACACCTATTGGTACCTACAATTTGAGCGCTGCTTTGGCGTAGCGCGTTCGGCTTCCACCAATACCGACGCTCCAAAAGTAGGCCTCAGCCTACTCGCTAGAACGCGGTTCGCTGCGAGGATGCGTCGTCACTAATTCCAGTCATGAGGCCGTGGCGTGCCTGTGCCGGTAAGCGAAGTTGGAGCAAGCCATGGCGGCGGCCGTTTTCGGGGTGCAAGCGAACAGCTGTTTGAGGACGGCGTTTACGGCCAGCCGGGGGCTGGC
>Ga0182739_1000351_pt1 | contig 66918 bp, 61 predicted proteins | sample eDN5th30CBELigBY_FD_128873 | JGI IMG/M metagenome (GOLD analysis project Ga0182739, IMG submission 128873) | Enriched backyard soil microbial communities from Emeryville, California, USA - eDNA 5th pass 30_C BE-Lig BY (version 2) (version 2) | ecosystem: Environmental > Terrestrial > Soil >... | reverse complement strand
TACCTGGACTTCACCGCCATCCGCCAGTACGCCGACGCCCTGTGCGTCAGCGAACGCCAGCTCAACGACGCCGTCAAGCGCAGCGTGGGGCGCACCGCCAGCCGGCTCGTCCAGGAACGCATCGCGCTGGAAGCCAAGCGGCTCCTGTGCAATACCGATCTGAGCATCGCCGAGATCGGATTCCAGCTGAACATCGAAGACCCCGCGTACTTCGCCCGCTTCTTCAAAAAGCATACCGGCTGCCCGCCGGGCGACTTTCGCAAGAAGTACTACCGCCCCGTCGAATGACGTCCTCGTCGGCGGCCACGCTGCCGGCCACCCCGGGCCGGGCCGCAAAAAAGTGCAAAACAAGCTCTGATCTGTCCTAACGCGCCCCGGCCGGGGCTGCGTACAGTTCATCCAGACTCAACCCGCCGCGCTGCGGCCTGATTGAAACGGCGATGAACTGAAACGGCGATGAACGACACTTCAACTTTGATGACGGGCGGCCAGCATGTGGTGCGGGCCTTGCTGGAACACGGCGTGGATACGGTTTTCGGTGTCCCCGGCGAAAGCTACCTGGACGTATTGGACGCCCTGTACACGGCGGGCGACCGGATCCGCCTGGTGTCCTGCCGCCATGAAGGCGCGGCCGCCTTCATGGCCGAGGCGCACGGCAAACTGACCGGCCGCCCGGGCATCTGCATGGTCACGCGCGGCCCCGGCGCCACCAACGCCAGCATCGGCGTGCAGACCGCGTTCCAGGACTCCACGCCGCTCATCGTGCTGGTCGGACAGGTCGGCAGCGACATGGTCGAGCGCGAGGCGTTCCAGGAAATCGACTACCGCCGCATGTTCGGCCAGTTCACCAAATGGGTGGCGCAGATCGACAGCCCCGCGCGCGTCACCGAATACATGAACCGCGCGTTTTCCGTCGCGACCTCCGGCCGCCCCGGCCCGGTGGTCCTGGCGCTGCCCGAGGACATGCTGACCGACGTGGCCCCGGCCCTGCCCTGCGGGTCGATCCAGGTGCCGCAGGCCTACCCGGCGCCCGAGGCGCTGGCCGACATGCGCGCGCTGCTGGCCGGCGCGCAGCGCCCCCTCATGATCGTGGGCGGCTCCGGATGGACCGACGCGGGACTGGCGAGCCTGACCCGCTTTGCCACCCTGAACGGTCTGCCCGTTGCGGCCTCGTTCCGCCGCCAGGACCTGTTCGACAACCGCCACCCGCAGTACGTGGGCGAAGTCGGCATCGGCGTGAACCCCGAACTGGCCGAGGCGGTGCGCAGCGCCGACGTCATCCTGGCCGTGGGCGCGCGGCTGGGCGAGATGGTGACGGGCGGCTACACGCTGCTGCAATCGCCGGTGCCCTCCCAGACGCTGATCCATGTGCTGGCCAGCGCGGAAGAACTGGGCCGCGTCTACCAGCCGGCGCTCAAGGTCCAGTCGAGCATGGACGCCTTCGCCCGCATGTCCGCGGAACTGGAGCCCCTGGATGCGGCGCCCTGGCGCGGCTGGGCGAGCGGCCTGCGCGACAACTACCTGCGCTACACGGAACCGCCCGCCTCGACGGCGCGGCTGGACCCCGCGCGCGTCATGCTGACGCTGCGCGACACGCTGGCGCCCAGCGCGATCCTGACCAATGGCGCGGGCAACTACAGCGCCTGGGCGCATCGCTACTACCGCTTCAGCCAGCCCCGCACCCAGCTTGCCCCCACCAGCGGCGCCATGGGCTACGGCGTGCCGGCGGCCATTGCGGCCAAGCTGCGCCACCCCGACCGCCAGGTGATCTGCCTGGCCGGCGACGGCTGCTTCCTGATGACCTCGCAGGAACTGGCCACCGTGAAACAGCATCGGCTGGGAATCGTGTTCATCGTGTTCAACAACGGCATGTACGGCACGATCCGCATGCACCAGGAGATCCATTACCCCGGCCGCACCATCGGCACGGACCTGTGCAACCCCGATTTCGTGGCGTACGCGCAGTCGTTCGGCCTGACCGCCGAACGCGTGGCAAGCCATGAGGACTTCGCCCCCGCCCTGGCGCGTGCGCTGGACAGCGGCTCCCCTTATCTCATCGAACTCAGTCTGGACCCCGAGGTGATCACGCCACGGGCCACCCTGACGAGCCTGCGCGACAAGGCGCGCGCCGCCAGGACCTGACGCACGCAGGTCCGGCACCCCCATAAAAAAATCCAACACTGGAGAGAGACATGACAAATTCCCTGACCCGCGCGCGGCGCCTCGCCGGCGCCGCCATGCTGGCCGCCGCTTCGCTGGGCGCGGTGGCCACGCCCGCCGCGGCGGATTACCCCGACCGACCCCTGCGCATCATCGTGCCCTTCGCGGCCGGCGGCGCCACCGACGTGATCGCCCGCACCGTCGCGCAATCCATGTCCACCCGCCTGGGGCAGCCCGTGGTGGTGGAAAACAAGGCGGGCGCCAACGGCAATATCGGCGCCGTCATGGCCGCGCGCGCCGAGCCCGACGGCTACACCTTGCTGATGGCCACCTCCAGCCATGCCATCAACGCCACGCTCTACCACAAGCTGGACTACAACCTGACGCGCGACTTCGCGGGCCTGTCCAACCTGGCGTCGGTGCCCCTGCTGCTGGTGGTGAACCCCTCGGTGCCGGCCAAGACGCCGCAGGAGCTGGCCGCCTACGCCAAGGCCAACGGCAACCGCGTCAACTATGCGTCCGGCGGCACCGGCACCGCGTCGCACCTGGCCGGCGCGCAATTCAATTCGCTGGCGGACGCGCAGATGACGCACGTGCCGTACAAGGGCGGCGCGCAGGCGCTCAATGACCTGATGGGCGGCCAGGTGCAGATCATGTTCGCCAACCTGCCCGAAGTGCTGTCGCAGGTGCAGGCGGGCCGCCTCACGCCCATCGCCGTCACCGGCACGCAGCGCCACGCCGCCCTGCCCGACGTGCCCGCGTTTTCCGAAACGCCCTACACGGCCATGAACGCGCGCTCCTGGTTCGGGTTGTTCGTGCCCGCGGCCACGCCCGCGCCGGTGGTCGAAAAGTTGTCCAAGGCCATCACCGACGGCGTCGCGGACCCCGCGGTGCAGGACAAGCTCAAGGGCCTGGGCGCCGATCCCGTGGGCGACGGCCATGCCGCCTTCCAGCAATACGTGAACAACGAAGTCAAACGCTGGAGCGCGCTGGTCAAGCAGTCCGGCGCCACGGCCGACTAGCAGGCTTTTACGCAACATTCATCGAGGATGCACCATGCTTTACGACGTACGTACCTACACTTGCCGCGCCGGCACCATCAAGAAGCACCTGGCGCTCTACGCCGAGCACGGCTACGAGGTGCAGAGCCGCCATCTGGGCAAGCCGCTCGCCTACATGCAGACCGAGACGGGCAACGTCAACACCTACATGCACATCTGGGTCTATGACAGCGCCGCCGACCGCGAAGCCAAGCGCCAGGCGTTGCAGAAGGACCCGGACTGGGCCACCTACCTGACCAAGAGCGCGGACGCCGGATACCTGATCAGCCAGGAAAACCGGCTGATGACGCCCACTGCGTTCTTCAAGCCCTGAGCGAGCGGCGGGCGTCAGCCCGCCTGCTCTTCCTGCGGCCAGTCGCGCAGCACGGGCGCATCCGGCGCGCCCGGCCCGACGTCGCGCAGATGCTCGTGCTGCAGCAGCGCCATCCGGTAGGCGTCGCGGTACGCGCCGTTGGAAAAGAACTCTTCCTTCAGCAGGCCTTCGATCTGGAAACCGCAGCGCTCGTAGACGTGCACGGCCGCGGTATTGTCCTTGTCCACCACCAGATACACCTTGTGCAGGTTCAGCACGCGGAACGCATAGCCCACGGCGATGCGGGTCGCGGCCTTGGCGTAGCCCCTGCCCTGGTAGCTGGGCGCGATGATGATCTGGAATTCGGCGCGGCGGTGGATGTAATCGATCTCCACCAGTTCGACCAGCCCCGCGGGCTGCCCGGTGTCGTGCTCGATGATGAAGCGCCGCTCGTTCTGGTCATGCAGATGGCGGTCGTACAGGGCGACCAGTTCGTCATAGGCCTCGTAGGGCTCTTCGAACCAGTAGCGCATGATGACGTCGTTATTGTTGATCTTGTGCACGAAGTGCAGGTCGCCGCGCTCGAGGGGGCGAATCTTGATATCGGATGTGACCGACATGATGACCTCGGTATGGCCGCTGATGTAGGGCATTCTATGCCAATCGGCCTGCCACGCACGGTCTCGCCGGTAAGCACACAAGTATCTATAGGAAATACTTAAGAACCTTTATAAAATCCCTGGGTTCCTATCTGAGCGGGCGACCCATCGCCCTGGAAGCGATATCCATGAGCCGTCCCGACCCCCTGTTCGTTCAATCCCTGGCCAAAGGCTTCGAGCTGCTCGAAGCCTTCGCCCAGCGCCCGTCCACCATGAGCATGAATGAACTCATGGAGATTACGGGATTCGACCGCAGCACCACGCAGCGCATGACGCACACCCTGGTCACGCTGGGCTACCTGGAACGCGGCGCGGGCGGCAAGGGCTACACGCCCGGCAAGAAGATCCTGCAGCGCAGCTTCGACTACATGCGCAGCGTGCCGCTGCTTGAACGCGCCACCCCGCTCATCGCCGAGATGCAGCGCGAAACCAACGAACGCGTCGAGCTGAGCCTGTTCGACGACCTCTACATCATTTTTGCGCTGCGCCGCCAGACCAAGCGCCAGACCTTCAGCAGCACGCTGGCCGGCCGCGCCTTGCCGATGGTGCAGACGGCCGGCGGGCGCGCCATCATGTCCCACCTGCCCGCCGAAGAGGTCGAAGACATCCTGGCCCGGTCGGCGCAGATGCCGCTTGCCGCCATCCCGACCACGCCCAAGACCGACAACGATCCGGACCGTATCCGCGCCCTGGTCGAGCAGGCGCGCCAGGACGGGTATGCCATTGCCATCGAGGAAAGCATGCTCGGCGAACTGAACCTGGCCGCCGCCATCCTGGACCATCGCCATCGCCCGGTGGCGGCAATTCAGATCGCGGGGCTGGTGTCCGAATGGGCCACGCCAGCGGAATTCGCGCGGCGCTATTCGCCGCTGCTGCTGACCGCCGCGCGCGGCCTGAGCGGCAAGGTCGGCTTGTCCTGAACGCCGGCCCGCCCGTCCAGGTTGGCCAGGCCGTCTTTCATTCGACCGTCTCCAAGTCCGGCTCCAGCAGGCGCCGGGCCGCGGTCCATACCCGCTGCGTGTAGATCGGGGCGGTCGGCCGTTCGTACTGGCTCGCGGTGCGCTCGCACACCGCCTCCGACGGGAACACCAGGGGCGCGCCGGTCGATTGCGCCTTGACCTGCGCCTGGCAGGCGCGCTCCAGGTAATAGATGTTGACGAAGGCCTCCGCCACCGACGAACCGGCCGCGAGCAGGCCGTGGTTGCGCAGGATCATGGCCTTGTGGGGCCCAAGGCTGGCGACCAGGCTTTCACGCTCTTCCAGATCCAGCGCGATGCCCTGGTAGTCGTGATAGCCCAGCCGCTTGTAAAAGCGCAGCGCATGCTGCGTAATCGGCAACAGGCCGTCGCGCTGGCATGCCACCGCAATGCCATCGGCCGTGTGCGTATGCACCACGCAGGCCAGGTCATGGCGCGCGGCATGCACCGCCGAATGAATGGTGAACCCCGCCGCGTTGACCATCTGGCTTTCGGCGTCGCCGGGATCGACCGGATTGCCCTCCAGGTCGATCTTCACCAGATCCTGCGGACGCATTTCATGGAACAGCACGCCGTAGCGGTTGATCAGGAAATGGTTATCCGTGCCCGGCACCCGCGCACTGATGTGGGTGTCGATCAGGTCGGTCATGCGGAAGTGGGCGACAAGGCGGTACAACGCGGCCAGTTCGTCGCGCACGCGCGCTTCGTTTGCATCTTGAATCATGAGGGACTCCGGTTGTGGTCAGGCTGGGCCGGCCGCCTGCGCCGCCAGATCAGGCTGGGCACGGATCAGTCGGGCGATGGCCAGACTGCCAGTGTCGCCCAGGCGCTCCAGTTCGCGTATCACCCCGAGGCGGTCGGCCACCGATTTGTCCTGATTCAGCTTCATTTTTCCTTCCAGCGTGCCGATGGGGATCTCCAGCGCCGCGATCGCCTGCAGGCGCGGCGCCGTCAGGGATTCGGGCATGGACGGGAAGGTCCACTCGCCGCCCAGCGGCGCGTCGTAGCGCGCGACCGTCTCGGAGAGCACCGCGCGGATGGCCTCGGGCGCCTCGATCAGGCGCGGCGCGCCGCGTACATGGACCGCCGTGTAGTTCCAGGTGGGAAACGTCTGGCGGTTGACGTACCAACTGGGCGAAATGAACGCGTGCGGTCCCTGGAACAGCACCAGCGCCTGCGCGCCGCCCAGCAAGTCCCGCCATTGCGGGTTGGCGCGCGCCAGGTGGGTGACCAGGACGCCCCGCCCGCCGTCGTCGCGCAGCAGAAACGGCAGATGCGTGGCATTCGCGCCTTCCGCGCCCACGGTCACCAGGGTGGCGAAACTGTGCGCACGGATGAACGCGTGCAGCACGCCGATATCGGTTTCGGCATAGGCCGGCGGGGTATACATCGCGCGCTCCTAGGCCTTGGCGTGCAGCCAGCTCGCCGTGTCGTCGAACGCCTCGCCGGCCACCGCCGCGATCGAAACGGCCTCCAGGAAGCTGTGCGCGGTGCCGGGGTAGACCTTGGACGCGACGTCCACGCCGGCTTCGCGCAGCTTGCGCTCCAGCTCGATGCTGTCGTCGTGCAGCGGATCGCATTCGGTCACCACCAGCCACGCCGGCGGCAGGCCCGTCAGGTCGGCGCGCAGGATATCCACCCGGGGGTCGAAGAAGTCCTTGCCGTGGCGGATATGCATGCCGCGGAACCAGATCATCATGTGCAGCGACAGCCCGTATTCCCCCGCGCCGTAGCGGACGACGGAATTGCGGAACAGGTTGCTGCCGAAGCCGCCGTAGTTCAGCACCAGCCCCTTGATGAGCGGGGTGCCCTCGTCGCGCAGCGTCAGCGCCGTGCCCATGGACAGATTGGCGCCGGCGGAATCGCCGCCCACGAAGATCTGGCCCGGGTCGATGTCCAGGTCGGATGCCGACGCGGCGATCCAGCGCAGCACGTCCACGCACTCCTCCAGCGGCTGGGGAAACTTGGCTTCCGGCGCGCGGGTGTAGTCCACGCCGACGACCACGATCCCGGCCCGCTCCGCGTACTCGCGCATCACGCGGTCATGCGTGTCGATGCTGAACAGCACGAAGCCGCCGCCGTGGATGTACATGAAGGCGCCGGGCAGCCGGCGCTGCGCCGGGTAATAGACGCGCACGCGCACCTGGCCGTGCCGCGTCGTGACTTGGCGCTCATCGGTGCGCGCCATGGCGGGACCGCCCTGGGCCCACGGCAGCCGTACCTTTTCGGCGTTGGCGCGGCCCTGCTCGATGGACAGGGTGTCGCGGCGCGGATACTGGGAAGCGTCCGCCGCCATGCGCTTCAGGAATTCTGCGATCTGCGGGTCCAGGGGCGCGGGCGCGCCGGTCGGAATGGTGAACGCGGGGTCATCAAAATACATGGAAGTTTCTCGTCTAGGGTTGGCAATCGGATAACGGGCTGGGCTGATGGGCTGATGGGCTGATGGAATCAGTAGCCGCGCGTCAGGTCCACCGCGTTGGCCAGGGCTTCGCCCTGCCCGAGGCGGCGGATATTGGCCACGACCTGCTCGGCCACGGTGGCGGGCGCCGGCATGGTGGCCATGTGCGGGGTCACGATCACGCCGGGCGTGGACCACAGCGGATTGGCCGAATCCAGCGGCTCCTGGGCAAACACGTCCAGGACCGCCCCGCGCAATTGCCCGCGGGCCAGCGCGTCGATCAGGTCCGCCTCGACCAGGTGTTCGCCGCGGCCGCAATTGACCACCGCCGCGCCTTGCGGCAGGGCGTCGAACGTGCGCCGGTTCAGGATGCCGCGGGTGGCGCGGGTCAGCGGCACCAGGCACACCAATATGTCGGTGTTGGCAAGAAACGCCTCGAACGCGCCCTCGCCCGCATAGACGCGCACGCCCTCGATCTGCCGGGGTGTGCGCGACCACCCATTGACGGCATAGCCCAGCCCCGGCAGCACGGCGGCGATCGCGCCGCCCAGCTCGCCCAGGCCCATCAGGCCGACCCGGCATTGCGAGGCGGGTGTCTGCGCGGGACGGTGCCAGCGCGCGGCGCGCTGGTTGGACAGCGCCAGATCCAGTCTGCGATGGAACGTCAGCACGCACCACAGCACGTACTGCAGCATCCCCTGCGCAAGCTGCGGATCCACCACGCGGCAGACCGGCAGCCCGCGCGTGCGCTGGCCGTCCAGCAGGTTGTCCACGCCGGCGGCGATGCTGTGGATCAGTTTCAGGTTGGGCATGTCGTCGTACACGCCCTCGGGCGGATTCCAGCACACCGCCACGTCGGCCTGCAGGCTGCGTGGGTCGGGCCAGACGGCAACGTCCAGCTCGGGCGCCAGGCCCTGCAACAGGGGCTGGAAGTAGGAAAGATTGGCCGACCGGCTCAATAAGGCAACGCGTGTCATCGCCGTCTCCTTCAAGCGCCGGCCAGGGCCAGGCCGGGCGCGCAGCGGCTGCCCAGCCCTTCCTTGCCGGGGATGGCGGCCAGCAGTTCCTGGGTATAGGCGCTGCCCGGCCGCGTGAAGATCTGTTCGGCCGGGCCGATCTCCATGACGCGGCCGCGCTGCATCACCGCAATGCGATGGCACAGCCTGGCCGCCACGCGCAGGTCGTGGGTGATGAAGATCATGCTCAGGTTCAGCTGCGCGCGGATCCGTTCCAGCAGATCCAGGATCTGGGCCTGCACCGACACGTCCAGCGCCGACACCGCCTCGTCGGCAATCAGGATCTCGGGCTCCATCATCAGCGCCCGCGCGATCGAAATCCGCTGGCGCTGGCCCCCGGAGAATTCGTGCGGGTATCGCTTGAGCGCGCTGTCGTCGATGCTGACCAGCGCCAGCATGTCGCGCATCCGCGCCTGCACGCGCGCCGGATCCTCGCCGTAGTTCAGCGGTCCCTCCGAGAGCGTCGCTTCGATGGTCAGACGCGGATTGAACGAGCGGTAAGGGTCCTGGAACACCATCTGGATGCGTTTGCACCACTGCCGCCAGGCCGCGCGGGACAGGTGCGACACATCTTCGCCGTTCATGACGATGCGTCCGGACGTGGGGCGCGCGAAGTGCGCCAGGCAACGCCCCAGCGTGGTCTTGCCCGACCCCGATTCGCCGACGATGCCCAGCGTTTCGCCACGGGCCAGCGACAGCGAGACGCCGTCCAGCGCGTTGACCTCGCGGCGTTTGGCGCGCAACAGGCTGGACGTCACGAAGCGCATGCCCAGGTTCTCGACCGAGATGACGGGGTCGCTGTCGGGCAGGGGCGCGCCGGCGCCGAACTGCCCCCGGGGCACGGCGTCGATCAGCTTGCGAGTATAGGGATGCTGGGGATTGGCCAGCACCTCGTCGGCCGCGCCGGTCTCGACGATGCGGCCGTGCTGCATCACGATCACCCGGTCCGCGATCTCGGCCACCACGTCGAAGTCGTGCGTGATGAACAGGATGCCGGTGTCGTGGCGCTCGCGCAGGCCGTGCAGCAGGCGCAGCACCTGGGCCTGGGACGTCACGTCCAGGGCGGTGGTCGGTTCGTCGGCAATGATCAACGCCGGCTCCATCGCCAGCGCCATGGCGATCATCACCCGCTGGCGCTGCCCTCCCGACAACTGGTGCGGAAAGGCGTGGCGCAGCGTCTCGGGCGAAGGCAGCCGCATGTCGGCCAGCAGGGCCAGTACGCGCTGGTCGACTTCCCGGCGCGACAGCGACGGACCATGGAACTGGAAGATCTCGGCGATCTGGTCGCCCACCTGCATCAGCGGGTTCAGGGCCGTCATCGGCTCCTGGAAGATCATTGCCATCCGGTCGCCCCGCAGGGCGCGCAGTTCGGCCAGGGAGGCGTGCGTGATGTCCCGGCCGGACAGGAGGATCTGGCCACTTTCGAGCGTCAGCGCATTCTTGGGCAGCAGGCCCATGACGGCGCTGGCCGTGACGGATTTGCCAGAGCCGGATTCGCCGACGATGCATACGATTTCGCGCGGGTTGACGGTAAGCGCGATGCCCTCGGCGGCATACCGCCGGTCGCCGGCGCCGGGCAGTCTGACCTTCAGGTCGCGGATTTCCAGGATGGGTGTGGAAGACATCGGCTTCAGCCCTTGCGTTGGCGCGCCATGCGCGGGTCCAGGCGGTCGCGCAGCGCGTCGCCGAACAGGTTCACGGACAGGATCAGCAGCGCCAGGAAGACACCCGGAAACAGGACGATCCACGGCGCGCGCTGGAAGAACGCGCGACCCTCGGAAATGATGCTGCCCAGGCTGGGGATCTCGGGCGGAAAGCCCAGTCCCAGAAATCCCAGCACGGCTTCGATCAGGATGGCCGAGGCGCAAATGAACGTGGCCTGCACCACCAGCGGATTGATCGTGCTGGGCAGGACGTGGCGCCACAGCACGCGCCATGTCGGGGTGCCCATGCCAAGCGAGGCTTCGACATAGGGCTCCTCGCGCACCGACAGCACCACGCTGCGCACCAGCCGGGCCACGCGCGGAATCTCCGGAATGGCGATGGCCGTCACCATGGTCGGGATGGTCGCCCCGCCCAGGGCCACCATGGCAATGGCCAGCAGCAGGCCGGGAATGGCCATGATGCCGTCGATGATGCGCATGACCACCGCGTCGAGCCTGCGGAAGTAGCCTGCCAGCAGGCCGAGCAACAGACCGGCGCACACCGAGATCACGCTGACCAGGGCGGCCAGCGTGATCGACAGGCGTCCGCCGTACAGCACGCGCGAGAACAGGTCGCGGCCCAGCGAATCGGTGCCCAGCAGGTATTCCAGGCTGACCGGCTTGAGCCGCATCCGGGGAGCCAGCGTGGCCGGATCGTGCCAGGTGATAAGGGGCGCCAGCATCGCCAGCCCTACCAGGGCCACCAGCAGCGCGAGGCCGGTGAACATCAGCGGATCGCGCGTCAGCGCGGGCCAGAACGAGCGGGGTCGGTCCAAAACGGCTGTGTTCATGTCCGGCCTCAATAGCGGATGCGCGGATCGAGGACCACATAAAGCAGGTCGATCGCCAGGTTGATGAAGACATACACGAACGAAAAGAACAGGATCGTGCCCTGCACCACCGGATAGTCGCGCGCCAGCACGGCGTCGACGATCAGGCGCCCGACGCCCGGAATGTTGAAGATGGTTTCGGTGACGACCACGCCGCTGATGAGCGTGGTGAGCGCCAGGCCGATGACGGTCACGATGGGCACCGCGGCGTTGCGCAAGGCGTGGCGGTACAGGACATAGCGTTCGGGCACCCCCTTGGCGCGCGCCGTGCGCACGAAGTCCTCGCCCAGCACTTCCAGCATGCTGCCCCGCGTAATGCGGGTGATCAGCGCCACGAACACCGTCGCCAGCGTGATGGTCGGCAGGGCCATGTGGTACAGAAACGTGCCAAATCCCGAGGCCAGCTCCGCGTAGCCCTGCACCGGCAGCCAATTGAGCTTCACGGAAAACACCAGGATCAGCAGATAGCCGACCACGAACGCCGGCACCGAGAACGCCAGCACCGTCAACGCCAGGGTGATGCGGTCGAACAGGCCCTTGTGCCACCACGCCGAGAAGACCCCCAGCGGAATCGCGGCGCAGATGGTCAGCAGGATCGCGCAGATCGCCAGCGCCATCGTCGGGCCCAGCCGCTGGCCGATCAGGGTCGCCACCGGGTCCTTGGAAATGATCGAGGAACCCAGGTCGCCCTTGAGCAATGCGCCCATGGCCAGCAGGTACTGCGTGGGCAGCGGTCGATCCAGGCCCATTTCGGCGCGGACCTCCGCCACGGCCTGCTCGCTGGCCATGTCGCCGGCGATGACGCGGGCGGGGTCGCCCGGCGCCAGCCGCAACAGCAGGAACACCACGGTGGCCACCACCAGCATCACGGGGATGGCGGCCAGCACGCGCTTGAAGATCAGGTTGAGCATGATGGAGATCCCCTTGCGCTACTTGGGCGAGGTCCAGAAGAGCGGAATCGGCGCGTCGACCAGATCGGCGAACTTGGCGTTGTATCCCTTGAACTTGGAATACCCGCCCAGCGGCACATACATCACCTGCTCGTAGTTTCGGCGCTGGATCGCCAGGGCCAGTTCGCGGCGCTCGTCCTCGCTGCGGGCGGCGGCGAAGCGGTTGCGCAGGGAGTCCATGACCTCGTCGTGGGTCCAGCCGGGATAGGTGGTGCGGGCGCGCCCGTCCAGGTTGGGATTGCCCACGGCCGAGATCAGGTCCAGGCTGGACATGTTGGACTGGAAGATGCTCCAGCCGCCCTCGTCCACGCCCTCCTTTTTGCTGCGGCGGCTCAGCAGCGTGGCCCAGTCCATCGACTGGATCTCGACGTTCATGCCGATGCTGCGCAGGGCCTGCGCCGTGACGGGCGCGATGTTGGCGAAGATGGGCAGGTCGGTCGGATGCAGCACCACGACCTTTTCGCCGGCGTAACCGCTTTCCTTCAGCAGCTTGCGGGCGTGCGCCAGGTCCGGCGCCTTGATCTGCGTGGCGCCTTCCTCGGACGCATAGGGCGACACGCAGGTCAGGACCGCGCCGCACACCTGGTAGACCTCGGGATCACCGATCTGCGCATCCAGGTAATCCTGCTGGTACAGGGCCGCCAGCGCCGCCCGCCGCACCTTCACGTTATTGAACGGCGCCTGCAGCCAATTCATCCTCAGGGTGAACATGTTGGAGTTCTTGCCATAGGACTTCAACGCGATGCCCTTGGCGTCCTTCAACTGCGGCATCAGGTCGGGCGGCACATCCTCCAGGAAGTCGATCTCGCCGTTACGCAGGGCGTTCACCGCTGTCTGGCTATCCGGGATGTTCACCAATTCCAGCCGGTCGACCTTGGCGACCTTGCCGCCCGCGAACGCGCTAGCGGGTTCCTTGCGCGGCACGTAGCCGGAGAACTTCACATAGGTGGCCTTTACGCCAGCCTGGAAGTCAGCCTGCACGAATCGATACGGGCCCGATCCCACGGTCTCGGTAATTGCCTGGGAGGCCGGCGCGGAGGCGATGCGCTTGGGCATGATGAAAGGCACCGGCGAGCTTTCCTTTGCCAGCGACTCCAGCACCAGGCCATAAGGGGTCTTGAGCTTCAGCGTGAAGGTGTCCGCGCCCGACGCGGCCAGCTCCGCCGTGGCGTTCTTGAGCCGATTGCCGATCGTGGCATCGCCGGCCTCCCAGCGCTGCAGGGACGCGACCACGTCGTCGGCCGTCACCGGCGCGCCGTCATGGAAGACCAGCCCCGGACGCAACTTGAAGGTATAGGCCATGCCGTCTTCAGATACCTTCCACGACTCCACCATCTGCGGCTGCGGACGGCCCGCGGCATCCATGGAGAACAGCGTGTCGTACACCAGGTAGCCGTGGTTGCGCGTTACGTAGGCCGAGGTCAGGATCGGGTCCAGCACGCGCAGCGGCGCATGCATCACGAACTTGGCGGAGGTCTCGGCCTGGCTGGCGGTGGGCGCCGCAGCCAGCGGGCCCGCCACGGCCAGGAACATGGCTGCGGAAAACATAAAGGATCGTTTCATTTCTTCCCCTTGTGTGATTTGGTACGGCGCCGCCGGATCGTGCCGGCGGACCGCGATGCCGATCAGGGCAGCAAGATCTGCCGCCCCGCCCACGGAGCGGCCCGCTCCAGCTCGGCTGCCATGCGCAGGACCTGGTCCTCGCGCCCGAAGTGCCCGATCAACTGGCTTGCCACAGGCACTCCCGATTCCGTCCAGTCCAGCGGCAGGCTGGCTGCCGGCTGGCCCGACGCATTGATCACCGCCAGAAAGGTCGCGTAGCGCGACACCTTTTCGCGGAACGCCCAGAACTCCCCTTCCAGCGCCAGGTCGCCCAGCTTGGCGGGCAGTTGCGCCAGCGTGGGCGTCAGCACCAGGTCGAAGCCGGTCATGGCCGACTCGATGGCGCGTCCGATCGCGTGGAAGCGGTTGATCGAATCCACGTATTGCGTGGAAGACAACTCGCGTCCGACCGACAGGCCATCGCGGATGACCGGTTCCAGGTCGTCGTCGCGCAAGGTGCGGCCGCGGATGGCCAGCCTGGCCTGCACGGCCAGCACGATATTGGTGGCCAGCACCGTGCCATGGGCGCGGACGAATCCGGAATAGTCCAGGTCGGGCAACGGCGCTTCCACGACCTCGTGCCCCAGCTCCTGGCACAGGCGGGCCGTCCGCTCGACGGCGGCAAGGCATTCCGGGGCAATGGGAATGCCATTCCAGGCCTGTCGCCACAACGCGATGCGCAGCGGCTCGCGGCGCTGCTCGCGCACCGAATCCAGATAGGAGCCCGGCGCGGGCGGCGCGGCGTATGGCGCGCCCGGGGCGTAGCCGCCGATGCCATCCATGGCGGCCGCGGTATCGCGCACGCTGCGGGTCAGCACGCCTTCGCAGGCCATGCCGCCCCACCCTTCGCCACGCGCCGGCCCCATGGGCACGCGCCCGCGGCTGGGCTTGAGTCCGAACACGCCGCAGCAAGCCGCCGGAATGCGGATCGAACCGCCGCCGTCGCTGCCATGGGCCACCGGCACGATGCCGGCCGCCACCGCGGCCGCCGCGCCGCCGCTCGAACCGCCCACCGACCGGTCGAGCGCGCGCGGATTCAGCGTGGGTCCGCCGTTGCGTCGCGCTTCCGTGGACGGTCCCATGCACAGCTCAGAGACGGTGGTGCGGGCGAAGGGAATCAGCCCCAGCGCCTCGAAGCGCTCGGCCAGCGTCGCGTCGAACCCATACTCGGTGTCGTCGAACAACGCCGAGCCCAGGCTGGACGGAAAGCGCCGGCTGGGCAGGCCCGAATCCTTCAGCAAGAAAGGAATGCCGCGGAACAGGCCGCGTTCGTTCCATTGTTCCGCCAGGAGGCGGCCGGTGTCGGGCTGCGCGTAGGTCAGCGCGTTCAGCGGCGAGCCGCGTTCCTCGGCCAGTTGCAGCGCGCATTCCATCAGTTCCGCCGGCGTCGCCTGCCTGCGCGCAAGCAGCCCCGCCAGGTCCAACCCATCCAGCTTTTCGTATTCGTCTATCCGCATGACTTCCCTGCAAATTTGATGCGCCTGAGCGGCGGGCGCGACATGGCGCATCCGGTTCGATGCGCGATCACGGGTCAACTTTTGAAGTATTGATTAGCAATACCTACGTAGTTCATAAAAATATTCTAAGCGAGCAACTTCGCGGCGTGCAACGCAGGATTGATCAGGGATTTCCCGCGATAACGGGCGTGGGCGGCCATGGGCGGACCTATGCGGCACTGGCGGTATTGCTGAAGGCTGCGTCGCCCCCAATAATTCCCGGACCCTTGAATTCACGCCCCATCGGCGAGGAAAACGAACATGCACATCCTGGTTGCAGGCTTCCAGCACGAAACCAACACCTTCGCGCCGTCCAAGGCGGGCTACGAGAACTTCGTCCGCGGCGAGGGCTTTCCAGCGATGGTGCGGGGTGCGGACGTGCTGGGGCTGCGCGAGGTCAACATTCCGGCGGGCGGCTTCATCAATGCCGTGGCGGCCGAAGGCCACACCGTCAAGACCGTGATCTGGGCCGGCGCGAGTCCGTCGGCCCATGTGACGCAGGACGCCTACGAGCGCATCGCCGGCGAGATCCTGGACGCGGTCCGAGCGGGCGGCTTTGACGCCATCTACCTGGACCTGCACGGCGCGATGGTCACCGAGCATCTGGACGACGGCGAAGGCGAGCTCCTGGCCCGCGTGCGCGAGATCGTGGGGCCGGACGTGCCGGTGGTCGCCAGCCTTGACCTGCACGCGAACGTCACCGCGCGCATGCTGCAGATGGCGGACGGACTGGTCGCGTTCCGCACCTATCCGCACGTGGACATGGCCGACACCGGCGAGCGGGCCGCGCGCCTGCTGGCCGCCCGCATCCAGGCCGGCGAGCAATGGACGCGCAGCGAACGCCGGCTGCCCTTCCTGATTCCGATCAACGGCATGTGCACCATGCTCCAGCCCTCGCAGGGCGTGTACGAACTGCTGGCGGAACTGGAACAGGCGCCCGGGATCGCGTCGATCTCGTTCGCGCCGGGCTTTCCGGCGGCGGATTTTCCGGAGTGCGGACCGGTGGTGTGGGCCTACGGCACGGACGCCGCGGCGGTGACACAGGCGGTGGAATCGCTGTACGCCCGCGTGCAGGCGCTGGAGCCCGAATGGTCGCCCGATTTCCTGGAGCCGGCCGAAGCCGTGCGGCGCGCGCAGGCCCTGGCCGCCAGCGCGACGCGGCCCGTGGTCATCGCGGACACGCAGGACAATCCCGGCGCGGGCGGCGACGCGAACACGACCGGCATGCTGCGCGCGCTGGTGCAGGCCGACGCGCAGAACGCGGCGTTGGGGCTGCTTTATGACCCCGAGGCGGTGCGCCAGGCGACGAACGCAGGCGTGGGCGCCACCGTCAGGCTCAGCCTGGGCGGACAATCCGGCGTGGCGGGCGATGCGCCGTTCGAAGGCGAATTCGAGGTCGAGGCGCTGTCAGACGGCAAGCTGCGTTTTGACGGGCCGATGATGAACGGCATGGACGTGGACCTGGGCGCGGTCGCCACGCTGCGCATCGGCGGCGTGCGCGTCGTGGTCAGCGCCGGGAAGGCGCAGATGCTGGACCGCAACCTGTTCCGCGTCGGCGGCGTGCAGCCCGAGGAGATGGGAATGCTGGTGGTGAAAAGCTCGGTGCACTTCCGCGCCGATTTCCAGCCCATCGCGCACGAAGTGTTGGTCGCCAAGGCGCCCGGCCCGATGCAGGCCGACCCGGCGGATCTGCCCTGGACCCGACTGGCGCCGGGCATGCGGGTGCGGCCGCAGGGGCAGCCGTTCGCGGCGAAGTGAGGGCGACGCGGTCTGGCGGGTCGGCAGCGGCCCGCCGGGCGGCCGGGCGGCCGGATTACTTCAGCTTGCCCTGCGGGCTGACGAAGTCTTCCAGCGTCAACCCCTTTTCCTTCAGGATCGCCTCAAGCAGCGGCTGCAGCTTGCCCAGGCTTTCCTGGACGGTCTCGCGCACGGTGTCGACGATGACCTGGGTGCTGCGCTCGATCTCGATATTGACCGCGTCGCCCACCTGCTTGTCCTCGAAGACCGTCATGCGGCGCGTCTCGGGGATCAGCCAGACCTCGAACCAGCCTTCGGTCCGGTTCACTTCCGACACGGTGAGGCTGGCGCCGTTGATGGCGATGTAGCCCTTGGCGAACACGTACTTGCGAAACGCCTCGGGGATGCTGAAGCGCATCAGGCGATTGGTGTCGGAGGACTTCACCATCAGCACTTCCGACGTGAAATCGACGTGGCCCGACAGTGGATGGCCGCCGATCTCGGCGCCGTCCTTGGCCGCGCGCTCGACGTTGGCGCGGTCGCCCTCGACGTAGCGGCCCAGCGTGGTGATGGCCAGGCTTTGCAGCATGACATCGAAGGTGGCCTGGCTTTCCGACAGGATTTCAGTGACGGTCAGGCACACGCCGTCCGTCGATACGCTGGCGCCGATGGCCAGGTCGGTGCAGAAGCCCGGGGGGAAATCCAGCGTGAACGTGCGCAGGCCCTCGCGATCCGCGATCTTTGCGATCTTCGCGGTGCCTTGAACAATACCGGTGAACATACGGATCCTGAATGCGGGGCGGCGCGCCCCGGAAGCAAAACATCAACGTTAACCGATATTTTGCCCGGGGCCGCCGCCCGTCCCGCGATCCGTAACGCGATCAGTGGCGGATCGCGATGGTCTTCAGGGAGGTGAAGCCGTAAAGCGCCTCAAAGCCCTTTTCGCGGCCATAGCCCGACTGGCGCGATCCGCCGAACGGCAGCTCCACGCCGCCGCCCGCGCCATAGTTGTTGATGAACACCTGGCCGGCACGCAGCTTGCGCGCCAGGCGCATCTGGCGGCCGCCATCGCGGGTCCACACGCCGGCCACCAGGCCATAGAGCGTGCCGTTGGCGATTTCCAGCGCTTCTTCCTCGGTGTCGAACACCATGGCGGCCAGCACCGGACCGAAGACCTCTTCCTGCGCCAGGCGGCTATCCGGCGGCACGTCGCGGAACAGGACGGGCGGCTGGTAGAAGCCCGCTTCCGGCGTGCCGTCCTTCAGCTTGCCGCGCGCGGCCACTTTCATGCCTTGCGCTTCGGCCTCGGCCAGGAAACCGCGCACGCGGTCCTGCTGGCGCGCGTTGATCAGCGGGCCGACGTCCAGGTCGGCGGCGGCCGGGCCGGTCACCGTGGCCGCGAACGCCTCCGACAGGCGCTTGAGCACGGTTTCATACACGCCGCGCTGGATCAGCACGCGGCTGCCGGCCGAGCACGTCTGGCCCGCGTTCTGGATGATGGCGCCCAGCAGCACGGGCATCGCGGCGTCCAGGTCGGCATCGTCGAACACGATCTGCGGCGACTTGCCACCCAGTTCCAGCGTGACGGGCACGTGGTTTTCCGCGGCGGCGTGGGCCACCATCTTGCCCGTCTGCGGCGAGCCGGTGAACGAGATGTGGTCGATGCCGGGATGCGCGGACAGCGCGGCGCCCGCTTCGTGGCCGTAGCCGGTGACGATGTTCAGCGCGCCCGCGGGCAGTCCCACCTCGGCGGCGATCTCGGCCAGCTTCAGCAGCGACAGGCAGGCGTCCTCGGCAGGCTTGACCACGCAGGCATTGCCCGCGGCCAGCGCCGCGCCGACGCTGCGCCCGAAGATCTGCAGGGGGTAGTTCCAGGGCACGATGTGGCCGGTGACGCCGTGCGGCTCGCGCACCGTCAGGACGGTAAAGCCCGGCGTGTAGGGAATGGTCTCGCCGTGCAGCTTGTCGACCGCGCCGGCGTAGAACTCGAAGTAACGCGCCACGGCGGCGGCGTCGGCGCGGGCCTGCTTGATGGGCTTGCCGGTGTCGGCCGATTCAAGCTGGGCCAGTTCTTCCTGACGGTCCAGCAGGGCAAACGCGATCTTCATCAGCAGGCGGCTGCGAACGGCGGGCGCCATCTGGCCCCACTCGCCCTCGAAGGCCTGGCGCGCGGCCTGCACGGCGCGGTCCACGTCGGCTTCGTTCGAGCGGGCGAGTTCCTCGAACGGCTTGCCATCGGACGGGTTCAGGACGGGAATGGTTTCACCGGTGGCAGCGGCCACCCATTGGTTGGCGATAAAGTTCTTCTGAGTCACGATGTGCGGAGTAAAGTAGCGGCCGAACGGCCGGTTGGGGGGATCTGCGTGTCTCCAGGCGCTTCCCGGCGGCTGGGCCGGTTGCGCCGCCGGCGCGTCGTGCACGCGGGCGTTGTGGTTTGATGGCAAGGTACGGGAGCGCCCCGCAACTTGTCAATTGGAATGACAGCTTTTATCCCAAGCTTCGGGACATTTTTCTGAATGACCGGGTTATCCCTAATATTTCAGGGGCTTAGCGCCCCACGGGTTAGTCATGAAGGATGACAACCCGTCCCCCATCTTCAAGGAGCGCGCCTGATGAGCAACGTGCGTGACCCGCAGCTCGAATCGCTGTTGGCCGCGGCCACCCGCCCCCGTCCCGAACTGGACGTGCTGGCGGAAGTGGCGTCCGGCCTGGGCTACGTCCGCGCCGAGCGCTTTGCCGAGCGCGTCTACGAAAGCCTCTTCTACGCGATCGCCACCGGCAAGATCGCGCCCGGCAACAAGCTGCCCACGGAGCTGGAACTGGCTGCGCTGTTCGAGGTGTCGCGCCCCGTCGTGCGCCAGGCGCTGGACCGGCTGCGCGAAGACCAGCTCGTGGATTCCATCCGGGGATCGGGCACCTACGTGAAGTCCAAGCCGGACCTGATGGGCGGCATGCCGGCAATCGACCCCGCGCGCCGGGTCGGCCACATCCTCGAAGGCCTGGAACTACGCATGGTGATCGAACCCGAATGCGCCCACCTCGCCGCGCTGCGCCGCACCCCCGAGGATCTGCAGGAAATGGACCGCATGCTGACCGGCTACGAAGAAGCCGACGCGTCCGGCGCCATCGCCCACCATCACGACTACGGCTTTCACCGCGCGATTGCGTCCGCCACCGGCAACCAGCGCTTCGTGCAGGTGCTCAAGTCACTGGAGTACGACGTCAGCCACGCCGTGAACGTCATGCGCCATCTGGTGCACAGTGAACCCTGGAAGCGCACGCGCGCCGCCATCGACGAACATCGCCACATCTACACCCTGATCCGCGACCAGGACGCCGACGGCGCGCGCAACGTCATGCGCGCCCACATCGAAAAAGCCCGCAGCCGCATGCTCAACAGCGGCTCCGAACACTAAGCAGGAAACCGTTTACCCATGTCATCGCAACGCCCGCAACTGAACCTGGACCAGCAACTGGTCATCGTCACCGGCGCCAGCCGCGGCCTGGGCGCCGCCATCGCCCAAGCCTTCCTGCGTGAAGGCGCCCGGGTCGTCATCAACTACCTGAACAGCGCCGATCGCGCGCAGGCGCTCGCGGCGTCCGCCCCGGACCGCGCCCTGGCCGTGCAGGCCGACGTACGCGACCCGGCCGCCGTGGCCGCGATGGTCGCGCGCGCCAGCCAGCATTTCGGCCAGCCGGTCCACACCATCGTCAACAACGCCCTGCCCGCCTTCCAGTTCAACGGCGACGCCCGCCCCCACGCCGACACGCTGGACTGGGCGCAGATGAACGCCCAACTTGAAGGCAGCGTGCGCGCCGCCCTGAACACCACGCAGGCCGCCCTGCCCGGCATGCGCGCCGCCGGCGGCGGACGCATCATCAACGTGGGCACCAACCTGGTCCAGAACCCGGTCGTGCCGTACCACGACTACACCGCCGCCAAGGCCGCCCTGCTGGCCTTCACCCGCACCCTGTCGCACGAGCTGGGCGCGGACGGCATCACCGTCAACATGGTGTCCGGCGGCCTGCTGCGCACCACCGACGCCTCGGCCGCCACGCCCGACGCCGTCTTCGACATGATCGCCGCCGGCACCCCGCTGCGCGAAGTCACCACGCCCGAACAGTTCGCCGACGCGGTGCTGTTCTTCGCCAGCCCGTGGTCGCGGGCGGTGACGGGACAGAATCTGATTGTCGATGGGGGGCTGGTGAAGGGGTGATGGCGGAGGTGACAGCGCCATTCGGCTCGCCGCCCGGCTGAGGCCGACCGATGCATCGTGTGTTACGGTGGAACGGCAGATCCACCAAAACTCAGGAGACACGATGAAGACGCAGATCACCTACCGAAAGCTCGACGGCGGCGAGGGCGTGGCCCTCGTGAATGGCGGAATTTCCGAACTGCATCAAGCCAAGCAGGATCTTGCAAACTGGCTGGACTTGCCCGAGACGGATAGCTCGGCCGCAGACCACGAGGATGTGGACGGCAGGCTGCGGCGCGGCGGAATCGAGCCGGGGTCGGTACGATTCAATCACATCAGCGAGTAGCAACAACCGGACAGCCCCGATTTTTATCTGGGCTGTGCTTGTGCGACGCTGGAGCCTGCGAAACCGAACTACGGGACAGGCGTCTTGCACCGACGCAAACCGCGCACGGCAATCCAGATCAGCGCGGTCGCCAGAACCACGGTCATCGCTGCAGCGGTAAAAACCACAAGGTATTCGACGTCGGCGGCCTCTTCGCAGCAGCGAATCTCTACGTGCCGGTTCACTTGCTCCCAGACCCACTGCGGAATGGGGGCCCACAAACTCGGGTCACGAATCCAAAGTAGCGTCAACCCGATCGTCGACACGATAAGCCAAAGAGCCAGAAGAAAGTAACGCAAAAGCCTGCGCATCAAAGACCCCTTGCGCATCGCACGTTCACGATGCCGTAAGCCTTGAGTACGGATCCGGGAATAGCGGTACCTTCGCTCCCCAAAAGCGTCCTGCGCACAGCCGCAAAGTCCGAGGCGCTATCGATGGTTATGCACCCTTCGCTGATTCCCCTCCGGCCTTTGGGATGTAGCCGGAAATTTCCGCGCTCAACTTCATGGCAGAAAACCCAATCGTCCACTTTACTGTCTTGAGCATAGAGAGCAAACCAATCCCATCGGCCGCCTATCCACGTATTGATCGCACTTCGCAGGCCACTGGTCGGCCGATCCACAATGTAATACTTGCCGGCTGGAATTGGCCCCACATTGCGTAGGCAGGCGGACTCACACTGGTTGAAGTGGCCCTCCTTTCCTGAGAAGGCATTCACGGACAGCCCACGGCCTTTTAGCTTGCTCATGGGTTGGCTGTTGAGCAGGAAATCCCATTCGAACATCGGCGGCTCCAAAATGTGATCGACGGTGCCAGGGTGCGCTATTCGTCCAAATAGGTGAATAGGCGTGGTCCGATAGATTTGCCTTTCATGGGCTCCAATCGTAAGCAGGTATCATCTGGCCTTGTCCTTCGCACCGGCTGCCTGTACCCCGGATCGTAGCCAGATGTGCAGCTAGACCGGTCCTTGAACGGCAGCGCCGACAATCGCAATAATCACCGGTCTACCAACAACATGAAACTCGCCACCTGGAACGTCAACTCCCTGAACGTGCGTCTGCAACAGGTCCTTGACTGGCTCGCCGCCAACCCCGTCGACGTGCTGTGCATCCAGGAACTCAAGCTCACCGACGACAAGTTCCCCGAAGCGGCGTTCAAGGAAGCCGGCTACCACGCGGTCTGGGCCGGCCAGAAGACCTACAACGGCGTCGCCATCATTTCGCGCGTGCCCGGCACGACCATGGTGCGCAACATCCCCGGCTATGAAGACGCCCAGCAGCGCGTGCTGGCCCTGACCTTCCCCAGCCCCGAGGGCGACGTGCGCGTCGTGTGCGCGTACTGCCCCAATGGCCAGTCGGTCGGGTCGGACAAGTACACCTACAAGCTGGAATGGTTCGAGGCCATGCGCAAGTGGCTGGCCGACGAGATCAAGCAGTTCCCGCGGCTGGCCGTGCTGGGCGACTACAACGTCGCGCCGGCCGACGAGGACGTGCACAACCCCGAGAAGTGGGAAGGCCAGGTCCTGGTGTCCGAGCCGGAGCGCCAGGCGCTGCGCTCCCTGCTGGACCTGGGTCTGACCGACTCGTTCCGCCTGTTCGAGCAGCCGGAAAAGTCGTTCAGCTGGTGGGATTACCGCCAATTCGCCTTCCGCCGCAACGCCGGCCTGCGCATCGACCACGTGCTGCTGTCCGCCCCGCTGGTCAAGCGCTGCGTCGCCTGCGTCATCGACAAGGAACCCCGCCGCAACGAGCAGCCGTCCGACCACGCGCCGGTCATTGCGACGCTCGAGTTCGCCTGACGCGACGGTGCGCCGGAACGTGTTGCGCAGGCCTACTGAATTCCTGTATATTTCTGGTCTTGCTTGATTTGGGGCGGTAGCTCAGCTGGGAGAGCGTCGCGTTCGCAATGCGAAGGTCGGGAGTTCGATCCTCCTCCGCTCCACCAAATTCCAGACGGAAAAGCCTTGGAAACACAACGTGTTCCAAGGCTTTTTTGTTTTTACAGGCTTGATTTTATTGGCTTCTCGGCTGATGCCGTCGCCACGGCACAAGGTCCGCCCGGTGATTTTCGGTAGCTGATGGGAGATCAGCTTATGCGCCCAAATACCGAAAAAATTGGCCCGCGAGTGGGACAAATTTGGGACAAACCCAGCCCCTTCCCCTATTAGCCAAACAGCAGCCTTTGAACAGCTCTCAGCGGCGACTGTGCCAAGGCTTGAGCGTGTGCAAGTCCAGTAGCGTGAACTTGCCGCTATCCCGTCCACCCGTGTCACCCCTACCCCGCACGCGAGAGCTTAGTCATGACTAAGGATCCCGTAGCCGATGGGCCAACGCGGGAAGGTAGCTACCAGGATTCTGTACTGGGCCACTAGGCTACGATTGTGAGCACTGTCGACGTCCATCAGATTTTGGCAAACAGCTCGATTTCGGCCTCGTCCTACCTATGTCGTGTTAACCCTGGATATTCGAGTACTAGGTGATGGCATCTAAAGTCGCTCGGATAGGGCTTGCCGGCGGGCACACTACGGCGATGATTCGAGAGCCCATGTGGCCTAGAGGAAAACTCTGCAACTGTATCAAGGACACAGCCCAGTTTCTTGGCAATATTTGCGAGCGCATCCAGTGCTGAACCGGATATTAGATATCCCAACATTGCACCAGAACTCGAGAATGGAGCATATCGACAGGTCAGATACTCCTCGCGAACATCTCGTTCGTACTCAGCCAATGCGCGAGGAGTTTCGAGGACTTTAGCCTCCAGTGGCCACATGATGCGCTCATCTGCTCGAAGTACGAACGCGAGATCGTAAGCAGGCGGCTGAGCAGGCGGCGCCATCATGGTTTCCCTTTCATATGAGCCATGCTGCACATAAAAGGGTTCAAAACCTGTCATGGAATCCCTGATACGCGGCTCAAGCAATTGCGTAATGCTACGCTCAAGATCACGAGTATCGATGATGGGTGGATGCGCGAGCATCTCATCGTAGGCAGCCCATACGAAGCCTAGTATCCAGTGTGCCGGGTTCTGCATCCATGAGCAGGCTAGCGCGATGAACGATGGGTCGGGGGTAGGCAAAGGTGAGGACCAAGGCGTAAGCATCGTCATTGGAGCGCAGCCTCCTTTGAGGTCGCTTGCTGCCAGCGAAAGAGATCCAATGCAACCTCATCACCATCACTCAACCCTGCGCTACGCGTCCAATAACGTGCCATATCAGGCTTTACGACAAATATCGTCGGAGTTCCATTGCTGCTGTCATAGATACGCACAATCCGCTCATGATATATGCCACGCCGCGTAACACCCGGCCGCAGCGATCCTTTGTCTAACCGTTCGAGTTCATCAAGCAGTGCAGTTGTTCGTACTTGTCTAACGCTGATCGCATCATCGTTGGCTCCACCAAGTTCAAATGCCACGAGCCGATATGGCAATTGCGATTCTTGCTCGCTACGAAAAATAGTCGCGGCCACTTTTTTGTCGTGCCCAAACCCCGCCTTCAAAACACGAACAAAATACTCACAATAAGAGCTTAGCTGAAGTTCCGACTCGTTATTCGCGCCAGACGTAACCTGCCGAGAAGGTGAGTCGTCATGCCCGCGAAAATCTTGGAGTGTGTACTGGAACATATCTTCGACCAAAACGCGCTCTGCATCATTCAGACTGAAAGCTCGAAAAGCGCGAGCATCTACCTGTTCATACGTTTCCACACCATCCAGCAACCCAGGTTGAGGATTGGGGATAGGAAGACTCATTAGCTCATGAACCAAAGCTTCCGGCCGATATGCAGCCATACGACCGCTTGTAAGTTGCAGATAGTAAGTGGCGATAGCGCTATTGAAAGATACGCAGGCAGCCTCTAGCAATGGAGCGGGGGCGTGGACGCTAATATAGCTCTTATTGCACAATGCCCCTTCCTTTCTACGAGATTTGGCTACGCGGGCATGAAAGCGGCCAGATGCTTTCTGCCAGCTCTGTTTGATAATCAATTGCGGAAAGGAAAAGGCATCAAAATCGGTGGAATCGCGCGAGTGAGTTGCTATCTCGCCCGCCAACGGCAACGCGTCAACATCAATATGTAAAAAGAACTCAGCCGGAAACGTATCGGCGTCAAAGAGACGTCGTTTGTACAAACGTGGCTCGGACCTAGTCCGATCCCCATAGATAATTCCTTGCCGGCTTTTCACACCGAACTCATCCCGTACCGAGGAAAGGCTGGGGTACGCTTGAAGCTTCCTGAGAAGCACACGATCTCGAGGGCCGCCCCACATCAAGGCCGTCCAAACCAGCCTATCCGAAATGGCCTCACGCACGGTTAGCCAACGACGATCCTGTGGTTCTATAACGATAGTGAACTCGTCGACGAGCGGCTTGAGATGCTTGGGGCTAATATAAGCAATACGGTCATCTAGAGATGGAGTGCGTTTGCTCATCATCACCACGCACGCTGGTGATGATGAAGTCTTCGTGGTATGAGATTTTCGCTTGAAAACCTTGAATCGCAGAGCCGAAAGATTGTATATTTCTTCGATTCGATGAGACGAAAATAGCTCTTTCCTAAATGCGCTAGCTTTCGTGCTGCCATTGAATAGCAAAGAGTTTGCAGACTGAATCATGGCGACTCGGCCAGTTTGAGTCACCAGATTTGCGGCCTTTGCCAAGAACAAGCCGCCTATATCCTTGTTAGCTACAGTCCAGTTTCGCTCGCCGGCAGTCGCCCAATCGAGGGCCAGTGGTGTTACAAGACTATCGCCCCATGGAGCATTGCCTATTACAAGATCGTACGAGTTCGAATTTTGAATCGAGTCGAAACCGACCCGATCTTCAGCAAAGAAGTCCGAGCAAATCAGGCGCTTTTCGCGCATAGCTGGAAAAACAATCTGCGTCCAGTAATGGCGTGGCTCTATTTCGTCGCACATCGCGAGATAGAGACTGAAACATGCAACACGAACGGCGTGTGGATCTTTATCAACGCCGAAGATATTGCGCTCCAGGAGACTTCTCAAAGTTTCTGCGCGGATTGATTTATTTGAATTGGCCTGCTTCCATCGGTGAACTAGGCGTTGAAATGCCTTGACCAAAAATATCCCAGAGCCACATGCAGGATCGATAATTTTCAAATCCCACTCTACCCCGCTCCAGGGCAATACACGATCCAACACGAAATCCACCAAGTGTGGTGGAGTATAAAAAATACCGTCCTGAGACGCTCGTTCCGTGACGAACGTCTCATAGATACTGCTGATAAATTCCAGCGGAATAACATCAAATGAATATTGCGGCCAAAGCGACCTTTGCCCGGAAGGCATATCCACATCGCCGCGAATGAAATCACGAAGCAGGGCAAGATGTTGCTTGCTAACTGCCCGTTTCTCAGCGGCCCACCCTTGCGCACGGGCAGCTTGAGTGTCGCCCTTGCCGGGAAATAAATCCCCATTAAAACGTATATTTAGCCAATCAAAAAGCCTGTAGGTATCTTGATAACTATCAAGAACGCTAGCAAAACTGGTGTGCACACGGTTGAGTACGCCATCCGCATGGAGGCGTGCAAGTTTGGCAGGCGTTAGAGCAGCAGCTCCATCCGAGTCTTTGCGATCAAATAGAAACTGCACAAAGATGATGCGAGCCAGCAAATCATGGCAAATATCATCGTCTCTAAGACCAGCCTCATCCAGCTTGGCGCGAATGTACCGCAAATTACCAAGCAACATTTGGTCGGCTCGACCGTCGCGGTCAAACCGCTCCGCGTGCTGGAAAAAAAAATCCCCGGAAACGAGGTTTATCCAGTGCAGCGCACGCGCCGCACGATTTTCAAGACCATCAGAACGGACTTGCGAAAAATCTGACGAAGTAACTTGGTGCACCAGGAAATCGCAAACGTTCTTGTCCGGGTCAGGTGCCTCACAGCAAGTCCAAACGCGAAGCAGATTCGGCTCTATCGTCACAATTACGGGACTGTGCGAAAAATTCCAAGTCAGGCGGTGCAACTCTCGCAGAGTGGCCTCACTTGCGTCACCTTGGAAATCAACAACGACTGCCAAAGGTGGCTCGGTTGTAGTTGCCTGAGAATCAGCCATCAAAACGCCAACGACCGCGCGTTGCCCGTCGTCAAAGCGGGTTAAGGCCCGACCGATTTTCTCTCGAGCTAACGACGCGAAGACAGCCGCACCTGCACCTTCCGGGTGCGTCACAGCCGCGGGGGCTGGCCACCCCAGGTCTGCATGCACCTGCTCGAGTGAGATTGACAACTCTTCCTTCACGAATCTAACTCCAATTGATTTTGCTTGTCGCCGCCGAATCGCCCTGGCTTGGCTGCCCCACGCGGTCGCTTTGGCGTAAAGTCGATTCGCGCTATTACATCTTGATACACCAACCCATGGACACTCATCTCTGCAAGCAAAGCAGCAATCACAGCTAGATGTCTGGGTACTTCCCCCGCGCCGGCATAGTTTGATACTGAATTTCGATTCATCCCGATCAAATCGGCAAAAGCGCGCACAGTGAGGCCGGCTTTCCCTAGCTCCGCCAGAAACTCGGTGTATGTCATCGCCAAGCCCCTCAAGCAGATTGACACATAATTTTATGATGAAAACACATTAAATTATGTGCGTCAATACTTATCCCTTCATCCAGAGAGCATCCTGCTTTGCACCGTCATAGTTTTCCCGGCGCAGGCCAGTACCCGCCCATGGATGCACCTGCATCTGTTGGCGGCAGTCCCCTCGGCTTGCGAACTATGCCAATCGCTTCGCCAAGTCCTTCGCCCGTGGGTGGTAGTAGCGCGTCAGCATGCGTGGGTCTTTATGGCCGGTGATCTTCGTCAACTCGTGCATGGGGAAGATCGCTGCTAGTCGTGAGGTAGCCTCATGCCGCAGATCATGGAAGCGCAGGTTGGTCAGATACTTCGGGTCCTGTCGCTTGCTCGCCTCCTTGCATTCGCCCTCGTAGCCTCTTCTAGCGCGCTCCACGGCTCGCTCGAAGGCGCGCGTGACCGCATCACTCCGAATCTTGAACACACGGCTGTCATCAGCTTCGTCCCCAGCCCGATCCTCGTCGTCTCTCGGCCGTAGCGCTTCGAGCACCGCCACCGCTTTCGAGGACAGCGGTACGTCGCGTGATTCGCCGTTTTTGGTTTTCGGCAGGTGCGCCACGCGGTCCTTCAGATCGATGTGCTCCCATCGCAGGTTGACGATTTCGCCCCGCCGCATCGCCGTTTCTACAGCCAGCCGGATGATTGCGGACAGGATGCTGGAAGCTGTGGCCGCAACGATTCGCCCCGGTTCGTCGTCCGGCGTGTCGCGGCTGGAATCCCGTTCGGCACCATCCTTGGATTCGAGCGGTGACTCGCCGTTTGCGGCGATGCCCGGAGACTCAACAGTCGTGATGCGTCTGGTGCGCGCATTATTGGGTTGCGGTTTGCGGACAAGCTCCAGCGGATTCGACAGGTTCTCCATGCCCCATTCCTTGCGCGCAATATTGAACAGATGCGAAAGCACTTGGAGGCGTCGCAGGACGGTGGCTGGTTTTAGGGTCTTCAACCACTCGTCGCGCAGCTTGGCGATGTCGGTCCTACGGATTGCCGGCATGGTTCGTAAGGCAAGCTCAGTACCCTTCCAAACACGCAAAACAGACCTCTCCGCCGCCTCGCCGTTCTTATGAATCGTCACCTCACTCTCGTAGCGGCCCATGCGTCCGATTTTCTGGGCCTTGGCGTCGCGCGGTTGCTGTCAGGAGCACAGAATCAGTTCACGCAAACCCGATTCAAGCAACCTTGTGACGGTGATATCAAATTATTAAAATGACATCAATTCACATCGAGAGGTTCGACCTCATGGCCTCGATAACCGTCCGCAATATCCCCGACGAGGTGCATCGCGCCATCCGTGCGCGCGCCGCCAAGCATGGCCGTAGCACCGAAGCAGAAGTGCGCGCCATTCTCGAGCAGGCCGCACGCCCCCAGGGCCGCCTGAAGATGGGTTCCTTATTGGTGTCCATGGCCCGCAAGGCCGGCCCTTTGAGCGACGCGGAGGTCGAATCCATCAACCAGATTCGTGACAAGACTCCCGCCAGGCCGATGGATTTTGAATGATCGTTCTTGATACCAACGTCATATCGGAAGCCTGGAAGCCGCAACCCGCTGATCAGGTCGTGCGTTGGCTGGATGCCCAGAGCGCCGAAACGCTCTATGTATCGGCCGTCACGATCGCGGAACTGCGTTTCGGCTTGGCTGCCATGCCCCAAAGCAAGCGGCGCGATCACTATGGCCGACTTTTGGAACAGGCGCTGTTGCCCGCTTTTTTCGGCCGCGTCCTCCCGTTCGATCTGGAGGCTTCGGGCGCCTATTCCCACCTGATGGCCAAGGCGCGCAAAGCGGGCAAGACCATCAGCCCCGCCGACGGCTACATCGCAGCCACGGCTGCGGCGCGTGGCATGATCGTCGCCAGCCGAGATACGGGCCCCTTCGAGGCGGCCGGCGTTGCCACCATCAACCCCTGGAACGACACATAAGGACGCGAACCTCTGTGCGCGCCCTCGGTAACAGGGGCGGGACCGTCTTCGACAGACGGCCCGCGCTGCCTCAAACCCTGTCCTGATCCAGCCTGCGCACTGCCGCGCTCAGCGTCGCGAAATCGAATTCCTTGCGCCCGCGCAGCACCAGACGGATCAATACCGTCACCACCACCGGCACAAATGCCGCCAGCAGGAACGATTCCAAGAGGAATACCGGCTTGTCCCCCGGCGCGGGAAAGAAGAACAGCCCGGCGATCAGGCCCGCGATCGTGGCGGCCGTGGCGGTGAAGCCGTCGTGCTTGCGGCTGAACAGGCCGTAGAAGACGGGAAAGGCGGCGGCCGAGCACAGCAGGTCGGCCAGCAGGAACAGGTACAGCACGCTGTAGCCCTGCGAGGCCACGATCATGACGGGAATCGCCATCAGCAGCACCAGCCAGCGCGCCAGGCGCTTCATGGTCGCGCCCTGGGCATGGGGCATCAGGCGGCGCAGGTCGACCGCGATGATGCTCGTCACGGCGCTGATCGCGGTATCGGCGGTGCTCATGACCAGGGCCAGCCCCAGGGGAATCAAGGCGATGACGAACCAGACCGGGGCGTTCGGCATGATGACGCTGAACAACGCGATCGAACTGTCGCCCGCGGGCGCGAGCGCGACGAACGCCAGGCCAAAGAGGCCCATCAGGAAAATGAACGGCGCCACCAGCGCGCCGCCCAGCAGGAAGCCATTGCGCATGGTGCGCGCATCGCGCGCGGCGTAGATGCGCTGCCAGTTGCCCTGGTGGAAGATGCCGGTCAGCAGGATGGCGACAAAGAACGTCAACCCCGCCTTCACGCCGACCGGATCGGTCAGGTCCAGCAATTGCGGGGCCTTGGCCTGCAGCGCCTCGATGGTGGGCGTGGCGCCCCCCGCCACCTGCCAGCCGAAGAAGCACAGGATGACCAGCAACGGCACGATGATCATCATTTGCACCTGATCGGTGAAGATGGACGACCGCAGCCCGCCATAGGTGGTGTAGAGCAAGGTCGTGCCCATCACGATCGCGGCCGTTGCCCACAGCGGCACGGGCGCCAGCATGGCAACCAGCTTGGCGATGGCCGTGATCTCGGCCGACAGCGCGATGAACAGGTAAAAGAGCATGATGAAGAGCGCCAGCCCGTACATCGGCCGGCCGTAGCGCGCCATCAGGAATTCGGTCAGCGTGTGACCGTGCGGAATCAGTTCGCGCATGCGCCGTCCCAGCGGGATCATGACCAGGCGCGGCGACATCGATCCCAGCGCGTAGCCGATGACCGCCGCCAGCCCGCCCCACGTGGCCGCCTGGGCGGGCGAAAAGAGAATCCAGGCGCCCAATGTGGAGGCCATCAGGGTCAGGATCGTGCCGAAAGACCCCTGGCTGTTGCGCGCCACGATGTAGTCTTCCAGCGTCCCGCGCTTGCGGCGCGTATAGAGCACGCTGGCGATGGCAAAGCCGCCGGAAAACAGCAGCAGCCACATCAGGGCGGTGGTTTGGGTCAGCATGAAAGTCGGTCCTCCCGCGGACGGCCTGGAGCCGGACGCGCAACGCGGCGGCCCGCCGTGCGGAGGGCCGAATGATGAATGGAATCAGGGAGGGCGCGCGAGACTTGCGGAGTCCTTCCCTTCGCCGGCATTACCCGGATCAGGTTCAAAGGGTTACCGCGTTGGCGCGGAATCTCAGCCCGTACAGGGCTCCCCCAGGAATTGCCGCAAGGTTAGGAGAGCGGCGCGACGATGTCAACGCGGCACGCCCGGGGCGCGCGGCCGCTGGCGCACGCCCGCGCAGCGGTTTTATGCTAAGTTCGCCCGCTTGCGGCGCCCGAGGGCGGGCAGGAAAACGCCCAGGCGCCACGCCCCCGCCATCGCTGCCGCCCCGACGACGCAACCGACGAGCCGATCGCCATGATGCACCTGAACCTGTTCATTTTCGGCTGCGGCCACCACCGCGCGGCCTGGCGCCACCCCGACTCGGCGGCCGAGCGCCTGGGCGACATCCGCTACTACGAGGAACTGGCCCGCACGGCCGAGCGCGGCAAGCTCGACGCCATTTTCTTTGCCGACGGGCAGTCGATGGACAACATCGGCGATGGACCGCGCTGGTATCTGGAACCGCTGACCACCATGGCGGCCATCGCACGCGCCACCACGCACATTGGCCTGATCAGCACGGTCTCCAGCACTTTCTTCACGCCCTTTCACGCGGCGCGCATGGTCGCCTCGCTGGATCACATCTCGGGCGGCCGCATGGGCTGGAACGTGGTGACGTCGATGTTCGACGCCGAGGCGCGCAATCACGGCTACGAATCCATGCCGGACCACGACTGGCGCTACGCCCGCGCCGAGGAATTCGTCGACGTCGCGCTGCGCCTGTTCGATTCCTGGGAAGACGACGCGCTGGCCATTGATCGCGCGGGTTTCTATGGCGTGCCCGACCGCCTGCACAAGATCCATCACCATGGCGCGCATTTCCTGGTCGACGGCCCCCTGACCGTGCCGCGCCCGCCTCAGGGCCACCCGGTGCTGTTCCAGGCTGGCGCCTCGGACCAGGGCCGCGATCTGGCGGCGCGGCGCGCCGAAGCCATCTACGCGGTGGCCTACGACCTGGCCGCGGCGCAGTCTTATTACCGCGACATCAAGCAGCGCGTGCGCGCCGCGGGCCGCGATGCCTTCGTGCCCATCATGCCGGGACTGGTGACCTACGTGGGCTCGACCGAAGCCGAGGCCCGCGCCAAGCAGCGCGAACTGGACGAACTGCTGCCCAGCGACGCCTCGCTGCGCCAGTTGGGCATGTTCGTGCTGCAGGACTGCACCGGCTGGGAACTGGATGCGCCCGTGCCGCCCCTGCCCCCCTTGGCCGAATTCACCGGCCCCAAGGGCCGCTACGCCACCATCCTGCGCATCATCGAAACCGAACAGCCCACCGTGCGCCAGTTGCTGGGCCGGCTGGCGGCCGGCGGAGGCCACTGCACGATGGTGGGCACGCCCGAGCAGATCGCGGACCGGATGGAGCAATGGTTCAGAAACGAAGGCGCCGACGGCTTCAACCTGATGCCGCCGTCATTGCCGGGCGGGATCGACGACTTCGTGGAGCAGGTGGTGCCGGTGCTGCAACGGCGCGGGCTGTTCCGCACCGAATATGAACATCGCACGCTGCGCGGCCACTTGGGGCTGGAAAGGCCGCAACGCTGAGCCGTAGCCCGGCCTTCATTGTTGCCGTTCCAGCAATAGATCGACCCACAAGGCCCCATATTTGTATCGCCGCGCGGTCGCTAGAATCTTCCGGGCGGCGACGCGGGGTTCGGCTCAGGCGTTGCGTCCGCTACCCCACAGTCGTATCCCTGGTTTTTTGAATGCAATCCTTCCTGGAATTTCTTGCGCACGGCCTGTTTCATTTCAGCATCTGGCAGATCGTCCTCTTCACGCTCGCGGCCACGCACATCACGATTGCGGGCACCACCCTCTACCTGCATCGCAGCCAGACCCATCGCGGCGTGGATTTCCATCCCGCTGTCGCCCACTTCTTCCGCTTCTGGCTCTGGCTGACCAGCGGTATGAAGACCCGCGAATGGGTCGCGGTCCACCGCAAGCACCACGCCAAATGCGAACGCGAAGGCGATCCGCATTCGCCCGCAGTGTATGGCGTGATGCGCGTGTTCCTGCGCGGCGCCGACCTGTACCGCGTCGAGGCGTCGATGGCGTCCACGCTGGAACGCTACGGCCGCGGCACGCCGGACGACTGGCTGGAGCGCAATGTCTACACCCCCCACAGCACCTGGGGCATCCTCATCATGCTCGTCATCGACCTGCTGGCGTTCGGCGCCCTGGGCCTGACGGTGTGGGCCGTTCAGATGGCGTGGATCCCCTTTTGGGCGGCGGGCGTGGTCAATGGGCTGGGGCACTTCGTCGGCTACCGCAATTTTTCCAGTCCTGACGCCAGCACCAACCTGTCGCCCCTGGGCCTGGTGATTGGCGGCGAGGAGCTGCACAACAACCATCATGCGCATGCGACCTCGGCCAAGTTCTCCAGCAAGTGGTATGAGTTCGACCTGGGCTGGATGTATATCCGCATTCTCCAGGCCCTGGGCCTGGCCAAGGTGCGCCGCGTGGCGCCCAAGCGCGTGCTGCGCGACCGCACGCAGGCCGGCCTTGCGGCGGACCTGCGCACGCTGGAGGCGGTGCAGACCCACCGTTACGACGTGATGCGCCGCTTTGGCGCGCTGCTCAAGCAGACTACCTTGCGCGAACTGCGCGAGCGCAGGAAGGTGGACGCGCGCGCCACGCTCAAATGGCGCCGGTCGGTGCTGCGCAAGTTTCTGTTGCGCCAGGAAGCGCTGCTGAGCGAACCCCAGCGCAGCCAGCTGGACTCCGCGCTCAGCGGGATGGAGCAGTTGCAGCGGCTGGTGGACATGCGGCAGGCGCTGGCCCGACTGTGGGAAAGCTCGTCCGCAAGCAGCGACCAGTTGCTGCAACAACTGCGCGCGTGGCTGGCACAGGCCAGCGGCAGCGGCATCACTGGCCTGTCCCGATTTGCGCGGGACCTGTCGCGCTACGCCTGAGCGCCGCCGCGGGCGGGCCGGCGCGGCACAGGCAGCCCGTCAGCCGGCCTGGGTGGCCGGCTTGGGCGCCTTGCCGTCAGGCTGCGTCTGGTCAGCGGTTGCCGGCCTGCGGGCCCGCGTGGCGAACCAGTCGTAGAGCACAACGCCGGGACGGCGCACCAGCGCCATGACGAAACCCATGGCCGCCAAGGCGCCGACGACCCAGAACAGCCAGGCCGTCATCGCGGCCTCCGGCACGGGCAGGCGCGCGCGCAGGCCGTGCGACGGCTGCCGGCAACGGCGGTCACGGAAGCAATGCAAAAGGCGTAACTGGAGGGATGCGACAAGTCAGGATGCAACATCGGCCCGGGGCTGGTCCCCGCGTCCGACTGAACGAGGTAAGCAGTCATGATTCGGTCTTGCAAGACCGCTGCAACGCGTAGCCAGGCAGCCACGCCATTGCGAAATGAGTTTCAACACCGCAATGTACTCCACATTACCTTGTTACAGCAGCCAACCAAGCCCGTTTCGCACCTTTTTGGACAAAAGGGAGGGGCTGTTCACACATTCGGATATTTGCCGATGATTTCGAGCACGCCGTTAATGACGAACTGCACGCCCATGCACACCAGCAGAAAGCCCATGACGCGCGAAATGGCTTCGACGCCGCTCTTGCCGATCACCGCCACGATTCGGCCCGCCCAATGCAGGCAGACCCAGAACAGCACGCCCAGCAGCGAGAACACGATGATCGGCGTCACGGCCACGACCCACCTGGCGTAATCGGGCGCGATGGCGGTATCCACCGACGACGCGCCGCTGATGATCATGGCGATGGTGCCTGGCCCCGCCGTGCCCGGCAGCGCCAGGGGCACGAACGCGATGTTGGGGCTCTGGCGCTCGAGCGCGTCGGCCGCCGCCTCGGCTTCCAGCGCACGCGGCTGGTCCGAGGGGAACAGCATGCTGAAGCCGATGGTCACCACGATGAGGCCGCCCGCGATGCGCAGGCCCGGAATGGAGATGCCGAAGGTATTCATCAGCAGCGCGCCGGCGTAGTACGTCACCAGCATGATGCCGACCACGTAGAACGCCGCCTGAGTGACCTGGCGCTGCCGCTCCTTGAAGGGAATCTGCTGGCCCAGCGACAACAGGAGCGTCATGGAGGTCAGCGGATTGGCCAGCGGCAGCATCAGCGCGAGGCCCAGGCTGACCAGCTTGGCCAGTTGGATCAGTTCATCGGTCATGGAGGCTCGCTAGAGTGGGCGCGGCACGCGCCCGCACAATCGGACCCCGGCCGGCGGGGTGCGCCACGCGCCTCTACCTTACCAGCCTTTGCGCGTCATTCCCCCGGCGGATGCCAGCGGCGCGCCGCCAGCGCCAGCAAGGCCTCGTCGGCGCCTGCCGCCGCAACCAGCTGCAGGCCGACAGGCAGGCCGTTCACCCAGCCCGCCGGCAGGCTGATGGCCGGCAGCCCCAGCACATTCCACGGATTGGTCAGGCCCAGCAGGGTCTCGCGCACGCCGGCGCTGCCGGGACCGGCCACGCTGCGCTGCTGCAGCGCGGGCGCGGTGATGGCGACGGCGGGCATGGCGAGGACGTCGAATTCCTGGAACAGGCGCGCGAACTCGGCCTGCAACCGGGTTCTTTCCTTCAGGGCGCGTACGTATTCCCAGCCCAGCACCCCGCGCGACGCGCGCAGGCGCTCCAGCACTTCCGGGTCGAATTTCTCCGGCTGGCTGTCGACGCGTTCGGCGTGCACTTCGTAGGCTTCGGCGCGCTGGATGGCGCCCAGCGCGGTTTGCAGCGCGCGCGCATGGCGGGTGACCTGCGGGGCCTCGTTCAGCGGGCCGCCGGCCAGGCGCTGCGCCGCCGCGCGCGCGCAGGCCGTGACCGCCGCATCGTCCATCGCGAATGGCGCGTTGGGCACCCAGGCCACGCGCGGCGCGTCATCGCCGCCAGCCGTTGGGGCCATGGCGCCCGCGCTCAGCGCCAGCATGAACATTTGCGCGTCCTGCACGCAATTGCCCAGCACGCCGGGATCTTCCAGCGTGGGCGACAGCGGGAACACGCCCTCGGACGCAATGCGGCCGTGCGTGGGCTTGAAGCCGACCAGGCCGCACAGCGCGGATGGCACGCGCACCGAGCCGCCGGTGTCGGTGCCCAGCGCCACCGGCACCATGCCCGCGGCCACGGCGGCGGCGCTGCCCGCGCTGGAGCCGCCGGTGATCTGGCTGGTCCGCCAGGGATTGCGCGAGGCGCCCTGCACGCTGCGGTCGCCAGTGGGACCGTAGGCGAATTCGTGGGTCAGCGTCTTGCCCACGACGATGGCGCCGGCCTCGCGCAGCAGCGCCACGCAACGCGCGTCCGCCCCCGGACGGTGGCCCAGGAAGTGGGCCGCCCCCATCGTGGTGGGCATGTCCGCCGTATCGACGTTGTCCTTGATGGCGACCGGAATGCCGTGCAGGGGCCCGCGGACCCTACCCTGCGCCCGTTCGGCGTCGCGATCGCGCGCCGCGGCCAGCGCGGCATCGATGTCCACGTGGACGAAGGCGTTCAGCTGCGGATTGAGCCGTTCGATCGCCGCGCCGGCGTGGCGCACCAGATCCTGCGCGGTGAGCCCGCCGTCGGCCATGGCCTGCTGCAGTTCGGCGATGGAGCGGCCACGGAAGAAGCCGGGCTCGACGGCCAGCGGAGGGACGGAAACACTGCGGTCGGTCATTTGGCGGCTCCAGGTTGCAGCGTCGGGCGGGCGGGCATGCGGGGCCCGACGCCGGGACGCACCTGAAGCATAGCGAACATGCCGACCGCGGTGGCGACCGATGCCGCAATGAACATCACCGAATAACCGTGGCGGGCGGTCAGGTAGCCGGTCAGCGTGGGCGCCAGGATGGACGCGATATTGGCGAAAAAGTGCATCAGGCCGCTGAAGGTGCCGACGCGGTTGGAGGGCGCGGTGTCGATCACCACGGCCCAGTAGACCGAGTTGGGCAAGGCGTTCAGCGCATTGGCCAGCGTCATGAGGGCGATCACGGCGAACACCGACTGCGCCTGCGACACCAGCAGGAAGCACAGCGTGGTGGCCAGCAGGCACCCCGCGGCGAACCAGCTGCGCGCGACTTTCAGGCTGCCCGTGCGTTTGAACAGCAGGTCCGAAATGCGGCCGCCCAGCAGCACCGTGAAGCAGGCGCCCACCCACGGGATCATGCCCATGTACCAGAGCGAGGACAGGCTGTAGCCGAAGTTGTCCTGCAGGTACTTGGGCGTCCAGGTCAGCAACAGGAAATTCACGTACATGAACGAGAAATAGCCCAGCGTGTTCAGCACCAGCGTCTTGCTGCGGAAAAAGCTCCACCAGGGCAACGCCGGCGCGCCGGGCGCCTCGGCGGCGGCGGCCGACTGCACGCGCGACGCCTGGATCTCTGCCAGTTCCTGCGGGGAAACGCGGGGATTGGTTTCGGGGCGGTCGGTGAAGATGCGCATGAAGAACACCAGCACGACCAGCCCTGCCCCGCCCAGCACGAAGAACATGGCGCGCCAGCTGTCGGTCAGCGTCAGCAGGCCCACGGCCACCGGCGCGGTCAGCAAGGCGCCCAGCGGCGTGCTCAGCAGGCCAAAGCCCACCACGAAGCCGCGTTCGCGCGTCGTGGCCCAGTTGGCGATGGTCTTGTTGATGATCGAATACGCCGGTCCCTCGGCGGCGCCGAACAGGATGCGGATGGTGGCAAAGCCCGCCAGCGCGGACCCGCCCAGGAAGGCCAGGCCGAAGTCCCCCGCCCAGGCGGTGGCGATTTCGAAGAGCGACCATGAGATGCCGGCCACGATCCAGACCTTGCGCGGGCCGTAGCGGTCGGACAGCATGCCGCCGAACAGCGCGCCGACCATGTAGCCGTAACCGAAGTAACCCAGCACCGAGCCCCACTCGCCCCGGTCCAGGCCGTATTCCCCGGTGATGTGCGCGGCGGCATAGGACATGGCGCCGCGGTCGATGTAGTTGATCAGCGCCAGCAGCACGACCATGGTGAAGATCCGGTACCTGAACCGGGAGTTCTGGCTTTCAGTTGTCATAGCGTTTCGATCCAATCGGTTTACCCAAACGTTTGGGTCGGGCAATGCTACGGGGTAAAAAACCAAAAATCGATTCGGTGTAAACCCTAGGTTGCCGTCATGCGCGCCCCTGCGCTATTTCCGCGTGTATCCTCCAGCCCCATGAACAAAACGCGCCCCGTCACCCTGCAAAGCCTGGCGCGGCAGCTCGGTTTGAACGTTTCGACCGTGTCGCGGGTCCTGAACGGATCCGAAGACGACGCGCGCGGCGCCGCCGCGCCGGACACCGTGAAACGCATCCGGGCGCTTGCCGCCGAGTTGCACTATCAGACCAATCCCCATGCGGCCAGCCTGAAAACGCGGCGTAGCCGCACCATCGGCGTGCTGGTGCCCCGGCTGTCCGACATGGTGCTGGCCACCATCTACGAAGGCATCGACGAAGCCGCGGCCGAACACGGCTACCTGACCTTCGTGTCGAACACCCAGGACGTGCCCGACAAGCAGCGCAAGCTCATCGACATGGCCGTCGCGCGCCGCGTCGATGGCCTGATCCTGGGCGACGCGCACAGCGGTCCGGACGACGCGCCGCCCAATCCGCTGCTGGCCGACCTGGCGGCCCGCGACGTCCCGTTCGTGCTGGTCAGCCGCCATGCCGGCAGCCATTGCGCCGTCACCTGCGACGACATCGAGGGCGGACGCCTGGCTGCCGAACACCTGCTGGCCATGGGCCACCGGCGCATCGCCGTCATGATGGGCGAGCCCTTCGCCAGCACGGGCCGGGACCGGTCCAATGGCTTCCTGGACTACTGCTCGCGCCACGGCGTGGAGGTTCCGGCGCACTGGCGCATCGCCAGCCCCTTCGACACCGATGCGGGCCGGGCGCTGGGCGCCCGGCTGCTGGACACGGCCGACCGTCCCACCGCCATCTTCGCCGTCAACGACTTCCTGGCCGTCGGCGTGATGGGCGCCGCGCGCGACCACGGCCTGGAGGCGGGCCGCGACGTCGCCATCGTGGGCTACAACGACACGCCGCTGGCGGGCGCCCTGCCCATCGGCCTGACCACCATTCATTCGCCGATGCACCAGATGGGCCGGCTGGGGCTGGAGCTGCTGCTGCAGAAGCTGGCCGGCGGCCAGCCGCCAAGCCAGCGGCTGGCACCTTCGCTGGTGGTGCGCGACAGCAGCAACCGCAGGATTGCGGGCTGACCCGCGCCGGGGCTCCCCCGCCCATTGCATCAGCGGGGCTGATCATCAACATCCATTAAACTGATGCAAAACGCGCGGCGGGCCGTGCTGCCTAGCATACGAACGTCCGCCGTCCGCGGCTGTGCCGCGGCGCATCGCCATTGCCATTGCCCTTGCCACCCCGGAGTTTCCCTTTGAGCGACCTCTATCATTTCAGCCGCGGCGCCTCGCCGCTGCTGATCTCCATTCCCCATCTCGGCAGCCAGATTCCCGACGCGCAGCGTCCGCAGATGACGCCGCTGGCCCTGCAGTCCGGCGACACCGACTGGCACCTGGACACGCTGTACCGCTTTGCCGAGGCGCTGGGCGCGTCCGTGTTGGGCGCGCGCTACTCGCGCTATGTGGTGGACCTGAACCGCCCGCCCAACGATGAAAGCCTGTATCCCGGCCAGACCAAGACCGGCCTGTGCCCCACCCAGACGTTTCGCGGCGAGGCGCTGTACCAGGACGAGGCCGTGCTGACGGACGCGGAACGCGCGCACCGCCTGGACGCCTACTGGAAGCCCTACCACGCCAAGCTGCGCGAAGAACTGGACCGCATCAAGGCCGAGCACGGCACCGTGCTGCTGTGGGAAGCGCATTCCATCGCCAGCGTGCTGCCGCGCCTGTTCGAGGGCAAGCTGCCCGACCTGAACATCGGCACGTCCGACGGCGCCGCCTGCGCGCCGGACATCCTGGCCGCCGTGCAGGCCCGGCTGGACGATTGCAAGGACTACACCTGGGCCGTCAACGGCCGCTTCAAGGGCGGCTACATCACGCGCCATTACGGCGCGCCGGCCGACAACGTGCACGCCATCCAGCTTGAGATGTGCCAGTCCACCTACATGGACGAGACCCACCCGTACGGCTATCGCCCCGACCTGGCCGACAAGGTCATTCCGGTGGTCGAAGGCATGGTGACGGCCGCCCTGCGCCAGACCGTCGCGCGTCCGCGCTGACACCCCGCGCCGACACCGATTGCGCGCCGCGAGCAGGACGCCGCCATGAACCGCTTTTCGTTCAGCACCACGGAAAACTATCCCGAGTGGAGCCTGCTGCTGACCTGGGTGGCGGTGGTCGAAGCCGCCTCAGTCTCGGGCGCGGCGCGTCTCCTGGGCTTTTCGCAGGCGGCGGTGTCGCAGCGGATCAAGCAGCTCGAGGCCGCCATGTCGACCGAGCTTCTGGACCGCAGCACCCGCCCGGCGCGGCCCACGCCCGCGGGCGAGCTGCTGTTCGAACACGCCGCGCGCCTGCTGGCGCAGGCGGGCGACATGACCGAGAGCGTGCGCAATCTCAGCCGGGCCAAGCGCAACATCGTGCGGTTCGGCTGCGTGGACTCGTTCGCGGGCACGCTGGGGCCGACGCTGATCCACGGCCTGTCCGGCGCGTCGCGCCAGATCCGCCTGTGGTCCGGCATCACCCCGGTGCTGGACAAGCAGCTGGAAGACCGTCAGCTCGACCTGGTGGTGACCACCAGCGCGTCGGCCGGCAAGCCCACGATCCGCAAGTACAGCCTGTTCAGCGAACCCTATGTGCTGATCGTGCCGCGGTCGATGAACATGGACCGGCTCGATACGCTCAAGGAACTGGGCAAACGCGCCCAGTTCATCCGCTACAGCGCCCGCTCGTTCATCGGCGCCGAAATCGACCGGCTGGTCGAATCGCATGGCGTGATGATCGAGCGCACCTACGAATTCGACAACACCGATCCGTTGCTCAGCCTGGTCACGGCCGGCCTGGGATTCGGCATCAGCACCCCGCTGTGCATCTGGCAGTCGCGCCACTTCCTGGATCAGTTGCGCGTGCTGCCGCTGGCGCCCTACCTGGGCGCCACGCGCGCGGACGATCCCAGCCTGTCGCGCACGCTGTACCTGGCCGCGCGCCAGCAGGAAGTGGGCAAGCTGCCCGCCGAGGCGCGGGACGTGATCCTGATGGCGATGGAACGCCTGATCCACAAGGAGCTCGCCCCGGCCCTCGGGCTGCCGCCGGCCACGCTCTGGCGCAGCCTGCGGCGCTAGGCGCGCGGTTCAGGGCAGCGAGGACGTCAAGGCCGGCACGGCCTCAAACAGGTCGCCGACCAGGCCGTAGTCCGCCACGCCGAAGATCGGCGCGTCGCCGTCCTTGTTGATCGCGACGATGACCTTGGAATCCTTCATGCCCGCCAGATGCTGGATGGCCCCCGAGATCCCGACCGCGACGTACAGGTCGGGCGCAACGATCTTGCCCGTCTGCCCGACCTGCCAGTCGTTCGGCGCGTAGCCCGCGTCGACGGCGGCGCGCGAGGCGCCCAGGGCCGCGCCCAGTTTCTCGGCCAGCGGATCCAGCAGCTTGAAGTTGTCGGCGCTGCCCAGGCCCCGGCCGCCCGACACTACGGCGCGGGCGCTGCCCAGGTCGGGGCGTTCGGACACCGCGATCTCGCGGCTGACGAAACGCGACAGCCCGGCCCCGGCCACGGCCTCGATGGCTTCCACCGCCGCGCTGCCGCCCTCGGCGGCGGCCGGGTCGAAGGCCGTGGGCCGTATCGTGGCCACGATCACCGGGTAGCCGCTCTTTACCGTGGCGATGGCGTTACCGGCGTAGATGGGACGCTTGAACGTGTCGGGCGCCAGCACCTCGATCACGTCCGAGACCTGCGCCACGTCCAGCAAGGCGGCGACGCGCGGCGCCACGCCCTTGCCCTGCGCCGTGGCGGCGAGGAACACGTGCGAGTAGCCCGCGGCCACGGCGGCTGCCTGCGCGGCCAGGTTTTCCGCAAGGCCGTCCGCAAGCTGCGGCGCCTGCGCCAGCAGTACCTTGTCGACGCCGGCGACCCGCGCGGCGGCCTCGGCCGCCGGTCCGGCATCTGCGCCCGCGACCAGCACGTGCACCGGCATGGCCAGCGTCGCGGCCGCGGCGATGGCGTTGAGCGTGGCGCCGTTGAGCGCCCGATTGTCGTGTTCGGCAATAACTAGGACCGTCATCAGATCACCTTGGCTTCGTTCTTCAGTTTGTCGACCAGCGCGGCCACGTCGGCGACCTTGACGCCGGGCGCGCGCGCCGCGGGCTCCTCGACGCGCAGCGTTTGCAGGCGGGACACGGGGTCCACGCCCAGGGCCTGCGGCGTTTCGACGTCCACCGGCTTTTTCTTGGCCTTTATGATGTTGGGCAGGGTGACGTAGCGCGGTTCGTTCAGGCGCAGGTCCGCCGTGACGATGGCCGGCAGCGTCAGCTCCACCACTTCCAGGCCGCCGTCGACCTCGCGCGTGACGCGCGCCGTGCCGGCGCCGATCTCGATGGCGCTGGCATTGGTGGCCTGCGGCCAGCCCAGCAGGGCCGCCAGCATCTGGCCGGTCTGGCAGGCGTCGTCGTCGATGGCCTGCTTGCCCAGGATCACCAGCGCGGGCGCTTCCTTCCGCACAACGGCGCGCAGCAGCTTGGCCACTTCCAGCGGTTGCAGCGCCACGTCGGTCTGCACCAGCACGCCCCGGTCGGCGCCGATGGCCAGCGCGGTGCGCAGCGTCTCCTGCGATTGCGCCGTGCCGCAAGACACGGCCACCACCTCGGCCGCAATGCCCTGCTCTTTCAGACGCACGGCCGCCTCGACGGCGATTTCATCGAACGGGTTCATCGACATCTTGACGTTGCCGATGTCCACGCCGCTCTGGTCGGCCTTGACGCGCACGTTGACGTTGTAGTCAACCACGCGCTTGACCGCGGCAAGTACCTTCATGGGATCACTCCTGGGTAAATGAGATCAATGAGGAATCAATGAGAAATCAAGGCCCGCCCTCCGCCTGGCGGATGGGCGTCGCCGGGTCAGCCAGCGCCACGCGCGTGGACCGCGATGTCCAGGCCCACGGCGAACGGGGCGTCCGGGGCGGGGGCACAGGCCAGGCCGGGCGGCGCCATGGGATCGGCTTCCGAAGCCGGCGCCCACGCCGAGTCCCAAGCCGCCCCCCACGCCGCGCCGATGTCCGCGTCCCACGCATAGTCCCCGCCGTCCAGCACCCAAGGCGCGCCCCCGGGCGCCCCCGGGAACCGGCCGGCGTCCACCGCCACGACGATCCGCGTCACCCGCCGCCCGCCCGCGCCCGCCAGCGAACCCGCCGTGCACGCCGGGCCCGCCACGCATTCCACCCGCGCCTCGGCCGAGCCGCGCAGCACGAAGAGGTTCAGCACCCTCACCGGCCCCCGGACCAGCCGCGACTGCAGCACCTCATCCCCGGCAAACACGGTGGGCGACCGGGGCCGCAGCGCCACGGCAACACCCTCGCCTTGCAGCGCCACGCCCTCGCCCGACAGCACGACCGACACGCGGTCGTAGCCGGGAAAGCGCGAATACGGTCCGTCCTGCCCGATGTCGGCGATGCTGACGCGCCAGCGCCCGGCCGGGTCGGCGGCCAGCGTGCGCGTGACGCCCCCGCCGTTCTTCCACGGCTCGGGCGGCAGCGCCAGCCAGCTCGCGCGCACCGGGGCGCGCGGATCAGGAGACCGCGCCAAGGCCGTACTTCCCGGTCAGCAGCGCGCCGCGCTGGAAGCGGCCCAGTTCGTAGGGCGTGAGCGAGACGTCGGTCGCCAGTCCCAGCGCCTCTTGCGCCAGCACGCGGCCCACGGTGGGCGACAGCTTGAAGCCGTGCCCGGAGAAACCGAAGCCCACGATCAGCCCCTGGACGCCGGGCACGCGACCCAGCACCGGGTTCCAGTCCGGCGTCACGTCGTACACGCCGGTCCAGGACGAGGCCAGCCCCGCGGTCTCATAGGCCGGAAACCGGTCCGCCACCTGCGCGCCCACTTCGGCCACGTAGTCCAGCGGAATATCGCCCTGCTCGGCATCGCTGTTCTGCAGCGCTTCGCCCACGACGCCTTCGCTCACCAGCATCTGGTTGCCGCCGTAGCTGCGGCAATACAGCATGCCGGGCGAGGCCAGGTCCTTGAAGACCGGCATCGAATACGTGTAGGGCGCCGCGTCGCATTCCAGCGCCAGCACGGCGTGGCGCTCCGGCACCACCGGCATGGAAACGCCGGTCCAGCCGGCGAGCTCCGGCGTCCAGATGTTCTGGGTGCTGATGACCAGCGGGGCGGCGTAGTCGCCCTCGGACGTGGACACGCCCGTCACGCGGCCGTTGTCGATGAGCAGGCGCTGGACGTTGACGTTTTCCCGGATGGTGACGCCGCGGCGGCGGGCGCCGCGCGCAAAGCTGGTGGCCACCAGATACGCGTCGGCAAAGCCCGCCTCGGGCTCATAGCCGATCAGCGCGGCATTGTCGAAGGAGGCAATGGGCAGCAGCTCGCGGGCCTGCGCGGCGTCCAGCAGTTCCAGCGCGATGCCTTGCGCCTGCTGCTGCGCCAACGCGCCGCGCAGGGGCTCCAGCTTGTCGTCATCAGCCGCGGTAATGAGGTAACCGCACTTGACCAGGCCGCAGGAGGCCTCTTCGTCGCCGAGATAGCTGGCGAAGTTGTTGAACACGCTCCACGACCGCTGCGCCAGCTCCACGTTCTCGCGCACGGAATAATGCGTGCGCAGGATGCCGGACGACTGCGACGTGGTGCCCGCGCCGATGGTCGCGCGGTCCAGCACCAGTACGTTCTTCGCGCCGAGCTCGGCCAGGTGAAAGGCCACCGAACTGCCGATCACGCCGGCACCAATCACGATCACGTCATAACTTTTCACGACAAGGCTCCAAGGACAAGTGCCGCGAGTGTGGACCCGGCATTTCGGAGCCGCCGCAATATAAGCGCCGCGAATACTTAATAAAAGCGCGCCGTGCAGCGCGGCGCCCCCGCGCTGCGCTCAGGCCGCCGCGCCAACGGCGCCGCGCATCGCCTCGGCGTCCTTGCCGGGCGGCAGGCCGAACATCCGGCGGTACTCGCGGGTGAACTGCTGGACGCTCTCATAGCCCACCGCAAACGCCGCGCTGCTGGCCGAGGCGCCTTCCACGGTCATGCGCCGGCGCGCCTCGATGAGGCGCAACTGCTTCTGGAACTGCAGCGGCGACAGCGACGTGGCCGCGCGGAAGTGCTGGTGGAACGACGAGGGGCTCATCCCGGCCACGGCCGCCAACCGCTCGACCGGCAGCGGCTGCGCGAACTCGGCCCGCAGCAGCGCGACGGCGCGCGCGATGCGCTGGGTCCCGCTGCCGGGCCAGCCCAGCTGGCGGATCGCCTGCCCGTGCCGGCCCACCAGCAGCCAATAGTGCATTTCGCGCACAAGCTGGGCCTGCAGCACGGGCAGCGCCGCCGGCCGCTCGAGCAGGCGCATCAGGCGCAGCGCGGCGTCGGCCACCTCGATGTCGGTCTGTTCCATCCGCACCGGCGCGCCGGGGTCCTCGGGCCTCAGCTTCATCTCCAGGGCCAGCTCGGACATCACCGCCAGATCCAGTTCCAGGACCAGCGAAAAATAGGGCTGCGCGACGCTGGCGCGCGTGATCTGGCTGACGGTGGGCACATCGGCCGTGATCAGCAGCGAATCGCCCGCCGCGAAATCGAAGGACTGGGCCCCCAGCGCCACGCGCTTGGCGCCCTGCAGCACCAGGCACGCGAGCGGCCGCGATATCGCATGGTCCAGGCCGCTGGGCTGCAGCGCCCGGATGACGGCCAGGCCCGCAATGGGCGTCAGCGCCACGCCGTCCGGACCGGCATGCGCCTGGAGATAGCGGCTGACGGCGGCGAGCAAGGTGTCGTTCATGGGCAGAAATGGCAAGGATTTTCCACGGGGCCATCGTAATGGGTTCTGGTCCGTCCGCACGCACATTTGGAGGATCAGGCCAACAACGCCAACGTTCAGGCAAAGGGGATCCCCCGCCCGCGCCGCAGAATCAAGCCTCCCCCACCGATCACCAAGGAGCCGATCCATGAGCAAGATTTCTCTCGTCACGGGTTCAAGCCGGGGCCTGGGCCGCAACGCCGCCCTGGCCATCGCCCGCAGGGGCGACGACGTCGTCATCACCTACCAGAGCCGCGAGGCGCAAGCCCGGGAGGTCGTCGCCGAGATCGAGCGGCTCGGCCGCAAGGCCGTGGCGCTGCAGCTCGACGCGGGCAATGTCGCCGCCTTTCCCGACTTCGTGGCGCGCCTGAAGGGCGCGCTGGCCCAAACCTGGCGGCGCGACACCTTCGATCACCTCGTCAACAATGCCGGGCACGGCGACATGGCGCCGATCGCCGACATGAGCGTGCAGGCCTTCGACAAGCTGATCGACGTGCATTTCAAGGGCGTGTTCTTCCTGACCCAGAGCCTGCTGCCGCTGCTGGCCGACGGCGGCCGCATCGTGAACCTGTCCAGCGGCCTGACGCGCGTGTCGGCGCCAGGCTGGGCGGCATATGCCGCGGCCAAGGGCGCGGTCGAGGTACTGACGGTCTACATGGCCAAGGAACTCGGCCCGCGCAGGATCACGGTCAACGCCGTTGCGCCCGGCGCCATCGAGACCGACTTCCTGGGCGGCGCCGTGCGCGACACGCCCGAATACAACCGCGCCTTTGCGGACATGACCGCGCTGGGCCGCGTCGGTGTGGCCGACGACATCGGGCCGATGATCGCCAGCCTGCTGTCCGAAGACAACCGGTGGGTCAACGCCCAGCGCATCGAAGTGTCCGGCGGGCAAGGCATCTGACGCCTGCGGGCCGCGCTGCGCGGCCCGTCATCCCCTCCCCCTGCGAAGGCATGCGCCTCTTCCTCTTAAGCGCAGCTGATGTTGACCATCGCCGCTCCTTATATTCACGCCGCCGCCAGGCGCTCGGGCGAAAGTCTCGTCTGCCGCACCCCAGAGTGCTGGCGACATGGAATCTATCGGTCAATCTACATTCAAGTAGGGGAAAAATATGAACATGAATCGCCGCGCCATGCTGGTGCGCACCGCCGCGCTCGCGGGCGCAAGCGCCCTGGGCTTCCCGATGATCGGCCGCGCCGCGGGCGCGTCCTACACCTACGGCGGCTCCGCGTGGCTGGGCCATTACTCCGCCTACATCGCGCTGAAGACGGGGCTCTTCGCCAAGCAGGGCCTGGACATCAAGTGGCAGAGTTTCGCCACGTCGTCGGACCGCATGAGCGCGGTGATGGCGGGCAACATCGACCTGGCCGGCACCGGCGTGGTGTCCTCGCTGGCGCTGATGGCGGCGGGTGCGCGCCAGTTCCAGGTCATCGCCACCCCGAACAACTTCGGCCGCGCCGAGGGCGTGCTGGTGCGCGACGACGTCAAGTCGGTCGCCGACCTGAAGGGCAAGAAGATCGGCGTCACGTATGCATCCAGCGCCCATGTGCTGCTGCTGGACGTGCTGCGCCAGGCGGGCATGAACCCGGACCGCGACGTGTCCATCATCAACCTGCCGGCCACCAACCTGCTGTCGGCCTACCAGGGCGGCCAGATCGACGCGGCCGTGGCCTGGACGCCGGCCTTCGACCGCATCAAGGCCGTGCCGGGCACCCGCGTGCTACTGGACGACACCGCGTTCTCGCTCTACAAACAATACGCCATCACCCCCGGCCCCGACGTGCTGCTGACCCATGCGAAGCTGGGCAAGGAGAATCCGGAAGCGGTGCGCAAGTTCCTGGCGGCGGTGTTCCAGGCCAACGCCATGCTGAGCAACCAGCCCGAGGAAGCCGCCGCGGTGCTGTTGGAACTGACCGGCCTGTCCAAGGACGAGCAGCTTGCCGTCATCAAGCAGACGCAGTGGTACTCGGCCGAAGACCAGAAAGCATTGATGGTGGAACCGGGCAACTTCGTCAACGGCATGCAGAAGCTGGCCGACATGCTGGTGTCGCTCAAGCAGATCGACCGCGCGCCCGCCGTCAGGGACTGGGTCCAGTCCTCGTACCTCTGAACCCCGGACAGCCTGCCTATGTCCTCGCGTTCGTCTTCACGGGAAACACGCCTGCTCTGGGTCAGCGTGTTTTCCCTGCTCAGCTTTCTCTTGCTGTGGGAAGGCCTGTGCCGCGCCGGCGCGGTCGATCCCATTTTCCTGCCCGCGCCGTCCCAGGTCCTGGCGCGGGCGCTGTCCATGTCGGACCAGGGCACGCTGTTCTACAACGTGCTGGCCTCGACGCGCCGGGTCATGGTCGGGTTCCTGGCCGCGGTGATGGTCGCCATCCCGCTGGGCATCCTGCTCGGCACGTCGAAGGTGGCGCGCGCGGTCTTCGACCCCATCATCTCGTTCCTGCGCCCGCTGCCGTCCATGAGCTGGATTCCGCTGTCGCTGCTATGGTTCGGCATCACCGAAACGCAGAAGTACAGCATCGTGTTCATGGGTTCGTTCGTGCCCGCCCTGCTGTATGTGATGGAGGCCTCGCGCAGCATCGATCCGGTACTGGTGCGCGCGGCGCGCAACCTGGGCGCCAATCGCTGGCAGGTCATGCGCGAGGTGCTCTTCCCGGGCTGTCTGCCGCAGATCCTGTCGGGCATGAAGATCATCCTGGGCCTGTCCTGGACCTGCGTCATCTCCGCCGAGCTGGTGGCCTCCAAGGAAGGCCTGGGCTTCATGATCATGAACGGCAAGGAATTCTTCCAGACCGACACCGTGGTGCTGGGCATGGTGCTGATCAGTTTCACCGTGCTGGTGACCGATCTGTGTTTGCGGCTTCTTGAACGATGGGTGCTGGCATGGCAGCGATGAACGACACGATGATCCGGCTGACGGACGTCTCCAAGGCCTACGGCAAGGTGACCGTGCTGGACAAGGTCAACCTCGAGGTCAAGCGCGGGGAATTTCTGGTCCTGCTGGGCGCCTCGGGCTGCGGCAAATCGACGCTGCTGAACCTGATGGCGGGCTTCATCACGCCCAACACGGGGTCGGTGGAAATCAACGGCAAGCAGGTCACCGACGTGACCGCCGCCTGCGGCATGGTGTTCCAGCAGTACGCGCTGTTTCCGTGGCGCACGGTGCAGGAAAACGTGGAATTCGGGCTGAAGATGCGCGGCATGTCGCGCCAGGAACGCGCGCCGATCGCCCGCAAGTTCATCGAGATGGTGGGCCTGAAGCACGCGGCGGACAAATATCCGCACGCGTTGTCGGGCGGGATGAAGCAGCGCGTGTCCATCGCGCGCGTGCTGGCCAACGACCCGGACGTGATGCTGTTCGACGAGCCCTTCGCCGCGCTAGACGCCATGACGCGGCAGGTGCTGCAGGACCAGCTGCTGTCCATCTACGAGCAGAGCGGCAAGACCATCGTTTTCATCACGCACTCCATCGACGAGGCGCTGACCCTGTCCACGCGCATGGCGGTCATGGGTTCCAAGCCGGGACGCATCGTGCAGGACATCCAGAACGACCTGCCGCATCCGCGCAGCGCCGACGGGCAGTTGTCGCCGCGTTTCGTGGACCTGAAGCGCGCGATCTGGGAACGCGTGCAGGAAGAGGTCACGCGCAGCATGGAGCTGACCGCCGACTAGGCGCGCCCCGCTAGGCGCGCCCCACTAAACCCGGCGGCCTTCCTCGGCCAGGAACTCCACCAGCGCGGGCAGGGACGGGTCCATCGGCCGGTTGGCGTGGATGCGCATCACATACCCCCATGACCCGGCCATGCGCAGGTGCGGCACCAGCGGCACCAGCCGGCCGCTCGCCAGGTCTTCGTCGATCAGCGGGGCGCGGCCCAGCGCGATGCCCACGCCCGCCGCGGCGGCGGCCACCACGGTGCTCAGCCCGCTCAGCACCATCGGATCCTGCCAGTCGGCATCGGCCAGGCCCAGCCGCGGACTCCAGGTGCGCCAGTCGGTCTCCGGGCTGTCGATGTGCTTCTCCTCCAGCCAGCGATGGCGCGCGAAAACCCGGGGGTCGTTCCGCTCGGCCGGGGCGACCAGCGCCGGGCTGCAGACCGGCACGACCGTCTCGGTCATGAGCGGGATGTCGCCGGGCTCGGCGGTGTGCGGCCCCCGCGCCCGCACGTGCAGGAAGGCCAGATCGATGTCCTGGGTTTTCCAGGCCGGATCCTGGCTGGCGTGCAGATAGACCTGGATGTCGATGTCCGGATGCAATTCGATGAAGCGGCCAATGCGCGGCGCGAGCCACAGCGCGGCCAGCGACGGGTTGGCGGACACATTCAGCGTGTAGCGGCGCTTGCCGCGCGCGGAGGCCCGGACGTTGCGGCAGGCGGTCTCCAAAAGGGTCAAGGCCTGTTGTACGGAAGCCAGCAGGGCGGCCCCGGCTTCGGTGGTCTGCGCCCGGCGCACCGTGCCGCCGCGCAGCAACAGCGGCGTCCCCAGATCCGCCTCCAGCGCGCGCAACTGATGACTGACGGCGCTTTTCGTGACGTTCAGCTCCGCGGCGGCGCGGCTCAGGCTGCCCAATCGGGCGACGGCTTCGAACGCGCGCAAGGCGGCAAGGGGCGGAGTGCGGTGGGGGGTGTCGGGCATCGGTTGAGTTTATCTCAACCCAAGATTGAAAAATCATCGCTTTCGCGCGCGCGCCGGATCGGGGACCATGCAGGCTCTGGATGGAGTAATGGCTATGTATTTCGATTCGAGGCTGTGGCGCCTGACCGAGGGTCTGCGCGCCGGCATGGCGGGCGGCATATTCCTGGGTCTGTTGGCCCTGGCGGCCGGCATTGCGCGCTACGTGTTCCTGGGACAGTTGCTCGCGCGCGTGTTTGACGGCGCGCCCTGGCAGGACTGGATGGCGCCGGCGCTGTGCGTGGCGGCCATGGTGCTGTTGCGCGCGTTCTTCGACGACTGGCGCACGGTGCAGGCCAATCGCACGTCCGCCGCCATCCAGCACACGCTGCGGGCGCGGCTGTACGACCGCATCGTCGCGCTGGGGCCGGCGTGGTTCGCCAACCAGCGCACGGGCGGCGTCATGCTCACCGTGGTGGACGGCGTGGAACAGTTGCAGACCTTCTTCGGGCAATACCTGCCGCAAGTGGCCATTGCCGCGGCCGCGCCCTTCGCCATCTTCGCGGTCATTGCGTTCTGGGACGTGCCGACCGCGCTGGTCTTGCTGGCCGCGGCGCTTTTTGCGCTGTTCGGGCCGATGGCGGTGCACATGCTGGACCGGCGCGCCAGCCTGGCGCGCACGCGGTCGCTCAATGATTTCGGCGAAGAATTCCTGGACGCCGTGCAGGGCCTGCCCACCCTCAAGTCCTATGGCCAGGGCAAGGCCTGGGGCCAGCGGCTGGCCGCCCGCGCGCGCGCCCTGTCGGACAACACGTTCTGGGTGCTGTCCGTCAGCCTGCTGACGCGCGGCATCAGCGACCTGGGCGTGGCGCTGGGCGCAGCGCTGGCGTTGACGCTGGGCGCCTGGCGCGTGGCCTCGGGCGACATGAGCATCGAGGCGCTGCTGATCGTGCTGATGGCGGGAACCGAAATCTTCCGCCCGCTGCGCGACCTGCGCGCGGTGCTGCACCGGGGCATGCTGGGCCAGTCGGCCGCCGCCAGCATCCACGCGCTGATGGACGCGCAGCCGCTGACGCCCGCGCCGGATGCGCGCGCCGCGCAATCGGCTCCCGCCCGTCTCGCGCCGACCATCGCGTTCGACGGCGTCACCTTCTCGTACACGCCCGAGCGGCGCGCCCACCAGGGCCTGGACTTGCACATCGCGGCAGGCGAGCGGGTCGGCATCGTCGGACCCAGCGGCGCGGGCAAGTCCACCATCGTGCGGCTGCTGCTGCGCGAATGCGTGCCGCAGGCGGGGACCGTGCGCGTCGGCGGGCACGACATCAACACGCTGGACACGCAGGCGCTGCTGTCGCACATTGCGCTGGTCAGCCAGGACATCACCCTGTTCCACGGCACCATCGACGACAACCTGCGCCTGGGTCGGCCGGACGCCACCCATGAACAGGTGCGCGCCGCCGCGCGCGCCGCCAACATCGATGACTTCATCATGGCGCTGCCCGAGGGCTACGCCACGCGCATCGGCGAACGCGGCCTGCAACTGTCGGGCGGGCAGCGCCAGCGCGTGGCCATCGCCCGCGCCCTGCTGCGCGATGCGCCCATCCTGATCCTGGACGAGGCGCTGTCGTCCGTGGACACCGAAAACGAAGCGCTGATCCAGCAGGCGCTGGACCGCCTCATGGCGGGCCGCACGACGCTGATCCTGGCGCACCGGCTGGCCAGCGTGATCGGCGCCGACCGCATCCTGGTGCTGGACCAGGGCCGCGTGGCCGAAGCTGGTCCGCATGCCGACCTGATGCGCCAGGGCGGGCTGTACTACCGCCTGATGCACGAGCAGGCCGCGGCGCACCGCAATCCGGCCGCCGGGCAGCCCGCGGCGGCGCCGCGGCCGGACGCCCCGGCCACGCCCGTCGGCGACGGCGGCCAGGGCCCTGCCCTGCGCCCGCTGGACGCCGACGCCGGCCAAGTCGGCTGGCGCGCCACGCTGGGCACCCTGCTGTCGGTGGTGCGGCCCTGGCGCGGCACGCTCATCGCAACCATTCTGCTGGGCGTGGCGCGCGTGGCCGCGTTCATCGGCGTGGGTGTGTTCAGCGCGCTGATCGTCGCGGCCATCCGCGACGGCCGCGACACGTCCGCCCTGATCGCGGGCCTGCTGATCGCGGCGCCGCTGGCCGCGCTCTTTCATTGGCTGGAATCCTGGCTGGCGCACGCCATGGCCTATCAGTTGCTGGCCGACATGCGCGTCAAGCTTTACGACAAGCTGGAGCGGCTGGCGCCCGCGTATCTGCTGCAGCGCCGCTCGGGCGACCTGGTCGCGCTGGCCACGCAGGACGTGGAAATGGTGGAGTATTTCTACGCGCACACCATCGCGCCCGCCATCGTGTCGGTGCTGGTGCCGCTGTCCGTGCTGGGATTCCTGGGCGTCTACAGCTGGCCCGTGGCGCTGGCGCTGCTGCCGTTCCTGGCTTATGCGCTCGTCTCGCCGGTGCGCGGCCGGCGCCGCGTCGACGCCCTGGGCGACAAGGCGCGCGGGGCCCTGGGCGACATGAGCGCCCACACCACCGACACCATCCAGGGCCTGGCCGACCTGACCGCCTTCCAGGCCACCGGCCGCCGCCGCGACCAGTTCCTGAAGGTCGCCGACCAGTACCGCGCTCGGCGCCTGGAGATCCTGCGCGACCTGTCGCGCCAGACCGCCTGGTTCGAGACCGCGATGGGCCTGGGCGGCCTGGCCGTGGCCGTCGTGGGCGCCCTGCAGGTGCAGGCGGGCGCGCTGGCCGCCGGCATGCTGCCCTTGCTGGTGCTGATCGCCCTGGCGACGTTCCTGCCGGTGTCGGAGATATCGCAGGTCAGCCGGCAACTGGCCGACACCATCGCGGCCACGCGCCGCCTGCACGTGGTGGCCAACGAACCCGAGCCGGTCGTGGACGGCCCCCTGCCCTCCCCGGTCGCCGCGAACGGCCTGTCGCTCGCGTTCGAGCATGTCAGCTTCGCCTACCCGGGCAAGACCGAGGACACGCTGCGCGACCTCAGCTTCACGGCGCCCGCCGGCGCCACCGTCGCCATCGTGGGCGCCTCGGGGGCCGGCAAGAGCACGGTCGCCAGCCTGCTGCTGCGCTTCTGGGATCCGCGCGCGGGCACCGTCAAGCTGGACGGCATGGACGTGCGCCAGCTCAAGCTGGACGGCCTGCGCGAGCGCGTGGCGCTGGTCACGCAGGACACCTACCTCTTTAACGACACGCTGGAAGGCAACATCCGGCTGGCGCGCCCCGAGGCCAGCCCCGAGGACCTGGCGCGCGCGCTGGAACAGGCGGCGCTGACGGACTTCGTCAAGAGCCTGCCCGACGGACTGGCGACGCGCGTGGGCGAACGCGGCATGCAGCTTTCGGGCGGCCAGCGCCAGCGCATTTCGATTGCGCGGGCCTTCCTGAAGAACGCGCCCGTGCTGATCCTGGACGAAGCCACGTCGCACCTGGACACCTTGTCCGAGATGCAGGTGCGCGGCGCGCTCGACGTCTTGATGCGCCACCGCACCACGCTCGTCATCGCGCACCGCCTGTCCACCATCCGCGACGCCGACCTGATCCTGGTGCTGGGCCGCGGCACGCTGGCGGAGGCCGGCACGCACGACCAGTTGCTGCGCAGGCAGGGCGTGTATGCGCGCCTGGCCAGCCATCAGGGCGGCTACGCATCCGCGGGCGCGGCGTCGTTGCGCGGCTAGCCGCGTCGACAAAAACCGACAGCGCCCGCCGTCGCCCGCGCAAGGCCCGTTGATTCGCCCGGACCGCTTCGCTAGAATCGGCAGTTCGGGCCTTCGCCCTTCTTTTTTCCCTCACCCACCGACAGGGAGGCTGCATGATGTACCCCATGCCGAACGCCGTCCCGCGCGTGTCCCCGCGACGCCATTAAGTCGTCGCCCGCGCGGCTTCCTCGCCAGTTCCCTATCTGGCGACGGGTCCGCCGCGCCCATCTGAACCCTTGAACGCAGTTGCCGACGCCAGACAGGCGCGCGGCATGTTTTCCCTCCTTTCTTACAAGGAACCTGGCGCGTCTCCTGGCGCCGGGCCATGCCAATGGCTAGAAAAAAAATCGACTTTCGAGGACAGGCCTTCAAGGATGTCCTGGGCTTTACCTTCCGTTATTGGGGCCGGCAACCCCTGCGCATCGCGCTCATCGTGGCGCTGGCGCTGCTGTCCGCCGTGGCCGACGTGCTGACCCCGATGTACGCCGGCCGCCTGGTCGACGCGGTGGCGTCGGGCGCGGCCGGCGACACGCTGGCGTGGGACGCGGCCATCGCGGCCTTCTGGCTGCTGGTCGCGCTGGGCGTGGGCGGCACCTTGCTGCGCCAGGCCGTGTTCCAGAACATCATCACGTTCACCTTGAAGATGATGAACGGCATCGCCTCCAATGCCTTCTACCGCGTGCAGCGCTTTTCGACCGACTGGCATGCCAACAGCTTCGCCGGCTCGACGGTGCGCAAGATCACGCGCGGCATGTGGGCGGTGGACCTCCTGAACGACACGCTGCTGGTGGCGCTGCTGCCGTCCGTCGTCATGCTGGTGGGCGCCACCGCCCTGCTGGGCGCGCACTGGCCCCTGATGGGACTCGTGGTGGGCCTGGGTTCGGTGCTGTATATCGCCGTCACGACGGCCCTGTCGCTGGCTTACGTCGCGCCCGCCGCAAGGCTGGGCAATGCGTGGGACACGCGCATGGGCGGCGCGCTGGCCGATGCCGTGAGCTGCAACGCCGTGGTCAAGGCCTTTGGCGCGGAGACGCGCGAAGAGGCCCGCCTGGAGCGCGTGATCGACAAGTGGCGCCGGCGCACGCGCCGCACCTGGATCCGCGGCACGCTCAACGGCGGCATCCAGGGCGCGATGCTGGTGGCCATGCAGGCGGCCATCCTGGGCGCATCGCTGCTGCTGTGGTCGCGCAACCAGGCCAGCGTGGGCGACATCACGTTCACGCTGACCATGTTCTTCGTCCTGCAAGGCTATCTGCGCGACGTGGGCATGCACATCCGCAACCTGCAGCGCTCGGTCAACGACATGGAGGAACTGGTGTCGCTGGAAAAGCAGCCGCTGGGCGTGGAGGACCGGCCGGGCGCGGGCAACATCGCGGTGACGGCGGGGGAGATCCGTTTCGAGGACGTGACGTTCCGCTATGGCGCGCACGAGACGGCGCTGTACGAGCGGTTCTCGGCGCGGATCGCGCCGGGCGAACGGGTGGGTCTGGTGGGCCACTCGGGATCGGGCAAGACGACATTCATCAAGCTCATCCAGCGCCTGTACGACGTGAACGGCGGCCGCATCACCATCGACGGGCAGGACATCGCGCAGGTGAAGCAGGCGTCGTTGCGCAGCCAGATTGCCATCGTGCAGCAGGAGCCGGTGCTGTTTCACCGGACGCTGGCGGAGAACATCGCCTATGCCCGGCCCGGCGCCACGCAGGCGCAGATCGAGCAGGCGGCCCGGCTGGCCAGCGCGCACGACTTCATCGTGGCGCTGCCCAAGGGCTACGACACGCTGGTGGGCGAACGCGGCGTGAAGCTGTCGGGCGGCGAACGCCAGCGCGTGGCGATCGCGCGGGCGTTCCTGGCGGACGCGCCCATCCTGATCCTGGACGAAGCCACCTCCAGCCTGGACAGCGAGAGCGAGGTGCTGATCCAGCGCGCGATGGACCGCCTGATGCAAGGCCGCACGACGCTGGTCGTGGCGCACCGCCTGTCGACGGTCCGGGCGCTGGACCGCCTGCTGGTGATGGACCATGGCCGCGTCATCGAAGAAGGCAGCCACGACGCGCTGATCCGGCTCAAGGGCGGCCTGTACCGGCGCCTGTTCGAGCGCCAGGCGCTGGAACTGACCAAGGGCCTGGACCCCGCCGAACTGCTGGAAGACGGGGCCGCGCCGCCGCCTGACAGGACGCAGGAGGAGGACGCCTCGTCTTATGCCTTCGGCAAGTGAAGCCGGCGCGCCAAGCGCAAAATGCCTGGCGCAAGCGGCAGCCGCTCTCCGGTGTTGCACTGTCCAATTTGCGGGGCAAGGTCAGAGGCCTTCGGGCTCTAGCTTCTGACCTTCCAAGTTCCGAGGGTCAATGCATACGCGCCAGGCCTTTTTTGCGCCGCGCAGGCCGGCTTCAGGCCGGACGGTTGGCGAAGGTCAGGCGCAGCCCGAAGCCGATCAGCGCGATGCCGAACACCATGCCCTGGATCTTCTGCGCACGCGGGCTGGCCGCCATCCAGCGGCCCACAGCGCCGCCTGCCAGCGCGCACAACACGTCGAAGGTCAGGCCCAGGCCGACGAGGATGACGCCCAGCACTGCGAACTGCTGGCCGATCGGCCCCTGCCCGGGCGACACGAACTGCGGCAGGAGCACCGAGCAGAACAGCAGCGCCTTGGGATTGAGCACGTTGGTCAGCACCCCGCTCATCAGCGCCGCCCCCCAGCCCGCATGCCGCGCCGCGCCCTCGCCCACCACGGCCGGCGCCGCGGGCGGCGCGCGCAGCAGGCGCACGCCCAGCCACACCAGGTAGCAGCCCCCCACCGTGCGCGCGGCGTCGAAGGCCCAGGGATGGGTCTTGAAGAGGGCCGCCAGCCCCAGCGCCGCCAGCGTCACGTGTGCCGCACGCGCGATCGCCAACCCCGCGGCCACGGCCAGGGCCTGGCCGCGGCCGCGCAACAGGCCGGTCTCCAGCAGCAGGATCATGTCCGGCCCCGGCACCACGTAGACAATCAGCAAGGCTCCCAGAAACAACGCCATATCGGCCATGACCGCGCTCCCACGCAATATTTCAATGGCGGGATTCTAGGAAAAAGGGGCTGGCATGTGCTTGCTATTACTGCTAACTCAATTACCATTTCTGGCATATCAATCCAATCCTTCCCCACTTAATAGATATTCATGCCAAACCGCCAGCTTGACGCCTACGACCGCCGAATTCTGGAGGCCCTCCAGAAGAACGGCCGGCTTACGAATGTGGAACTGGCCGAGCAGATCGGCCTGTCGCCATCGCCCTGCCTGCGGCGGGTGCGAATGTTGGAAGAAGCCGGCGTCATCCAGGGCTACGAAGCGCGGCTGGATCCGCACGAGGTCGGGCTGGGACTGACGGTGTTCGTGGGCGTGAAGGTCGAGCGCCACCACGAGCGGGACGCCGAGCTGTTCCGCCAGGAGGTCAGCGCGCTGCCGGAAGTGATCGCCGCCCACCTCGTGTCAGGCGAGTCCGACTTCCTGTTGCAGGTGGTGGTGCCGGACCTGCGGGGGTACGAGCATTTCCTGCTGCATACCTTGCTGAAGCTGCCGGGGGTGAAAGACATCCGCAGCAACTTCGCGATCCAGACCGTCAAGCCCCAAAGCCCGCTGCCGCTGGACCACCTGGGCCGATAAGGCCGGCCTTCAAGGCATGGCCGCCGCCGCCCGGTCCACCGCCGCGCTACGCCGGTCGAAGCGCGCGTGCGACATCGCCAGGTAGCGCTCGACGATGGCCGGCTCCGAGGTCTTGGGCGTGCCGCCGGGAAACGGCGGCTTCGGGTCATATTCGATCTGTAGCTGGATGAGCTTGGCCACGTCGTCACCGCACAGCGCCGCCACCACCTTCAGGCCCATGTCGATGCCCGAGGTCACGCCGCCCGCCGTGAACACATTGCCGTCCACGCACAGGCGCTCATCGCTCGGCGTCGCCCCGAAGCGGGCCAGCAGCTCGCGCGCGCGCCAATGGCTGGACGCCCGCTTGCCCCGCAGCAGCCCGGCCGCCCCCAGCAGCAGCGACCCCGTGCAGATACCGAACAGGTATTTCGCGCCCAGCCCCTGGCGGCGCGTGAACGCCACCCAGTCCGGGTCGACGATGGCGTCGTCCGTGCCGGGGCCTCCCGGCACGACGAGCAGGTCGCAAGGCGGGGCGGACGCCAGCGTCTGGGTGGGCACGAAACGCAGCCCCCGGTCGCAGCGCACCGGCTCCGCCGTTTTTGCGACAAAGTCCACGGTAAAGCCCGGCGCGTTCGCCAGCACCTCGTAGGGTCCGGTCATGTCGAGCTGGGTCAATCCTTCGAACAAGACGAAATTCACATGCATGACGATGCTCCGTTGAAAACGCCAGCGTCCAGCATAGGCGAGCGCGGCCCCAAGCACACGGCGCATTGCGCGGGGCCGGACCCCGTGCTACCCCGCCAACCCCACCGACATCCCGCCGCACACGTACAGCACCTGCCCCGTCACGAACCCGGCCCGCGGGTCCAGGAACATCGCCACCGTGTGCGCCACCTCGTCGGGCCGGCCGACCCGGCCCACCGGAATCGATGCTTCCAGCGCCACCGTCCTGGGCTCGCCCGGCGGATTGGACTGATTGAAGAGTTCGGTCGCGACCGGCCCCGGCGCCACGGTATTCACCGTGATGCCGTCGCCCGCCAGTTCCAGCGCCCAGGTCCGGGTCATGCCCGCCAGCCCGGCCTTGGATGCGCCATACACGGAGCGGCCACCCTTGCCCAGCGCAGCCCGGCTGCCGATGTTCACGACGCGCCCGTATTTCGCCTGGCGCATGCCGGGCAGCAACGCCTGCAACAGCAGGATGGGCGCCACGAGGTTCAGCGCCATCGTCCGCGCCAGCGCTTCCTGCGTGATGTCCTCGATGTTGGCGACCTGGATCATCCCGGCGTTGTTGACCAGGTTCAGCACGGGCTGCTGCGCCGCGAGTTCGCGCGCGGCGGCGGTCGTCGCCGCCGTATCGCCCAGGTCGACCGAGCGGAACGTTTCGCCGCGCAGCAACGCCTCGGGCGCCGTGCGGCTGAAGTTGACGACCTGATAGCCGTCTTCGATGAGCCGCGCCACGATGGCGCGGCCGATGCCCCGGCTGCCGCCGGTGACGAGAGCGATGGGCGTGTTCATTGCGCTTTGATCCCCTGATCCTTGATGAGTCCGCCCCATTTCTTGCGCTCGGTGGTTTCGAACGCTGCCAGGTCCGCGCCGAACAGCGTGCCGGGCTTGGCGCCCATGGTGGCGAAGCTGGCGGCAATGGCCGGCGTCTGCAGCCCGCTGCGGGCGGCGGCGATCAGTTGCTCGACAACCGGCGCGGGCGTATTGCGCGGCGCGTACAGGGCGAACCAGGCGGTGACGTCGAACCCCGGCAAGCCGGATTCCGCGACGGTGGGCAGGTCGGGCACCGACGGATCGCGCGCGGCCGAGGTCACGGCCACGCCGCGCACCAGGTTGCCGTCCTTGATCTGCGCCAGCGCGCCCGGCAGGTTGTCGAACAGCAGGTCCACCTGCCCGCCCGCCACCGCCGGCAGCGACGCGGACGAGCCCTTGAAGGGCACGTGCAGCATCGTCACCCCGGCCATGGCCTCGAAGTAGGCCCCCGTCAGGTGCACCGACGACCCGATGCCGGGCGATGCGTAGGTCAGCTTCTTGTCCTTGGACTGCTTGGCCGCTTTGATCACGTCCGCGACCGATTTGTAGGGCGATTTCGCGCTGACGGCGATGACATTGGGCGTGGTCGATACCAGCGCGATGGGCACCAGGTCGCGCTCGGGATCGAAGGGCATGTTGCCGTAGAGAAACTGGTTGATGGTCTGCGTGCCGATGGTGCCCAGCCCCAGCGTATAGCCGTCGGGCTTGGCGCGCGCCACGTAGGCCATGCCGATGTTGCCGCCCGCGCCGGGCTTGTTCTCGACCAGCACGGTCTGTTTCAGGCCGGGTTGCAGCGCGTTGGCGATGGCCCGGCCGAAGAGGTCGGCGCCGCCGCCCGGCGGATACGGCACGACGACCGTCACCGGGTGGTCGGGATACCCCGCCGCGTGGGCGGCGGGCAGCGCCAGAACGGCCAGCGCGGCGAAGGCGATGCGCCAGCCGGCGCGCGGATGCTGCGGTTGCGTCATGGTCTTGTCTCCTATCGAACCCGCTGAATGCGGATTTCTTTTATGGGGATTTCTTTTATGGGGTATTTCTTTAAAGTACGTAAATACGTACTATGCTCACAAGCGCATCCATAAGAACATACAAAACCGACAGGAGACAAGCAGATGAAACGCTGGACGCAACGCCCCGAAGGTTCCACGTGGGGCGACTTCGGCCCGGACGACGAACTCGGCCGCCTGAACCTGCTGACCGAGGAAAAGGTGCTGCAGGCGGTGCGCGAAGTCCGCGCCGGCAAGGTCTTCTGCCTGTCGCTGCCGCTGGATCTTCCCGGCGGCAACGTGCTCAATCCCCGCCGCCACGCGCCCACGCTCAAGCCCACCTTCCGCGAAGGCACGCCCTACCTGAACTTCGCCATGTCGCAGGTGCAGCCCGAGGCCATCGACGTGCTGTCGGACGACCAGGTCACGCTTTCCATGCAGTACTCCACGCAATGGGACGGCCTGTGCCACGTGGGTGCGATGTTCGACATCCAGGGCGACGGCCAGGCGCGCCGCGTCTATTACAACGGCTATGCGGCGGGCGTCGACGTGTTCGGCGGCGCGGATCCGGACAACGCGGCAAACGCCTGCTGCCCGCCGGGCGGGTCCTATGCGCGCAAGCTCAGCGTCAGCCGCTACGCCGAAAAAGGCATGCAGGGACGCGGCGTGCTGGTCGATCTGGCGCGCGCCTTCGGCCCGGGACGCACGGTGGTGGGCCACGACCAGTTGCAGGCCGCGATGCGGGAGCAGGACGCCGTGCCCGAAGCCGGCGACATGCTGGTGCTGCGCACGGGCTTTGCCGAAGCCGTCGTGGCCATGGCGGGCAAGCCCGACCCGCACCGCCTCGAAGAGACGGGCGCGGTGCTGGACGGCGCCGACCCGGCGCTGCTGGACTGGATCACGCAATCGGGCATTGCCGCGATCTGCGCGGACAACTATGCGGTGGAGTCCTATCCGGCGCGCACGTCCGGCCCCGGCCACTCCATCCTGCCGCTGCATCATCACTGCCTTTTCAAGCTGGGCGTGCCGCTCGCCGAGCTGTGGTATCTGAAGGACCTGGCCGACTGGCTGCACGAACACGGCCGCAGCCGGTTCCTGCTGACCGCCCCGCCCCTGCGCATGCCCGGCGCGGTAGGGTCTCCCGTGACGCCCATCGCCACGGTGTAAGCCATGCCCCTGCCGTACTCGACGTTTTCCGAACACCTGGACGCGCTGGCCGCCCGCCAGCCCGGCGCCGCCGCGCTGATCGACCAGGGCCAGCCCATTTCCGTCGCCGACCTGCGGGCGCGCAGCCGGGCGCTGGCCGCGGGCCTGGCCCGCCTCGGCGTGCAGCCCGGCCATCGCGTGGCCGTCTGGCTGCCCAATTGCGCGGCATGGGTCGAATCCTTTCTGGCCTGCGCGCACCTGGGCGCGCTGGTGCTGGCCGTCAACACGCGTTTTCGCGCGCTGGAAGTGGCCGACATCCTGGGCCGCGGCCGGGCCGACTGGCTGGTGTACTGGCCGGGCTTCAAGGGCATCGACTTCCAGGGCATCCTGGACGGCGTCGCGCCCGAGGACCTGGTGCGGCTGCAGGGCGCGGTCGCCCTGTCCGGCGCGAACGAACTCTCTCCCGCCGCCGTGCACGGCAAGCCCGTGCACCGGTATGACGCCCTGCTGGCCTGCGCCGACCCGGCGCCCGCCGCGCAAGGCAACGCGGGCGTGCTGTGCTTCACCACGTCCGGCACCACGTCCAAGCCCAAGTTTGTGCTGCACGATCAAAAGACCCTGCTGCGGCACGGCGCGATGGTGGCGCGGGCCTTCGGCTACGGCGACGACGCCTGCGTGCTGGCCAGCGCGCCATTCTGCGGCGCCTTCGGCTTTGCGACGCTGGTGGGCGGCCTGGCGCGCGGCGTGCCCGTCGTCTGCGCGCCCGTGTTCGATGCGGCGCAATCGGCCCAGGCCGCCGCCCGGCACGCCGTCACCCACACCTATGCAAACAACGAAGCCCTGGTCGGCATGATGCAGGCCGCCGCGCCCGGCGCGTTCTCCCGCGCGCAGTTGTTCGGTTTCGCCAGCTTCACGCCCGCGCTGGACAATCTGCTGGACCTGGCGGGCGAGGCGGGGGTGCCGCTGACGGGCCTGTACGGCTCCAGCGAACTGATCGCGCTGGTGGCCGGCCAGCCGCGCGATCCTGCCGAGGGCGACGTGTCGGCCCGCCACCAGCCCGGCGGCACGCTGATCTACCCCGATGCCCGCTTGCGGGCCCGCGACCCCGAAACCGGCCAGATCCTGCCGCATGGCCAGTCCGGCGAAATCGAGATCCGCTCGCCCAGCCTGATGCAGGGCTACCTGGACAATCCCGAGGCCACCCGGGCGGCCCTCACGGACGACGGCTATTTCAAGACCGGCGACCTGGGCTATACGCTGACCGAGCGCCAGTTCGTGTTCCAGACCCGGATGGGAGACTCGCTGCGGCTGTCGGGCTTTCTGGTCAATCCGGTCGAAATCGAACAGGTCGTCGAGACGCTGCCTGGCGTGCGCGCCTGCCAGGTGGTCGGCGCGACGCGCCAGGGCCGGATCGTGCCCTACGCCTTCGTCCTGCTGCACGCGGGTGCGCAGGCGGACCCCGCCGGCTGGACGGCCGCCTGCAAGGCGGCGATGGCGGGATTCAAGGCGCCCGCGGGCTTTACCGTGCTGGAGGCCTTTCCGTCGGTCGAGAGCGCCAATTCGGTCAAGATCCAGAAGCACCGCCTGCGCGAGATGGCAGACGCCATACTCTCGGATTGCGCTTCGTAGCCCCACGCCTCGCCATGACCGCCCGCAAGCTTTTCTCGCACAGCCCCCAGCCGCTCTACCTGCAGGCCGCGGCGCTGTTTCGCAGCCACATCCAGAACCGCACCTGGCGCCCCGGACAGCAGATCCCGCCGCTGGAATCGCTGATGCAGACCTACGGCATCTCGCGCGCGACCATCCGCCAGGCATTCGGCCTGCTGGAAGAAGACGGCCTGATCCGGCGCTCGCGCGGCTCGGGCACCTTCGTCAACGCCGAGCTGCCGGAAACGCCGACCCTGCTCATCCCCAAGACCTGGGCCGAAACCGTCGAACTGAGCAACCAGCTCGGCACGGTCTCGCTGGTGGAGTCCAGCGCCGATTCGCCACTGCCCGACACGCTGGGCATGCCTTGCCAGGCGGACCGCAGCGGCAGCTTCCAGTACCTGCGCCGCGTCCACACCACCGACGCCGGGCCGTTCTGCTATAGCGAGGTCTTCCTCGAAAGCGGCCTGTTTCGCAAGCATCGCGCCCGCATCCGCAAGAGCACCGTGGCGCCGGTGCTCGACCAGTTCTACGGCGCGCGCATCTCCGAGGCGCGCCAGGTTCTCAACGTAATCGAAGCGGGCCAGGAGTCGGCCGAATCGCTGCAGATTCCGGTGTCCTCGCCCGTGGCCGAGCTGCGCCGCTACGCCTGCATCGACGGCCGCGTGGTGTATTTCGCGCGGCTGGAATTCCCGTTCCGCAAAGTGCGCATGGAATTCGACCTGCTCGGCAGCCGCTGAGCGCATTGCCCACCCCACCAAGGAGACGATCGCCACCCCACGCCATCACCGCCGTCCGACCCCACATGGCGCATCCTCAAAACAGAACAAGCGCCCGCAACATCCGAAAAGAATCCGGCATACAGGGAGACAACCATGAGACATGCCGACAGGACCCGGATTTCATTGCAGTGCCGCAGCACGATCGCCCGATTGTTCGCCACCGCGGCGTTCGCCGCCTCGGCCGGTGCGCAAGCACAGGCCCAGGCGCCCTCGCCCGCCATTTCCGACGACGTGGTCCGGCTTGGCCTGATCCTGGACATGAGCGGCGTCTACGCCGACGTGACCGGCAAAGGCAGCGCCACCGCCGCCGAAATGGCGATCGCCGACTTCGGCGGCAGCGTGCTGGGCAAAAAGGTGGACTTGCTGGTGGTGGACCACCAGAACAAGGCCGACATCGCCGCCGCCAAGGCGCGCGAGTGGTTCGACACCCAGAAGGTGGACGCCATCATGGACGTGGCGGCTTCCGCGCCCGCGCTGGCGGTGCTGGAAGTGGCGCGGGAAAAGAAAAAGATCGTGGTCTTCAGCGGCCCCGGCACCGAGCGCATCACCAACGACCTGTGCTCGCCGTATTCCGTGCACTACACCTACGACACCTGGTCGCTGGCCAACACCACCGCGCGCGCCACCGTCGAGCAAGGCGGCAAGAGCTGGTACTTCCTGACGGCCGACTACGCCTTCGGCCACACGCTGCAGGCATCGGCCACGGAGGTCGTGAAAGCCAACGGCGGCACGGTCTTGGGCGCATCCCGGCATCCGCTGGGGTCGGCCGACTTCGCCTCGTACCTGCTGCAGGCCCAGGCGAGCAAGGCGCAGATCGTGGGGCTGGCCAACGCGGGGGGCGATACGGTCAACGCCATCAAGGCGGCCAGCGAATTCGGGCTGACCAAGGGCGGACAGAAGATGGCCGGCCTGCTCCTGTACATCAACGACATCCACGCCATCGGCCTGGACGCGGCGGCGGGGCTGACGCTGACGGAAGCCTTCTACTGGGACATGAACGACCAGACCCGGGCCTGGTCGAAGCGCTACTACGACAAGCTCAAGAAAATGCCCAACATGAGCCAGGCCGGCACGTATTCGTCCGTGATGCACTATCTGAAGGCGGTGCAGGCGGCGGGCACGGATGAGCCCACCGCGGTCATGAAGCAGATGAAGGCCACGCCCATCAACGACTTCTTCGCCACCAATGGCCGCATCCGCGAAGACGGCCGCATGGTCCATGACATGTACCTGTTCGAGGTCAAGAAGCCGTCGGAATCGAAGGGGCCGTGGGACTACTACAAGCTGGTGGCAACGCTGCCGGGCGACCAGGCCTTCATGCCGCTGTCCCGGTCCACCTGCCCGCTGGTCAAGAAGTAGCGCGCGCAGCACGGGGCGCCTGCGACCAAGCGGCGTGGCCGGACCGGCGTATTCTTGCGGGGTGAACGACACCCCCAAGGAAACCCGCATGACCACGCCCGCTTCGCGCCCCATCGCCGCCACCATCGCCGCCGTTGTGCGCGACGGCCACGTGCTGCTGGTGCGCCGCGCCAACCCGCCCGACCAGGACCGCTGGGCATTCCCGGGCGGCAAGATCGACGCGGGAGAAACCTTGCAGGCCGCCGCCGCGCGGGAATTGCGGGAAGAAACCGGCGTGACGGCCGAACCGCTGCACGTCTTTGACGCCGTCGACGTGTTCGACCGCGACGAGGCGGGCGCGCTACGCCGCCACTTCATCCTGATCGCGGTGCTATGCCGCTGGCAATCCGGCGAACCGGTCGCGGGCGACGATGCGCGCGATGCGCGCTGGGTGCCCCTGGCCGACCTGGACGCCCATGCGCTGGCGACCAGCTTCGGCGTGGCGGAACTGGCGCACAAGGCGGCGGACCTGATGAGGGAAAGCCTGCCAGGGGAATGACGCACTATCAGTGCCAAGCTGCCAAAGCATCACTTGGCGTCGCACGAGCTCTCAACCAGACTCAACGCCCACCGCGCCGCCGATTCTCTGGCGCACGCCCCGGGCGCAACGCCCAGCGGTGGGCATTGGCCAGCAATTGCACCTGCACCTCTGGCGGATAATCTTCCACCGTCGTAAAGGCCGGCACCGCCTTGCCCGGTTGCCCGGCCTCTCGGATGATGCGCGGCCAACGGGGACGCCAGCACAGCAGCAGCGATGCCCAGTGCGACAAACCGAGGATGACGAAGGCCGGCGAGATCAGCAGGCAGCCCAGCCATACGACAGGGCCGCTGTTGCGCAAGAATGGCCCCAGGGCGTCGAACTGCGCGGTGAAGGCCGGCCACGGCAAAGGCAGTTGCGAGCTGATGCGCGGTTTCTCGACAGCCTGGACGCCGCCCTCGTCCATGTAGCGCCGGATGAATTCCCATTCGGATTGCAGGTCGGAT